>Ga0209701_10002718_pt1 | contig 11544 bp, 6 predicted proteins | sample CZO8metaG_4_FD_188356 | JGI IMG/M metagenome (GOLD analysis project Ga0209701, IMG submission 188356) | Vadose zone soil microbial communities from the Eel River Critical Zone Observatory, Northern California, USA - CZOApr15con2H3.8 metaG... | ecosystem: Environmental > Terrestrial > Soil >...
CGCGCGACTTTTGGAGCAGCGAAGGCGGCACCCACTTTAGTCGTGACTTCCTCGAACTTGCCGTTCCCGAGATTTCGGAACAAATGCGGAGGCTCCGCATAGCTGACGCGCTTCTGCACTCGCTCGATCTCGTTTTCGATGTGGCCGTCGGCGACCAGGATGTCGAGCCAGCCATCGTTGTCGTAGTCGAAGAAGAAGCAGCCGAAACCCAGCGTGACCAGAGTTGCGCGGCCGACTTCGGAGCGCGGAGCTTCGTCCACGAACAGGCCGTTGCCCTCGTTGTGATAGAGCGAAAGCATCTGGTTGGAAAAATTTGTGATGATCAGGCTGGCGTGGCCCGAGCGGTCGTAATCGGCAGCGTCCACACCCATACCGGCGCGGGCGACGCCGTCTTCACTGAAGGCGATGCCGGCGGAAACGGCCCGCTCTTCGAACGTTCCGTTCTTCTTATTCAGATAGAGCTTGTTGGGCTGGGTATCGTTGGCGATCAGAATGTCGGGCCAGCCGTCGCCGTTGTAGTCGAGAATGGCGACGCCCAGGCTCTTCGAGGTCGGATCATAGAATCCCGCTTTCTGCGTGGCATCTTCAAACTTGCCACCGCCGATGTTATGCCACAGGCGGGCCGACGTTCCCTTATACGATTCTGGCGTACAGTAAGATTTGTGTGCGCCGTCGAGCGTGCAATAGAGATCGCCCTGCTCAGACCATTGCACGTAGTTGGAGACGACGAGATCCAGCTTGCCGTCGCGATCGTAATCCACCCAGGCCGCGCTGGTCGAGAACTCGTTCGGCCCCCAAAGGCCGGCGATCGCCGTCACGTCCTTGAATGTGCCGTTGCCGTTGTTATGGAAGAGATGGCTTTGGCCGACCGCAGTGATGAAGATGTCGTCGAAGCCGTCGTTGTCATAGTCCCCGATGGCGGCGCCGAGTCCGTAGATCGAAACGCCGAGTCCCGATTTGCGGGTCACGTCGGTGAAAGTGCCGTCGTGGTTGTTGTGGTAAAGCTTCGGAGTGGTCGGGCCGCTCTTGGCATGGCCGGGCCAGTCCTGGCCGTTGATGAACAGGATGTCGGGCCAACCGTCGTTGTCATAATCAATGAAGGCGCAACCCGGGCCCATGGTCTCGGGCAGCCACTTCTTTCCAAAGGCCCCGTTGTTGTGCGTGAAGTGGATGCCAGACTGAGCCGTGATGTCGACGAAGGTGATGGTCTGCGCGCGGGCCAACAAGGAAAACGCGACTAACCACAGAGTCACAGAGACACACAGACAAGAGAAATGGAGTCTCTCTCTGTGACTCTGTGACTTTGTGGTGAACGCGCTTGCCGGCGATTGCATTAGCGCCCAGCTCCCTTTGTTGCAACGGGGCCGCCTACCGCAATGTTGTGCCTGGGGTCCTGTACGGAAACCACAGACTTCGCCGATCCGAGTGGCAACGGCACCGACACGTGCTCATGAATGCTCTGCCGCTCATTGTTGTCTTCCGGATTCAGTTGACGATACGGACCCGTAATGGCCTGCGATGATTCGTCTGCCTTGAAACGCAAATAGCGCGCCTGGTGTTCTTTGGCCATCTTCTCGTCGCCCAGTCCGTTGTAGCAGAGCATCAGGTTGTAGTGCGCCTGGAGGTCCTCGGGGTCGATGTCCAGCACTTGCTGCAAGACTTTCACGGCTTCCGAGTACTTGCGCTGAAGGAAGAGCACGCGTCCCAGATTGTTCACAGCCACGCGGTCACGCGGATACTGGGCGAGGACTCTCCTGAGGTGTTGCGCGGCGCCGTCATAGTCTCCCTCCTGGCGCAAGACGCCCGAATAAAAAAAGTGCGCTCGTGCGAGATCAGGGCTGAGGCCAAGCGCCTTTTCCAGAACCGTACGAGCCCGAGCGACGTCGCCTTCCTGGAGTGCGGCGCGCCCGATGTTCACCCAGCCGTCGGGATTTTGCGGATCGGCCTCCGTGACCTTTTCAAACGCTGCCTGCGCAGCTTTCAAGTCGCCTTGCAACAGCAGGCCGATGCCATAGTCGTTCCAGCGCTGCCAGTCTTCTTTTCGTAGTTCGACCTTCGGCTGAGGCATCGGCGCGCGCGCGGGTAAGACGTCGACCGAAACCTGGTTGTGAGCGACAACTACGATCGGCAGATCAGGAATTTTCTCCTGCTTCGCGGAAACTCCCTGAAGCGAGCCGCTGAACACAAATTTGCGGTCGTCGTAGTTGGGCGTGAACTCCGACGTCGGCTGGTTTGGATCGGGCACACCCGCAAATGCAAACTGCGTCCCCCACCAAACGAACTTGCGATACAGCAAGCGTGCCGTCAGGGTGATCTTGTTGCCGACGGCGCCTGCCGCCGACGGAACCTTCATGCGGAAATGCACGGTGTCGGCGGCACCTGGAGGAATCAGACGAACGTACACGACCGCGCGCGTCGCCCAGGCGTTGCGTTTGTTGATGGGATTGCCGTGGGCGTCTACTTGGAGTGAGCGATAGAAGTGCGCGCCCTTCTCCACCGGGCCTTTGCCATTATCCTCGACCTCACCGCTCCAAAAGACGACTTGGTTGTGTTCGTCCACTGCTTTCAATTCCAGCCAGGTATCGTAGGCATCCACGGTGCCGCCGGGGAAGAAGTGCCCGACGCGCTTGGTGCGAACCACGACATCCACTCGCACAGTGTCGCCGCGACGAACGGCGGGATGAACGCGGTCGAGAGGCGCAGTCACGAGCTCGGCCTCTCCCCCCGCTCCCGGTGTGACCTTCGCTTCGGCTTCCTCGCCGACCGCAAACGTGGTCGCCACTTCATGTTGTGCCGTCGCGCCAGTCTTCAGTTCGCCGCGCGCGGGCGAAAGAGCGAAGATGTCAACAGTGAGCGCACCATTGGTCAGAAAATCCTGCGTAACCCTTAACTGTTCTGCGTCTTCATTGGCGGTGGGAAGCGCGGTGTTAGCTCCCGGGAAGCGATGCGAGTGAATCTTGCCGGCAACATTCCCAAAATCCTTCGACGGCTCGAGCGGCATGTGACAATCAGCGCACTGCTGCGGCTTGGCCGGATAGTAAAACGATCGCGCGCCCTGGCCGGAAACTCCGCTGGCCTGCCAGTTGTCATATTCATTAAAGCCGCGAATCCAGCGATAGTGGTTGACCGGTATGTCCAGATGGACCTTGTGGCATGAAGAACAGAACTCGGCCGTCTGTTCGCGCACAAACGGCTTGAGAAAAACGCGGCGGTGCGGCTCGGGATTGAGCTTCGTGATTGTGTCGTGCAAGTAGCGTACAACCGGGTTCTTGCTGGCCGCAAGTTCGTGCAGCTTGGGATACTCCAGGTAGAAGTCGCCCTGTCCCATGGTGCTCTTCACGTCAGCGATGGCGTGACACATCATGCAGCCGAGTCCGGCCTGAGCTTCGGGCGTGTGCACAATCTGCTTGATGGGTGTATCCATTTTGCCGGCGTACAGCACGGCGGGATCGTGACATCCGCCGCACCACTTCGAAGGCTTGGTGCCGACGACGTCCTGCATGTACTCAATGGACTTGCGATACCACTGATTATTGAACGACGAAAAGTGATGAGCAGAGCTCGACCATTGTTTGTAGATGTCTTCATGGCAGCGCTTGCAGGAGTCGGACTCCATGAAGAACTTGCTTGGAATCTTCTGGCCGCCGTAAACCTGGGCAGAGCTCGGAAAGAACGGTCCCTTGGGACCATCGCCTTCGCCGTCCATGCTTACCGGGGGTAGCGCCGGATTCTTGATGAGGTAGTAACTCAACCACCGCGTCTCGCGCTCATCATGCGCAGCCCAGCCGATTCCGGCCAGGACGGCAAGGCAGACCACAACCCGAACGGAGGCGTTCGAGCTCAGCCAAGCGTGCTTTCCGATCCACTCCGCCAGCAAGCAACTGATGCCGGCAACACTCACGATGATATGCGCGTACAGCCACTTGAACTCACTGTGGGGTGTGCCCGTGCGCAGCAGCACCAGGCCGAGAACCGCTCCCGCCGCAAGCAGAAGCCAGCCTGCCTTCCAAACAAAATTACCCCCGCGAAGAAGAGGCAAAAGCAGCACGACCAGCAGTGCCGTGGCCACGACTCCGCCGAACACATGCAAAAGCACGACCGCGGGATAGAGAATGTTTGCTTGCGGAAACGGATAGAGATACGCGGCGGTCAACAGCAAAACAAAGATCAAAGCGCGCAGGAGCTTCTGAGTGGTCGAGAGGTTGGAACCCGACATAGTTTTGCTTGGCGTCAACAAAATGCCGCTAGTCCCACGCAAGGCGGCGCGCTGGCTCGCAGGCTAACCAGCGTAATCCATCGATACTCGACTGGATAATAGTACAAAAATACTACCGGCCTGGTTCACGCCGAAGCCATCGGAGGCTGTGACCACTCACCTCGCGCCTCCTCGAGCGTGGAAGCCACCGCGAGCACGAGTTCTTCTTCCCAGGGCCGCCCCACGATCTGCACACCAATTGGCAGTCCCTCAGGTGATCTTCCCATCGGAACCACGGCCGCCGGAAAGCCCAGCAGATTGAACCACTCGCAGTAGCTCCATGCGTCGAGATATTTCACGGTCTTTCCTTCTACTTGCCACTCGCGCTCGCCGTGGCGAAAGGCTGGAATGGCGGCGGTGGGGCACAGCAGCACAGGATACTCTCGCATTTGCAGCAGAGCTCTCTCCCGAAGGTCGTCGCGACCCAGCCAGGTTGCGAGCAGCGAGTCGCCGGTGTGCGCGGGTTCGGCGGCAGTCCACGAAGAGAATTCGCGCAGGATGGGACTGAGTTCCGACTCGTAGCCGCGCAGCATCGGGCGCAGGATCATGCCTCCGGCGGTGCCGAAGAGTTTCCACCATAGTTGCCGCGCTTCTTCGAGACCGTCTGGGCGGAATTGTTCGACCCGCAATCCGCGCTGCGACAGCAAATTTGCCGCCTGCGTCACGGCCAGCCTGGTTTCTGCGGTGACTGGAGTTCGACCATCGTCTTCGAAGAATCCGATGCCAACCCCGCGAAGCTCTTTTTCGCCGATGTGACGCAGCGATACCGGAGCGGAGGAAGGATCGCCATCATCGGGACCGGCCATGGCTTCGAAGAGAATTTTCAGGTCCGCCACCGTGCGCGCCATTGGCCCGACAACTCCCAGCAGCGCAAACGGGCCGCCGGATTTCGGGAAATGCCCCGTCGAAGGAATGCGGCCAGGCGTGGGCTTCAGCCCGCAGATGCCGGTGAAGTGCGCGGGCTCGCGAATCGAGCCGCCCCCGTCGCTACCTACGCCGCCGGCGGAAAGTCCGGCGGCGATGGCAGCTGATTCTCCGCCGCTTGATCCGCCGGCCGTCCGAGTCACGTCCCACGGATTGTTGGTGCGGCCGTAGAGTAGATTGTCGGTCTCCCATGCCATCAGCAATTCCGGAGTGTTGGTCACGCCGAGAATCACGGCTCCCGCGGTCCGCAAGCGCGCGACCAGCGGCGCGTCCTGTACGGCCACGTATCCGGCGCGCAGGCGAGTACCGGCTTCGCAGCGATGTCCCGCTACGTCAATCGAAGCCTTGACTGAGAGTGGTACTCCATGCAGCGGGCCTAGCACATCACCGCGCATCACTGCTCTCTCCGCATCTCGTGCCTGTTGCAACACGCGGTCAGGTTGCCAATCCACCAACGCATTCAGTTTGGGATTGAGTCGCTCGATGCGCTCCAGATGAACGCGCGCAGCCTCAACCGGAGAAATAGACTTTGATCGGATCTCCGAGGCAATACGGCTGGCAGAAGGCAAGGTGAGCGACATGGTTTTCGTGGGCAGAAAACGGAGTCTATCACGCGGGCAGGCAGCCGAAGAGAAAAGGTCTTCACCGCAGAGGACACACAGAAGAGCAAAGAGCGCTCGTAACTGAGGAGCTGCGCGCCTACGCCCCGATCAGTTTTTCCAACGCGGCCTTGTTGCGGATCAGAAGAGTTGAACCCCGCAGCTGTGCGAACTGTTTTCCCCGGAACTCGCCCAGCACGCGAGTCACGGTTTCTCGAGAGGTGCCAATGAGTTGAGCGATCTCCTCGTGCGTCAGGGCCACCTTGATCCGGATACCTTCCTTAGTCTCTTCGCCGTCGCTCGCCCACTCCAGGAGCAGCCGCGCCAGCTTCTCAGACACGGAATGCGACAGGCCGAGGGAACGGATCATCTCATAGGCGCTTTGGCAGTTTTCGCTTAAGTGCTGCGCGGCATGGAAACAGGCATCGGCGTGGCTCTGCAGAAACTTCAGAAAATCATCCCGCTTGACGAAATCCAGCTGGCAGGGCTGCAGCGTCTCGGCTGTCAACTCGTAAGGCTTCCCCGAGACCGTACCGTGAAGCCCGAGCACTTCGCCTGCCTGCGCGATACGAAGGATGAGCGTCTTGCCATCGCGCGAGGTGGTGGTTAGCTTCACCCGACCGCTGCAGACGATATAAACACCGCGGGGCGACTGCCCCTCCACGAACAAAACAGCTCCCGGCGGAAAAGCGCTGGCATACTTGATTTTGTCGAGGTCCTCTACCGACTGCTTAGGAAGATCACAAAAGAAACCGGAATGACGCAGCTTGCAGATGACACAATTCTCCGTAATCTGCAATCCATAGGGCGTACTCATATATAACCCCTCGACAAACATGATACTTCAACCTACGCGATAGTTATGGGATATTCGCGCCCCGCGTCAGAACGGGTCCAGTAGCGCCCAGCCCGCATCAGCAGCGATTACGGCTAGCGTGTGATGCCCCTTGAAGTTGAGCCTCGCAGCCCGCACAATGAGTTCACGAATACCTAGCCGGACCGAAGCCTGGAGAGTGATGTCACTTTATGCGTGGAGTACCAGCCGAAGCCTGTCAACCTCGAACGCAGGGACTAACCAGACCGTGAAACTGGCGTGGGCTACCGCTTTGATCCTGCTCTTATCACTCCCGATGTGGGCTGGCGGGTCGCACAAGCGTCATTCCAATGCACCCACGGCAGCTGATCCAGGCTACGTTTTCGCACTGGCGACCGCCAACCGGTTCCTGCATGCCTGGCAGATGGGGGATCTTGAAACTGGTATGGTCCTGCTTAGCGATCAGGTGCGCCACTCGCAAGATCCGGAGAAGTTCGAACAGTTTTTTTCGGGCGATCCTGACCGAGCCTTTGAAATCACCCGCGGACAAGGAAACCGCGGCCGCTACCGATTTGCTATTGTGCTCGTGACGGCCGCGGGGTCGCATGTTCGCCGCAGGTATTCAGAAATCATCGTCGTCGACACTGGCAAGAACGACTGGGTGGTAGATAAACTTCCATAGTCCTGTCTCTCGTCATTTTTCGTTCGCAATTCGGGGTTGGTCATACTCGGAGTCTGCACTCATGAAACGCATCCATAAAGTTGCTGTCCTCGGCGCTGGCACCATGGGCGCCCGCATCGCGGCCCATTTCGCCAACGCCGGAGTTCCGTCCCTCTTGCTGGACATGGCTCCACCCGACGCCGACGGCGCCGCCCGCAACAAGATTGCAGCTGCTGGGCTGGAAGCGGCCAAGAAATCGCAGCCCGCCGCATTCTATGGGCCTTCGCTCGCGCGACTGGTTACGGTCGGCAATTTCGAAGACGACCTGAAACGCCTGGCCGATGTCGACTGGATCGTCGAAGCCATTGTCGAGAATCTTGAAATCAAGCGCTCCTTGCTGCGCAAAGTCGAAGCAGTCCGAAAATCTGGAACCATCGTTACCACCAATACCAGCGGGCTACCAGTAGCGAAGATTGCGGAGGGCTTCTCCGAAGACTTCCGGCGCTCGTGGTTCGGAACACATTTCTTCAATCCGCCCCGCTACATGCGCCTGCTGGAGCTGATTCCCACACCGGAAGCGGACCGGGCGTTGATCGAACTGGTCACGCATTTCTGCGATGCCCAACTGGGCAAAGGGGTCGTGCTCGCCAAAGACACACCCAACTTCATCGCCAACCGCATCGGAACCTTTTCCGTGCTCAACGTGATGCGTCTCATGCAGGAAATGGACATGAGCATCGAAGACGTGGATGCGCTCACTGGACAGGCCCTCGGCTGGCCGCGCTCCGCTACGTTTCGGACCATTGACATGGTTGGGCTCGACATTCTCGGGCACGTAGTCTCGAACATGACCGGCGCCAGTGTGAGTGTGGGGCGGGCGCCCTCGCCCGCCTCTCTTGATGAACGAAGTGATCTCCAACTGCCAGACTTCTACCGTCAGATGCTGGAAAGAAAATGGTTGGGTGATAAGACCAAACAAGGCTTCTACAAGAAAGTCAAAGGCGAAGGCAGCGAGGATGATCGCCTCGCACTCGATTGGAAGACGCTGGAATATCGTCCGCGGCAGAAGGCGAAGTTTGCCGCGCTCGAAATGGCTAAGAATGTCGAAGAGACGGGTGCGCGCGTGCGTATGCTGCTGGGGCTCGCGGGCGGCAGTCCCCAAAAAGCCGACAGAGCCGGGGAACTTCTATGGGCTGCGTTGTCGGATCTCTGGACCTACTCCGCCAATCGCATTCCAGAAATTTCTGACACGGTGGTTGAAATCGATCGCGCCATGCGCCTGGGCTTCAACTGGGAACTTGGCCCCTTCGAACTCTGGGACGCGGCGGGAATAGAAGAGACCATTGCGCGCATGAAGAAAGAAGGACTTCCGGTCGCGGCCAACGTCGAGAAGCTTCTCTCTTCGGGACAGAAGTCCTGGTACGCGGAGGATCCCACTACCGCCTCCGGTCGCAAGTACTGGGATCCGGCAGTTGCCGACTGGCGGCGGGTTGAAGTCCCACTGGGAGTCTGGTCCGTCGAAGTGGCCAAGAAGTCGAAGGGCGTGGTCAAGAAGAATGCTGGTGCTTCGTTAGTGGACCTGGGCGAGGGCGTGGGCTGCATCGAGTTTCATTCCAAGATGAATGCGATCGGCGCCGACATCGTCTCGTTGATCACGCAAAGCTTGAAGCCCGGCGGACCAGGAGACAGTTTCGACGCGTTCGTCATCACCAATGACGCTCAGAATTTCTCGGTCGGCGCCAACCTGATGTTGCTGCTGATGTCCGTCCAGGAAGAAGAATGGGACGACATCGATCTCGCCATCCGCCAGTTCCAGGGCATGACACAGGCAATCAAGTTTTCAGCTAAGCCGGTGGTGATCGCGCCTTTCGGTCTTGCGCTCGGTGGAGGCTGCGAGATTTCGCTGCATGCCGCCGCCCGCCAGCCGCACGCCGAACTCTACATGGGATTGGTGGAAGTGGGCGTCGGCCTGCTGCCCGGCGGGGGCGGTTGCAAGGAGATGCTGCTGCGCGCCGTCGACAGTGCCAGTTCCATCCGCCCTGATGGCCGCGGCGAATCGGTGGAAACGCTGGAGGCTATGAAGAAGACTTTCGAAACCATCGCCACCGCCAAAGTCGCAACTTCAGCGCACGAAGCCCGCGGCCTTGGATTTCTATCCGATTCCGACCGCATCACGATGAATCGTGAGCGTGTGCTATCGGAATCCAAAGCCCGCGCCCTCGAACTAGTGCGCGCTGGTTATGAGCCTCCGGTGATGCGGACGGATATCCCTGCGCCTGGGGAAAACATTTTGGCCGCGCTCAAAATGGGCGTTTACCTGATGCGGCAGGGCGAGTTCATCAGCGACCACGAGCACAAACTAGGCAACAAGATCGCCGAGGTTATCTGCGGCGGAAATGTCACCTCCGGCACTCCGATCAGCGAGCAATACCTGCTCGACCTGGAGCGGGAAGCCTTCAAGTCGCTCTGCGGTGAGAAGAAAACTCAGGAACGAATCCAGTACACCTTGAAGACCGGGAAGACGTTGCGAAATTGAGTTGGGTTTTCGAAATCCGACGCCTCCGCAACAGCCCTTCCAACTTCCGCCCCGATCCGCGAAAATACTGACAGCATTGACAACTCCACCCATCGCGACCGAGCTGCCGCCTGACTTCCGGAGCCACGTCAAGAACATCTCGCACCAGTCTTCGGTCTTTCTGATCGGGACGATGTTCTCGGCTGCCGCGGCATACTTTTTCAAGATTTATCTCGCGCGGATCCTGGGCGCGGAAGCGCTAGGCATCTATGCGTTAGGGATGACGGTGGTCGGCCTCGCCGGCGTCCTGGCTGCCGGCGGGTTGCCGCAGGCGGCCAACCGCTTCGTCGCCGTCTATTCCGCGACCTCTCAGCCCGTGAAATTGGGACGTTTCCTGTGGTCCGCTCTCGCCGTACTAATCGTCTCGAACCTGCTGGTGGGAGTTGCGGTTCTGCTGGCGCGGCCCTGGATTGCCGGCCCCCTTTACCACACTCCTGCGCTCGCATCGTACCTGCATTTCTTTATACCCATCATGCTGACCGGGGCGCTCACGGGCTTTCTGGGGCAGGCTCTCGCAGGATTTAAGGATGTCTCCCGCCGCACGGTCATCACCAACTTCATCGGTCAGACCCTGACGATGGCGTTCTCGATCGCTCTTCTTACGGCGGGGTTCGGCCTCGCGGGATATCTCGTAGCTCAGATTGCCAGCGCCGTCGTCGTGCTGCTTCTTCTGGGATGGGCCACCTGGAAGCTCAGCCCGAAGCTGGCGCGCCGGCCTTCGTTCGGTTTGCCAATTCTGGAGCCCGAGGTGGTTTCCTTTTCCGTGACTTTTTTTGGTGTGCAGGCGCTGACATTCTTGCTGAGCCAATCCGACAAGGTTCTGTTGGGCATCTACATTAATCCGCGGGAGGTCGGGATTTACTCGATCGCGGCCACCCTGGTCGCCTTCGTACCCTTGGCATTGCAGTCTGTGAACCAGATTTTTTCGCCGACGATCGCGGAGTTACATGCCCGGGGCGACCTCGAATTGTTGGCCCGTCTCTTCCGTTCCCTGATTAAATGGACCCTTGGTTTGACCATCCCCTTAGCTGCCGTGATGATTTTGTTCGCTCAACAAATTATGGCGATGTTCGGTCCGGAGTTTGCACCGGGGTGGTTGGTTCTGGTGGCCGGCACCTTCGGTCAACTAGTCAATTGTGGGGTCGGATCGGTGGGCTTTCTTCTGCTGATGTCGGGCCAGGAGAAGCGAGTGCTGAAGATCCAAACTGTAATGGCCATAGTCGTGGTGGCCATGAACGTGGCATTGATACCGCGCATGGGATTACTAGGCGCCGCATTGGCCGGAGCCGCGGTGAACGCCGCCACCAATCTCTGGTCTTTGGCCGAAGTTCGCAAGTCCCTGGGAATCGTGCCATCCGCCAGAAAGTACGTTGCTTTGGTTGCACCGGCCGTCGCCATGATTGCGATGGTGCTGCTGTTCCAGCACTTCGTAGCCGCGACTTGGCCGGCATGGGCGGCCGTTCTCGCCGGCTTGACGATCGGCTACCTGGTCTTCGCAGCCGCGTCCTTGCTGGCGCTGGATTCTGACGACCGGGTCATCGCACGCATTATCTGGACCCGCGTGCGTGAGATCGCAGGCGCCAGGAAGGGCGTGTGAGTCGTCTTCGGGAACTGGTGCTGCCATTCTGCTCGTAGGGATTCGCGCTGAAGCAACCGAGTCGCGAGGTCCCCGCCAGTTCGAGCGCGTTGTTACTTGGACAGAGTTCGATCAACCGA
>Ga0209701_10002719_pt1 | contig 11542 bp, 12 predicted proteins | sample CZO8metaG_4_FD_188356 | JGI IMG/M metagenome (GOLD analysis project Ga0209701, IMG submission 188356) | Vadose zone soil microbial communities from the Eel River Critical Zone Observatory, Northern California, USA - CZOApr15con2H3.8 metaG... | ecosystem: Environmental > Terrestrial > Soil >...
TGCCACCGCCATCTTGATGAAGGTCCTCGCGTTCGTCGATTCATGCCGGGATTTCCCAATACCATCCGGAACCTACCCGAGGCGGACCACCCTTTCCGGGACATCCGGTTGTGGCTCCTGCGAGGCCCGACCGCATCCGCCATTTTCGTCGAGGCCGAAGCCGACTCCGTGGTCCCGGAGCACACGCATGGAGCCCAGTGGGGTTTCGTCGTGTCGGGGGAACTTGTGTTGACGATCGGAGGCAAGACGCGAACCTATCGTCCCGGTGAGGAATACCTCATCCCCGCGGGCGTTCCGCACGCCGCGAAACTCCGCGCCGGGGTGCGCGTCATCGATTTCTTCGACGACCCAAATCGATACCGGCCGAAGGCCCGTTGACGGTTCGCAGGATGGGAGGCGCCATGCCACCGTAGCGGCTCGTCAGCCCGCGTTTGTCAAACGAATCCCGCGACCAAATCTATTAATATCGTTCGAGGCCTTGATTGAGTGTCAGACAAAGGTCCGACCGACCTTGCAGGGATGGGTTATGGGATTACTCCGTTGGCTGCTCTGGCCGCGCCGTCCCAAGGACGATCCCGAGGAGCTGCGGCGACCGCACTCCCGCGGGAAGCCGCGGCGGAAGCCCCACCATCCCGGCGTGTACCGAATCGAGGTCGACAACGAGGTCGGCCGGTTTCACGGGGACGGCCTTCCGTTCTCGTTCTGGTCGTCTTCCCGGGTCATCTTGATCCTCTCCTTCCTCCTCTGGTGGATTCAGCCGGCGGGTCCGATGATCGCGGGCTACGTCGGCGGCCGTCGCGCGGGTTCGCCAATTAAGGCGGTGATCGCCGCCCTCATGCCCGTCTTCGCCATCTACATCGCGAACGTCACGTACGCGCGTAATTTCGCGTCGCATCAAGTCGACGTCGTTGCGTCCTTGCCGGCGGTCATCAGCGACGCCGCCGCGAGCATCTTGCCCTTCCTGCTCCCGTACAAGGAGTTCATGATCTCGTATCTCTCCGGCTTCGTCAACGCCTTGACGACGACGTTCGGCATGGGGACGAACGGATACCTGATGGTCGTGATCTTCGCGTACATCGGAGGACTCATCGCGGAACAGACCCGGCGGGAACTCGTGTACAAATCCGGGTCCGGTTCTTCCCTCGGGGTAAATCTCGTCCAGCCGCTGCTCGGGGCCCGTCCCTACGTCGACGGTGAGGAACAGGCGTACGAGGAGGACGACGAGGTCCACCGATCCCGACGGCCGAGCCGCGCGCGCGGCCGGGGCCATCCCGTGATCGCCGCGGCCGGATCCCACCATCGCCGTCGTGGTCGCGGAGACCAGTTCGATTCCTACCGGAAGTTGTATGCCGACTCCGACGACGAGGAGGACCGGCACCCCGCCCACGGCCGACGCCACGCCGCGGACCGCGAAGACGACGAAGACCGCGAGGAGTTCGTCGCTTCCCGGACGCACCGGATCTCCCATGCCCACGAAGAAGAGCCCCGCGAACACCGCGGGCCGGCCCATGCGCGCCACCATTCCGAAGAGGACGAAGAGGGAGCCGAGGAGCGTCCCGAGCCTCCGGCGCGACCCGCGCGAGGGCGAAGCCAGGCGGAAGAACGCGCGATCCGGCGGTTCGTCGAGCGCGCCTTACGGAACTACGATCACGCGAAGCTCTGAGCCTCCACGCAACCTTTTTATCGCACGCTCCCTACGTATCCATAAGGCCTTCATGTTCTGTCCGAAATGCGGTTCCCTGATGTATCCGGCCAAGGGGAAGCTGCATTGTAATTCGTGCGGGTACGAACGGTCTTTCTCGGGGAAAGACGCCACCTTGACCAAGGTCGTCCGTGCCGGGAAGGAGAAGCCCGCGGAGACCCTCGTCCTCGATGAGATCACGGACACGCTGCCCAAGACCCACGTCGAGTGCCCGAAGTGCGGCCACTACGAGGCGTACTGGGTCATGCGGCAGACCCGGGCCGCGGACGAACCGACGACGCGCATCTACCGATGCGTGAAGTGTCAGCATACGTGGCGGGAATTCTGATCGGGGCGCCACCCGGGAACCTTTATAACACGTGACCGGATTTCCAGGAACTTCCGGGGGAGCGACGGTTTGTTCGAGGCTAAGGTCAAGGCGGATGTTCTCAAAGAGCTCGTGGACGTCGTCTCGACTCTTGTCGACGAGGCGAAGTTCAATGTCGGAAAGGACTCCGTCGTCGTGAAGGCGGTCGATCCGGCCCATGTCGCGATGGTCGAACTGACGTTAGACCGCGGCGCCTTCGAGGCGTACAAGGCGGACGAGGGGGAGCTCGGGGTCGACATGGACAAGATGAAAGAGATCCTGCGGCTCGCGAAAGGGGGCGAGACGATCTCCGTGAGTCACGACGAGGACAAGAACCGCCTCATCGTCACGGTCGGGAACACGACCCGCCGGATGGCCCTCGTCGACACCGCGGGGATGAGCGATCCGAAGGTCCCGAGCCTCAACCTCCCCGTGAAGCTGACCGTGCGGACGGACGAGCTCCGCCAGGCGATCCGCGCCTCGGAGAGCATCAGCGACCACATCGCCCTGAAAGCCTCTCCGGAAGGATTCGAGATTGTGTCCGAAGGCGACGCCGACAACGTCAGCCACATGGTCCCCAAGGACCTGCTCGAGGGCCTGCAGGCGAAGGAGGCTGTTCGGTCCCTGTTCCCGCTCGACTACTTCTCGAACATGGTGAAGGCGATCAGTTCCGCGCCGACGGTCACCTTGTACCTCGGATCCGACTACCCGGTCAAGATGGAATTCCAGATTGCGGGTGGAAAGGGCGAAGTCAGGTATCTGCTCGCGCCTAGAATTGAATCCGACTAATACGAAGCCATCCTCGACTGTAATTTGTTGGGGGACCCGCGGCTACTCGCTTCCCATATCCATCCCGGACGCCTCGAGCTGCTGGAGGAACTGCTTCCGCATCTTTCGGTTCCCGGCGAATCCTTTGATTGCCTTGCGGGACGACTCGTAGTTCCGGAGGAGTTCCTTCACGTCCCGCGGCGCCACTCCGGCCCCGTGGGCGATTCGCTGGACCCGGGAGGACTTCACCAGCTTCGGGTCCGTCATCTCCTCGTCCGTCATGGAGTCCATGATGATCTTGAAGCGACGCAGCCTGGCCTGCGTGTTCTCCATGTCGGAATCCTTCATTTTGCCCCCCACCCCGGGGATCAGGGACGCCAGCTTGCGCATGGGGCCCATGTCCGTGAGCATCTCGATCTGATCGTACATCTCGTGGAGGGTGAACTTGCCCGCCATGATCTTCTTCGTGAGGGCCTCCGCCTTCTGGGCGTCGATCGCCTCCTGGGCGTGCTCGAGGAGGGTCTCCAGGTCCCCCATCCCGAGCAAGCGGGAGATGAACCGCGGGGGGTCGAACTTCTCGAGATCGTCGATCTTCTCGCCGACGCCGATGAAGACGACCGGAGCCTTCACCTCGGCCACGGCGGACAGGGCGCCGCCGCCTTTCGCGGTACCGTCGAGTTTCGTGACGATGACGCCGGTGATGCCGACCGCGTCGTGGAAGGCCTTGGCCTGAGGGCCCGCTTGCTGCCCCACGGTGGCGTCGATCACGAGGAGCCGCTCGTCGGCCTGCACGGCCTTGCCGACCGACTCGATCTCCTTGATCAGGTCGGGCTCGAGCGCGTGCCGCCCGGACGAGTCCACGATGATCACGTCCGTCGCCTCGAGCGCCTTCACGCCCGCCTTGGCGATCTTCGTAGCGTCTCTCGCCGTAGGGTCGCCGTAGAAGCCGGCGTTGATCTGTTCCGCGAGCTGCTTGAGCTGGTCGTAGGCCGCAGGCCGGTGGACGTCGGCGGCGACCAGCCCGACGGAAAGGCCTTTCTTCTGGAAGAACTTCGCAAGCTTTCCCGCGGTCGTCGTCTTGCCTTGGCCATACAAACCGACGAGCAGGATCCGCTGCTTCTGGATCGGGATTTCGCGGGTCGTCCCGAGGATCTTGACCAGTTCTTCGTAGATGATGCGGACGACGTGCTCCCGCGGGCTCATGCCCGGTGGAGGCTTGTCTTCGAGCGCCCGCCTCTGCAGCTCCCGGGTGATCGAAAGGGCCAGCTTCACGTTGACGTCCGCGAGGATGAGGGCCCGTTGGATGTCGCGGACGATCTCCTTGATGAGGGACTCGTCCACGTAGCTCGCGCCGGCGATCTTGCGGAGGGCCTCACGCAACGAGTCGCCGAGCTTCTCTAGGACCATGGACGCGGACCAAGGGGGCGAAGGGCTAAAAACCTGCGTTCATCGCCCGCGGCGTCGACGACAGACCTCCGATGCGGGAGGCATGTGGGATCCACCAGGATTGCCACAAGGAGGCGGTCATCTCCGGCCTCGCGCGGGGTTGGGGGGGCCCGACCGATGGTCGGTAGCCCAGCGCACCTATGGAAGGCATCAACGCCGAAGAGCGTCAGAGCAAGCGGATGCACATGGTCCCGGGAGCCGCGCCATGCTCAGGTCCAGGTTGTCCCGATGCAAATCAAATGGACATGCCCGCGGCTCGAGGAAAGGGAAGACGAATACGTACTAGGGCGGATATTGGATTCAATCATGGATATGGGCCGCGACATCGGCAGCTTGATGAAATTGCTCGCCCTTCTCGAAAAGTCGCAGCGAGGATGTTCGTGCGGACCGACCGACTCATCATAGGCGTTGCGTGCGTCGTCATCGGGATCGCGTGGGTGATTTCTTGCACTTCCACCGCAGCCGGGTACCGGGCGGCCGCGGCGGCCTGCTCTGGAGGGCAGTGCAGTCAAACTGCAGGATCGAGTTACATATTCATGGCGGCCGTTTTCGACGTAGTTACTTGGGGGGGCGTGGCGCTGATTCTCGTCGGGATTTGCCTCTCTCTCGCCGGCGCAATAGGCAGACGAGAAGATCGCCCGAGAGACACTCTCTGAAAGGCGGTGGCCTTCTTCCATTGTGACCACCGGCAAAATTCGATTGAGACCTCGTCCAAGACCAGTCGAAAGTCGGCTTCAGTTGACCGGCTTGGAGAACGCAATGCGCAGCAATCGAGAATTTCGTCCGAGGTGTTTTTTAAAAAGGGAAGGGAGGGCTAGCCTTGTCAGAAGGGATGGGATGCACTCTAACGAACTAGCCCAAAATTCCCCCGACATTGTATTCGTCATGCGATATTTAAGGATTTGTAAAGGTGGTGGCTAGAAACCCTGGTCGATCGGCCAGGGAACCATCGTCACGGGCACCTCGCCGCCGCCTGGCAAGAACCGACGATGGCGGCGGCCTGAAGGACCTATAGGTAGCCCGACTTTTGGAGGGTCAGGAGGTCATCGGTTGATAGCTTCTCGCCCTTTTTGAAGCGCTCGAAGATCATCTCCGCCTCGCGTTTCGCGTCGACCTCGACCGCGGCGGATTCGGAGACACCCCGGCTCTTCATCCAAATCCCGTGGATGATCTTGTCGTAGTCGTGAACCTGGCGGATGCGCTCGATGTGCTTCCGATGCTCCTCGTCCGCCAGCATCTTCGTCTTGATGAACTCCTCCTGGGCCTTGTCCGCCTCGCGTCGTAACGCATCGCTCTTCTCGTACAAGGTCGTCATCTGGTCGTGTTCGGCCTGGGCCTTTTCGGCGAGTTCCGAGACCCGGCGATGGGCGTCCTCCGCCTGATCGCGGGCGGCCTTCGCCTCCGCCTGCAGTTTCCGGACGTCCTCGTTGTCCTCGAGGGACTTCTCGAGCCTCTTGACCTCGTTTTGGAGCCGTCGGATCTCGTCGATGAGGGCGCGGTCCTTGTCGACACTCAAGACCGAGGTCATCTGCTTGAACTCCAGCCGCTTCAGTTCCTGTTGGAGCTTCCCTAAGGGGACCGCGCCGCGGGGAAGCCTCCGCCGCTTGAGGTCGGTGAGTTGGTCTTGGAGCTCGTTCACCCGGCGGTTGAACTTGTCCCGCTCTTCCTTCGCGACTCTCACCTGCGCGTTGAGCTCGTCCCGCTGGATCCGGTGCTGGGTCGCCTCGTCCACCAAGGCGCGGACCTGGGCGTTCAGCGAATCGCGCTTCTCGACCCATTCGCGGGTCTTGTCGTTCAGTTCGTCGCGGCGTCGGCGGTGCCGTTCCGCTTCCTGGTTCTCTCGCTCCCGCTTCAGCTGCAACTCATCCAGCAAGGCAACCCTCTTCGTCTCGGGCTGGTGGGGATTTGCGTAGATGCGATTGACATATAAAACTTCCCGCGCGGGGTCGGCAATTTCTGGAGGGATCGCAGTGGCGGACCGTGTCACAACCTCAAATAGCGAGAGGCGAATCCATGATTCGGTCCTTTGGGTTCCATCGTCGTCGCGGTCGGAAGCGCCGATGCGAACGTCGACCGGGCCGCGTCCACCGGTCGATCCGATTCACGCCGGCATCGGGAGGGAGGCTTGTGACCGCGTTCGAGATTCCGGACACCGCGGTCGTCGTCCGCGCACGCCTCCTCGAGAACGCGGACGACCTCGATGCCTTGTTCGTCCTCGCGGCCTTGCGAGCCCAGGACGGCCTCGTCGCGGAAGGAATTTCGATCCTCGAGCGCGTCCTCGACCTGAATCCGACTTATCCGGGCGGATGGCGCTTCAAGGCGACGCTACACCGGATGCGCGGGGAGGACGAGGCGGAGCGGTCCGCCTGGGCGAGGTCGGAGGCCATCGAGGGATGAGCGCGGCGGCCCCGGTCGTCCGGCTCAAGATCTGCATGGCCGGCGAATCGGTCGTCGGCAAGACGTCCCTCATCCGGCGGTACGTGCTGGACGAGTACGACGACCGCTACCTCGCGACCCTCGGCACGAAGATCACGAAGAAAGCTATGACCGTCCCTGGTCCGAAGGGAACCGACCCCGTGACGGTCCACGCGATCCTGTGGGATATCATGGGAAGGCCGACCGTGCGGGAACTCCTGCGGGAGGCGTACTACCACGGGGCGGAGGGCATCCTCCTGGTCGCGGACGGAACGCGCAAGGAGACGCTCGCGTCCCTCGACGATTGGCATCGTTCCATCCGATCGGTGGCGGGAGACATCCCGACGCTCGGGTTGGTAAACAAGCACGACCTCGATCCGGACCCGCGGCTAGCGCCGGAGGGCATCAAAGCGTTCTTCGAGAAGCGCGGGTGGTCCTGGGCCTACTCGAGCGCGAAGACCGGCGAGGGCGTCGAGGAAGGGTTCCGGCGGATCGTCGAGCTCGTGCTCAAAGACCGGCCTGCATCCTAGGCGAGGCGCCAGCGGCGGTGGGCCTCGGCGCCCTTCGTGAAGCAGTAGTGGACCGTGTTGAACTCCTTCCGCAGGCCCGCGACGTCCGTTGAGACTGTGTCCGGCGCATCGCCCTTCACGACGACCCGAGCGAACAGGTCGGCGACCTCTCGCATCTGGGCCTCCATCATCCCGAGCCGCGTGAGCTCCTGCGTCCCCAGGCGGATCCCGGAGGGCTTCACGGGCGAGGTGTCCCAGGGCAGGAGGTTCTTGTTCGTGATGATGTTCGCCGCCTCGAGGTCCTTCGCAATTTTCGCGCCGCCGCCGAAGGCCGCCACGTCGAGGGCGACGGCGTGGCTCTCCGTGAACCCGGCCTTCTCCGCCAGGACCTTGATCCCGCGTTCATGGAGGGCCTGGGCGAGGGCCTTCGCGTTCCGGCGGGTCTGGGTCGCGTAGTCGCGGCCGAAAGCGAGGAACTCCGCGAGCGTGATGCCGAGGGCCGCCATCGCATGGAGGTGGTGGTTCGACACGACGCCCGGGAAGACCGCGCGCTGAAGCCGCTTGACGAACTTGTCGTCCTCGGAATCGGAGAGAAGGATCCCATGCTGGGGGCCCGGGAGTGTCTTATGCGTCGACCCGGTGAGGACGTCCGCGCCCTCGTGGAGCGGGTCCCCGAACTGGCCGGCCGCGATGAGGCCCATCACATGGGCGCCGTCGTGCCACACGTGGCATCCGGCCTCTTGGAACGCGTCCCGCAGCTCCCGGAGCGGCGTCGGGAAAAGGAACACGCTCTGCCCGAAGGCAGCGACCTTCGGCTTCACCTGGCGGATGAGCCGGTCCGTCCCGTCGATGTCGATATTCATCCGCTCGACGTCGAACGGATAGTTCACGTTGTTCACGCCCCGCATTCCGGCGGCGCCGAACTTCGCGGAGCTGATGTGGGCGCCGTGGCTCAGGGCCACGGACGTCATGATGTCGCCTGGCTCGAGCAAGGCGAAGTACACGGCCATGTTCGCGACCGTGCCGCTGATCGGCCGCGGGTCCGCGTGCCGGACGCGGAAGATCTGCTTCGCGAGGGCGACGACGCGGTCCTCGACCTCGTCGACGAACGTGTTGCCCTGGTAGTACCGCTCGTGGGGCAAGCCCTCGGCATAGCGGTCACCGAAATCGGTCACGAGCATCTCCCGGGCCATCGGGCTGATCACGTTTTCCGACGCGATCATCGGGAGGGATTTCGAGAACCACGCGTGGTGCCGGTCGACCTGATCGTTGATGAACGCGACGTGTTCGTCCATGTCGCCGGCGTGAGAAGGGACGGAGCGGATAAATACGTTGAGTCGCGGACGCGCCTAGAAACAGCGCACCTTGCCCTGGACGATCCGGTCCGTGAGCTTGTAGATGTTCTCGAGCTCCTCGTCGATGAGCGCTTCCGCATCCTTCTGGATCGACTTCAGGGAGGCACCCTTCTCCGGGATGATCTGGGCCGCCGCGGCCTGCGGCTCGTCGATCGGCTTCCCGATCTGGGAGACGATCCGGACCCAGACCTCCTTCACCTTGCCCTCATGCTCCCGCACGATGCGGTCCGCGATGTCGAACGAGAGGAGGTTGTACAGCTTCCCGACGTGGGTCACCGGGTTCTTGCCCGCCGCGGCCTCCATGGACATCGGCCGATACGGCGTGATGAGTCCGCTCGGGCGGTTCCCGCGGCCGACGCTCCCATCATCCCCGTTCTCCCACGACAGGCCCGTGACCGTTAGGTAGAAGATGCCCGCTTCGTAGTTGTCGCCCGTGTTGACGTCGACCTTCACGGTCCGGTCCGTGTACTTGACCGCGTTGTCGAGCACCCGCTCTTTCAGCTCCTCGACGACGCTCCGGTAGTGGTCCTTGTCCGGGACGTGCTTGTCGACGAAGGCGGCCGCGATCGTGAGTCGCATGTCGTCCTTGTGGCGCACCCCCATGACTTTGATGTCCTGTCCGACCTCCTTGAGGTCCGTCTTCAGCGGCCCGTTGATCAGGAGTTCGGTCTGCAGCGTGAGGGTTTCGAGCTCCGAGAAGGGGGCGAATCCGACGCCGAACGACGTGTCGTTGGCGAGCTGCTTCTGGGTGTCGTACAGTCCGCGGAGGTCGACCGATCCTTGGCCGATCTTGCAGTCGAGGGTGACGTCCGCGTCCACGTTCAGGTTCGTGCAGGTCTTCGTCAGATAGTTGTGGGCGGCCTGGATCGCGGTCGTCCGATACGGGAGCCTCTCGCCATTCACAATCGTCGTTGCGCGCCCGACGAGCAGGATGTACGCGGGCTCGAGGAACACGCCGCCGCCGAAATTAGGGGCGCTCTGACCACCGACGACCTCCACTTGGTCCGTGTTGTGATGTAGGATTCGGCCGAACCGCTTGAGGTACATTTTGCACAAGGCGACGGAGACGGTCTCCGCGAGCCCGTCCGCGATGCTGTCGGGATGGCCGATCCCCTTGCGCTCGACGATCTCGTCGCCCTGCTCTTCGATTGGCGTGTGGACGAGTTCCTCAACAAAGATGTTCCGTGACACGGACGTCCCCCGGCGAATGTGCGGCTTGGATGCGGCCGTCCCTATATGGCTTTTGTCGCCCCCGACCCCGCGGGCCGACTCTCGCCGGACCGCCATGCCATGCCGGTCCGCCCACGGCGGACCTCCAATAATATCCCACTGACTCGAAAATTCCAACACGAATATGTACCCGGAGCCCTTCCCGGGTCCGATGATGCCCGACCTGGAGGAGATCCCGCGGCTGCGGAAAGCCCTCGGCCTCACGCAGACGGCGATCGCCCGCCTCGCGAACGTCAGCCAGTCGACGATCGTGAAGATCGAGAAACGCCAGATGAACCCGTCGTACGACAGCGTGCGCCGGATCATGAACGCGTTGCAGGCCGAGCTGAAGAAGCAGGAGAAGAAGGCGCTCGTGGAACAGATCCAGAGCCGCAAGGTCCAGTCCGTGGAGGCGAAGCTGCCCCTCGCCAACGCGGTCGACGAGATGCGCCGTTGGAAGTTCTCTCAGATGCCCGTCATGCACAACGGCCATCCGGTCGGCTCGATCTCGGACAAGGTGATCAACAACCTGATCCTGTCCGGCCGGGATCCGAAGGACCTCGCGCGGATCCGCGTGGACGAAGTCATGGAATCCGCCTTCCCGCAGGTCGACTCGAAGGCCCCCGTCGAGCTGGCGGCAGGCTTGCTGCGGCACTACGACGCCGTCCTGGTCACGTCGAAAGGCGACGTCACGGGCATCGTGACGAAGTCGGACCTGATGAAGCTCCTCTGAGGCAGGAGAGGGAGGCCTGATCGGTTTCGCGCACCCCGTCGTTATCGTTAAATAACGATAACACGATACTAGTCGACGATGTCCGGGGGCATGTGGCAATGATGATGGGCTGCGGCTATTGTGTGAAGACGATTCGCAACCGGCGCTACCTGTACTTCTGGCATTACGAGGATCGGGATGGCCGAAGAGTGCAGCTCGAAGAGTACATCGGTCCCTCGAAGGACCTGCGGGCTCGGGACGAGGTCGCCCGGCGGGTCGCCGCCTACGCCGACCGCGCGCGATCGGAGATGGGGCGCTTCGTCCGGCTCACCCAGGCTGAAATGGCTTCGGGAACCTGAGGGCTCGCGATCGTTGCTCCAGGATCTCCATCTGCCCAGGTATTCTGAGAGAGGCGCGGTTTCCCCGGGATCACTCTGGGTACGGCACGTCGATCTCGGTGAAGTCTTCCGCCACGCGCACGTTCGGGAAGACCTTCTTGGCGTCCTCGAGAATCGTCGTCGGGTCCTCGTACCGCGGGCTCACGTGCGTGAGGACGAGCAGCCCTACCCCGGCCTCTTTCGCGACCTCCGCGGCCTGCCGTGAGGACGAGTGGCCGTATCGATTCGCCTTCTCCTCCAAGGCGGCGTCGGAGGTCGCATCGTGGATCAGGACGTCGGCATGGTGCGCGACTTCGACGAGGTCTTCGTGGGGCATCGTGTCCCCGGTGTAGACGATCTTGCGTCCCCGCCGCGGCGGACCGAGGACGTCCTCCGGCCGTACCGTCCGGTCTCCCACGCGGACCGACTCCCCTTCCTGGAGCCGACTGTACAGAGGACCGCTCGGGACCCCAAGGGCCTCCGCCCTCGCCGTGCTGAAGCGCCCCGGCCGGGGCTTCTCTTCCAGGACGAACGTCAGGGCCGGGACCGTATGGACGGCCTCGAACCCCTTGACCACGTACTCGCCGCAATCGATCTGGCCGCCGGGCGGGAGTTCCTTCGGGCGCACCGCGAACCCGGGCGTGAAGTAACCGAGGGACAACAGCTCGCCGACGAGCTGTTCGACGCCCCGCGGTCCGTACAC
>Ga0209701_10002724_pt1 | contig 11534 bp, 6 predicted proteins | sample CZO8metaG_4_FD_188356 | JGI IMG/M metagenome (GOLD analysis project Ga0209701, IMG submission 188356) | Vadose zone soil microbial communities from the Eel River Critical Zone Observatory, Northern California, USA - CZOApr15con2H3.8 metaG... | ecosystem: Environmental > Terrestrial > Soil >...
TTCGATTGCTTTGCGGACGTGGCCGCGGGATTTCTTTAGGGCTGCGGTGGCGGCGGCGCGGGTTACGCCTGCTATTGACATGACCAGCGCGATCGGAACGGAGTGTCCGGCGGCAGCCAGGAGTTTGCTGGACTGGTTGCGGTCGAGATCGGTGGTTTTCTCGAGGATGCTGACTCCGCGCTCGCGGAGTTTCGTGTTCTTCAGGTGGAGGTTGACCATCAGGTTGCCATAGACGTATCCGAGACGAGTCATGGCTCCCGTGGAGAGCATGTTGAGGATCATCTTTTCTGCCGAGCCGGCTTTCATACGACTGGAACCGGCGACGACTTCGGGGCCGACGTTGGCGACGATCTCGACGTGCGCCGCTTTTCCCAGGCGCGAATTACGGTTACAGGTGACGGCGACGGTTTTTGCGCCGCGGGCGCGTGCGAATTCTACGGCGGCTATGGTGAAGGGGGTGCGGCCGCTGGCGGCCATCCCGACTACGACATCGTTTTTGCCCGGTTTCTTTTTGGCCATCTCTTTGCGGCCGAGGGTGGGGGAGTCTTCGCTGGCTTCGGTGGCAATGGCAAGTGCTTTCGTGCCGCCGGCGATGATGAACTGCACCATGCGCGGGCTGGTGTCGAAGGTGGGAGGGATTTCGCTGGCGTCGAGAGCGCCGATGCGTCCGCTGGTGCCGGTGCCGACGTAGATGAGGCGTCCGCCGTGGGAGAGCGCGGCGGCGATCAGGTCGATGGCGTGGGCGATTTGAGGAAGAGCGCGCTGGACGGCGGGTGCAACCTTGGCGTCTTCGGCGTTGATGATGGTCGCGATCTCTAGGGAGGATTTACGATCGAGGTCGGCGGAAGCTGCGTTGGACTTTTCCGTGGTGAGGCGTTGGAGGTCGGTGGCGTTGCGCTTCACGCGGCTGTCTCCGCTGAGATTGTCGGTCGCTGCCCGCGAAAAGCAGGTCCTTCGCTTCGCTCAGGATGACAATTTGTATTTAAGACCAAGACAGCAGGTCCTTCCCATTCGGCAAGCTCAGGGTCAGGATGACAATTCTTAAAGGGAATAGGCAGTTTCATGGGATGAATCCGCGAGATTTCAAAGCTTCTATCACGGCATCGTGAAAGGCGGGGCGCACTTGCTTGACGGCTTGGTTGTGGCAGTCAGGCCAGGTGCGGTTTGTCAGTAAAGTTATCGAAAGTTGGCGGTCGGGGTCGATCCAGAGAGAGGTGCCGGTGTAGCCGAGGTGGCCATAGCTGCGGTGGCCGAAATATTTCCCTGACTGTGAGGGAGAAGAAGGCGTATCCCATCCGAGGGCGCGCGAGGTGCCTTTGGGGCTCGACTCTCTGCGGGTGAAGAGTTCGATGGTATCGGAGCGGAGGATGGGGCGTCCGCCGCTGAGCAGGGCGTGGGCGAAGACGGCGATATCTTCACAGGGGGCGAAAAGGCCGGCGTGTCCGGCAACTCCGCCGAGGACGCTGGCGTTTTCGTCCTGGACTTCGCCCTGGATAATCCTTCCGCGGAAAGTGCCGGAGGCTGGCTTTGCGGATAGAATCAGCGGTTCGCGGGCGGGGGCGCCCGCGCCACATTCGTCGCTTCCCCGTTCATCAACGGTGGGGACGATTTTATCTTTCCAGGTTTTCGGCGGATTGAAGGTGGTGTGCGAGATTCCTAGCGGGCCGAAGATTTCGCGCTGACAGAAGGTGTCGAGTGGTTCGTCGGCTAGGCGTTCGAGGGCGATGCCCAGGATGATGAAGCCGATGTCGCTGTACTCGGCGTGCGTGCCGGGATCGGTAGTGAGGTTGGTAGTGAAGGCGGCGGTCAGGAGTTCGTCGCGCGTCTTCGCGTGCAGGAACAGTTTTTCGTAAGCAGGCAAGCCCGAGGCATGGGCTAGCAGCAGGCGCAGCGTGACGTCGCGACGGCGCTGGTCGTCCCCCGCAAATTCGGGGACGATGGCGGTGACGGGAGCCTCCAGATCCAGCAATCCGCGTTCGTAAAGAATCATCGCCATGGTGGTGGCGGCGACGGCTTTCGTGACCGAGGCGAGATCGAAAATGCTGGCGGCGGCGACGGGTGGGGACGCCGGATCGTGGGTGAAACGGCCGAGGGCGTGGTGCGCGATGAGTTCTCCGCGCAGAGTGACAGCAAACGAGCAGGCCGGGAATGCGCGGGTGGTGATCGCGTTTTGCAGCAGGTCGAAGGCGGTGCGGAGAGTCTCTTCCTGAGTGCCGTCGTTGCGCACGAGGAAGGAGAAGCCGGCGGGCGAATTCTGGGTCGCGGTCAAAGGGCGGCTCGGGAGGCTGATCGGGTTATAGCAAAGGCGGCGGGTGGAGGCAAACAACGGTAGCACGAGGAGTTACTAGAGGGGCGCAATCGCCGGCCAATTGCTTGAGGGCCGTCTTGGGCGTCGTGTACAGTCACAGCAGCGTGAAACGTCCAGCGAAAATTCTTCTGCTTTGCAATCTGTTGTCCGCAGTCGCTTTTGCGCAAGCTTCCCACGACTCTCACCTGGGCGTTCTCGACTCCATTATTAATGATGCAATCCGCCAGGGACAGATTCCGGGGGCGGTGCTGATCGTTGGGCATGACGGTCACGTTGTGCATCGGAGGGCCTACGGCAGCCGGGCGATTCAGCCGCGGCGGGAAGCGATGACGCTCACAACAGTGTTTGACTGCGCGTCGCTTACGAAGGTGGTGGTGACAACCATCGCGGTGATGCAACTGTGGGAGCGCGGAAAGTTCCGGATGGGCGATCCGGTGGCGAAGTATATTCCGGAGTTTGCGCAGAACGGCAAGCAGGACATCACGATCCGGCAATTGCTGATTCACTACTCCGGGCTGGCGCCGGATCTGGATCTGACAAAGCCTTTTGCAGGGAAGGATGCGGCGTATCGCATGGCGTTTGAGGAAACGCCGGAGCGGGCGCCGGGGTCGCGGTTCGTTTACAGCGATATTAACTTCGAGGTGCTGGGGGCGTTGGTGGAGCGGCTCTCGGGCGAGTCGCTCGACGCGTACAGCCAGAAGCATATTTTTGTACCATTGAAGATGAAAGAAACGCGGTTCCTGCCGCCGCGGGCTTGGGCTTCGCGTACCGCACCCACCGAAGAGGACGAGAACCATCACATGCTGCGCGGGGTGGTGCATGATCCGACGTCGCGACGCATGGGCGGAGTTGCGGGACACTCTGGACTCTTTTCGACCGCCGATGATCTGGCGATATTTGCGCAGGCGGTGCTGGATGGCGGGCGCGGGGTTTTGACGTCCGCGACTATCGCCAAGATGATTTCGCCGCAGCAGCCGGCGACCGGGACGGCGGTCCGTGGATTTGGATGGGACATCGATTCTCCGTTTTCGACCAATCGCGGCGAGTTGCTGCCGGTGGGATCGTTCGGGCACACGGGATATACGGGCGTGTCGCTGTGGATCGATCCGGCGACGAAGACGTATATCGTGCTGATGACGAACGCGGTGCACATGGGCGAGAAGGGAAGTGCGGTCTCATTGCGGACGAAAGTCGCAACGGCGGTGGCGGCGGAGCTGGCGCTGCATCCGAGCGAAGCTGAGAAGCTGCGAGTGGCGACGACGACCGGCTATAACGAAATGCAGAGCGCGGCGCGCAAGCTGGCAGTCCGCAACGGGATGGTAAAGGTGGGAATTGATGTGCTGGAGGACAGCGACTTTGCCGCGCTCAAGCCGGTGAAGGACGGCGCGCTACGAAAGATCGGTGTCCTCACGAATCAGAAAGAAGTGGACTCGGAGGGACGGCGCACGATCGACGTGCTGGCGCATGCCGCGGGAATTTCGCTGGATGCGATTTTCAGTCCCGAGCATAGCCTCACCGGGGAACTGGACACGACCGACGTCGGCAACACAACAGATCCAGTGACGGGGATCGCCGTTCGTACCGTTTATGGGGCGCACGATGCTGACCGGCGTCCAACGGTGGAGGAATTGAAGAAGCTCGATGCGGTAGTGATCGATCTGCAGGATGCGGGGGTACGCTTCTATACGTACGAAACCACCGTCGGGTATTTTCTCGAAGCGGCGGGTAAGGCGGACATCGAGGTGATCGTGCTGGACCGGCCAAATCCGATCACTGGTTCATTCGTGCAGGGCCCAGTTTCAGACGAGGGGCATGAGAGTTTCACGAACTATTTCCCCATGCCGGTGCGGCAGGGGATGACGCTGGGCGAACTGGCGAAGATGTTTAACGCCGAGCGAAAGATCGGAGCGCGGCTGGAAGTTGTCGCGATGCAGGGCTGGCAGCGCGGAGACTGGTTCGACTCGACCGGGCTGGGCTGGATCAATCCTTCCCCGAACTTGCGGAGTTTAACGGAGGCGGCGCTGTATCCGGGGGTGGGGCTGATCGAGGGAACCAATGTCTCGGTGGGCCGCGGTACGGATACACCGTTCGAAGTCGTGGGTGCGCCCTGGATCAAGGCGAAGGAGCTGGCTGCTTATCTGAATCAGCGTGGCATCCCGAGTGTGCGGTTTGTGCCGATCACGTTCACGCCTTCGTCCAGCAACTTCGCCGGAGTGAAGTGCGAGGGCGTGAATCTTGTGCTGCTCGATCGCAATACGTTGGACGCGCCCGAGCTGGGAATTGAACTGGCAGCGGCGCTACGCAAACTTTACCCCAATGACTTCAAAATCGAAAAGATGCAGAAGTTACTCCTGAATCAGATGACATTTGACTCGATTGTCGGGGGGACGGATCCGCGGCGGATCTCCGAGGACTGGGAAGAACGGCTCGGGTTGTTTGTGGCGGTGCGGGAGAAGTATCTGCTGTACAAATAGCGACCCGCTTCCGGCGGAAACGGACTGAAAACACTGTGAATCCATGCGTATCTCCGACCGGAGTCCCTCGGATACAATGGCGGTTCAGGTTTTTGAGGCCATGGCTGATTCCGAACGCTTTGCTGCCAATCCATTTCACCGGTGTGCGGGTCCAAACTGCGGTTTGGTCAAGGGTGTCAACAACCGCTGGTGGGTCATGTGGTCGTCGTTTGGGGAGTACGAGGCTCCGGTGTTGCATTTGGCGCCCTGGGACGAAGCTCTCATTGCTCAGGAAGGGGCGCTTCCGGTGTGCGGAGAAGGGTGTGCGCAGAGGCTACAGTCGCAGTTCATGGGCAATCTGCGGGAAAATGAAGAGCGGCGGCGGGCGTGAAGGAACGGTGGATAGTGGTTGGTGATTAGTGATTTGTTCGGCTGCGGCTTTGTCACGGCTGATTCCAGAATGCGGCTACTAAGAGTAACTGCGAATCCCGGGTAACCGGCGGCTCCAGTGACGGCATCAGAGTTTACAGGTCCGGTCTCGAAATCATTCCAAATGAGGTGAATGTCTCATGTGGACGCGTGTTTTAGGAGTTCTGTTGATGGCCGGGTGCGCGGTGGCGCAGACTCCGGCTGCTACGTCCACGCAACCCTCGGCCACGCAAGGGACTCCGGCGACATCAGCCTCGAGTGCGGCGGCGCCGGCGGTGACTGTCCGGCCTGCGACTTCGTCGACGCTAACCATTCCTTCAGGAACCAAGGTCCCACTGGCACTGAAGCAGGCGATCTCTACTCGGAATGCGAAGGAGGGAGATCCAGTTTATTGCGAGACAACTTTTCCATTCGTGGTGGATGACCGGATTGTGATTCCGGCAGGGACTTATGTGCAGGGAAAGATCAGCAGAGTCCAGCGTGCGGGCCGGATCAAAGGGCGGGCTGAATTGCTAATGCACTTCACTTCGATGATTTATCCGAGCGGATACACCGTGATGCTGCCGGGATCGCTGGACAATATTCCGGGAGCGGACAAGACGTCTATGAAGGGCTCGGAGGGAACTGTTCGTCAGGATAGCGACAAGGGCAAAGACATTGGGACGGTCGCGAGCACGGCTTCCACGGGGGCAGTAATCGGTGGCCTCAGTGCCGGCGGCAAGGGAGCGGGGCTCGGAGCGGCTGCCGGAGGATTGGCTGGACTGGCCATTGCCATGATTTCGCGCGGAAGTGACGTGAAACTGGAGCCCGGGACGTCGATTGAGATGATCATTCAGCGCGAAGTCACGGTGGATGCGAATCGGGTCACGTCACGGCGCGAGGTTGTTGTTCGGGACTAGGGGAACTAGTCTCCCTGCAAGGAGCAATTCAAGAGCACGCGGGCGGGGGGGCCCCTTCGACTGCGCTCAGGGCAGGTCCGCGCCACACAGACACACTACTTCAGCACGAACATTGCGTTCACGTGTGCGGTCACGGTTACTTGCTGCGGAGTAAATTCCTGAGTCGGGGGCGCGACTGATTCCATGGCCATCATCGGTCCGCCTTTGCGCTGCATGGGCGCGTAAATACGGATGTTCTCAGCCGTATCCACTGAAGCGTAAGAGAGTTCTCCTAGCGTGCGGCCAGCGGCGGTGGCGAGGGACTGCGCGGACGCGCGGGCGCGGCGGTAGGCGTCAGCGACGGCTTTGGTTTTGGCTTCGTCGATGTTTTCGAGCGTGTAGCTGAGGGACTGACTCTCGCTGACGTCGGCGTCGGCGAGTTGCTGAGTGATGGGACCGATCTTGGCAAAGTCCTTGAGCTTCAGGCTGACGCTGGTCGTGACCTGGTAACCCATCACCTTGCGCTTGGGATTCTTCCAGTCATACATCGGGTTTACGGAGAAGAAACCGATCTCGGCGGATTTGGGGTCGATTCCGTTGGCGCGCAGGACCTGGCGCGTCGCTTCGGCTGCTTTCGAGACTTGATCGTAGGCGGCCTTGGCGGTGTCTGCCTGGGCGCTGATGTTGAACTGGATCATGGCGGTGTCGGGGGCGGTTTCGAATTTGCCGTCGGCGCCGACGAAAACGGTGTTGGGCAACGCGGTGAGCGTGGGAGACTGGGCGATAACGAACGCGGCCAGCATCAGAACGGCACAAAGAATCAGAGCAGGGGATTTCATAGGAATTCTCCAGAAAGTCAGTTATACACCGACATGAATAGAACGTGGCAGAGCGGAGAAGTTGCGGTCAGGCCAGGAAGACAGCGCTGCGCTACTCAACAATTCTACGGGTGGGGGAAACCGCTTTTCTTGTCGATATCCTTGCGCAGATCCTCCCAGATGTTGTCGGGCATGCTGAGGAAAACCTCGACGATGCGTGGGTCGAACTGACGCCCGGACCAGAGTTCGATTTCTTTGCGGGCGGCCTCGTCACTTTGCTTGGGACGATAGGGGCGATCAGAGGTGATGGCGTCGAAAGTGTCAGCGATGGAGAAGATGCGGGCACCGAGAGGAATGTCTTCGCCTTTGAGGCGGCGCGGGTAGCCGGTGCCGTCAAAGCGCTCCTGATGGGAGTAGACAATCTCAGCGGCTTCGCTGAGGAAGGGAATTTTCTTTACGATCTTGTATCCATACCAGGCATGCTCCTTCATGACATCGACTTCCTCGGCAGTGAGTTTGCCGGGTTTGGTGAGGATCTTCTCGGGAATCGCCATTTTGCCGATGTCATGGAGGAAGGCGCCGCGAGCGATGACGCGGATCTCATCTTTTTGCAGGCCCATTTTTTGCGCGATCGCGATGGTGAAAGCGGTGACGCGTTTAGAGTGATTTTCGGTCTCCCTATCCTTCTGGTCGAGCGCGTCGCCCAGAGCTTCGAGCGTGATGTCGTAAGAACGCTCCAGATCGGAGAGTGCGGCCTTCCACTGCTGGGTTCGAGCGGCAACTAGGGCTTCGAGGTTGGTGCGATAGGCGTCATTTTCCCGTTTCAAGCGACGGTTCTCCAAGGCGCGGCGCACCGTGGCCAGCAGTTGTTCGCGCTCAAAGGGCTTGAGCAGGTAGTCGTACGCTCCATTGCGAAGTGCCTGCAAGGCGACCTGGATATCGTGGACGGCGGTCACCATCACGACCGGCACGTCGGGGTATTTCTCTTTGGCACGCTCCAAAAGGGCGATGCCGTCCATTTCCGCCATCATCAGGTCGGAGAGGACCAGATCGAACTCTTCGCCCGAGTCGAGCAAGGACATAGCCTCGACGCCGCTAGCAGCCTGTCTGGTTTGGAAATGAGCGCCCGCCAGCATGGAGGAAACGATTTCCCGGATGGTCTCTTCGTCGTCCACCACGAGGATGCGGTCGAGGGGCATGGTTGTGACTGTCGTGTGAGTGTATCGCCCATTCTAGCGCAGCGTTCACATTCCGAAAGTAACCACTTGGAGGCGGAAATTCGGTATCGAACGGTGTCTCGCATGATATTTACAAGTTCTGGCATTGGTACACGTGTCTATGAATCCTGCCTGGTTCTTAGGGTACCCGGTTGGCGCTCTGGCCGTTCCCTGGCTGGCGTCGCGGGAGTCTGCTGCCCTGATCCTGGCGGTGGTGAGCTTTCTTTTCTTTCGCGCCTTCCGTGAACGATATCTTCTGACCTGGGGAATGGGCTGGATCACGTATGCCGTGTTCGTGTTCATGGAACGCCGCGGAGCACTGCACGCTTCAACGCCTGCGGCGGCGGCTTTCACGCAGGCTGAATTTGTGATTGCCCTCGGGCTGTTCGCGACGGCGGCGCTGCTGTCGGCTCACGCCAAGCGACTGCTGACCGCGCTACTGATGGTTTCCTCGGTGGTACTGGCGTGCGCGGTCCTGCGTCCCCTCTATCTTCCCGGCTCTGACGGAATGCGCATCGGGGTGGAAGCGGGCTGCCGAGTGATCGCGGTCGTAGGAGCATTCGGTCTGATTCGGTATCGCTTTGGCCGCCTGGGCATCGGACCCATTCTGTTGAGTTTTGGACTTATCACCCTGAACCTGAACTGGCCTCCGTACACGAGTTACATTCCGACGGAAGGATTTCTGTTTCTGGAAGTGCTCTTCGGTTCCAGCATGTTCCTGATGGTGCTGGGCGATTCGCGGTTGCGGGTCGCGCGGTTGTCGGTGCTCAACGAGCTGACGGTGACAATATCGCGCGCCCAGAACCACGGGCCCATGATGCAGTCTGCTTTGGAAAAGCTGAAAGTGGTTGCCAAGGCGAAAACGGCATGGTTCCGCATGATCGAGGGCAGCCAGTTGGTGCTGACGCAGCATGTGGGTCTCTCGCCCGACTTTGTGCGAGCGATCGGCCAGATTGATATGGACGATGCGCTGGCACGCGTCCTGCAAGACAACCGGGCGGCGGTTCTGAAACCTTCCGAGTCGCCCGAACCGGTGCGCGAGCAACTGAAGAAGCAAGGCATTCATCATGTGGTGGTTCTGCCGGTACAGGGCAAGAAATCGATTATCGGAACTCTTTCGCTGGGATGTTCGTCGGGTCGAAGCCACAGCGCAGAAGAACTGGAGTTTCTGGAAACCGTCACCCATCAGTTGGGTATTGCGGTGGAGAATCTGCGGCTGCTCGAGCAGGTGCTGCGCTCGCAGCGGCAGTGGATGAACACCTTTGATTCGATCCAGGACCTGATCCTGGCGCACGACGGGGATTTTCGCATTCTCAAGACCAATCAGGCGCTACTGCAACGGATTGAGCAGGCGCCGGCGGACGTAGTGGGCAATCCGTGCGAAATGGTATTGCCGCAGCGCTCGCCGTGGAGCGGATGCCCGTATTGCGATCGTGGCGCGGGGCTGACGGAAGGTCCAGACCCGTGCTTCGGCGGACAGTCGCTGGTTTCGACATCGTCGTTTACGGAGCAGGGAAGCCAGCAGAAGGGCACCATCCATGTGGTGCGCGACACGACTGAGCGACACGTGGCGGAAGAGAAGTATCGCATGCTCTTCGAGCAGGCGCAGGAAGGCGTGTTCGTCGCGACGCTGGAGGGCAAGCTGCTCGATTGCAACGACGCCTTCGTGACCATGCTCGGCTATACCAGCCGGGAAGAATTGGCGGCGGCCGATATTGACAGCGTCCTCTATCCTGTGGCCGATGAGAGAGCGGCATTCCGCAAGGAAATCGAGGCGCACAACTACGTCCGCAACTTCGAAATCACGGTGCGCCGAAAAGATGGGACGCTGCTCACAGCAGCGGCCAGTTGTTTTGCCACGCGCAATTCGATGGGAAACATCGAGCGCTATCAGGGCTTCATCCTGGATATCACGGAGAAGAAGCGCTCGGAAGACGAGATGCGACGGCGGAATCGCGAGCTGAACGCGCTCAATGCAATGGCCGTGATTGCCACGCAGTCGTTCGATCTGGATGAAATTCTTAACCTTACGCTCCGGCAAGTAATTTCGCTGTTCGGGGCGGAAACCGGTTCTGTGTATTTATCGGCAGGAAATGATGGAGTGTTCCGGCGGCGCGCGGGGTGGGGGCCGCGAAGCGAGGCGCGCGTCCGCATGTCGGAGGCGAACTTCCCGGAGGGCTTTGGCGACTTGGTGATGCGGTCGCGGGCGGAAGTGGTGACGCAAGATTTTGTGCCGCACCTGCCTCCGGCGGTAGTGGAGTTTGTCTGCGCGGACCGGCTGCCGGGCTGGATCTGGGTGTTGCTGTGGAGCAAAGACAAACCAATCGGCGCCATGGGCATTGCCAGCAAAGAGAGCCGGCATTATTCGAGCAATGACGAGAATCTGCTGGTGGCGATCAGCCGGCAGTTGGCGACCACTATTGAGAAGGTCCAACTCTACGAAGAAACCTGCAAGGCGTATGAGGATTTGCGACACACGCAGGAGCAGCTGTTGCAGAGCGAGAAAATGTCAGCCGTGGGACAGTTGATTGCGGGCGTAGCGCACGAACTGAACAATCCGCTGACGGCAATCCTGGGCTATGCCCAGTTGCTGGAAGGGGCGGGGCTGGATCACCGGTCCGCCGAGTATGTGCGCAAGCTGTTCAAGCAGGCGCAGCGGACCCATCGTGTGGTGCAGAACCTGCTTTCGTTTGCCCGTCAGCGCAAGCCGCAGAAGCAGGACGTCGATCTGAAGAAGGTGCTGGAAGAAACCCTCGTACTGCGGGAATACGATCTGAAGGTGAGCAACATCACTCTGGAGCGCGATTTGCCGGAGGACATGCCTTTGGTGGTGGCGGATCCGCACCAGTTGGAACAGGTATTCCTGAATGTCATCAACAACGCGCTGGATGCGATGCTGGAGAGCAACAGCAGCGGCGTTTTAAAGGTACGGGGCTTCCGCAAGAATAGCTTCGTTTGTGTGGAATTCGATGACAGCGGGCCCGGAATCAAGGATCCGAGCCGCATTTTCGATCCGTTCTACACAACAAAGAGCGTGGGCAAGGGAACTGGATTAGGGCTCAGCATCTGCTACGGAATCATCAAGGAGCACGGCGGGGAAATTGTGGCGCGCAACCGGGACGAAGGCGGCGCCACCATTGAAATCCGGCTTCCAGCTAGTGAGAAACAAGAGGTGCCTGAGGTGGCTGCTTCGTCGCCGCGGCGGGAGTCACTGCTGAAAGGGCGCGTACTGCTCGTGGAAGATGAAGAAGCGGTGCTCGAATTTGAGCGCGACGTGCTGGTCGGGGCGGGCGCCGATGTCACTACGTCCATGAGCATGGACGAGACTAAACAGCATCTGCAAAATGGCTCGTTTGACGTCATGGTGCTGAATGGGCGCATGCCGGGCGGTCCGAGCGCAGCCGAGATGTATCGCTGGATGGCCGCGAACT
>Ga0209701_10002725_pt1 | contig 11532 bp, 8 predicted proteins | sample CZO8metaG_4_FD_188356 | JGI IMG/M metagenome (GOLD analysis project Ga0209701, IMG submission 188356) | Vadose zone soil microbial communities from the Eel River Critical Zone Observatory, Northern California, USA - CZOApr15con2H3.8 metaG... | ecosystem: Environmental > Terrestrial > Soil >...
CCCTTGGCGCATCAGATCGGTGGGGACGGTCGCGTACTCGGGAGAGCCAGGGATTTTCTGCCGGAGACCCTCGTAATCGCCGAATAGGAAGAACTTATTTTTGATGACTGGCCCGCCGACCGTGCCGCCAAACTGGTTGCGGTTAAAACCCGGCGTCGGAGGTCCCTGGAAAAAGCTTCGCGCGTTGAGGTTGGTGTTGCGATTGAACCAGAAGGCGCTGCCGTGGTAGCCGTTGGTGCCGGATTTGATCGAGGTGACAACGAGGGCGCCGCCAGCACGGCCGAACTCCGCTGGCGCTAAGCTGGTCTGCACACGGAACTCATCGATCGCGTCTGCCGGGGGAAAAAAGACAATGGTGTTGACTAGGGTCTCGTTGTTATCAATTCCGTCGAGAATAAAGTTATCGTTCTGAGGTCGCAGGCCATTCACGGCCAAGGCGGCGCCGCCAGACTGCCCAAAGCGGAAAGTCTCGGCGTTGCCGTTTGCGCCGGTGGCTGCCCCCGTCGGGTTACCGCGGGTGACGCCGGGTACCAGCAAGGCAAGTTGCGTGAAGTTTCGGCCGTTGAGCGGTAATTCGGTCACCTGACGCCCCTCCACCACTTCACCAAGCGCCGAGTCTGCTGAATCAATCACCGGCGAACCCGCCTCGACTGTAATCGATTCGGTCACCTCCCCCACGTCAAGCTTGAAGTCCGCGACCCCAATTTGCGCTACCTGCAAGTCAAGTTCACGCACCGTCTTTTTGAAGCCCTTCTGCGTAACTTCCACGCGGTAATGACCGGGTGGCAGCGCCGAGGCTGTATAGAATCCAAGCTCATTGGTCTGCACTGAAACCTGGCGCCCCGTTCCGGGATTGACAACCGTTACCGTGGCGCCCTCAATCACGGCATCCTTGGGGTCGGTTACAGTCCCTTGCAAACGGCCCGTCTCGGATTGTGCGAAGCAGATCCTCGCCGTCACAGACAGAGACACTAATACCAACACCCAGCAAACCAAACGCAGGGTAGACCGAATCATAAGGCTCCTCTTCCTCGACCGCATTAGAAGGATTTCACAATACCCGGAATACCGCACGCCAGACGCACCCGAACTCACTGGCCACTCTTAACCCTGCCACTTAGCAGGCGCAAAGATATCTTCGAGCACCGGCAAAGAGATCGGCTGAAATCGTCGGAAATATCCGAATCCGGCACCCTAAACCAATAATTGTGGTTCTTCCTATCAATTATTTGGCAGCGCAGGGAAGTCTCACTTAGTCTGATACTGTTACAGGAATTAAGCCGCGCCCTTGCATGGAGATGAGCCCCTTGCTACCCTCTTGTTACATGAATGTAACAGGAGTCCAAGTGACCGACCGCGCTCAGAAACTTGGACAGATAGAAAGGCTTGCTAGCAGCCATTCTCTGCACGGCTCCGAATCTCTCTGCAAGCTGCTTCGCTATCTTGCCAAGCATGCCCTCGATCATCCCGGTACTCCTCTCAAGGAGTACCAGATCGCGACCGAGGTCTTCGGCCGCCAAGCCGATTTCGATCCCCAATTGGATTCCATGGTTCGCGTGCAGGCCGGGCGCCTTCGCGCGAAGTTGGCAGAATACTATGCTTCCGAGAGCGCCGATGACCCCATCTGGGTTGATCTGCCGAAAGGAACGTACGTCCTTGCTTTCCACGAGGGCCCCCACGGATTGCCACGGAACCATTCTGGCTCGTCTCTCGATTCCCGCCATGACGCCGGCTACGATGCAGCAGTGAAAGACGCCTCTTCGCGGAAGCCGGGCGCCGCAGTCTTGGTCCTTTCTGTTCTTTTGGCCGCTTCCGTCGTTGCCGTGGCTTTTCTACTTGTCAATCGGAAGAATGGCGGGACCCAGCTCGCGGACGAGACGCAACAAGCGCAAGCAGCACTTCACACTTTCTGGAGGGGCTTTCTCACTGGACCGGAAGAGCCGTGGGCCGTCTTCAGCAATGCAGCCTTCGTGGGCCGTCCGGAGACCGGCATGCGTTATTACGATTCGGCCCGGGATTCGCGGGACGTGCTTTGGGACCACTACACCGGTGTCGGTGAAGTCCTGGCCGTGCACAATCTCGATCACGCTTTTGCATCCCTTCACCGGGGCCTTCGCGTGAAGCGCGGGAGCTTGTTCTCCCTCGACGACGCGAAAAACAACGACCTGATTTTCGTTGGTTCGCCTTCGGAAAACCTTACCCTGCTTGAGATTCCGGGAACAAAGGAGTTTGTCTTTGAGCGGGTTAGTTCCGGGCCTCGCAAGGGCGATTTGGCGATCGTCAGCGTTCATCCCCAGCCCGGTGAAGCGAAAGCCTTTCTCGCCAGCCTTTCAACCTCTCCGCTCACAGAAGACTACGCCGTAATTGGACTGATGGAGGGGTTGACGCCGACCCGCTCCCTCATGATCCTGGCCGGCACGACAACATTTGGCACGCAAGGCGCCGTCGAATATGTCTGCCGGGAAAACTCCGTGGAAGAACTTCTCCTGCGGCTCGCCGTTTCGAAGACCGGTGAATTGAAACCGTTCGAGGCCCTGCTCCGGGTGAAAGTGACCCGTGGTGTCCCAGTTGGGTCAGAACTAGTGGCGCTAAGGAAAAGGACTCCCTAAGGAGGGTCAGTACGCCGCTCGGCTCCGGCTCCGGCGAGTTTTGTTTTTCAGGTTATGTCGAGCGCGTGGACAAGTCTTGCCTCCTGAGGCCGCTGCGGCTACGTTTGTAAAAGGAAGAGAAGTGGAACCGCTTTATATCCGGGTACACGAGCGGGACAACGTCGCCATCATTGTAAATCCTGACGGATTGCCCGCGGGCGCTACCTTCTCCGACGGGTTGACGCTGCTCCAGCCTATCCCCCAGGCGCACAAAGTTGCTTTGCGAGATCTGGATTGCGGAGATCCAGTGGTGCGCTATGGCCACGCCATCGGCTCTGCCACTCGTCCTATCAAAGCCGGTTCGTGGGTGCATGAAGACCACATTGATCTTCCGCGGCCCCCGGCGCTTGATGATTTGCCGTTTGCCACCGCGCCTCCTGCGCCTCAGCCTTCGCTTCTCGGTTACACGTTTGAAGGATTCCGCAGCGCCGATGGGAGCGTAGGGACAAAGAATATTCTCGGTATCACGACGACCGTGCAGTGCGTCGCTCCCACTGTCGATTACGCAGTGCGGCGGATCAAAGAGGAAATCCTCCCGCGCTTTCCGGGCGTCGATGATGTCGTCGCCATCACCCACACCTACGGCTGCGGCGTTGCTCTCGACGCGCCCGGTGCCGCTGTTCCCGTGCAGACCATCAAGCACATCAGCACGCATCCGAATCTCGGTGGAGCCCCGCTCGTCGTCAGCCTCGGCTGCGAAAAGATGCAGCCCGCTGTGCTATTCCCCGAGCATGATTTCTCGCGTCTGCCTATCCTGGAAACCGACCCGCTCCTGATCCGCATGCAGGACGAGCGCGGGTTCGGTGAAGTCGTCGGTGCCATCCTGCGCGCGGCGGAAAAGCGCCTCGAACAACTAAATCGCCGCCAGCGAAGCACCGTGCCCGCGTCCGAGCTGTCCGTAGGCTTGCAATGTGGCGGCAGCGATGGATTCTCGGGCGTCACGTGCAATCCCGCGGTTGGCTATGCGGCGGACCTGCTGGTGCGCGCCGGGGCAACCGTGATTTTTTCTGAAGTCACCGAGGTGCGCGACGCCGTTCACCTCTTGACTCCACGCGCAATCAATGAAGGAGTCGCTCGCGCCTTGATTCGCGAAATGAAGTGGTACGACGATTATCTTGCCCGCGGCTCCGCGGACCGGAGCGCGAATCCCACGCCGGGGAACAAGCGCGGAGGTTTGTCGAACGTCGTCGAGAAAGCTCTCGGCTCGATAGCCAAGGCTGGCACCTCCGCACTGATGGCGGTGGCATCGCAGGGCGAAAAGGTCACCTCGAAAGGGTTGGTGTTTGCAGCCACGCCGGCAAGCGATTTCATTTGCGGCACGCAGCAGCTTGCCTCGATGAACCTGCACGTCTTTACGACCGGAGAAGGAAGCCCCTATGGACTCGCGATAGTCCCGGTGGTGAAAGTTTCGTCCCGCACCACTTTGGCGGAACGCTGGCCCGACCTGATCGACATTGATGCCGGCCGCATTGCAACCGGCCGCGCTACCGTTCAAGAGATTGGCTGGGAAATCTTTCGCTTCATTCTCGACGTCGCCAGCGGCCGGAAGAAAACCTGGGCGGATCGCTGGGGCTTGCACAATGCCTTGGCGCTGTTCAACCCGGGTCCCGTCACATAGATGAATCCCCGGCGGGAGCGTTTGCTGTATCATCTGCCGGTGAGTCAAGCATCTCCAGAAAGAATCCGGCGCGCAATCCCTTCTCTCACCTAACCTGAGACCTAATGCGAATCGTCGAACTGCGCGTCCATACCATCGCCATCGCCGACCCGCCTCTGCGCAGCTCCTACGGGCTTCACGCGCCCTACGCTCTCCGCACCATCCTCGAGCTGAAGAGCGAAGATGGCATCACGGGGGTCGCCGAGACGCACGGCGGCGATGCGATTGCCCGAGGATTCGAATCCCTCCGTCCAAAAATCATCGGCTCCGATCCATACCGCCTCGCGGGTCTTCTTCTACCGATGATTGAGGCAGACCCGGCCGGAAAAAGCGCCGATCGTTCGCAAACCCATCACGTGCCGGGTGAAAATCCTGCGGATGAGTCAGCCCGCCTCTACTCCGCCTTGGAAATCGCTTCTCTGGATCTCATTGGAAAATCCGTTGGCAAACCGGTCTGCGACCTCCTCGGTGGCCGTGCTCGCGATGAAGTTCCTTTCTCCGCTTATGCCTTCTACAAGCACGCAGGCGGCGGTGGCAAAGGCGCCGACGCCCGCCCTGACAAGTATGGAGAAGTGCTCAGTCCAGAAGCGCTCGTGAGGGAGGCGAAGCAATTGATCGCGGAATACGGATTCCGCGACATCAAGTTCAAGGCTGGCGTCCTCGATCCGGACGTCGAAATCCAAACCGTCAAGCAACTTCGCGATGGTCTCGGTCCAGACGTCCCGCTCCGCATGGACCCCAATTGCGCTTGGGCCGTGGCCACCTCGCTCCACGTCGGAAAGTTGCTGAAGGAAGAACTCTCGGATGGCGGCTACTTGGAAGATCCCACCGCAGGCATTGCCGGCATGGCCGAAGTGCGCCACCGTTTGCTCGCTTCCGGCATCACGACGCCGCTCGCAAGTAACGTGGCCGTTACTTCCTTCTCGGATCTGCCCGAGAACCTCAAGACCGGCGCGGTCCAGATCGTTCTCTGCGACCCTCACTATTGGGGCGGCTTGCGGCAAGTGCAGTCTCTCGGTAAGCTTTGCCGCACGTTTGGGCTTGGACTTTCCATGCATTCGAACACACATCTCGGCGTATCGCTCATGGCCATGGCTCACGCCGCCGCTGCGACTCCGCACTTGACCTACGCGTGCGACACACATTACCCATGGCAATCAGCCGCCGACGAAGTCGTCGCCGGAGGTCGCGTCCCCATCGTTAATGGCTGCGTTCGAATCCCGAACAAGCCCGGCCTCGGCGTTGAGCTCGACTACGATCAGCTCGCTCGCGGCCGCGAACGCTATGCTTCTCATCCTTACCGCAAGCGTGACGACGCCGCCGAAATGCGCAAGCACGTCGATCCCAACTGGCAACGCATCCTGCCACGATGGTGAACCCATGAAACCCGAGGAGCTACGCAGCAAACTCAGAGGCGCGATTGCATTTCCGGTGACGCCTTTTCAGCCAGACCTCTCGCTCGACATCCCCGGCCTCCGAAAGAACATTCAGGCTTTGTTGAAGCATCCCTTCGCCGCCATCGTTGCTGCCGGCGGTACCGGCGAAATGTACTCGCTGACACCATCCGAGCATCTCGCCGTTGTCAAAGCCGTTGTCGAAGAAGTGCGCGGCCGCGTGCCCGTGATCGCCGGCACGGGCTTCAATCGCCAGCTTGCCATCGACCTCGCGCAGCAATCGGCAAAAGCCGGCGCCCATGCCATTTTGGCGCTGCCGCCGTATTATCCCAACGCCGATGACGATGCCCTCGCGGACTACTACGCCGCCATCGGCTCCGCAACTCCGCTGGCTCTCTTCGTCTACAGCCGCGACTGGGTGAATCCGTCGCCTGCCTGGGTCGAATGTCTGGCCGCAAAAGTCCCTACCCTCATCGGCTGGAAAGATGGGCAAGGTGACATTCGCCGCTACCAGCAAATCATTAATCGCGTGGGTGAACGTCTCTACTGGATCGGCGGCGCCGGCGACGATTGTGTCCCTGGCTACTACAGCATCGGCATTCGCACCTACACGTCAAGCATCGCCACCGTCGCTCCAAAGCTTTCTCTCCTGCTCCACGAAGTCGCCTCTGCCGGAGATTCTTCCACTCTCCTGCGCCTGATGAACGACTACGTGATTCCTCTCTATGCCGTCCGCGCCCGCAGAAAAGGCTATGAAGTCACCGTCATGAAAGAAATGATGAATCTCGTCGGCCTCGCGGCCGGCCCCGTCCGCCCGCCCCTTCCCAACATGCGCCCGGAAGAGATTTCCGAGCTCAAAGTGATGCTCGAACGCTGGAAGCCCTTCTTGTCCTAGCAACCTCATGAACTCAGCCGCCGACGCTCACCCGGACCAGCGCGCCTCCCAGCTCCAGCCGACCGGTGTGCGCTGGCGCGTCCTCGCCTGGCTCTGCGGCTTCTCCGCCCTCACCTACATCGGCCGCATCGCCATCATCCAGGTTCAGGAGCCCATCGAGTTTGACCTCCATCTCACGCCCAACCAGATGGCTTACGTCTTCTCCGCGTTTTCTCTCGCCTACGCCTCATTCGAAATCTTGAGCGGCTGGCTCGGTGACAAATTCGGCCCTCGCAGAATCCTGATCACCATCGTCCTTTTTTGGATCGCTTTCACGGCTCTCACCGGCGTCGCGTGGAGCCTCGTCAGCCTCATTGTCTTCCGTTTCCTCTTCGGCGTGGGCGAAGCCGGAGCCTTCCCCAACATCGGCCGCGCCTCGCGCGAGTGGTTTCCCTTCAGTGTCCGCGGCCTCACGCAAGGACTTGTCTGGCTCTTCGCCCGCTGGGGCGGCGCCCTCGCCCCTCTTTTGATGATGATCCTCGCCTATCCCTTGGGCTGGCGCAGCGGCTTTTTCCTAATAAGCCTGCTCGGCGGCATTTTGCTGTGGGGCTTCTACGCCCGCTTCCGTGACAAACCGCAGGAACACCCCGACGTCAATGACGCCGAGCGCGCCCTCATCACCGAAAACCGCAAAGACTCCGGCGCTCCCCTGCCTCTCTCTTGGTCCACCATGCTGCGCAGCCCGACCCTCTGGTTTCTCAGCCTCATGTATTTCTGCAGCAACGCCGGCTGGTCTTTCTTCGCTTCTTGGATTACTCCCTATCTCCAAAAGGATCTTCACCTCTCCGGCCTCCAGCTCGTGCTTGCTTCCGGCGGCCCGCTTTTCTTTGGCGGAATCGCCTGCGTTCTCGGCGGCTTCCTGACCGATCGTCAGGTTCGCCTCTGGGGACGCCGTTGGGGCCGCACTCTGCAAGGCGTAATTGCCTATGCCCTCGGCGGCATCTTCATGCTCGTGGGAGTTTTGTGCACGCCCCGCTACGTCGGCCTTGCCTACGCTTCCCTCTGTCTTTCATCTTTTGTGAAAGACTTCGGCATGGCCGCAAGCTGGTCCACCACCATCGACATCGGTCATCGCTATTCCGGCACCGTCGCTGGCTTCATGAACAGCGTCGGCAATCTCGGCCAGGTTGTCAGCGTGCCTATCGTCGCATGGCTGGCGCTCCTCGCCGGCCGGCCCGGCGCGCCCAGTTGGAAGATCAGCCTGTACTACAATGCTGCGATGTTTTTCATCGCCTCGGTGTCTTGGCTCTTCGTCGATCCTCGAAAAGTGATCGTCTATTCCAAAGAGGACCAGCAGCAGCGGGCCGAGGCATCTTCATGATCTGGCGGCAACTTCGCAAGGAGTGAGTCAGTTGGCAAGCAACCCGTTTTCCCGTCGAACGTTTTGCGCAACCGGCGCCGCCGGATTTCTTTCCGCCGCTATGAACCCGCGGTTTTCTTTTCTCCGCAGCACGGAGAAAAATTCTCCCTCGATCGACGTCGTCGCAATCGATCGCGCCCGCATCCTGCGCGCTGCGGACCGCTACCTCCGCGAATCTCCTGTCACCATCACCGCTTTCGCCGCCGCTCGCAGCGCCGGGGGCAAGCACGACTATTTCTCCGAAGGCGACTACTGGTGGCCTGACCCCGCGAACCCCGGCGGCCCGTACATTCAGCGCGACGGCCATTCGAATCCCGATAACTTCAACGACCACCGCCTTGCGCTCATTCGTCTGAGCGTGCAGATGCCCGCGCTCTCCGCCGCGTGGATCCTCACAAAAAATCAGCCGTACGCCGCCCTCGCCGCGAAGCATCTTCAAGCCTGGTTCCTCGACGAATCCACGCGCATGAATCCGAACCTCGAATATGCCCAGGCCATTCACGGCCGCAGCACCGGCCGCGGCATCGGCATCATTGACACCCTGCACCTCGTCGAGGTCGCCCGCGCTGCCACTTTGCTCGAAGGCTCTCCCGCGCTGACAAACGCCGTCCGCGACGGCGTCAAGCAATGGTTCTCCGCCTATCTCCGCTGGATGACCACGTCGCCGCATGGCATCGAAGAGCGAGAGGCCAAAAACAATCACGGCACCTGTTGGGTTTTGCAGGTCGCCGAGTTCGCGCGTTTCATCGGCAACGCTGATCTCACCAGCTTCTGCCGTTCACGCTTCAAGTCCGTGCTCGTCCCCAATCAGATCGCCGAAAACGGCAGCTTTCCGGAAGAGCTACGCCGCACCAAGCCCTATGGGTACTGCCTCTTCAATCTCGACGCCCTGGCCGCGGCCTGCCACGTTCTCTCCACGCCGGACGACAATCTCTGGTTTTTCGAACTCCCCGGCGGCCGTGGCATCCGCAAGGCCGTCGAGTATATGTTTCCTTTCATTCGCGACAAAAAGTCCTGGCCTTTCCCGCCCGACGTCCAATACTTCGACCAATGGCCTGTGCGTCAGCCCAGCCTGCTCTTCGCCGGCCTCGCCTATTTGCGCCCCGAGTACCTCGACCTCTGGCGCAAGCTCGATCCCGATCCCACGGAAAAGGAAATCATTCGCAATTTCCCCATCCGCCAGCCCGTTCTCTGGGTCACCTAACACAAAAGAGGCGCATAGCAACCGGACAAAACTATGCTGAGAGTCCCCTACGACGAACTTTTCGAAACGTTCGAGCGCGTTCTGCTCAAGCTTCAATTCCAAAGCAACCGCGCTCAACTCTGCGCCCGCCTCTTTGCCGACGCCAGCCGCGATGGCGTCGCTTCTCACGGCCTGAACCGCTTCCCTCAATTCGTGCGCATGATTCAGAAGGGTCTCATCCTCGTCGACGCCGAGCCCGCGCTCGTCGCAAGTTTCGGCGCCCTCGAGCGCTGGGACGGCAACTCCGGCCCCGGCAATCTGAACGCCCACGCTTGCATGGACCGGGCCATCGCGCTCTCCCGCAAGCACGGCGTAGGCTGCGTCGCCCTGGCCAATACCAATCACTGGATGCGCGGCGGCAACTACGGCTGGCAAGCCGCCGACGCCGGCGTCATCGGCGTCTGCTGGACCAACACGCACCCCAATCTTCCGCCCTGGGGCGCAAGCGATCCGCGTGTCGGCAACAATCCTCTCATCATTGCCGTGCCCCGTCTGCAAGGACACGTCGTTCTGGACATGGCCATGTCGCAATTTTCCTATGGCGCTCTCGCGTCCTATCGCCTGCGCGGCGAACAACTCCCCGTCGAAGGCGGCTTTGATTCCGCTGGCCGCCTCACGAAAGATCCCGCCGCCATCGAAGCCACGCGGCGGCCTCTGCCCATCGGTTATTGGAAAGGTTCAGGTTTGGCTTTGCTGCTCGATATGCTCGCAGGATTGTTGTCAGGTGGACTGTTCACTCACCAAATTCCCGCCGATCCCGAGCGCGAATCCAAACTTTCCCAGGTCTTCATCGCCTTTGACGTGTCTTCACGTGCTCAAGCCGATGATTCGGCGCGCCTCGTCGATGAAATCATCGAGCATTTTCACTCTCCGCCGCCTCCGCTCGGACCAAAAGTCCACTATCCTGGCGAAAACGTCTTGCAAACGCGGAAAGAAAATCTCGCGAGCGGCGTGCCCGTCGAACCATCCATCTGGCGCGAAGTGCAAGAGCTGAGCACATCTTTGTGAGCATGGCCCTGCGCGGCTCTCTGGGACCGATCAATCTCCCCGTTATCACTTCCCATGGACTTATTGAAAAAGACTACATGAATATCATTCCGAGCGAAGCGCGCCTTTTGCGCTCCGGTCGGTTTTGCGGAGCGAGGAATCTGCTTTTTCACGAAATTCGAACTAGTGAGCTGGCTTCAGCAGCCCCTGTGCGCCCAGCCAATCGCGAAATCGTTCCGGCCACGTGTCCACCGGCAATCCCCTTTTCCTCATCCCGAACCCGTGCCCGCCCTGCGCATAAATATGCAGTTCCGCGGAAACGCCCGCTTTTTTCCACGCTTCATACAATCGCACGCTGTGTTCGAACGGCGTCACGCTTTTGTCGTCGTTGGCATGCACCAGGAAGAGCGGCGCCGCATCCGCCGGCGGCGTCACGTTCTCCGGTATATCCGGATAAATGGGCGCCGCGAAATCCGGCCTGCTTTCCGCGTCATGTTGCAGCGCCACGCCGCTGGCCACAAGTCCGCCTGCGGAGAAGCCGATGATTCCGATGCGATCCTTCGAAATCCCCCATTCCCCAGCGTGCGCGCGCACCAGCCGCATAGCTTGTTGCCCGTCCGCCAGCGCCATAGGCTCCACGATCTTCCGCCCCTCGTTGATCTTGGCCCTCTCCATCTCCACGCCCGCTTCCGTGCGCATCACGCGGTACTTCAGCACGAACGCCGCCACGCCGATGGAGTTCAGCCACCGCGCAACGTCCGCTCCCTCGTTGTCCACCGAAAGCCAGCGGAATCCTCCACCCGGGCAAATCACCACCGCCGTTCCTGTGGCGATTGACGCGTCAGGCAGATAGACCGCAATCGTCGGGCGCGTCACGTTGCTAACGCGCCGCATGGTGTCTTGCGGCCCGGTCGTCTCCCTCTCCTCGTAGTTCCAGCTTTCCGATCCCGGCGGCGAGCCCGGCCACACTGCAATCACTTTCGGCTCCGTCGCCGCCGCTGCGGCCATTGCCGCTCCTGCCAGCAAAACGCTCACAAGGATTTTCATAATGCGCGGAAGTGTACCACGCACAGCACTCAGCTTTGCTCCTACCGTGAAGCGGCTGGGAGATGTCCGGTAATGCGTGCGAGCTCAACGGGTCGTTGCAACACCATCTAATCTGTTGATCTGACAATACTTCCCTTAGAGAACCGATCTGTCGGGCTGTACTCAATCAGAACCTAGCCAGGGCAGTGTTCTGTTTGATTCTTCGCTCGCGAACGATTTTAGCTTTTGAGACTACTGCAAGTAGACTTCGAGCTTAGTGTTG
>Ga0209701_10002726_pt1 | contig 11531 bp, 11 predicted proteins | sample CZO8metaG_4_FD_188356 | JGI IMG/M metagenome (GOLD analysis project Ga0209701, IMG submission 188356) | Vadose zone soil microbial communities from the Eel River Critical Zone Observatory, Northern California, USA - CZOApr15con2H3.8 metaG... | ecosystem: Environmental > Terrestrial > Soil >...
GAGACATCCAGCAAACGCAGAGGAACATCACCGCGGCGGCCGCCAAATCAAATCCAGTCCGGGCCGGGTCGGGCGATGTAGCAGCAGTTTGTGCCACTGCTCCGCTGCCTCGTTCGAAATATTGCCAACTGGCGAAGTCGGCGCCGCGCCCATGCTCATTTCGTTTTCGCTCCGTCGCTCGGAGTGTGGCTCGCAGAACTAGCGACCGCAGGAGCGGTCGTCGATACATTGGCACTGGCCGTGTGCGCCACCGCCTTCGGCGCTCCCGTGAAGCCTGCCGCCGCGCCCACACCCAGCATTTCTTCCCAACGCGGCCACGGATTCGAAGGCGCTCCATGCAACGCGCGATCGATCACCAGCCGCGCCATCTTCTCCACTACCATCTCGAAATAAAATTGCGTAATCCGGTCGCGCTCGAAATCCGGCGCCGGATTCAGAAAATCGATCGCGTACGGCACGTCATCCTTCATCGCAAACTCGATCGTGTTCATTTCATATCCGAGCGCCTGATTGATCGTCTGCGCATCCTTCACGACGCGAGCGCCCACCGCCGCGGACAAATACTCGTGCTCCACCAAATACTGTCTCGCCTTGGGATCGTAATGCACCGGCACAATGTCCATTTTGCCAAACGTAAAACAGCGCACGTATTTATCGAAATCAATAAATTCCTGCAGCGTCATGCAATACGGCGAAGTCTTGTCGAACGCTTCTAGCAATTCTTTTTTATCATTTACTTTGTAAACATGTTTCCAGCCGCCGCCCGAATACGGCTTCAAAATCGCCGGCCGCCCCACAAAATCCAGCAGCCCATCCCAGTCGATCGGATGCTCCAGGTTGTGCAGCGATTCCCCGGTTATGTCCACGTCCGCCGGATAGCCTTTTTGCGGCAGCAACACTGTTTTCGGAATTGCCAAACCCAGCTTGGCCGCCACCGCGTAATTAAAAAATTTGTCATCCGCCGTCCACCAAAAGGGATTGTTGATCACATACGTCCCTGTAAGCGCTGCATGCTTCAAATATCCGCGATAATATTCCACTTCGTGCGAAATCCGGTCCACGATCACGCTGTAGCGCGGTCGCTCGCCCATCTTCGTTCCGCCCAGCTTCACAAACTCCGCAGCCACTCCGTCTTTCGCGCCCAATTGATTCACGCGCGCAATAAACGCCGGCGGAAACGAATATTCCCGCCCACAAAGCAATCCCACAATTTTCATGTCAGCACTCCAGGTAAAATTTGTCATTCCGAGCGTAGCAAGCCGATTTTTTCGGTCATTCGCCAAGCAAACGTCGGCCAGTGCAGTCCGGGAGTCTCGCCTCTACCTTAAACTGGCCACTCCCTCAATTCACCGCGTGCGACGATGACCGCGGTTCCATCGTTCCCGCCCGCGTCTCCGCCACCACATGCTGCACCACTGCGCGCAAATCCCCGGTCTGTTGGAACACGCGCAGTTGCCGCTCCGCGCTGGTTCCCTCGTTCAAGATCGTATGTACATAATTCACCGCGCTGCGGCTGCCGAGGTCGTCCACCACATCATCCACCAGCTCCAGCAATTCCGGAATCAGCCGCTTCATCGGCACTTCCTCTTCCTTGCCGAAGTCGATCATCTTGCCTTCAATTCCATACCTTGCTGCTCGCCATTTATTTTCCTCGATCAACGCGCGCTCATAAATCCGCCAACTTTGGTTGCTGGTATACAGCCGATACAGTTTCACGATGATCGCTTGGGTCAGCGCCGCAATTGCACACGCTTCTTCCACTTTTGTGGTCACGTCGCACATCCGGAATTCCAGCGTTCCAAACACCGGATGCGGCCGCACATCCCACCAGATTTTTTTGGGATTATCGATGCAATTCAGTTGTACCAGAAGATTCGTAAAATTTTCGTATTCGCTCCATGACCGAAAATGTTCCGGCAAACCGGTACGAGGAAATCTGCGGAACACCGTGGTGCGGTAGGATTTCAGCCCGGTATTGCGCCCCATCCAGAAAGGCGAACTGGTCGACAGCGCCAGCAGGTGCGGCAAAAAGTAGCGCACCATGTTCATTAAATCGATGGTTGTCTGCTTGTCGGGCATCGCCACATGAATGTGCATGCCAAAAATCAGCAGCGACCGCGCCAGCTGCTGCAGTTCTTCGACGATATTTTCGTAGCGCTCGCCGGGCGAAATCACCTGGTCGATCCAACTGGAAAATGGATGCGTCCCGGCCGCCGCGACCTGCAGCCCCGCACGCTCCGCCGCGGCAATCAGCTCGCCTCGCGTTCGATGCATCTCAATGCGCAGTTCGCCAACGTTTTCGCAGATTTTCGTTCCTGTCTCCACGATGGACTGGTGCATTTCATGCTTCACCTGATCCTGAATCGACGGCGAAATTTCGTTCACCAGCTGCATCACGTGCGAACGCAATTCGCACGTCGCTGGATCGATAATCTGGAATTCTTCTTCAACACCGATGGTGAAGCGGTGAGCCATGGCTGGCCCTCCGTTCGCTTGGCTTAATTGTCGCCCGAGTTGCCTATAACGAAGACCGGGCACCTAGACTGGAGACTTCGCCCGTATCATACCCCATTCAACCCTTTCTTCAATCTCTGCGGAGTGCCGTGCTTTTGGGCAACGATGCGGCGGTTTTCTAGTACACTAAACCTTGCTGTTATCGCTGGAGCCAGGCACTCGAAATGGGCGGTACGATTCTTCTGACCACGATTGATAAGGAAGGTACTTTGTATGGCCCGCGCGTTCAGGCTTTCCGTTGCGATTCCAGTCTTCAATGCATTGTTTGACGCCGTGGTTGTGGTGATTACGCTACTATGCGTCTGCCATTCTCCGTAAGCTAAATTGTTCCTACATATATCGCCGCAGGGCTTCACCGGCTGATAGTGGCATCGACAGTTCTGTTCAGGGGTGGTTCTTTTTTTCTGGGAGCGATTGGTGATATGTCGAGCGGATAAACGAACGCACGCCCCCTTTTCATCGCTAGCCGCTTCGCTGGAGTTTACAAGGGTACGGCAGGAGCTCCTGTAGCAGAGACCACATGCCCAGCGATTCCAAGACCGGGAATTTCGATCTTAGCTCGACCGCAAATGGTATTTCTTCAAGCGCAAAGCCACTCGAAATCAATACTACTCGAACGTTAACGTATTTGTCATCACCCGCCGAGGTCAGCATGGCAGATTGGTGGTTTGGAATAGCTACCATCGATCATTTTTGGATACAGCGACGATTTGACGTGCTCCGGCGACTGGCGGGCAGCCTGATCCCCATCGCTGGAGAGATCGCCGAGATCGGATGCGGTCATGGTTTACTTCAGCGCCAGATTGAAGAGACCTACGGACGACAAGTAACAGGATTCGACCTGAATGAATTTGCCTTGAAACAGAGTCTGGCGCGGCTCAGCAACATCTTTTGTTACGACATTCACCAGCAGGATCCGTCATTGCGACAGCGCTTTGATCTGATGTTCTTGTTCGATGTTCTTGAGCATATGGCGGACGAAGACCAGTTCCTTCGAGCAGTAATGTTCCACTTGGCTCCGGGCGGAAAGCTGGTTCTGAACGTTCCCGCAGGCAAGTGGGCGTATTCAGCTTATGATGAAGCCGCCGGACATGTACGGCGCTATTCGATCCGATCTCTCCAAGATACCGCCGGGCGCAATCGCCTTCAGATCGCGAAGTCCAGCTACTGGGGCCTTCCATTGGCGCCCACTCTGCTGTTGCGGAGGCTATGGCTGTTAGGAAAGCGAGATCGAGATAGGGATAAGATAATCTCGGAGGGGTTCAGCCCTCGAACCAAGGTCCTCAACCGATTGCTGTCGTTGGTTTCGAGGTGCGAACCGATACCTCAGAGATTCTTGGGTACGTCAATCATGGCCGTTCTCGAAGTGGACGGCGTTTGAGATGAGGCGCATAAAGTTCGGCGCGGAATTTCAGTTGCGGTACACGCTAGGGATCGAGTTCAACTGCAATAGAATACGTATACGCCAGCATTCCAGACCAGTGACCTCTATGAATTTACTCAGGACTGCCAGCTATCTCGCACACTGGCAGCGCTGGCAGAAAACGTCATCAGTTGTTGCGGATGACTGCCAGCTATGACCGAAGCTTCGGGAACGCTTCCAGATAGCCTTTCCATGGTTGACACGCTTGCGGCCGGGGGGCCTCAGGTTCGGGATTGCCAAATTGCAGGACAATCGTGGACCCGGCGCTACCTCAGTCTAGTCATCATCGCATTCGCGCTGAATCTACTTTCAGCAGCCCTGTTTATCGGCTTCGTTAATCGTCCCGTCTTCGATGATAACTACAATGTGAGTGATGTCCAAACTTACGCCCACAAGGGACTTTCTGTCGCGACTGTTCTCTCTCACCGGAACCCGCCAGGTCCTACCAGTTTCCTGTGGATGGCGGCTGGAGTTCGTCTGCTTGGTGAAGGAGAGCTGCGCGATGCGAGAATCGCCAACCTCATAAGTTGGGTGCTTCTTTTCGTGGGGATACTATTTGGTGCTCGTTATGGCAGTTTTCCGCAAGTCTGGTACGGTGCCCTTCTCGCTGCACTCATTTTTCCACACTCAGTGATGGCTGCTGCGACCACACTCACGGAAGGTCCGGCACTGCTTTTTGCGATCTTAGGGACTCTGGCCTGGATCGAATCTGCCTCCTGTCCGACAGTCACTGCGTCCTCTTTTTTGCTGCAGATGCTTGGGGCATTTTCTATGGGCATCGCGGTTTCGTGCCGGCAGTATTATCTTGCGTTGCTCCCAGCAGTTGCTCTGTTCGGTCTATTCCGATTGCGAGGATTGGGTTCCAAAGAGAGATTCGTCAGGTTGCTAGGGATTATCCTGTCCCTGTCCGTCGCATCCGCACCCCTGATTCTACTGATTGTCATATGGGGAGGGGTGACGAGTCCAGGCGTAGCAACTGGCTTGTCGCACCAAGAATTAGGGTGGAGGGCCTATGCGGGCTTGAACGTCTTCAGGCCGATTGTGGCGGGTTTTTATTCCTGCTTCTATCTGGCACCACTCACTTTTCCGGTCGTCTGGCGTGTCCGGCTTCCATTTCGTTGGTTGGCGTTTCTGGCTGCGTCCATCTCTGGGATCGTGGCGGCATGTCTTGGACCTTCGCTGATTCAGCCGGGTCCGCTCCGCGCGCTCATTGGACTGGCCTCACGACTGCCTGCTGGGAAATTCCTTCTTCTCGCGTGCGTTGCCGCTTTGACAGTCTACAACGCCATCGTAATCGGCCTGCTCGTCTGGCAGAAGCGCCATACTGTGCTGTCCTGCCCTCCTGCGATTTTTGCCTTGTTGACAGTAGCTTTCTTTATCGTGGAGCAGTTGGGGGTCGGGGGAAATGTCCCGCTGTATGATAGATATTTGCTTCAAATTGCCCCTTTCCTAGGCATTATTGCCTTCACTCTTATACCGCGGTTGGGTTTTTCGCGATTGCTAGCTTTGGGAGTTATGGATGCGGTGGCGCATGTCATCTTGTGGAGCCATGCCTTCGAGCGTTGAACTCGCGTGGCCAACTGGCTTGCACGCGGATGGGTGGAGTAGTACCGGTACTCATTTGAAATTGCCGGACCGCGCCAAACGAGAGGGGAAGGGTAGCGTCGACAAAAGGCAGGAACTTTCCACCAAAAACCATAGATCTCTCTGCACCTCGTAGGCACCTGCAATTCGCGTTTTCTTATAAACCTCCTAGAATGTGAGAGTAACCTCTGGAGTCTGGGTGCCGCGAGCTGTCCATGTTTGGAAAGGAACGTGCTCCTACCCGGAAGGTAGTTTCAGGTTGGGACAGCTTAGAATATCCATGGTGCAGCCCGCAGCTGGACTAAATTGGGGTGACTTGTGCGACTTGTAATGTCTGTATTCTGCGCTTTGGCGTTTTGCCTTTTGGCTAGCGGAGCCTGGGGCGATTCTGTTTCAATACAGAACCCATCGTTCGAGATTACCAACACCCTCGATCAGCCATGCGCCGGGTTAACGGCCTGCTTCAATGCCGGTCCGATACCGGGATGGTCGTCGCCCGCGGGCGGATTCGGATCGTTTGCGCCTACCTCTACCTACTTTAGTCTGCCTTTGCCAGACGGCAGCATCGTCGCCTATACCAATGGCGGCGGCCCCCTCTCGCAGACGTTGGCCGGAATTTCCCTTCTGCCAAACTCTATCTACACCTTGTCGGTTGATGTCGGCCGGCGATTTGATGTGATCGCCGCCAATTATTCGCTGGATCTACTGGATGGCTCGAACGTTTTCTGTACCTCTGGCTCCAACTCAAACGGTTCTATCACCGCAGGCACATTTAGAGACATAACTCTCACTTGCGCAACGGGTGCCACTGTCCCCGGCGGTTTCCTCGGCATCGAACTCACTGGAGACGGACGCCAAATAGATTTCGATAACGTTCAATTAGACGTCACAAGTACGGTATCCACCCCAGAGCCGAGCGCTTTGGCTCTTACGTTTGTTGGTTTGCTGGTGAGCGGTTTGTTTTTCGTGCTTTCTCGCCGTAGGCACTACTTGCAAAGCGCGTCTTCGTAGCGCTCGGAATGAATCTTGAGCTGTTCTACCGCTCCGCCCAGATGTGGGAGCGGCCTCGTCACGGATAGTTGGAGATTTCCAGGACGCCGACTCCGTCGGCGATGATCACCGGTCGCCTTCTCGCTCATCGACGTTTCTCGCCTCAGTAAGCGTGCTAATTGCCGGTCTGCCAGCGGAAACATTAACAGTGGATCGGGCCAGGCGCTCGCAACCATCGTCCACCCCGTCCACCCCAGCTTCATTGACACCAGCACTGTCTGCTCCTACACTCTCCCGCGCCCGTATTCTCGCGGGCCATTCTTCACAATGTGCTTGAGGTTTCGATGAATCTGTCTTCCAGGAAGTTTCTGCGCGCGTTAGCTGCCTTCGCGCTGCTTTGCAGCGTTGCCAGGGCGCAAGATGTCAAGGAACCGGACAAGGAAAAGAATCAAGAAGCGAAGAAAGAAGAAGCGAAGAAAGAAGAGTCCAAAGTCGCGACCGTTGAAGTCACGCCCGCGCAAGCCACCGCCGAAATCGGTGACAAGGTTCAGTTCAAAGCCGTGGGCAAGGACGCCAGCGGCAACGTGCTGCCCGACGCCGTGAAATTCTGGTATGCCGCGCCGCAGGACATCGCCGGCGCGGACGCCAATGGTCTGGTCACCGCGATTCTGCCCGGAGAAGTCATCGTTGGCGCAAGCATGGGCGGAAAGGTCGGCTACGCCCACATTCTTGTGGCCCGGCCGCATATTGCGAAAATCGATCTTGCCGCGCCTACCACCGAACTCTCCGCCGGAGATGTCGCGCCGATTCTTGCCACGCCCCGCAATTCCAATGGTGATCCGCGCACCGATATTGCACTCTCGTGGACTTCCGACTCGCCGGGGATCGCCACCGTCGACGCAGCAGGAGTAGTGCACGCAATAAAACCCGGCAAAGCGAAAATTCTTGCCGCAGGCGACGGTAAATCCACCAGCGCCATCGTCACCGTCGGCAAAGAGCAGGTCAAATCCGTTTCTATCTCGCCTGCAAACGCCTCCGCAAAAACAGGGGACGTTCTCCATTTCGCCGCCGTTAGGTCTGCTTCGCACGGCAACGCCAGGGGCGGCATCACCTGGTCCGTTGCAGGGGACGGAGCGCAGGTTTTTTCCGACGGTGCATTCGTCGCCGAACGTCCCGGGACATATATAGTTCACGCTTCTACTGGTGGCCGCAGCGCTTCCTCTAGCGTGGTCGTCACGCCGCGCGATATCGGCCGCGAAGTGGACGTTGTCGGCCACGCCATGCCCAAGGACGAACAGTTCGCTGAGGAATGGATTTGGGATCATTACGCGTATCTTTCCGCAATCAGCGACAAGCTTTATATATTCGATATTGCTGATCCGGCGCATCCCAAGGAATCTGAACCGCTCAAAGTTGACGCTCGTTTGATCAACGATGTCAGCGTCACGGCGGACGGCAAGATCGCGGTCATCTCTCGTGAAGGCGCTTCCAGCCGCAAGAACGGCATCGCTTTTCTTGATACTTCTGATCCCATGCATCCCAAAGTTCTTTCCGAATACACCGCGACCGTGACCGGGGGCGTGCACAGCGCGTACGTGAATTCTCACTACGTTTATTTGACCGATGATGCTACCGGCTCGCTGCGCGTCATCGATTTTGCCGACGTGAAAAACCCCAAGGAAGTTGCGCGTTGGCAGGTCGAATCCACTCCCAACATGCAGGTCAGCACGCCCTTCGGCGTTTCCGCCTCTGGGCGCTATCTTCATGACGTTCAGGTGATTGACGGTTTGGCATATCTTGCCTACTGGCGCGATGGCCTAGTAATTCTCGATGTTGGCAACGGAGTAAAAGGCGGCAGTCCCGAACACCCGCAATTCGTTTCGCAATTTCGGGTCAACTACAATGAACTTTATGGCCCAGGCTGGCTCGCCGGCGCTCACGCCGTCTATCGCTATAAGAATTATGTTTTCATCGGCGACGAAGTTTTCCCGTCCGAATTTAGTCTCGGTTCGCACAATCGAATTCCCGTGCGCGGCATCGCGCATGTGATCGACGTCAGCGATCTCGCAAATCCCAAACAGGTGGCCACGTACAGCGTTCCCGAAGCTGGTTCGCACAACATCTGGGTTTTCGACGATGTCTTGTACATGGGTTATTACAACGGCGGCGCCCGCGTGCTTGACGTTTCCGGTGAGCTGCGCGGCGAACTCTACGATCAAGGCCGCGAAATCGCCCGCTTCTGGTCCGGCGATCCCGCTGCCTATCGCCCCAACGTGCCCTTCGCCTGGGGCGCCTATCCCTACAAAGGCAATATCTACGTCAACGACGTCCACGGTGGCCTGTGGATCGTCAAACTAGGCAAGCACAAGCCCTACACCTCTACTACCGAAGAGCCTCTGTAGTAGCGTACGCATCTCCTCTACATTTCGAGTTTTTGCGAAATGAATCGTGCGTGCACTACAGCGTAAAAGTTGTGTTGCAAGGTGTTAAGCAGGCCGGAAAGAGGAAAAAAGAAAAGGCCGTCATTCCGAGAGAAGCGAGGAAGCTCTCTTCGATTTCTACTACGTTGTCACTACTCCACCTTCCAAAAATCAATTCCCGCGGCCTGCTCCGGAACATCCACCGTCGCGACCGTCTTCCGCGCAAGCAAATCAATGATCTCAACCGTTCCCGGCTCGGATCCAATTCCTTCCACAGTCACAAAAGCAACCCGCGAATCCGGTGAAACCACGACTCCATGTACCACTTTCCGTCTTGTTTTCAATCGAGCCAGTTCCGAGCCGCTGGCTGCATCGAAGATCGAAGCGGAAGCGTCGCGCTTGTTGGTGGCCATCAGGTACTTCCCATCCGGCGAAACGCCAAGATTGTAAACGCCATTTCCCGCGGGAATTCGCCGCACCAGCGACCACTTTTCCGCGTCCACTTCGACGATCTCATTGGACTTGTTACAGGCAACCCAAATGCTCTTCCCATCGACCGAAGGCTGAGCCCAGGTTGGTGAGCACGCATTCGCATTCATCGTCATGCTCATCGCAGCATGATCCGCGCCATGATCCGTTGCCGCGCGATTCATCGCGCTGGAATTGCCAGTGGATTCGTGCGGTATCAAGCCGTCGAAACCTTGCTCGCTGCCTTTCGTCAGGCGGAATGTGCGCGCAACTTTCATGCGCTCGGCATCGACTTCCACCAATTCATCGTCCATCATGCACGCCGAGTATTGATGCAATCCATCGCGCGATACGCGCGACCCGTGCGGCATCACGCAGGTCGGAATTCTCGCGACTTCCAGCAGCACGTTCGAATCAACGACAGACACGCTGCTGGGCACCGGATCGCCGTGTAAATTGAAATTTACGATGTACACAAAATTTCCATCTGGACTGAAATCGGCAGTCGCGGGAAACATGCCCAATTGCAGTTGGCCGATTTCGCGATCGTCGTTCGCGGAATATTTCACCGCAAAACCGAACGGTCGTCCGTGGCCGATGGATACAAAATAAGTTTTCTTGTCTGGGGAAAAAACAATTCCGTGCGGGCCGCTGATATCGCTCTGCAAAATGCGTGTATTCGCAGTCGCTACGATCGTTGCCGATGTGCCGTCAAAGCGCACGGTGACAATTTTGTCGGCGGATTCGCAAACCAGCTTCACGAAATAATTTTTTGCCGCCGGTTTTGCTTCTTGCGCACCAAGCACGTCGAGAAACATTGAAACGCAAACCAAGAGCAGGGAAAAAATAAGAGTGCTTGAGCGATCCACGCGAAACATTTTAGGTGCCGGATGTTGTTTCGGTGCCTGCTTCACGGAAGCGATTGTACTCTGCGCGGCCATCTTCGCGGAACACTTGCGTTCGAGAATCCTGAAGGACTTCGCGTGTTCCGCATTGGTCCAGAAACAAAAATGCATTAGCCCGTAAACGAAAAGAGCGCCTGATTGCCAGGCGCTCTCGCGGTGCTTGCATTAGATTCGGAAAGAATTGCGTTAAGAAAACGGCGTCGCGCCAGGCGATGCACGGAAGGAAACGAACCGCCCCGGATCGAGTTGATCTACGCCGCGCCCATGGCTCGCCGCTGTTGAAAACATTCGCGGCAGAACACGGGACGTCCCTGCGTCGGGCGAAACGGAACGGTGGTTTCCTTCCCGCACTGCGAACAACTGGTCTTGGTCTCAGAACGCATCGGGCTGCCGTTCGCGCCGCCGCCCGAAGACTCCGCGCGCTTGGCCTTGCAGGCCTTGCAGCGTTTGGGCTCGTTCTTAAAGCCCTTATCGGCGAAAAACATCTGTTCGCCGGCCGTAAATACAAACTCGGCGCTACACTCCGAGCATTTCAGAACCTTGTCATGGTATTCCATGGAAGCGTTCCCCCCTGAGACCCCAACCGGAAAGGGAACGTGCAGAATCTTGCACCAATGGCTGGAACACACGAAAGAAGGTGTGCTCCGGAGGACCGGGCTGGGCTCCTGGGGCCTGCGAGCGCAAATCTGCTGCTTTCCAAACTGCCGTTCACTACCTGACCGGGGCCTGAATCACGGAGCGGGGCGCCGAGCTTTGGTTCGAACTGGTTGACCGCTTGCGGTCACACTTGCCTTGACCGTTTTACGGTCACGCTTGAAACGACTAATCCAGTTCGCGCCGCTGCTTCTTGCGCAGACGCTTCCGCGAAAGCGCTTCCTTGGCCCGGCGTTTCTCGCCGGGTTTCATGTAGAAGCTGTGCTTCTTGATTTCCTTGATGATGTCTTCCTGTTGCACCTTGCGCTTAAAACGCCGCAGGGCATTTTCCAGTGACTCACTTTCTTGGATGATGACTTCAGCCACTTTATTAATTCACCCCCAATCCGGTTCGGATTGGTATCTTGCGGCGCCTCTCGCCGGCCAGCTACTGCCGGCTGGGTACTGCTGCGGGCACCGCCCCTGGTACTGATTATCGCATGTATTGTCCGTTTCGCAGGTGCATCCAGAAAGGTAGCTGGCCTCTTCTAATCAATTCCAGCCATGCAAGTCAAGGAATCTTTGCATTTTTTA
>Ga0209701_10002730_pt1 | contig 11514 bp, 6 predicted proteins | sample CZO8metaG_4_FD_188356 | JGI IMG/M metagenome (GOLD analysis project Ga0209701, IMG submission 188356) | Vadose zone soil microbial communities from the Eel River Critical Zone Observatory, Northern California, USA - CZOApr15con2H3.8 metaG... | ecosystem: Environmental > Terrestrial > Soil >...
ATGAACACAAATGCCAGACCCATGCCGATCAGCATGATCACCATTTGATAGGTCTGGGTTTGATTGACAGCCCGAGTTCCTCCGGAAACGGTGTAGATGATCACCAGCGAACCAATCACGAGATTGGTGACTTGCAGAGGCCATCCGAGGACGGTAGATAAGATGATCGCTGGAGCGTAAATCGAGATCCCAGCCGCGAGCCCTCGCTGCAACAGAAAAATAAACGCTGTGAGCAGCCGAGTCTTCAAATCGAAACGACGCTCAAGGTATTCGTAAGCGGTGTAGACCTTGAGGCGATAATAGAGCGGAACAATCGTCGCCGAGAGAAGCACCATCGCGATCGGCAGCCCGAAATAGAACTGCACGTAACTCATTCCGTCTTCGTAAGCCTGCCCGGGAACCGAGAGAAACGTGATTGCACTGGCCTGGGTGGCCATGATCGACAGGCCGATCGTGTACCACCTCGTATCGCTGCCGCCGCGTAGGTAACTATCGACGCTCTTGATACCGCGGGTCTTCCAGGTTCCGTAAGCGACGATTACGACCAGGGTGATGGCAAGCACCGCCCAGTCGATCGGCTTCATTCATAAACCTTGGTCAGAACTGAAAACAGCGCGATCAGAATCGCGAGCGTGCTCAGCACGACCAGGTACATGCCATTCCAAGTTCGAAGGAGTGGCGGTTTGTCCGGCTCATTTTCCATAGGCGATCAGGTTCGCAAAGAGCCGATATGCGCCTGGCACTCCGGCCGGCAGTTGCCGAAAGAACGCTAGCCCTGTGTAGACGAACGCACCCTTACCGAACCTTGTCACCAGCAGACCCCCCTTCTTCGGGGGCTCGCCCGGATCGTGCATCGATAGAGGGACCTCGTAGTGGGGATCCCACTTGCCGGCAAAGTAGAGTCCCCGTTCCTGCACCCAACCCTCGAAGTCCGCGGAAGTGAGTTTGTTCGGGACTCGGAGAACTGGGTGATTGGGGATCTCGAATGTGACCGCCGCGGTTTCATCGGTGACCCGATCTCGCGAAATCTCGAACGAGAACGGGCCGATCTCCGCTGGCGCTTGGCTCACGAAATTACTGGTGTTGTACTGCGTGACCACGGTGCCTCCGGCCGCGACGTAGTCCATTAACTTCTTGTGATAAAACGGAAGTCGCTCGTTCGTGTTGTAGGCGCGGACCCCGACGACGATCGCGTCATACTGAGACAAGGGCTCCTTGCTTAGCGCCTCATCGTTCAGGATCGTCACCTGATAGCCGACCTGGCGCAGGGCGGCCGCGACCTCATCGCCAGGGCCGGGGATATAGCCAAGCTGAAGCCTGCTCTTCTTCAGATCCACGTGCACCAGCTTGACTTCGGACTCGGGAAAGAGCGTTTGAATCGGGATGTGCGGATGATCGATCTGCACGAAGCCGCGAGAGAGCTTTTGGCCGTCGACCTCGGCCACCAGGCGAAGTGTGGCACCGGACGAACCGCCTTGAGCCTCCGAGAGCTTGGCCGGAGCGGGGACGATCCGAATCGAGACCTCCTGCTCGGCCCCCTTCTTCTCGAGGCGAAAAGGCAGAGAGCTTGGCTCGACCTTCCATCCCGCGGGTACCTCGGGCCGCAATACGCCGTGCGTCTGCCCTACGCCTGACTTTAGCACCAGCCGCAGCTCCTTGGCGTTGCGATCCGGAAACATCAGCACCGTGGTGCTCGGGGTAACCGTTACCGCCGGGACGATCTCCATCGGACGAAACCGTTCGCCCACCACCGGATCGGTCCACTTGAAAAGCAGCGGGCGAACCACCGAGAGAGACCTATTGCCAGATGTAAAAACGAACTCCGCATTCAACGAAGGAGCTTGCTCCGGCAATCCGATCAGCGTGGGATCTGCGACGCGATAGAGCCCTGGTTGGGGCGACTGTGCCAACCAGTATGGATTCGAAAACTCGGCGTTTTTTGCAACGGACAGGCTTTGGTCGAGTTGGAACGGCTCATTGTTGGCGAGCGGTTTGTCGACTTTGGCCACCGATCCATCGCTAAACCGTATTTCGCGAAGGGCAATCTGCGCGGGCGATCGATTCACCGCCAACGCTTTAACTTTAATTTCATTGCCGGGAGCTACCGAGAAATCAGCGGCCGTCACCTCCGCCAAAACCCCAGCACAGGCAAGGATCACATCAAAGAGTTGCTGCCGCTTGTATTCCTTCCACGGATTCGCCGGCATCGCCGCCAGTTCGGCCTCCGCTTCAAGCAGCGTTGGCACCACGATGTGCGGAGCATCCGCCTTGAATTGCTGCCTGGCTTTTTGAAGAAGCTCGTTCAGCCTTTTTCCACCGGGTACGCGATTCCAGGTGAAATCAATTCCGTCGAAGATCGACTGGGGAGCCGCATCGCCCTCGAGGTGTTGGAAGTATTCGACCACCCCACCGCGCCCGGCGAGTGCCCCAAACCCCTGGCTCTTGTGCATGCTGACGCTCTGCGCTGCCATCTCTCGGTAGGCCATGCCGAGCAAGGGGTTGTAGACACCGACATCGAGTTTCAGCAGCCTGGACGTGTCGTCGCCCGGCTTCGCGTTCCATCGGCCATTGTTCCAGAACAAGCGCCTGGGTTGCCACGGCGCGACGTACTTGAGCTGCTCCGGATGGAATTTGGGATCTGCCGCAGCGTGGAATGCCTCAACCGCCAGCAGCGACGCAGCGGTGTGCTGGCCGTGCGTGTCGGTATCATTTGGTGAGAACCGGGTGAGAATCACATCGGGCTTCAGGCTGCGAATTACCCAAACCACGTCCGCGAGGACTTCGTCCTTGCCCCAGATCTGCAACGTTTCCTGAGCAGTCTTCGAGTACCCGAAGTCACGTGCGCGGGTGAAGAATTGCTCCGCGCCGTCGATCGCGCGTGCCGCGAGCAGCTCCTGAGTCCGAATCAGCCCAAGCATCGGCCCCTGCTCGGAGCCGATCAGGTTCTGTCCGCCGTCCCCGCGCGTGATCGATAGATAAGCTGCGCGAACGTGCTTTTCATTGACCAGGTACGCGAGCAACCGAGTGTTTTCGTCATCTGGATGGGCAGCGATGTAGAGCACCGTTCCGACCGTCATCAACCGATCGATGTCGCGCAGCAACTCTCCGGCAGCGGGCTGCTTAGGCGGCCGAATCGCGATGGCGTGCAGGGGAGCGAAGAACAAGCTGAGGGCAGTAGTCGCGATGGTCAAGGATCTCATTGGATTGGCAAGGTGCCGCAAACTTACTCGATCGTCCGGCTCGATTGGCCGGAATTGAAGGAACTAGCCCGACTTTGACAACACGCGCCGGTAGTAGTCCTCGTAGCGATCCACCATCGGCTCTCGCTTCCACTTCTCCTCTACCCACTGCCGCGCCGCCGTCGACATCCGCTGATACAAAGAGGCGTCCTCGAGCAGCTGGCGAACGCTGCCCACCATGCCGGCGATGTCGCCGACACGGTGGAGAAAGCCCTGCTCTCCGTCAATCACCACTTCGGGCAGGCCACCGACCCGAGAGGCGACAACCGGAACGCCGCAACTCATCGCCTCCAGCGCCGCCAGCCCGAAGCTTTCGGTTTCGCTCGGCAGCAAGAAGACGTCGCTGTTCTCGAGCACTTCGAGGAAATGAAGCTGCGCTCCTAGAAAACAGACCCACTCGCTCAGGCCCATCGCGTGCACCATGCCCTCAATCCTCGAGCGTTCTGGGCCGTCCCCCACCAAGACTAGCAGGCACGGAAGGTGCTCTCGAACCCCGGCGAAAATCCGCACCACGTCCTCCACGCGCTTGAGAGGGCGGAAATTTGAATTGTGGATCAGGACCTTTGGACGAATCGTACCTCGAGCCGATCCGTTGAGGGCGGGGAACAGGCGCGGCAGATGGTCCCAACCTTTGCTCGCTGCCGGCTTGAAGCGGTCGGTGTCCACGAAATTCGGAATCACCTCGATCGGTACCGCGGGCGGCACGTAGAGCTTCTCGTAAGTCGCGCGGCGCAGGTATTCGGATGGAACGGTGACGCCGTCGCTCTGAGCGATTGAGAATCGCGTGATCGGCAGAAACGAGGCATCGCTTCCCACCACCGTAATGTCCGTGCCGTGCAAAGTGCTGATCACTTTGGGAGCATTGGCACCGAGAATCTGTCGAGCCAGATACGCGCTCGTCGCATGGGGAATCGCGTAATGCACGTGGAGTAGATCCAGTCGCTCGTAAGTGCTCACTTCGACCATCTTGGAGGCCAACGCGAGCGGGTAGGGGCTATGATCGAATAAGGGATAGTCGCGCACTTCCACCGCATGAAAGAAAACATTTTCGAAAAAGCCATCGAGCCGGAACGGGACCTCGTAACAGATGAAATGAACTCGGTGTCCGCGCTTGGCCATCGACAAGCCGATCTCGGTGGCAATCACGCCGCTGCCGCCAAACGTCGGATAGCAGGTCATCCCGATGCGAAGGCGACTGCTCATAGGTCGAGGTCCACGACTTCGCTGGAGAACGGAACGAGCCCAGCGAAGATTTTCCGCTTGAGCTCACCTATTCCGTAGCGACAGGCGAAGTAGGGCAGGGAGTAGACCCGCTCCTGAGGCTCGCCGGAAGGATAGAGAAAGGCCTGAGCTCGATCGATTCGCTCGCCCAGCATCTGATTTTTTTCAACGAGGGCGTGCTGATAGCGCTGGACAAATCGAGAGATTGCATGGGTGACGGTCTCGCGCGTCCGCAGGACCGCCTTTGAAAGGTTGGGGTCAAGTGAAGCCATCACCTTATCCAGCTCATCCAAGCGGCGCGAAACTCCTCCCAACAGTTGCTCTTGAACAACCTCAGGCGGGGGATAATCCCCTGAGGGTTCGCTTGGCAGCGAAGTCAGCAGCTGATCTCTTGGATGCTCCACCTGCGCAGGCGCCAGATGAAGCTTTTCCAGGAGCGCTCGAATTCGAGCCTCCAAGCAGCGGAATCGTGCGCGAGGGACGATCATCGGTACAGGCAGCCTGAAGTCGGCATACAGCGGCTCCAGCTGAGCAAAGTAGTTGATTTCGCCAGGCCCCGCGACGTAGGCGGCAGTGGGCAGCAAGGTATCCTGGAGCAGCGGGCGCAACAGCGCGGAGCTACTGAATCGCATCGGTTCCGTTTCGAGCAGGGCAAGCAGCTCCTCGGAAGAAACCGATTGCTCGCGTCCGACCAACGTCCATCCTGCGCCGCCCGGCTCCAGCCGAAATCGAGGCCCTTCCATGTTCGGGTAATGAAAGAAAGATAGGGGACTGCTGGTACGCACGTGCACTTGGATCTCGAAATCGCTCGCGACGAGCTCTCGGGATCGTTGAAGCAGGCGATTGGCGATGCTTTCGGCTTCCCGAATGGCCTTGCGGTGGATCGGTGCAACGAGCTTTGCGACTGTCTCGGTCCGGGGATCCAAAAGCACCAGCCCTTCGCTGGAAAACACTGCGGCCAGCGTGGAAGCAAAGGCCTGCGACATGGAGCGCCCAGGACGATAGTGGTCTCGTAGTAGCCCAAGAAACTCTGCGGCTTGCGGCAGTGGGCCAAACTGTTGGTCCAAGCACTCGAGTTGCTCGTCAACGTCGTTGCCTAGAACCCGGTGTTTGGCGGAGACCCTGGACGAATCAGGTCCCTCGAGGGTCTCATCGATTGCCAGTCGCAGCGCCGTTCCGTCTGCACCCGGAACGTTGCAGTGATTGATTTCGGGAAAGTCGTGATCCTCGGTTTGGACCCAGAATAGCGGGACGCACGGTATGCCGGATTCGCGCTCGAGCGCCGTGGCCACCGCGACCGCCGACGCTGCTTTATAAAAGGTATAGAGCGGTCCGAGGAACAGGCCGACCTGCTGCCCTGTCACTACTACGGTGGTGCCGGGGCGAGCCGCCTTCGCCAGATTCGCCTTGCGCTGCTCGCTGGCGGGCAGCAGCCGGTCCTGCTCGCGAATGGCCTCGATTAAGCCGGGCGCCAGCCTGCGCTCGGAGACTCGCTTCGTGTGCTCAATCCGGGCCTTCGGGTCCCGGAACGTTGCTCGAAGGAATCGCTCGGCGCGTGGGTCTCCGTTGAGGAAGGGGGGAGAGAACGGACCCGGCACGGCCGGTTAGCTCTTTCCCTTCCAGTCCACGAGCGCCTTTTTTACCTCGTCGGCCAGGAAATAGCGGTCGGGCGTCTTCTGACCGAGTTGGTTCGCCTTTTCTGCCAAGTTGTACGCCTCGCGGGTCTTGCCCTTTGCATAGAGCAGTTGCGCTTTGGTCCACAGATTGAACCAATCTTCTTTGATCGCCAGCGACTTATCGACGAGCTGCAATCCTGCGTCATAGTCCTTCTTTGTCTCGAGCATGTAACGGGCGGCAGAAGTGTAGGGGGCCCAAGCGCCATCGGCCATCGACTTTATGTTCGCCAGCGCCTGCGCATCGGTATTCAGTTTGATCGGCAGCGACACCCGAATCTTCTCCCACTCCAAATCCAGGGAGGCGGTATCGTTGGTGAAGTCGGAAACGATGTAGACCAGGCGTTCCCGGTGAGGGATTGGCTTCGGCTGCACCTGAACGCGGGCCACGTCCTGAGTCTTGTCGTATTTGAACGCTCCTCCTTGGTTGAAGTCCTTGTTGAGAATGAGCGTCCACTCGCCGGCGGTGGGGAGCGCGAAAAACGCGTAGGAGCCAGCCGGCACCTGGGTGCCGCCGACTGTTACGTCCTTGCTGAAGGTTACCTTCGTCGTGGCATTGGCGCCGGTCCGCCAAACTTCGCCATACGGCACCAGCGCGCCCCAGATCTTCCGTCCCTTCACACCAGGGCTGCTGTACTCGACCGAGATTTCAGTCAACCCCACTGTCTGCATCACTTTAGCGGCAGGACTCGGACGAGGCAGTTGCAGCTGTGCCTTCACGGTCGTTGAACAGAGCAATGCCAGCGCACCCAAACCCTGAAGCAATGCAAGCTTTTTCATTGCTACCTCCCTGCGAGTGTCGCGAATGTGGTGAACCGTTACGGCTTTTATCCCAGCGGTGCCAGATCAGCGACCAAATCGCGGGCCGAAACCCTCCGCGTCTATCACGTATTCCCCTCTGATCTGTGTTTGATGGCCAGCGCATTTTCCGAGTGATTGCAGCCGCCGGTGTGCACTTGTCGGATGCAGTCTTCCAGAACCCACGTCCAAAGGAGGCAATCCGGCGAGGCGGTGGCGGATTCTGAGATACTAGCTCGGCCAATGAGGCTTACGAAGACTGCGCGCCGCGTCGAATCCAGCGCGTACGATTGGGAGCCGCCCTCCGAATTCGACGGTTACCGGCTCAAGAGCTGCATCGGCCGGGGCGCGATGGGGCGAGTGTATCTGGCCCAGGACACGATCCTGGATCGACCGATCGCGATCAAATTCATCGACGCCTTCAAGCCGGACAGCGAGCAACAGGAGAGATTCCTGTTGGAAGCGCGGGCGGTCGCGCGCCTGCAACATCCCAATGTCGTGGCGATCTACCGGGTTGGCGATGTTCAGGGCCATCCGTACATCGCCTCGGAGTTCGTCAGGGGAGACCGGTTGGACTATTTGCCGCTGCCCGTGAGTGGCGAGCGCGCGCTTCGGATTGGGCTTGGGCTGGCGCGCGGTTTGGCCGCGGCACATCGACGCGGAGTACTTCACCGCGACATCAAGCCCGCCAACGTCATTCTCTGGGAGGGAACCGAGGTCAAGCTTCTGGACTTTGGATTGGCCAAGCTGATCGCCCAGGAGCGCACGTCTGCTTCGGATTTATTCGTGGAAGCGAGCCGTGTGGAGACCGAGCCAGTGGACCCCGTGCGTACGCAGCCGATTCCAGTCCCGGTCTCGACTCCGTCGAAGATCGAATTGACGGGAGAAGGAGCGGTGATCGGAACTCCAGGCTACATCGCGCCCGAGATTTGGGAAGGCGAGGGCGCCACATTTCGCTCCGACGTGTACTCGGTCGGCGCGGTGCTCTACCAGCTCTGCACCGGCAAGCCGCCCTACACTGGCAAGACCCTTGAAGAGCTGCGTGCAGCGGCGCTGAGCCGGGAAGCGACTCCGATTACTTCGGCGTCAGCGATCGATCCTGGCTTCGTCGCGGTGATCAATCGCTGCATGAACCGGGATCCTTCTCTGCGCCTTGGATCTGCCGAGGAGCTTCGAGATGCGCTCGAGGCCTTGCTTCCCGAACGCAGGGCGTCTGCACTCCCCGAAGGCAATCCCTACCGCGGCCTGCAAGCCTTCGAGGCTGAACACCGGGCGCTGTTTTTCGGGCGCGATTCAGAGATCCGCGCCATTTTGGAACGACTTCGCAACGAGCCTTTCGTCGTCGTGGCGGGTGCCTCGGGGGTTGGAAAATCCTCGCTCTGCCGAGCTGGGATTCTTCCCCGCGCGGCCGAACATGGGCTGTGGGACAAGCGTCCGTGGAGCACGGTGACGCTCACCCCTGGGAGACGCCCAGTATTCGCGCTGGCGGCGGCGTTGGCTGGATTTCTGGAGAAGGACGAGGATGTGCTCGCCGCGGACATCCGAAAAGACTGGCGCGAAGTGCACCGAGAGCTGCGAAAGCGCCAAAGGAGTCGAGGTCCGCTGCTGATCTTCATCGATCAGATGGAAGAACTGGTCACCCTGAGCGACCCGGCCGAGACTGCCAACATCGCGGAAGTGATCGAGAGCTTCTCGACCGCGGCACCGGGGCTCAGATTGATCGCCACTGTTCGGGGCGATTTTCTGGTTCGGGTCGCATCGCTTCCAGGATTGTCGGACGAGGTCAGCCGCGCCCTCTACGTGCTCAAGCCCCTCGCCGCAGAGAACGTGCGGGAGGCGGTGGTCGGTCCGGCGCGCGCGAAGGGCGTGAACTTTGAATCAGAGAGCATGGTGGAGAATCTCGTTGCCGCGACGGTCGAGTCCGAGGGCGCTCTGCCACTTTTACAGTTTGCGTTGGCTGAGCTGTGGGAGGCTCGCGACGTGGCGCGCGCTGTGATTCCCGGGTCCGCTCTCGAGGCACGCGGGGGCGTGACGGGAGCCCTCGCGCGGCACGCCGACGGGGTGCTCGCTGCGTTGACTGCGGACCAGCGAGCGGCGGCTCGCAGGATCTTGCCTCTGTTGGTGACACTGGACGGAACTCGCGCGCGGCAGACCGAGAAGGAGTTGGGCGCTGAAGAAGCGCAACAAAAGAGCGCGCTGGCAGGACTGGTGCGAGGCCGTCTCCTCACCGCGAGCGAATCCACGGAAGGGGAGGGGTCCGCGTACGAGGTCACCCATGAAGCGCTGATCACCTCCTGGCCCACCTTGCGGCATTGGCTCGAGGAGGATGCGGAGCGCCGAATTCTGCACGACCGCTTGGCGACCGCGATCTCGGAATGGGAGCGGTCCGGAAAAAAGCGCGAGGGGCTGTGGAGCTCCCGCCAAATTGCGGAGACCGCGCTTCTTCAGCCTTCAGAGCTGCTTCCGCGCGAACGGACCTTTCTCGAGGCTTCCCGCCGAGTGATTCGACTGCGACTGGCGGGCTGGATTGCCGTCGCACTGATCCTCGTAGGATCTGCCTTCGGCGGCTACGGCGCGCTGCGAATCAAGGCGCGCAGAGAGATGGCGGGACGCGTGGCGGCGCTCACCGAACAAGGTCTTGCCCTCTTATCCCAGGCAAGAGATCGAAACGGCGAGGTCGAGACACTCCGGAAGAAAGCTTTTGATCTATTTGATCACGGGAATCGGGAAGAGGCGGAGCGGGTATGGACGCAAGCTCAAGCGGCCGCTATCGCAAGCGCGGATCTTTATGCGAATGCCGGCCGCGCTTTGGAGGCGGCTCTGCTGCTTCGCACCGACGCCAGCAGCACCAGAAATGTCTTGGCGGACCTCCTGTACGACCGGGTGTTGATTGCTCAACGGGATCACCAAACGAGCGCCCAGAACGAATTGGCGGCCCGGTTACCTCTTTATGACGATGGCTCGCGGGTGGCCAAACTGAAAGCTCCCGCCACCCTGACGGTCGAAACCTCGGTTCCTGGAGCGGAGCTCCGAATTCAACGCTTCGAAGGCCGACCGCTCGAGAATCCTGTCCTCACCGAGGTCTCCTCGATACTCAAGACGCCGGTCAATGGGCTGCAGCAGGCGGCCGGATCCTATTTGCTCACCCTGAGCGCCGATAGCCGGGTAACCACGCGCGTGCCGATTGTGCTCCGTCGGGGCGAGTCCCACTCGCTGAAGATTCGATTGCTTTTGGAGTCACAGGTTCCCACTGGCTTCGCCTATGTGCCGGATGGAACGTTTTTGTTCGGCTCACTCGCCGAGGACGAGCTAAGGACCAACTTCTTCCAAACTGTCCCGTTGCATCCGGTTCACACCGGGCCGTACTTGATTGCGCGTCACGAGACCACGTTCGGAGACTGGTTGGTGTACCTCGCCGATCAACCCGCGAAAGAGCGGTCTAAACGAGCTCCTTCGATTGGCTCCGGCAATTGGGGAGGGGCGCTGGCCCTCAAGCAAACGAGCAGTGGTTGGACTTTAACCATCGAACTGGGCCCGCAGATCCACCGCCTGGCCCTCGGCGACCCTCTGTCACTACCGGATCGGAACGACCGACGGGAGCAAGACTGGACCCGATTGCCGGTGGTTGGGATTACCGCCGAGGTGGCTGAGCATTACTTGAGCTGGCTGCGCGCCACTGGCAAAGTGCCACGCGCACGCTTTTGTACGGAGCAGGAGTGGGAACGTGCCGCGCGCGGCGCGGATGGGCGCGATTATCCGCAAGGAAGCTACCTTCGCCCGCAGGACGCCAATTTCGACGAGACCTACGAACGAAAAGCCTCTGCGATGGGACCGGATGAGGTGGGTGCTCACCCCGGCTCGACCAGCGCCTTTGGGCTCGATGATACCAGCGGGAATGTGTGGGAGTTGACTCGCTCATCGCAACGAGATGCCGAATTTGCCGCCAAGGGGGGAGGTTGGTCCCAGCATAGGGTTGCGGGTCAGCTTTCAAATCGCGAGCCTATAACGAGGACTTTCAAGGACGTCGGTCTTGGGCTGCGCGTATGTGCGACAATTCCCGACTGAAACGTTTGCGATGTTTCTCGTGTGCCGACCCAGGGTCATTTTATTGGTTTGCTGGAAAATTATGCGGTTGTCGTATGGCGTACCCTTTGCTCCCCTAGGGGCACCGAAAGGGTACGCCTATGAAGAAATTGCATACCGCGGCTTGGATCGCCATTGTGCTGTGTGGATGCGGGGGAACACCCGACCAGGTTGCACCCTCGCAGCTTAATAGCGCTTCTCAGGCGCTGGTCGAACCGAATGGGCGATTCCTCAACGGTCGGTTTCTCAATGGACGGTTTCTGAACGGGACGGCCCTGTGGGGAGTCACCACGCAGGGATTCGTCAGTCTCTCATTGAGCGGAAGTGAGCTGATCGGCAACGGCTACCTTCAGGCGAACAACCTGGTCGGAGCTCGTCTGCTCGGCAAATTGGACGACGGAAGCAGTGTCATCCTGAGGATCAACGACGCTCGGGTAGATCAAACGAGCAACGACATCTGGCTGTATCAGGTTTCCTACTTAGACCCTACCTGGCACTGG
>Ga0209701_10002731_pt1 | contig 11512 bp, 9 predicted proteins | sample CZO8metaG_4_FD_188356 | JGI IMG/M metagenome (GOLD analysis project Ga0209701, IMG submission 188356) | Vadose zone soil microbial communities from the Eel River Critical Zone Observatory, Northern California, USA - CZOApr15con2H3.8 metaG... | ecosystem: Environmental > Terrestrial > Soil >...
CCCTTTCACCATTCTTGGCGCCTGCCTAGGAACCCTGTTCCATGTCCAGCAACCCCATGCCAACCCCACGCACGCGCGTGGTGCGCGAGTCCGATCGCGGCGTCTACGACCGCGACACCGTCAATCGAATTCTCGACGAAGGGTTCCTCTGCCACGTCGGCTTCGTAGTGGATGGCCAGCCTTTCGTGATTCCGACTTCTTTCGGACGCAACGGCGACGTGCTCTACATCCACGGATCGGCCGCCAGCCGCATGCTGCGCAACCTGGATCGAGGTATCCCGGTCTGCGTCACGGTTACGCTGCTCGATGGACTGGTCCTGGCCCGCTCCGTCTTCAATCACTCGATGAACTACCGTTCGGTGGTTATTCTCGGCACGGCCACACTGATCGATAATCCGGAAGAGAAGCTCAAAGCCCTTCTCGCCTTGAGCGAGCACATCCTCCCCGGGCGATGGGACGATTCGCGCCAGCCCAACGAGAAAGAACTCAAGGCGACGTCGGTTCTGCGGATCCCGATCGACGAGTTCTCCGCCAAGGTTCGCGTCGGCCCTCCCATTGATGACGAGCCGGATTACACTATTCCGACCTGGGCAGGCGTGATCCCCCTCGACACTACCGTCGGCACGCCCATTCGGGATGAGCGCTGCCAGCGCGAATTGCCCAAATATCTGCGAGACTATTCTCGTAAGAGCAAATAAAGCAGCGAGAGCCGATGAACCCCACCATTCAGAAAATCTCGGAGCAGGTCGATTCTCTGCGGCACGAAATGGTGGCTTTCCTCGCTCAACTAGTGCAGTTTCCCAGCCTTCCGGGAAAGGAGCAGGCCGCACAACATTTCTACGCCGAGAAGCTCCAAACGCTCGGGCTCAATCCCGGCATCCTCGTTTCGCGGAAGGAGGAACTCCAATCGCATCCCGCCTTCTGTGACGACGGTATTCCGTTCGACGAACGGCTCAACGTGGTCGGACGCTGGAGCGCGACCGGCAACAAGAGTGGCAAGAAAGACGCGCCGCGCACGCTGATTCTCAACGGCCACATGGACGTGGTTCCTACCGGCAGGGAAGCGCTGTGGTCGGCTTCGCCCTGGAGTGGGGAGGTCAAAGACGGCAAACTCTACGGACGCGGCTCTTGCGATATGAAAGCCGGCCTCACCGCCAATGTGTTCGCCGTGCAGACTCTGCAGGCACTAGGATTCCTTCCGTCGGCCGATGTGCTGCTCGAAAGCGTCATCGGCGAAGAAAGCGGCGGAGTCGGCACGCTGACGACGATCGTCAAAGGCTTCAAGGCCGATGCGGCCATCATTACCGAGCCGACCGGTCTGCATGCCTGTCCGGTGCAGTCGGGGGCGCTGACATTTCGCATCATAGTCCCCGGACGCGCCATCCATGCCTGCATGAAGCCGCAAGGCGTAAGCGCGATTGAAAAGTTTTATCTGGTGCTGCAGGCGGTGCAGGAACTGGAACGCCGGCGTCACGTCCAGTACAAGAATCAGTTATACGAAGACTCGCACAATGTTGCGCCCATCAGTTTCGGGACCATTCATGGCGGAGATTGGCCCTCAACGGTTCCAGATGAAGTCGCCGTCGAAGGCCGTCTCGGCGTCCTTCCGGGAGAAACGATGGATGACGCGCGGCGAGCCATGACCGCTGCCGTGGCTCGTGCCATTGCAGTGGATCCGTGGCTAAAAGGCCATCCGCCGAAGATCGAATGGTTCGAAGGGCAGTTCGAATCCGGACAGACGCCGGTCACCGAACCGATTGTGGCGTCCATCCAACAATGTCACGCGGAAGTGCTGGGCAGAACTACAAAGCTCCAGGGAGTAACGTACGGGTCCGATCTGCGCCTGTTCACGAATCACGGCCAGGTGCCGGCGATACTGTATGGGCCGGGGAACATCATGCAGGCGCACACCGTGGATGAGTGGGTGGACTTGCGGGAAGTCTTTTCCGCCGCCAAGGTACTGGCTTACATCATCACTCAGTGGTGCGGAGGAGAGTTTGTGTAGCCTTGCTGTAATGCCGAAAGAAACCTACCCGTAGAGACGGGGCGTGCCCCGTCTCCCCCGCGAACGGAGACGCGGCAAGCAACGTCTCTACAAATATGCTTGCACTGGTTTCCACCCCCCTCATCCCGATCACGGCTCAGTTCGGTATCAGCAGCAGCTTTCCTGTCGTCTTGCGGCCTTCCAGATCGCGGTGGGCCTGTACCGCCTGTTCCAGCGGATAAACGTGTTCGATCCTCAGCTTCAGCTTCCCTCCGCGAATCATTCCGAATATGGCGCCAGCGCGCTCCTGCAGCGCCTGACGACTCATGATGTAGTGTCCTATCGACGGACGCGTCAGGTAGAGCGACCCTTTCTGCGTCAGCGTGGTCGGATCGAAAGGCGGTACCGCTCCGCTCGATCCGCCAAAGAGCGCCATCATGCCGCGCGGTCGCAACACATTCAGTCCCTTCTCGAATGTGGTCTTGCCGACGGAGTCATACACCACAGCCACGCCCTTGCCGTCAGTTAATCGTTTCGTTTCCGTTTCAAAATCAGATTGCGTATAGAAAATGATCTCGTCGGCTCCAGCTTCGCGCGCCAACTCGGCTTTCTCTTCGGTCGAAACGGTTCCGATAACGCGGGCGCCGATGTTGTGCGCCATCTGGACCAGCAACAGCCCCACTCCGCCGGCAGCGGCGTGGATTAGAGCGGTCTCGCCCTTCTTCAGTGGATATGTGTCGTAGACGAGATAGTGCGCCGTCATGCCTTGCAGCATGGCCGCAGCAGCCTCCCGCTCGCTGACTCCGTCTGGAATCTTCACCAAAAGATCCGCCGGCACCGCCGCATACTCCGCATAACTTCCCAACACACTTGTGTAGGCGCCGCGATCTCCAATGGCAACGTCGCGTACCTCGGAGCCGACGGCGGAAACCACGCCAGCGCCCTCCTGTCCCAGGACAAACGGCAGCGGGACCTTGTAGCGGCCTTCCCGGTTGTAAACATCGATGAAGTTGACTCCCACCGCCAGGATGTTGACGACAGCTTCGTTCGGCTTGGGTTGTGGCACCGGCAAGTCCGCTAATTCCATGACCTCGGGGCCGCCTGTCTGCTTTACCTGGATGGCTTTCATGGGAGCTTCGATGATCTCAGAAACTGGAACGACTTGCAGCCTCAGTATTCACTCTGGGGATCAATCTGATCGCGGAAATACGCCTTGCCACCTCAGGTGCAGCCGGGGTAACATCCCCGGCCTGGTGCCGAAAGTAACCGTCTTGTGGGTCCTTCGTAGCATTGACCCAACGAAATTCGCGATAGTACCATCTGAAGAGTCAGGGGCCCCGGATGTGCCCTAGGTGCTTACATAGGTTTCTGAGAATATGAAGCTTCTAACACATCGGACTCTGGCGATCGTCTTTGCTGCCGCGTTGGCCGCAACGACGATTTCCTGCCAGTCGGCTCAGAAACAGACCTTTATTCCGCCGCCCCAGGCGCAGGCGCCCGCCATTACGCCAGCTAGCAAAGCGCCGGAGCAGCCGCCAGCTAAGAGCGCCAAACCTGCCCTTGAACCTCAGCCGAAAGCCACCCCGGCTGCGCAGCCTACGCGGTCCGATCCCGTGGCCGACCTGATCGCGAAGGTCGAAAAGGAATACCAGGCCGGCGAGGCGAACCACCAGGCTGGCCATTTGGACGCCGCCAAACAGAACTTTGATACCGCCGCCAATCTGCTCCTGAATAGCGGATTTGACCTCCGCTCCGATGAGCGTCTTGAGAAGGAACTGGAACGAGTTCTCGAAGGCAGCAACAGCCTGGAGTCCGTCGCCCAGCAGCAGTCTGACAGCTCAGACCAGCAGAAGTCCGAGCCCGCTCCGATCGATGAGGCTAACGAAGCCACACCGGCGGTGGACGCCAATGTCAAAGCCAAGGCGGAGGCGGAGATTAAATCCACCCGCTCCGACCTGCCGTTGATGATGACCGACCAGGTCGCGGGCTACATCAATTTCTATTCCACCCGCGGACGTGGCACGCTCGAGCGCGCTCTGGCTCGCTCCGGACGCTATGACGAAATGATCCGGCGCGTCCTGAAGGAAGAAGGCGTTCCGCAGGATCTGATTTACCTTGCGCAGGCCGAGTCTGGTTTTCATCCGCTGGCGGTTTCTCGCGTCGGCGCCCGCGGCATGTGGCAGTTCATGGGCAGCCGCGCGAAGGGTTACGGACTGCAACGCAACTTCTGGGTGGACGAACGGCAGGATCCTGAGAAATCGACTCGCGCCGCCGCGCGCCATCTGAAAGATCTCTACACCCAGTTCGGCGACTGGTATTTGGCCATGGCTGCGTATAACTCCGGTCCAGGCAGGGTACAGAGCGCGGTCAAGCGCACCGGCTACGCCGATTTCTGGGAACTCTATCGACGCAACGTGTTGCCGAAAGAGACCCGTAACTACGTTCCGATCATTGTCGCCGTGACCATCATGGCTAAGAATCCGGAACAGTACGGGCTCGACGACGTGAATCTCGACAAGCCGATTCCCTACGACGCGGTCAAGATCAGCTATCCGATCGATCTGCGCCTGGCCGCCGAGTGCGCGGACGCAACCGCAACCGACTTGCAGGACCTGAATCCCAGCCTCCTGCGACTGACGACTCCGAAAGACCGCGAGTACGAGTTGCGCCTGCCGGCTGGATCAAAAGAAAAATTCATGTCCGCTGTAGCGGCGATTCCAGCAGACAAGCGGTTGTGGTGGCGCTATCACAAAGTACAGAACGGCGAGACACTAGCCTCGCTTGCAAAGACCTATCACACCACCGCCACGGCGATCTCACAGGCGAACAAACTCGAAGACGCTTCGCTGGAACCAGAGAGCCGCGTGGTCATCCCGATTGCTCCCGGCAAGTACAGCGATACCGGAACCTACGCGCGCCGGATCACTCGCTATAGAGTGCATCGCGGAGACACTGTGGAAACCGTCGCTGAGAATTTTGCAGTCCCCTCCAGAATGGTCCGCGGATGGAATCATCTGAAAGGCAACAGCCTGGCGGGACGACGAGTGCTCTATCTGCACCTTCCCGTGACTCCGGGAGCGCCCGGGTACCAGGTGGCGTCAAAGGCTGCGAAGAAATCGCCGAAGCGCCCGGTGAAGGCTGAAGCGGAGGCTTCAACGAACGGTGGCGTTGTGCAGCACAAAGTCAGGCAGGGCGAAACGCTTTACTCGATTGCGAATTCCTACAACACAACAGTGGCGGCTCTGCAACGCTATAACCGGAATACGGCGACTCTCCGGCCCGGAATGATTCTGGTCGTTCGCGACGCGCACTAGAAGACGTCTAACTCATCCCACAAACAAGCCAATTGGAGTGTTGCCGCTTACTACCACCAACTACATTTCCGCTCGGATGGCGAGAATAGTCGCCCGGTCAACCGCAATCTCGACGTCATAACTGCCGCCATGGTATGGCGGGGCCTGATTCGGTTTCAACCGCTTGTAAGGATGGCCATACACAATCCACTTGTCACTGACGAGGTTAGCCTCGAACGATTTTAGGCGTCTCACTTCCGCGTTTCCGAACTCCTGCTCTAGAGCCGCTTTCGCAATTTTGATGGTAGTTACCGCGTCTTTCAGACGAAACTCGGAAGGCGCGCTTTGGCCCAACGCGGGGCCCGTTTCGAGGACAAGAAGAACGATCAAGGTGCTCAAAACTCCTTTTGGAACTGCTGAGATGGCCATTGTTTCGCTCCCTGGACCTAGCCGATCAATGATAACGGTTGTAATCAGGCATTATCCACCAACAACCTCTATTTGGTAGTTCCTGTCACTACCCCATCAGCATCCCGCCATTCACATTCAGCACGTGCCCGGTGATATACGAAGCCTCGTCAGATGCGAGAAAGCTGACCGCACTCGCAACGTCTTCGGGTGCGCCCACTCTTCCCAGCGGGATCATCTTGACCGCGTTCTGCTTAAACTCTTCGCTCAGCACCGACGTCATGCCGGTTTCGATAAAGCCAGGAGCCACGGCATTGCACGTGATGTTGCGCGAGGCGACTTCCCGAGCCATCGCCATCGTCAGCCCAATCAGTCCAGCTTTAGACGCCGCATAGTTGGCCTGGCCCGCCTGCCCCATCTGGCCAAAGATGCTGGTGATATTGATGATCCGTCCCCAGCGCTGTTTGAGCATGGAGCCAATGATTTGCTGAATACATAAGTACGCGGAGGTCAGGTTGGTGTTGAGGACAGCGTCCCAGTCGGTGCGCTTCATGCGCATGACCAGCTGGTCGCGCGTGATCCCCGCATTGTTCACCAGGATGTCGATCTTGCCGAACTGGCCGAGCGCCGACTTGATGCTGGATTTGATCTGTTCTTCGTCGGCCACATCCATGACAAAAGCCGCCGCCTTGCCGCCGCCGGCCGCGATCTGCGCGACTAACTCGTCCAGCTTCTGCTGGTTGCGGGCCGCAACTGCCACGCTCGCTCCCTGACCGGCCAGGGCCAGCGCGCAGGCGTGCCCGATACCTTGCGAAGCCCCCGTCACCAGCGCGACTCGCCCCTCGAGTTTCATGAGAGCTCCTTCTGGAAAGGCGAATTATAAATGCGCAGACGAAGTTTGCAGTGTGCTGATGCTTTAATGACCTTCACCGTAGAGACGGGGCTTTGCCCGTCTCCGCCGCAATCGGCAATGTCCTTACCGACGGAGACGCGGCAAGCCGCGTCTCTACTCCAAAGTTTGGTTCGGAATTAGCTTGCTTGTGTGGCGGCGGGTCGGCGCAAGGCTTCGCTGAGAATTGTTTCCATCGTCTCGACCAGTTCCGCCCGCGAATAGGGCTTCGGCAGGAAGTAGGTTCTGGGCTCACGCGGCCCGCTCTCGCACTCGGATTCCACGTAGCCGGAGGTCAGCAGGATCGGAATCTCTGAAGAAGTATTGCGCAGGTCGTGCGCCAGTTGCCGGCCGTTCCGGCCCGGCAGCGCCATGTCGGTCATGAGTAAGTCGATCTTGCGCCCGTTGTGCTCATAAACTCTCATCGCTTCCTGGGCATCGGAGGCTGGCAGGACGTCAAATCCAGCGCTCTGCAAAATGTGGCAGGTTGCTTCCCGCACGAAAGGCTCATCTTCGACCAGCAGGACGACTCGCCGCGGACTCCGCTCGCTGGTACATGGATGACGTGGGAGTGTCATGGAGATTCAAGTTGTTAATAACCGCTTCATGGAGGTAAACAACCCTGGTAGCAGCGTGGGCTTCGGTGCCCTATCTGGCAAGGCACGAAGGTGGGTGGCTTGGACTTACTTCAGTGTGCTGAGCACCGTCTGCCTGGGATCGAGCACAATCTTGCGCGTGCCAGCCGGCGCATTGAGATGAAACGAGGTTTCCGGACCATCTGCCAATATCTGGCCAAGAAATACCGTGGCTTTGGCGGCTGTTACACCGTACACGGGAATTGCGGTGACCAAATCATCGGGCGCGTCCTTTTGTGCGATGACGCCTGCGACTGAGACTCCGCGCTCCTTGGGGGTAATTCGCACATCGCGCGCTTCCAGGCGAGGCATCGCCGTTCCGTTGATCCATCCGTCAAGAAACCAGTCCAGCGAGCGGCGGTTTTCAAACCACAAGGAGCGCGGCAATTCCTCCTCGAAAACCTGTACCAACTCTTGAGTGCTGAGACTCTTCCCCGCGTAGCGCTCCCGAACTCTTCGTAGAACACGGAAAAAGGGTTCTTCCGGATGGGCACGCCCGCTTCGAGATCGGGGTGCCGCTTCGGAATCGCGCAGCATGCAGCGCAGCATGTGGAAGAGCCAGGTCCCCCGCTCGTACGAGATGGCTTCGTACGCTTCGGGAAAGTGTGAAGAAATCAAACGCTGACCAAGCGTGACCGGGCCGGCCTCGCGCAACCATTCTTCGTCCTTGTTCTTGCTCAGGAGGTCGCTGCGGTACTTCTCAAGGACTTGCCGGGATTGAGCCGGGTTCTGCTGCTCCAGTACCAGAAGTGCCGAATAGTTGGCCAGACCTTCCACCAGCCATTGGTCCCGATAGCTGTTCCACAAGACCAGGTCCCCCCACCATTGGTGGGCGGTTTCGTGAGCCAGGACCAGGTTGCTCAGCAGCGCGCGGGTAGAGTCCAGCCGAAGATCGGTTTGCTCTTGTGGGCTGAGAAAAGCGTAGCTCGAGAGGAAGACCAACCCCGGCCACCCCTGACTCAGTTCGCCCGGCATCTGCGTGAGCAAGAGCGAACCAAAAGGATACGGACCGAACCACTGGGAGAAGCTGCCGATAGCGTGAGCCCCCTTGTCGGCGACGGCTTGCGCATTGCGGGCGGGCGACGGCGGTGGCGGAGCAGCCATCACCATCGTCGATGACCTTCCCGGACGAGGGAAAGTCGGTGGTTGCTGAACCATTTCCGCCGGAGCCTTCGGGAATGAGCGTTCGACGCCCGCAGTCCCGTAAGCAGCGACCAGGACTCTGCCTGCCCTCGCCTCTGCGCGAATGTACTTACCAAGATTGAACCCGGCCACGGCAATTGGCCCTTCGGACATCCAATGCGAGGTCTGCATGCCGGCAGTTTCCGCCGTCGCGGTAGACTGTTTGCCGGTCGCTACCAGTGTCCAGTTCGCGGGATACTGAAATTCCAGATCGAACAAGGCCGGGCTCAATCCAAAATTCGGATACCAGGTGCCGCGCTCCCCCACATACAGCAACCCGCTGCCCGCCTCCGATAACACCTCGCCGGCGTAACTGAAAAGCAGCTTCAATTTTTGTCCCGTTTCGAGCGGCGCAGAGAAAACCACCGCCACCAGATCATTCCCTTTTCGCTGAAGCTGCGTTCCCTCCAGCGCTGCATTCTGGATGAAGTCAAGTGGCCGGCCTTCCATGCGCACTGCATCAATCTTGAGATAGCGCGACAACTCGAACATCACCGTTCTTCTGCCTCCTTTTCGGACCAGGAGATCCACCTCCGCCGACGCTCGCAAGATCGTTGGGGGTTGCACAGTAGCTCGAATGCGGACGCTGCCGATGCTGACGTCGCTGGAGCCCAGCTCCTTCGCGCGGCCGGGGCCGTCGAGGGCGCCGGGCTTGAATGAGGTCCAAACATCCCAGAACGGAACACCTTCTCGGAAGCGGATCTGGCCGGCCCACAGGGGTTCGGCGGCAGAGGCATCCCAGAACAGCTCGAAATTGCCCAGCTTCTTGCCCTGAAGATGGGCGTGCAACATCCGCGGAAAATCCTGTGCCGAATCCATTCCGGGTGTAGGAAGAAAATGGCTGAAGTCTGACAGAAGGCGAAGCGCGTCGGACTCCGCCAGGCTGCGGCTCACGCCGTCCCACTGTTTAACCACTTCAGCGCCATCGGAGACGGGCGAAAGGTTAGCCAGCCAACCGGCAGCCGTGTCGTCGTTGAATCGGAAATATGCCGAGCTGAATTGCTCCTCCAGAATCGCCATCCCCGTGAACAGAGCCATCGATCCTCGTTCCACCTTGTTAGGCGGACGCAGCAGAACCTCGCCCTCGCCCTCGAAGAATGCGCCCGTGGTTCGGCCGCAAATGTCTTCCGTGAAAGCGAGCATTCCATCGTCCAGGACGAGATGGAGATTGGGCCGGTCGATGGAAGCGCCACGGACGCGATAGACGCGGTGTTCATCCAACCCAATGGATCGAAGGCGCGCATACAGAGCCGCCGTAGTTGACGGGCAATTTGAGACGGACGGAATGGACTGCGCTGCGGCTATGCTCGCGAGCGACCAGAGTGCCAGCATGGAAAGCGGCCTGCGCCAATCCAGTACCTTGGTCACCTACGAAAGACCTCCATGCGATTGCTAGAATCAGCCAAGTGCGAGCCTCGTCCATCACGATTCTAGTGCTTCTAGCAGCACTTTCGGCCGCTGCGGACGTCATCCGTCTTAAGAATGGACGCACCATCTGGGCCGACCAGGTCCGCGAAAAAAAGGACCGCGTCGAGTATGACGTGGGCGAAGACTCTTACGCCATCCCGAAATCGTCCGTTGACCGGATTGACTCCGGCGGCATCGCGCCCCAGCATACCGGCTCAACGGGATCGCATGACGTCCCCGACTTCACGCCCGCCACACCCTCTTTCAGCCACGAAGCGGACGTCACCGAAAAGGTCATCCGCGACAGCAAAGTGGACGTTGACGCTTTATCCGCCCTGGAGCGCGAAGGCAAACCCGAGCTGGCTGCTACCGGATACTTTCTCGCGGGCAAGCACGAATCCGATCGCGGAAACCTTGCCCAGGCAAAACGTTATTTCGAAACGGCGCTCCGCTTCCAGCCGGACAATTCCACTCTATTGACGTACTACGCCGCCTGTCTCTACCGCACCGGCCATGCTCCGGAGGCTGTCTCCTATGCCGAGCGCGCCGTGCGGGCTGATCCCGACTCGCCGGACGCGCTGGCCATGCTGGGATTCGTCCAGTTCGCCAGCGATCACACGGCGGATGCAATTCGCGCCTGGAAGAAGTCGCTCAAGATGCGACCCGATGCCACGGTCAGCCAATACCTGGCTCGAGCGGAGCGGGAATCGAGCGTGGAATCGGACTTCTCGCAACACGAGAGCAGCCACTTCAATCTGCACTTCGAAGGCAAACAGACATCCGAGAGCTTTCGTCGCGATCTTCTCGCTACTCTCGAATCCGATTATGACGACCTGGTGCGGGATCTCGGATACTCGCCGCACAATACGATCGTCGTCACGCTCTATACCGGGCAAGCCTTCTTCGACGTGACGCGGGCGCCCGCATGGGTCGGCGCGATTAACGATGGCAAGTTGCGCATCCCGATCAGCGGCGTAACCAGCATGACGTCGGACCTGGCCCGCGTGCTGAAACATGAACTGGCGCACTCGTTTGTCACGCAGATGTCGGGCGGGCGCTGCCCGGCCTGGCTGCACGAGGGCATCGCGCAACTCGAGGAAGGCAAGTCAAGCGCCAGCTACGGCCGGCCACTGGCCCAAGTCTTCGGCGCTGAACGGGAGATTCCGTATAACGTGCTGGAAGGCAGTTTTATGCAGTTTTCTACTCCCGAAGCCACCCTTGCCTATGCGGAATCCCTGGCTGCCGCCGAATATATCCGTGATACCTATGGCATGAGCGATCTGCCACGCATTCTGGAACGTCTGGCCCAAGGCAGTTCCACCGAGGCCGCCCTCCGATCCACCTTCCATGCCGACTACCGCCAGTTGCGCGACGAGCTGGCACGATGGCTGAAAGCCAAGTACGGCGAATGACCCCACCACCTTCCGATTGCCCGCCCTCCCAAATTGTGGTACTTTTCCCCCGACATGAAGAGCCTGCTATCCAGACTCGGATTCGGATCAGGGGTCGAAGAACCCGCTCAACTCCTACATGAGACCGGTCCTGACATCAATGGCGCCCAACTGGCGGTCGCCTATTTTTCGGGACAGGCAGGCGGAGACTTCTACGAATTCGCCCGGGTGAGCCCCCATCGGCTTCTGTTTGGATTGCTGGACCTTGCCGGCAAGCGGGACAACAGCCGCCCCATCCTCACCGCAGCGCAGTCCTGTTTCCG
>Ga0209701_10002733_pt1 | contig 11508 bp, 4 predicted proteins | sample CZO8metaG_4_FD_188356 | JGI IMG/M metagenome (GOLD analysis project Ga0209701, IMG submission 188356) | Vadose zone soil microbial communities from the Eel River Critical Zone Observatory, Northern California, USA - CZOApr15con2H3.8 metaG... | ecosystem: Environmental > Terrestrial > Soil >...
GACCACGGCGTGTTGCGCAACTTCGAGATGTCGCGCTCGCCGCTGGTGGGTTTTCCGCACTCGAACGGGCACGGGCGGCGGCAGCTTGGGTTCGAGCCGGTCTCGCGGCAGGGAAACCTGATTGTCCAGAGCAGCCGCCAGGTGAGCAACGCGGAGCTTCGGAAGAAACTCATCGAACTGATTAAGACCCAGGGCAAGCCCTTCGGCCTGCTGATTGACGACATCGCCGGCGGGTTCACGTTCACCGGGCGCGGGCAGCCTCAAGCGTTCCAAGTGCTGCCGCTGGTCGTTTACAAAGTGTATCCCGACGGGCGCGCGGACGAACTGGTGCGCGGCGTGGACATTGTCGGCACGCCGCTGGTTTCCCTGACGAAGATTGTGGCGACCGGCGACACCCCGGAAGTCTTCAACGGCTACTGCGGCGCGGAATCGGGCTCGGTGCCGGTGGCCGCGGCGGCGCCGGAGATCCTGATCTCCGAAATGGAAATTCAGAAAAAGGAAACGAACACCGACAAGCCGCCCATCCTGCCCCCTCCGGCGCACGATCCGGTAAAAACGGGAGGCCGGCAATGAAACGCTTGCTTCCCGCGATGGCGCTCGGATTTGCCGGGGCTTTCTTTGCCGCATCTTTCTCCGCACCGCCGGCTGCGGCGGACGACAACGATCACACGCTGGAAGCGATGCGGGATGAAATGGCGCGTTCCAAAGCGCGCCTGGAATTGAAGATCCCCGGCACAGGCACGCCGGTGCGGCCCTACTACATCGAATACCGGCTGCTGGACCTGGATGTGCGCACCGTGGTGGCGGAATTCGGCGCGATTGTATCGAGCACGACGGTGCGCAACCGCTTTATGAGCGTGGAAGCGCGTGTGGGGAACTACAAGCTGGACAGCTCGAATTTCATCAGCGACGACGCGTTCCGCGGATTCATCGGCTCGACCGGGTCGGTGGGCATTGACCGTGACTATAATTCCCTGCGCCAGGACCTGTGGATCGCCACCGATCAGGCGTTCAAGGAAGCGGTCGAGCAATTCTCGCGCAAGCAAGCCTATCTGAACAGCCTGGCGCGGCCATCGAACATTGATGACTTCTCGCAGGAACCGGCGGTGAGGCTCGTGGAGACGCGGGTCGAGCCCGACTGGACTTCGCGCAACTGGGAAGCCGAAGCGCGCGAAGCTTCGGCGGCGTTGCGCGGGTTCAGCGAAATGTATTCCTCGCGAGTCGCTTACCACATCATTTATGCAACCGAATACCTGCTGACCAGCGAGGGCACGGAGATCCGCACCAGCCATACCCTTTCGGCCATTGAAGCGGGAATGGAAACCCAGGCCGAGGACGGCATGCCGGTGCACAATGTTTATGCCACGTATGCGGCGCGCCCGGCCGACCTGCCGACCGTGCCGCAGGTGCGCCAGGCGCTGGAGAAGGCCGGGCAGCAATTGATGGCGCTGCGGGCCGCGCCGCCGGCGCAGGATTACACCGGTCCGGTGCTGTTTGAGGCGAAGGCGGCGGGATCGCTGCTGGCGCAGATGCTCGGGCCGTCGCTCAACGGCTCGCGTTCGCCCGTGGCGATGCTGCCGATGTTCGAGCAGATTATGAACACCATGGGGGGCCACAGCGACTGGGTTGGCCGCGTGGGCGCCCGCGTGCTGCCCGCGAGCATCTCGCTGGTGGATGACCCTGCCGCGAAAGCCTACCAAGGGCAGCCCCTGCTCGGCGGGTATGAAGTGGATGAAGAAGGCGAGCGCGGCGAGCGCGTGGCCATCGTCGAAAACGGCGTTTTGAAAAACCTGCTGATGTCGCGGCGGCCCGGGCCGGATTTCGACCATTCCAACGGCCATGGGCGCGCCGGTTTCCTCAACGACCCGCGGCCGACGATGAGCAACCTCTTCTTCACGGCGAGTGACGGCGTTTCTCCGGCGGAGCTCAAGAAACGGTTTCTGGACAGGTGCCGCGAGGAGAAGCTGCCCTACTGCATCGTGGTCAGGACCATGGACAACCCGGCGCTGAGCTTCCTGCACCAGGACGATTTCTCCGAAATGATCGCCAGCCTGGCAAGCGGCGCAGCCACCGGCGACCGCCTGCCGCTGCTGGTATACCGCGTGTATCCCTCCGACGGCCGCGAAGAGCTCGTGCGCGGTTCGCGGCTCATCGGGTTGAACGTAAGAACGCTGCGGAACCTGGCAGGCGCCGGGAACGACGCAGCGGTATTCACCTTCGCGCAGAACCAGGCGCAAGGGTTTGCGGGAACGGCGCTGTCGGCGTTTGGGTCTGCGCAGGGCGGGCTGCCGGCGTCGGTAGTGGCGCCGTCGCTTCTGTTCGAGGAAGTGGAAGTGCGCGGGGCGCGCGGCGAGCCGCGGCGCCTGCCGCTGCTGCCGGCTCCATCATTGACGGCGACAGAAACCAGGCAATGAGAAAAGCATGACTTGCGATTCGTGACTCGTTAAAGACTCCCGGGAATTGCTCTTAACGATTCACGGCGCAGCGTTGAATTTATTTTTGGAATTAGTGGTTCTCTATGTTGCCCAGGACGTCGTCATAGTAAGCCAGCAGCGCCCGCTTGGGTTTCTCCTTCAGACCTTTCAGAGGGACGTGCTCTTCGACGGTGGTGTTGCCAACCAGCCGCTCTGTTCCCAGGCGCGCTACCCTTCCGTTGCTCAATTCCAAATAGACCGGGACAGGCATGGCAAATTTCGGACTGACATCGGATTGCGTGATCTTCATGTTCAGGACCACGTCGCCGTTGGCGTCGTTGCTGAAGGAGTGTTCAAACTTGTAGGTCGGATAGTCGGTGCCATAGACGTATTGGTTGAAGAACCAATCCATTTTCTGATTTCCGTCAATATCCATGTCGCGAACCATGTACTTTTCCAGGATCGCTTTGAAATCTTCGGTGCTCCCCGGGCGATTCGCATAAGTCTTCGTGAAATCGTGCATCATGGCTTTGAACCTGGCGTCAGGATCCTGAGCCCTGGACTCCCACAACATAAAGCGCACCATTTGGAGAATGTATCCGCCCTTGGGATAGATCAAGCGCCGGGGAATGTCGAAGCCCGATCGAGCATTTTGCAGACGATAACCTAAAGTCACGGGGCCAACGTCAACCGCACGGTTGCCCTCCTTGTTTCGTTCCGTCATCAAATGCCGCTCGTCCGCCCAGAATTTGTGATAATCATCGAGCCCGTGTTCCCTGTAAACATACTGAATGAAAATGGACGCGGACATTTCCGCAAAGCCTTCGCTCATCCATTGGTCACGATAGGAGTTGAAACCCACCATGTGACCCCACCACTGGTGGGCAATCTCGTGCGGGCCAACCACCTTGAAGTAACCATGGGGATCGTCCATGTGGAGTTGGTGGCGGACGGTGGAATCAAAAAAGTAGGTGATGGGCAAATACACCAACCCCGGCCATGACTGGCCGAAGTTGAAGGCAGTTTGCTGGGTCATGGCCAGGCGCTTGTAGGGGGCCTCGCCGAAATAATCTGTATATATATCTATTGCGAGCTGGGCTTCCGCCATGGCTTTCTTCATGAGCGACACAGTGCTCATGGTTCCCAGAGCCGCTCCTGACATCCGGTTGCCCTCCAGACCGGTTCCGTTGGCTGCCAACTGTATGCTGGTGACGATGTCCGGCGGTTCGGGGTTGACGTACGTTTCCAGCAAATAAGCCTGCTTGAGCGGCTTCCCTTCTTCCCGTTTGAATTTGCCAAAATTAAATCCGGCTACCGCCTGGGGCACGTCGGTGGTCCACTCGGTGAGGTTTTCGCCGCCTTCATCCACTTCTTTCAACCTTCTTCCCGTTGCCGCTATCTTCATTCCTTTGGGAATGTGGAACGTCATGTCGTAGGTTCCATAGCTGCCAAAACCCAGGCCGGGATACCAACTGCTCCGTGCGATGGGGTAATAGTTTCCGCCCCCTTCGTTGCTAATGGCATCCTTGCCTTCATATTTCGTGGTGATGATGCACAGCTCTCCCTTCTTGAGTTCTTTGGGAAGAATGACAGAGAAGGCCGGATCTTCGTTCTTGTCTTCCTGAATAAATGAGAGTGGCTGGCCGCCCTCTCCCGTGACCGACTGGACGCGCAGGGTCGGAAACAAGTCAAGACCGAGCACGCGCACACCGTCCTGCAAGGCGGCCACCGTGGTCACCGCCGTCCCATTCAATTTCGCGCTTTTTTCGATGGTGACGTCCAGCTTCTGATGCGGGATGGCGAAGGGGCCGTTCTGTTCGTCACTATTGGCGGTCCCGTCTGCATATTCCCTGGAGTAATGGAACGCCGACCAAACACCAAAGCGATTTTCATCCCATATGATCAGCGCAACTTCTTCCGGTTTTAAGGTTCCTTGCGGATCTACGTCATAAATCATCTTGTCGCTGTATTTCCTGCCTTTGATGAAAGCTTCAAATTTTCCTCCGCGGCGGGAGCTGAGGACGTCTTCCAACAGGCGCGCGTCAAGATTGTCTCTGAGTTTCTTGCGGAGTTGATTGCGGATGTCATTCAGGAGCCCATTGGCATCGCCGGAGGCGGGAGCCGAGCTCTTGGTGGAGGCTTTCCGTAATTCTTCATCCGTACCGTCCGTAAAACGGAAGACCGCGCCGGAGAACTGCTCCTCAAAAGGCTGGCCTTTCGTAAGAATGGAGAGATAGCGCCGCTCGACTTCGATGGGCGGTGTCAGCGTGAACGCGGCGTCGCCGAGAAAGACCGCGCCGGTAATTCTTCCATTGACCGGCTCCAACAAATAGAACGTGCCGCTCTTGAAGAGAAAAGTGCCGGCATCGCGTCTCAGCGTGAAATCTTTGACGGGGATAGTATCTTCCCCGACGCGAATATTGCGGAGTTTCACATACGTTGCGTCATTATTCGCGAGCGCCCGGGGCGCAGAAGGCGCCGCTGCGCTCTGAGGTGTCTGCGCTCGGGATAATCCGGCGAATGATACAAGAGCTATGAAACATACTGAGAAGCGCTTCATGGCCGGTGGTCTCCTCGAGAGAGTCTTCAGCTCAAAGAACACAACATGCCTGCCCGCTTAGACCTTAGAGCCGGAGCATCGGGGTCTCTTTTGCAGAGTAGAGACTAAACTTTCGTTACTACTCCTGCAAGGCCTAGTACCCAAGTTTCTGCAAGCGGGGAACCTGCACATCAGGGCGAAAGCGATTTACCTATTCGCGCGGCGCCGGGATGGCTCATGCTAGGCTTGGAACAATGAACTCGGCCGAGAACCTGCTGGAAGGGGCGCGCGAGAAAAAGCGCGCGGCGCTGTGGTCGGTGGTGTCGGCGGTGGCGCTGGTGTCCCTGAAAGTATTTCTTTCGGTGAGGACCGGCAGCCTGGGCGTATTGTCGGAGGCGCTGCACTCGAGTCTGGACCTGATCGCCGCGATTATCACGTTTCTTTCGGTGCATTTCGCCGACCAGCCTGCCGATGAAAAACATCCCTACGGCCACGGCAAAGTGGAGAATTTTTCCGCGTTTGTCGAGACCGGCCTGCTGCTGCTGACGGCGCTTTACATCATCTGGGAGGCGTTCCAGAGATTGTTTTTCCGGGAAGCGCACCTGACGCCGACTCTGACGGCCATCTTCATCCTGGTTTGCGCGATGGCGATTGATCTGTTGCGTGCGCGCGCGCTCCGGCGAGTGGCGCGGAAATTCATGAGCGAAGCGCTGGAGGCCGACGCGCTGCACTTTTCGACCGACGTATGGAGCACGTTCGTCGTGATCCTGGGGATTGCCGCGGTTTGGGCGGGCGAACGCCGGGGCACGCCCTGGCTGCGCTACGCCGACCCCATCGCGGCGCTGGCCGTTGCGGGAGTGATTATCTGGGTGGGCTCGCGGCTCGGGAAGCGCACCCTCGACGCGCTGCTGGACGCCGCTCCGGCGGGATTGCGGCAAAGCATCTTCACCGCGGTGAAGGAGCTGGACGGCGTGTTGGACGCCGAACGCGTGCGCGTGCGCCGCGCCGGGAACCGCTACTTCGTGGACGTGACCATTCAGGTGCCGCGGACGGCGAGCTTCGAGCAGGTTCATGCGCTCAGCGACGCCGTGGAGCACCGCATCGCCGAGATTGTCCCCGCGGACGTGATGGTGCACATGGAGCCGCGGGCGCCCGCGGGCGAGCATCTATTCGAGGCCATCCGCGCGATCGCGCACCGTCGGGGCTTGGCGATCCATGACCTGTCCGCGCACCAGGCGGATGGCAAGCTCTTTGTCGAGCTGCACCTCGAAGTGGATGAACAGCAGAGCTTGCGCGAGGCGCACCGGCGCGCCACGGAGCTCGAGGAAGAGATCCGCAAGCTGCCCTCCGGTGGTGCGCAGGTGAACATCCACATCGAGCCTCTGGGGCGGCACATCGCCACCGCAGCAGGAGCCGGCGGAGAGATGAAAGAGCTTTCGCGCGCGGTGGAAAAGTTCCTGAACGGGCTTCCGAAGGAATTTCACGAACTCGCGAATTGCCACGACGTCCGGGCGCTGGAGGTGGAGCACCACATCCTGGTTTCCTGCCACTGCGCCATGGACGGCAGCCTGCCCATCACGCAAGTGCACGATGTCACCGCGGCGCTCGAGGACCGCGTGAAAGAAAAATTCCCGCAAATTTTCCGCGTGACGATTCATCCCGAGCCGGAGGAAGAGCGCTGACGCGTCCAGGTTTGCGCGGCCAGCGCCAGCACCGCCGGGAAACACTCGATCACATAGCGCGGCTCCGGCGTTTCGATGGTTGTGAGGAACGCGGTGCGGACCAGGACGAACAAAATGATGAGCGCGAGCGCCATCTTTGCGCCGGGGTTGATCGCGGGCGGAGCGCGCCAGAGACGCCAGGCGCCGGTTATTGCCAATCCCACATAAACGATATTGAGAACGAGGAGCCCGACGGTGACCGAGAAGTCCACCGGGTCATCTTCCCAGCTTGCGCGCAAGGGCCAGAGGTGCCCGGAAATCGGCATTACCTCGGTCCGCGGCGTAAACCACATCGTGAACATGCGCGCGCAAGGCACCCACAGGTAGGTTCGCAACGGGCGGCGGGAGGTGCGCTCCCGGGCGAGTTGCTCAAAGCCGCCGTCCAAATCCTCGGTCAGCTCGAGTGACGTGTTGTGCTTTGCGAGAAGCGCCGCGACGCGCTCGCGCTCTTCCGGTGAATCAAACGCATAGGGCGGAATGTCTTCCATGGCGATGGGCGCCGTTTCGAGCTTCCAGGACACCAGGTACACATCGCGAAGCCGGAACAGCCAGGTCTTTTCCCAGGCGATGAAGCCGGCGGGAACATCCTGTCCGGGAAGTTCGGCATAGCGCGAAGCGAGGAATTGCACTTTGTAAAGAGTGATGGCGTTACGAGCGGCCCAGGGGAGCAGAGGAATTACGGCCAGACACCCCAGCGCGGCTCCACGGACCATGAGACTCTTCCACTGCGATGGGCGGCGCTCTTGCCAGGCCAATACCAGAAGGAACGTAGCCAGCACGAGCGCGGATTCCGGACGGATCAGGGTTGCCAGGCCGGCAAGAATAGCGCCGAGAAAATCTGTCTTCCCATCGAGGCTCCCTGCTTGCAGCGCGCCGGACGGAACAGCGCAAACGGACTTTGCAAAACACAACAGAGCAGCCGTGGTGAAGAATGTGGCCAAGACTTCGGTGAGAGGAACGCCGCAATAGTTGGCGAGAAACGGACAAGTGGCCGCGAACCACAGGGCGATGAGGGCGGCACGCCGCCGGACCTCTTTCGGCGCGAGCACGGCAGCCAGCGCAGCGGTCAGGAGGCAAGTTCCAAGGTCCACGATGACTTGAACCAACATCACCCAGAGGCGTGCGGCGGCGCCGACGCGGCCAGTCAGCGCGTAAATCATCACAAGAAATGCCGGGTAACCGGGGACGCGCGCGTCGGCGGGGATTAGCCGCCCGTCAAGGAGCAGGGCGTAGGTCCCGTGTTTGAGCCAGTTCGTGGCGAGGTCCTCATAGACGGGGGTGTCGCCGGCGTCCGTGGAGAAATACAATACGAAAAACAGGCGGAGGGCAATCCCCGCGAGTGCGGCAAACACGAGATGCCAGCGCAATCGGCTCATGGCGGAGTCCGCATCTTACCTTAAGGAGGGTTGGGAACCTCAGTCCGGATGACGGATTGACAGCGCCGCGCAGGACGGATAGTTTCAAATCAGGCGATGCGAGAACGACAGCCCATTTTCTACGACGAAGACCGCCGGCGCTGGCGCAGGACGCGGCGAGTGCTGGAGGTGAGCGGCGGCGTGTTTACGGCGCTGCTGGTGATCTTTTTCGTCAGCGTAATCAAAAAGCCTGACCTGCCCAATCTCATCCCGGACACGCGCAGCGGATACCATGCGCTGCGGCAAAAGGCCAACAGCAAACCGCCCCGGCCGGGCCGCAAGCGCCGCGTCGCCGCCCTCGGCAAGGTCCCTCAGCAATACGATCCCCTTCGGGCGGCGTTTTATGTGAGCTGGGACCCGAGCAGCCTGGCGTCCTTGCAGAACCATTACAAAGACATAGACCTTCTGATTCCCGAGCAGCTCCACGCGGTGAACGCAGACGGCTCGCTCACCGCGATTGATTACAACACCAACCAACCGCTGACGGTTTCACCGGCGGATGCGGCCCGCATCGTTGAGGCGGATAAGCTGCACATTTGGCTGCGCGGAGAAAAGGAAAAAATCGAGCTGCCCATGATGGCCCTGGTCAACAACTTTGACGGGCAGGTGTGGCGCGCGAAAGAGATGACACAGCTCCTGGCGAACCCGGCGGCGCGGCAGAAACTGGCGCAAGGGCTCGTGCAGTATGCGCAACTGGAACACCAGGCCGGCATCGTCCTGGACTTGGAAGACATCCCGGATTCGAGCCAAAGGCATTTTCAGAAATTCGTTTCCGAGGCCGGGGCGGCATTACATGCGGCCGGACTAAAGCTGATGATCGCCCTGCCCCCGCGAAACCTGAGCTACGACTATGTCTATCTCGCCCAGCATTGTGACGCCATCATCGTGATGAACTACGACCAGCACTTCCCGTCGTCAGCCCCGGGCCCCATCGCCGCGCAAGACTGGTTTGCGGAAAACATCGGTCTGCGAATGAAGGAGATTCCAGCTTCCAAGATTGTGATGGCCATCGCCAACTACGCATACGATTGGGAGCAGGTGCCGCATTCCAAACGGCAAAAACCTGCCGAAGCGCTGAGCGTGCAGGCGGCACTGCTCAGGGCCTCCGAATCGGAATCGGAGGTGGACTTCGACTCTGACTCGCTGAATCCGCACTTCTCCTACACGGACGACGATAAGCGCGTGCATGAGGTGTGGATGCTCGATGCCGTCACAGCGTATAACCAGCTCCGCGCCAGCGAGCGCGCCGGCGTCCAGGGAACGGCGCTGTGGCGGCTGGGTTTGGGCGACTCTTCCATCTGGCCGATTTGGGATGCCAAGAATCCTGACGATGCCGTGCGCGCAAAGCTCCAGGACTTGCCCCCGGGGCCGGATTTGATCCTCGAAGGGGCCGGCGACGTCTGGAAAATCTCCGACACGCCAAAGAGCGGCAAGAGGTCTTTCCATTACGATGCGGCGACCGATTCCATAATGGACGAGACCTACGAAGTCTTTCCGCTCTCCTACCGGATCGAACAAATCGGCGCGCTCCCCAAGAAGATTGCTTTGACCTTCGACGACGGCCCGGATCCCACGTGGACACCGAAAATCCTCGACGTTCTCAAGCAAAAGAGGGCCCCTGCAACGTTCTTTATCATCGGAGAAGAAGCCAGCAAAAATGTAGGGCTGCTCAAACGGATTGTGGATTCGGGCCAGGAAATCGGCAACCACACCTTCACTCATCCGCCATTCGAGGATATTTCGCGAACCCAGGTGCGGTGGCAGGTCAACTTGTGCGAGCGTTTGTTCGAAAGCATCCTCGGGATCAAGACGATTCTTTTCCGCCCGCCGTACGGCATCGATCAGCAGCCGGAAACAGCCGACGAAGTGAAAATGCTGCCCACGCCCCAAGAAATGGGCTACCTGCTGGTCGGATCGAAGATTGATCCGCATGACTGGGGCCTCCCTAACGGGGGCCTGCCTCCGACCCAGCAGATCGTGTCCGAAGTGATCCGCCAGGCGCCCAACGGAAACATCGTTTTGCTTCACGATGGCGGAGGCGACCGGAGCCACACGGTGGCGGCGTTGCCCGGAATCATTGACGGTTTGAGAGCCCAGGGCTACCAACTGGTGCTGGTAAGCGACTTGATCGGAAAGACGCGCGCCGAGGTCATGGTCCCCATCACCCCGCAGGAACAGTTTGCCGCGCGCGCTGACGGCGTCATATTCGGGATCTATTCCTGGCTGCGGCTGGGCATGGCGTACATTTTCGTGCTGGGAATTGCGTTGGTGAGCGGGCGCGCGCTGATTATCGGCTTGTTGGCTCTGGTCGAGAAACTGCGCCCCAATCCCGGCGAGCTCCTGGAGACGGCGCCGCCCGTGAGCGTGCTGATTCCGGCGCACAACGAAGAGGATGTAATCCTGGAGACGGTCGAGGCGGCGCTGGACTCGGACTACGCCAACCTCGAAGTGATCGTCGTGAACGACGGCTCGACGGACCGCACCGGGGAACTCCTCGACCAGCATTTCGGCGCGAATCCACGCGTGCGTATCATCCACCAGGAGAACCGCGGCAAGCCGGGCGCTCTGGCGCGGGCTCTGGCCGAGGCGCACAACGATGTGGTGATCACCATTGATGCCGACACCGCCGTGGAAAGCGATGCCGTGAGCAAGTTGCTCCGCCATTTCAACGATCCCAAGCTCGGCGCGATTGCGGGAAACATCAAAGTGGGCAATCGTTCGGGCTGGCTGACGCGCTGGCAGGCGCTCGAATACATCACCAGCCAGAATCTCGAGAAGCGCGCGTTTGATCTGCTGAACTGCATCACTGTAGTGCCCGGGGCGCTGGGAGCATGGCGCGTCGAAGCGGTCCGCGCCGCGGGCGGGTTTACCGCAGACACAGTTGCGGAAGATACGGACCTGACCATCGCCATCCGGCGGGCCGGCTGGCGCATCGGTTATGACGAAGAGGCCATTGCCTGGACGCAGGCTCCGGAAACGGCGGAGGCGCTGGTGCGGCAGCGATTCCGCTGGACCTTCGGCACGCTCCAGTCGGTGTGGAAGCACGGCGACATGCTTTTCCGGCGGAAATACGGGACGCTCGGCTGGGTCGCGCTGCCGAACGTTTTCATATTCCAGATCCTGTTTCCGCTGGTGTCCCCGCTAATAGACCTCATGTTCCTGAGCTCGCTGGTGCTTTGGGGACTCGCGCAGTTGCGCATCACCCGCCTGCCGCAGCTCTGGACCGGGCAGGACGTCGAGCGCTCGCTGATTTTCTTTGCCGGATTTATGCTCATTGACCTGCTCACGTGCGTCATCGCCTTCACACTGGAAAAAAAGGAAGACTGGACGCTGCTCTGGCCGCTGCTTCTGCAGCGCTTTTACTACCGCCAGATGATGTACGTCGTGCTGTTCCGCTCCGTGATGGGCGCAGTCCAGGG
>Ga0209701_10002738_pt1 | contig 11500 bp, 8 predicted proteins | sample CZO8metaG_4_FD_188356 | JGI IMG/M metagenome (GOLD analysis project Ga0209701, IMG submission 188356) | Vadose zone soil microbial communities from the Eel River Critical Zone Observatory, Northern California, USA - CZOApr15con2H3.8 metaG... | ecosystem: Environmental > Terrestrial > Soil >...
CCGTCGCCCAGCACGATCTGGGCGCCGTGGCTCGGGCATGGCAACCCAACACGAAGATGGTGTGGACCGAATCACCGACGAATCCGTTGCTGTCGATTGTCGACATCGCCGGGCTGGCGTCGTTGTGCGACGAGCGGGGCGGGCTCCTGGCAGTCGACAACACCTTCGCCACTCCCTATCTCCAGCAGCCTCTCAACCTCGGCGCCGATCTGGTGGTCCACTCCACGACGAAGTACCTGGGCGGCCACAGCGATCTGGTCGGAGGTTTCGTGGCCACGTCCAACGAGGATCTGGCTCAGCGGCTCGCTTTCCTGCAGAACGCGGCGGGGGCCGTGCCCGGTCCTTTTGACTGCTTTCTTACCTTGCGGGGTGTGAAGACCCTCGCAGTGCGCATGGAACGGCATTGTGCGAGCGCTTGCGCATGGGAACCGATCCGCCGAATCAATCCGAGCGGAACCGCTTTGAGCGCAAGCAGACAATGCTCAACGCTATGAATCTCTTCCCCGATGACATGCAGATTTGCGGCTCTAAGCAGGTCGTATGTTTCGGTGATCGAACCAGTGACCGAATTCTCGATCGGTAAGAACGCGACCTCAGCTTCCCCGCGGGCGACTGCTTCGACGCCTGCTGTAAACGACCGATATCCGTGAAATTGAACGTTGCGCGTGGATGCGGCGAAATGACTTCGGGCTGCGGTGTGACTATATGAAGCCTCGATACCTTGGTAAGCGACGATAAGGCCTGAGTTGGGTTTGTCTGCGGTTTGCTCCACCGCTTGCAAACGAACTGAATGATCCAAAATGCGGCGATACAATGACTCGACGAAATAGCTGTCGAGTCCATGCTTCGCGGCGAGCTGCGAAACTCGCGCCAGCAGATCGCGTTCACGAGTGGCATCTTTTAATGGAAGCGCCGGGTCGGCCTTGAGCGCAGCGACTTCAGTTATGATCTGTTGACGGTCAGCCAACGCCTCGACCAAATGGCGGTCGATGTCGTCGAGTTGTTGGCGAAGTGAGAGAAGAGACGTGGACATAGAGTGGCGAGAAGGAATCGCTGCGATCGAACGGCGTGAGCAGCCGCGATCTACAGCAGGCTAAAGAAATAATAGCGGGAACCAGATGCGCTGGCGTTGTTGTGCAATTCTCCCGCTACATTCATCACCCGGCTGTTATAAATAACGAAGCCCGACGCGTCAAGCGCTTGTTCCGTGTAAAACGATTAGTGGACTCTGTTTGCACTAGTGAAAAATTCAGACTCTGCCGGTTTCGCCTTCCTTGCCTTTTGTAAATGGTCTTCACTCCGAGAGAAATTTTTTTGCCGCCCCGTTTTCACCTATGAAAACACACTGGCGACCCTAACGGGATTCGAAACCACTTTCCAGATTTCGTGATGTTGCGCAATTTCATCACAAGTCTGCCGCAGACTGCGCGTTAACGGCAAGATTGTAAATTCGGCACTTTGCAGATTCGCGCAGAATTACGCAGTTTTCGTGTCCGATTTTGTCCGAAAATTCTCGCTACTGTTTCGGCGCAAGTGATGCGACGATTTTTTCAAAGCGCGGATTGCCTTGGATCAACGGTTGAACAAATGGTGCGGGAATCCGCGAAATCCGAGGTTCAATTCACTGCGACGGCAGCGTCACCTTAAACTTGATCTTGGCGAGTTGGTCGGGTGCTTTGCCGATCTTGCGCAAGAACGGCAACCAGCGCGGGTCGCGATGGATCTTGTCGAACAGGTTCTCCGCCACAATCTCGGCGAGGCCGCTGTCGTGATACGCGACCGCCTTGTCCAGCCAGGCAAACGCCTGATCGGGCTCGCCGCGAAAGGCGTAAACCCAGCCGATGTTGCAGGCAGCATCTTTTCCGTACTTGGTGATCAAAGCGGCGAGCGCGCGATCTGAGTCGGCCTTGCGCCCGAGCGCGTGATAGACCATTGGCAGACCGATCATTCGATAGGCCTCGTTCGGCTCCTGTTCGGCTTCGGCAAGTGCGCTGGCAGCGTCGCCCTTGAGCAGCAGCGCTATGGCGAGCTCGTAGCGCACGACACCTTGGCTTGGGTCGAGACTCAGCCCGGTGCGGAACGAGGCAATCGCTTCGTCGTACCTGCCGGAAAACCGCTGGTAGGCACCGAAGTTAAAGAGCGCCGTCGTGTTCACCGGATCGCGGCGAACAATGGCCTGCTGCAGCGCGAGAGCTTCGTCCATTCGACCGAGGTTCGCGAGGAAAACGCAAGCATCGTTGACCACGGTGAGATCGGTCGGATCGAGCGTTAAGGCGCGCTCGTAGTGCTTTGCCGCGCCGGCGAGGTCATTTTCGTACAGTGCAATGAAGCCAAGTTTCCCGTGCGCCGGTGCGCAACCCGGATCAATCGTCAGTGCTTTTTCCGCCAACTCGCGGCCGCGGGCAGAACCCTCCTCGCTCGGTACCATGCCGCTGATTAGCTTGTTTACAAAATTCCCAGCCAGCTCGGACCACGCGGGAGCGTAACGTGGATCAATCTCGAGTGCCTGGTAGTAAAGTGCGTCCGACTTCTGGAATGCCTCAGCGGTAGTCTGCCGCGCGAGCTGCCTCGCCTGCAGATAAAACGCATAAGCTTTCGGATCGGTCATGCGCGACTTGGGTTGCGGCTCGAGCAGCGTCACCTTTAGCTCCTTGACCACGTCAGCAGTGATCTCGTCCTGGATCTTGAAGATGTCGTCGAACTTCCGGTCGTAGATTTGGGACCACATCTGGAAGCCGTCCGCGGCGTGGATGAGTTGGGTCGTGATTCGCACCTGGTCGCCGATCTTGCGCACCGATCCCTCGAGAACATGGGCGACGTGGAGCTGCTTGGCGATTTCCGGAATGCCGATCTCCTTTCCCTTGAATGAGAACGACGACGTGCGTGCCGTCACTTTCAGCTGCGGAGTCTTCGCCAGCAGATTCAGCAGCTCCTCGGAGATACCATCCGAGAAGTACTCCTGTTCCTTGTCCGGCGACAGGTTTGCGAACGGCAGCACGGCGATGCTCTTTTCGGGAATGGCAGCTAACGACGCAGCCGGCTTGCGCGAAACAAGCAGGAACGCAGCGACGATTGCTGCCGCCACAAGCAGGAACGCAGCTACGGCCGCCCAGCGCATGTGACTGCGATGTTTCTTCAGCGCCTGAAACTTTTTTGGCAGTTGCGGATTTCCAACTTCATCCGAGTAGAGATTCGTAACGTCTACCCGCACACCGTGCTTCACTTCACATCGGCCAAGCTCATGCAGGAGCGGCCGCCAGCGCTCGTATGCGTCCAGATCTTCGGCAACATGTTTGGAGAGCAGGATGTGGCCGGCATCCCCGCAATCCATCACCCGTTGCGCCATGTTGATTCCAGCTCCCGCGACATTCATTCGCTCGGTCACGTCCACGACGCCGCTGATCGGTCCACTGTGAATACCTATCCGAAGTTGCAGGTTCGGATGCGCTTTGAGCGAGCGACCAATCTCGACGGCACACTGCGCTGGTTCCTCCGGGCTGTTATCGAAGACCAGCGCCATCCCGTCGCCGGTGGGAATTTTTAAAAGGTGATTGCGCGGCTTGCGCTTTTCGGAATTGTTCGGAATCGCGAACAATCCGGTTCAGCTCGCCGAGCCTGGCGTGCTGTTCGTTGGTGGAAAGTTTCGAATAGCCGACAATGTCGATGAACAACACGTGGCCAATCTCCAGCTTTACATCGGGGGACACGCTGTCGGCCATCGCGGAACTGATTTTATTCGGCCCGTTTCATCGGAGCCAGATCATTTTTGGACGCGGAAGGTTTAACCGAAAGGCATGAAGCGCCTAAAGTTCTGACTCGCCGCCTTTTAAACCGACCCTAACGGGATTCGAACCCGTGTTACCGCCGTGAAAGGGCGATGTCCTAGGCCTCTAGACGATAGGGTCACGAAGCCGCCCAATATTCCATTCGATAGCCGCAAGGCAACCTCGCTCCAGTTTCAGCGCGACGATGCAAGATCGACAACCAACCTGGCCGTGCGCGCGGACGCGCCGCGATGCTCTGCTAAAACTTCCTCGGCACTTCTTATCAGGCCTGAGCGAGCTTCGCTATCGCCCAAAAGATGACCGAGCGCCTGTTCGAGTTGATCACTATTGTTCACTTGAATTGCGCCTTTCCTTGCCACTAGCGCCCTGGCCAGGACTGCAAAATTCTCCATGTGCGGACCAAAGACTACAGGAACGCCGGCAAAAATTGCTTCGACCGGATTTTGCCCTCCGTGAGCTGTCAGACTTTTTCCGATGAAGACGACCGCGGCGACACCATACCACGATTGAAGTTCGCCGGTCTTGTCGAGCAAAACGCACTCCGGCTTCGCTTCAGAATGAGTGGTTGCTTCACTGACTAGTCGCACCTCGAGAGAAAGCGATTCCAGTTGTCTGCGAATTTCCCGCACCCGTTCGACATGGCGCGGTGCGATGAACAAAGACAGCGAAGGAAATTGCTTTCGCAATTTTAGAAAAACCTGCGCCAGTATTTCCTCTTCGCCGGGATGAGTGCTGCCACCGAACAGCACGAGATTTCTCGGATCGCGCGCGTTCAGGTGGAAGATTCCGATTCCTTGAATTTCCAAACGATTCTCAAGCCCACTCAGGTCGTATTTAATGCTTCCTGTGCAATGGATGCGCTTGCGTTCAATGCCCAGCGCCGCCCATCGATCGACATCTTCCCGTTCCGGCACACAAACTAAATCGAGAAGGCGGAAGGTCGGCTCGACCAAAGCACGGAACTGACGAAATCTTTTTTCCGATCGCGGCGACAAGCGCGCGTTGGCAACAGCGATCGGAATACCGCGCGCGCGAGCTTCCGCCACCAGGTTTGGCCAAATCTCAGCCTCGACCAGAACGATCCGGATCGGCCGGATAATCGAAAACGCCCGGCGCATGATTGGCCAGAAATCGAGCGGGTTGTACATGACCTCGATCCAATCGGCCGCGTTGTTGGCGGCGAAGGAAAAGCCAGTCGTCGTAGTAGTCGTCAAAACGCAGCGCAGATCGGGCTGGAGGCGGCGCAGCTCGCCAGCGAGTTTTAGTGCGACACCAACTTCGCCAACGCTGACCGCGTGCAACCATGTCGACCTTTGCTCCGCCAGGCGCCGGCGAACATCCGCGCTGTAAATTCCCAATCGCTGCCCGAACTTTCGACGGTAACCGCCGCGCCGAAACATTTTGATCAGATAACCCGGAAGGAAAAACAGAAGGCCGAGCGGCCAGAGCAAATTGTAGATCAAGCGAATCATTCGATTGCCGAAAGGAACAGGACTTCAGTTGCGCCATACGTTTTCCGCCGACTCACCTGCCAGAGTTTTGTTGACGGCAGTTCTTCGCTGGGACGTTTCTCCAACACAAAAACTCCGTGCGGTTCGAGCAGGCGCGGTAACGTCTTATTATCCAAAAGTTTTTCAGTGAAGCTTTCGCCGGATTTCATTTTGTCATAAGGCGGATCGGCAAAGACGATTTGGAACTTCTCAGCGGCTGCGGCCGCATTCTTTAGAAAACTGAAAACGTCCTGTTGGCGAACCCGGCCAGTCAGTTGCGTTTTCGCGAGATTCTTTTCGATGGCCGCGATCGATTGTCGATCCTCGTCGACAAAAATGGCTGTAGCAGCGCCGCGACTGAGGGCCTCGATACCGAGCGCACCCGTGCCGGCAAAAAGATCGAGAACGCGCGCGCCCGTCACCATCTCGCCGAGGCTCGAGAAAATCGCCTCTTTCACGCGATCCATCGTTGGGCGAACGCCGTTCTTTGGGGAAACGAGCGCGACGCCGCCGGCGCGACCGGCGATCACTCTCATGGCGAATTGCTTGGACTCGGCGCGGCTGGTGATGCGCTGGTCTCGGGGCCTGTTACCGGGCTCGATTCGTCGGTATTTGTCTGCGCTCCTTTTTTCTTTTTCGACTTGTCGCTTTTTCCGCCCCAGAAACTGTTCACCAGATCTTTCAAATCGCGCCCCACCACTTTTTCGAGCAAGTTTGTTTTTGGTCGTTCGAGTGTTCCGCTGACTTCGAAATCGACTGCGGAATAACCGGGCTCCTCCGTCGGCTGAAAATTCGTCCGGATCGGCTTGAAAAGTTGCGCGCGAATTTTTTCATTAATGGCAAGCCGCGAACTCAAATGAAGTTTACCGCGAAAACTCACCGTGCCGGTGGCGGAAAGATGAATATTGGTCGAGCGCAAGACTAATTCGTCGATCGTTACCACACCGGGCGCGAGATGATATTTGGCCTCGGCCTGATCAAGATGGAGCTGGGTGAGCTCCTCGATTTGAAAAAGCTGGCCGAGCGCAACGAGCAAATTGTATTGCCGAAGCTGACCGTCGTGTAAAAAAATTTCGCCGCTTCCCGCAAGCGCCTCTGGGTCCGTCGTTTTTCCTTCTGTTTCTAAATTACCCTCGAGCTTTCCCTGCAGAACTCCGCTTGGTCCGCCTGCTTCGGTAATAATTTGATCCGCCTGCACGCCGCGGAACTTCATTTCGACTCGAAATGGTGATTCATCCGTTTCCGGCTGCATGGTAAAGCGACCGGTAACATCTCCCCCGCCCACGCGCGCGGAAACCTGCGAAAGATCAAGACCGTTCGAATCATATCGCAGTGGCGATCTCAATTGCTGAAGAAAAAAGCGCTCGCGCATCGAAACCCTGGCCACCCGCGCGTTCCCCTTCAAGGCCGAAGCGTTGCTGATGGCCGCACGAAACCCGACCCCTTCGAAATTTCCCACGGTTTCGTTTGCGCGGTCGAGAAAACGAAAATTGCCGTCCCTCAGACTGACCTTGTGAATCTCAGACATGAATGCCGCCGGCGCATTTGTCTTCTGTTCCAGATGACGCTTCGGTTGTTTCCCAGCTGTCGCGGTCGCGGCGCTTTGCCCTGGAGTCTCGCTATTTTCCGATTCCGCGGGAGAGGAACTCTCAGCCTCAGCTGCGATAATTGGAGTGTTTTGCGAACGCTCGGGCCGTAAATCCGGCAACCGCCATTTACCTTCAGCGTTTTGCGGCCAAACTACCTTCGGACTGACGAGCGACACTTCCTTGATCACAAGCCGCCTCGAAAAAAGAGAAAAGAATGCGATCCGCAGACCAAAATTTTTCGCCTCGAGAAAGTTGCCACTGGCGCCAGTTGTTCCCTGCGCAATGGTGATTCCGCTGAGTTTCAGGCCACTCCAAGGCGTGACGCTGATGCGTCCAATCTTTAAGGTCGCGCCAAAACGCTGGCGAAGTTCTTGCTGAATCCTCGCTTGTATCCCTTGGGATTGTACATACAAGTTCAGAGCCAAAAAAACGACCGCACCGAAGATCGACAGGCCTCCAATAAGAAGCAGGGTAAGGCGGCCGAATTTTTGCACGCGAAGACGTTACGCAGGCCATGTTTGAAGAAAAGATGAAACCGGAACCATGCTGAGATGAGCAGCACCCTCGTGATCTTGAATCCGGCCGCGCACAGCGAGCGCGCCCTGCGAAAACGCGCACAAGTGGAATCGCTGGCCCGGGATTGCGTCGTTTGCGCAACGACCCGCACCGGCGAAGCCGAACTAATGGCGCGACGTGGCGTAGAAGAAGGTTTCGAAAAAATCGTGGCGGCGGGCGGCGACGGCACGATCAACGAAGTCGTGAATGGCTTGGCCGGCGCAAGCGTTACGCTCGGCCTTCTGCCAATCGGCACAATGAACGTGTTCGCTACCGAGCTCGGCTTGCCGGTTCATGATCTCGAATTTTGCTGGAACATCGTCAAAAGCAATAGCACGCGATCAGTAGACCTGCCGAAAGCCAACCAGAAATTTTTTGTTCAGCTCGCCGGAGTCGGACTAGACGCCCAAGTCGTCAAGGAAACGAGCAGCCAATTAAAACGAAATTTTGGGCCGCTTAGTTATTTGATTTCTGCCGCTCAAATCGCCGCCCGCCAGCCGCCCAGGCTCTTGATTCAGTCCGAGGATGCGTCGATTGACGAAGGGTCATTCGTCCTTGTCGGCAACGGGCGCCTCTATGGCGGCCCATTTCCATTTTTTAAACAAGCAGTGATCGACGACGGTTTGTTGGACGTCATCGTCTTCAAGCGGCTCGGCTATCTCGAGATCATTAAATATCTCCAGGATGTGGTATTTAGTTCCGACATTCACGTCCCGGAGATTGAATATTTCCAAACCCGGCGACTGCGCGTGGACAGCGACCAATCCGTCCCGGTCGAGCTCGATGGGGAATTGGTTGGCAATTGCCCGGTCGAGTTCAGCCTGCACGAGCAGTCGCTTCGCGTCCTGGTGCGCGAATAAGATCAGCCTGTCCGGTCGCGCCGGACTCAGCGCCAATTGAAATTCTGCTGACAAAAAAATCGCATTGCGGTATTCTTTTCAGGTGCGGCTGTCGCGGGGAAAATCATCACTGTCGGCGCGGCCGTGGAGAGAAAGCAGACGCGTTGTCCTGCTGGCGTTGATCGGCCTTAATGTTGCCAGTTTCGTGGCGCAGTTTTTTCTCGATACATTTGAGCCCGGCTTCGTCCGCGATTATCTCGCGCTGAGCAATCGCGGTGTTCACGATGCTTACGCGTGGCAATTCGTCACCGCGATGTTGCTCTATGGAGGACCCTGGCATTTCCTCGGAAACCTCCTGGTCTTGTATATTCTCGGACGCGACATCGAATCCATTCTCGGTCAGCGGCACTTCTTATATTTATTTTTGAGTGGTGCGATCGGCGGCGAGCTCGGGCATTTGTTTCTGATGCCGTCAGAAACGCTTTTGTACGCGGCCAGCGGCGGCGTTGCCGCGGTGCTGATTGCTTACGCGACGATCTTACCAGAGTTGGACCTCATCGCGTGGCGTCTGTCGCGTTTTTCATTTCACTTGAAAGCAAAGCAGGTCGCTTGTGCGATCCTGCTCCTGAGTTTGGTAATGCTGGTGATTGACCGAAATGGCGCGGTCATGCACAGCGCAATTCCGGGCGGTCTTGCGGCCGGATGGCTTTACGCCAATTTGCTCGGATTCGGACATGTGTCCTGGTTGCGATGGTTATTGCGGCGACGCCGGGAAGCGGCCGAACGCGTCCAACGCATGACACCGGCCGAATTTATCGAACACGCAATCGATCCATTACTGGAAAAAATTTCGCGCAACGGAATGCAAAGCCTGACCCGGGCCGAACGTCGCCTTCTTTTTCAGGCACGCGAAAAGATCGGCTAGATTTAATCCGCGTCTCCTGGCGGTAACGGATCGATAATAGTATTTCGTCCTGTTTCGCGGCATCTTCTGATCCATGCGGACTGCGAGCTGGATCAAAAAGAAATCCGCCGATTCGCTGCATCCGGCCCAAGTTGAAACGACCCTGATTCAACTGAACGAAGCGTGGCCCGACGCCGCGGCTCCGCTGCCCGAGGCGATAGAAAATTTTCCACTGGGCGAGGCGGCGGTGCTTCATCTTTTCTCGGTCTCAAGTATTTGCGCAACCCGGATCGTTCAGAACCCGGAGCTTTTACTCTGGCTTTCACAGCCTGAAATCTGTCTGCAAGGCCGTGATGTCGCGGAAATGGCAGTTGAACTTCATCGCGCGCCTCAGAATGATGTCGCGGCCAATAAATTTTGCATTCTCCGTCATTGGAAAAACAGGGAGATGACGCGGATCGCGTTGCGCGAACTCGCGAATGCCGCCGCCCTCGAGGAAACCACCGCGGAGTTATCGCAACTCGCCGAAATTTGCGTGCGCGAAGTTTTCGCCCACTGGAATACAAAATTCCGCGAATCCTTTGGATCGCCTGCAGCTGACTTCGCCATCCTCGCTCTCGGCAAACTCGGCGGCGGCGAGTTAAATCACAGCTCCGATGTCGATCTTATCTTTCTCTACAGCGAAGAAGGCGAGCTCTCTCCGCGACTCTCGTATCATCAATGGTTCAATCGATTGGCCGAAAAAATTCTGGAAACGTTTGCCATCCGCGACTCGGAAGGCGCGCTTTTCCGGGTCGATCTTCGCTTGCGCCCGGAAGGCTCGGCTGGTCCACTCGCCCGCTCGCTCGAAAGCATGGAAAATTATTACGCGGGTTTCGGCGAAACCTGGGAACGAATCGCGTTGATCAAAGCGCGGGGAATCGCCGGCGATCGCGAGCTGGCTTACGAATTTTTGCGCCAACATCAACCTTTCATTTACCCGCGCAGCCCAACACCGGACCTGCTCGATGAAATCGCAAAGATCAAAAGAAGAATTGAGCGCGACGTAATCCGATCAGACAGCCTCGAACGAGACGTCAAACTTGGCCGGGGCGGAATCCGCGAGATCGAATTCGTCGTGCAAACGCTGCAATTCATTCATGGTGGCCGGCATATCTTTTTACGAGAGACGAGCACGCTTGGTGCGTTGCGCGGGCTGTCGCGATTGGAACTCATCCCGCGGAAAGAAGTTGTCGATCTTGACCGGGCCTATCGCTTCCTTCGCCAGGTCGAGCATCGATTGCAGATTGAAGCCGAACAACAAATTCACACCGTTCCGCGCGAACCGACGGCTCTCAACAAACTCGCGCGCAGTCTCGGGTTTGATTCGACCAACGAATTCACCGCCGCCCTCAACAAAACGATGCAGAACGTTCGGACGATTTTTGATCGGGTCATTTTATCCGCTCCGACAGAAGGCGCGTTACCAGATTTGAAATTGTTCAAAGACGAGAAATCGGCCGCTCGCTCGCTGGCCGATTTATTGAAGCCGACTTCGGCATCGCACGTGGCGCCGCGAACCAAACAAGTGTTTGCCAAACTTCGTCCGGCTCTTCTCGATCAAATGGCAAAGACGGCCGATCCGGATGCTACCTTGAATCAGTTTGTTCGCTTCGTTGAGGCATATGGCCTGCGCGGTTTGCTTTTTGAGTTGCTCGCCAGCAATCCGACTCTGCTCGAATTGGTGATCAAAACTCTCGACGCCAGCCGGTTCGCCGGCGATTTGCTGATTCGCCGGCCGCAATTGCTCGAGGAAATCACCCGCGACAAAAGTTTTAATCAGCCCAGATCAATTGCCGAACATTTTGCTCGACTCGAATCTTTCGGAAGCAGCCCGACGAATCTCGACCCGATCCGCGCTTATCGGCAAAGGCAGCTGCTCCGGATCATTATGCGCGATGTCCTCGGAGTCGCGGGCGCACCAATTATTTTCGCGGAATTGTCCGATCTCGCCGAAGCGTGTCTGAGGTTTACGAACGGACTCTTAGGTGGCGAAGAGTTAACGATCATCGCGCTGGGAAAATTCGGCGGTCGGGAAATAAATTACGGCGCAGATCTTGATTTGCTGTTTGTGGGCAAGGACACGCGCGCCGCGCAGAACCTTGTGACGGCAGTAGCACAGCCGAGCAGCGAAGGAACAATCGCTGCGGTCGATGCCCGCCTTCGACCCGATGGCGAGAAGGGACCGCTGGTCGCGCCCCTTGCAGCATGCGAATCCTATTACCGCGAGCGCGCGCAGCTTTGGGAAATCCATGCTTTGACCCGGGCCCGCCCGCTCAACGGACCGTTAAAGGATGAT
>Ga0209701_10002740_pt1 | contig 11489 bp, 10 predicted proteins | sample CZO8metaG_4_FD_188356 | JGI IMG/M metagenome (GOLD analysis project Ga0209701, IMG submission 188356) | Vadose zone soil microbial communities from the Eel River Critical Zone Observatory, Northern California, USA - CZOApr15con2H3.8 metaG... | ecosystem: Environmental > Terrestrial > Soil >...
CGTCATCGGCCGCGACGGCAAGGTCGCGTTCAAGCTGGTCGGTCCGATCACGCCCTCCAATCTCGAGCGCGTGTTGAAGCCCGCGATCGAGAAGGCACTCGCGGCGGGCTCTTAGAACGTGTCCCGTTCCTGCGGAATCGGGACACGTTCTAGATTCATTCGTTGGCGCATGTCCTTTTCGGCGAACCGGTGTCCACTTCGCCGGGACATGCGCTAGGAGACCTCGCGCTCCGCCTCTGCCTTCGGGTTCGGCTTCTCGGTCGCGTATTTCATCAGCAGCGGATATTGCAGGGCCATGAACACAAAGGTGAGCGGCGTGAAGCCGAACACCTTGAAGTTCACCCAGAAATCGGTGGTCTGCGTGCGCCACACCGCCTCGTTCACCACCGCCATCACCAGGAAGAACACGCCCCAGCGTAGCGTGAGCTTGCGCCAGCCTTCGTCGGTGAGGTGGAACATGGCGTCGAACACGATGGCGAGCAGCGGCTTGTCCAACAGCCAGCCGCCCAGCAGGGTGAGGCCGAACAGCGCGTAGATGATCGTCGGCTTGAGCTTGATGAAGGTCTCGTCGTGCAGCACGAGCGTGAGCGAGCCGAACACCAGCACGACGACCGCGGTGACGACCGGCATGACGGCGATGTGACGCGTCATCGCATAGGACACGGCGAGCGCCACCAAGATCGCCACCATGAAGGTCGCGGTCGCCGCAAAGATGCCGAAGCGCGCATTGGCGGCGACGAACAGCACCAGCGGCCCGATGTCGAGCGCGAGCTTGAGGATTGGATTGAGTTTCGGTTTGTCGCTCATGCGTCTGAACACCCAGCGGCGTCATCGCCCGCGCCAGCGGGCTTTGTAGGTTGGGTCGAGCAAAGCGAGACCCAACACCGCAATCTCCGTACTCGTGATTGTTGGGTCTCGCAACAGCTCGACCCAACCTACATACCCCCGCTTTCGCGGGGCATGACGCCGCAGTTTTTGGCAGGCGTTCACGTTTCCACTCCCGCCACCGCGCGTGCAAAATCCGCCGCCGCAAACGGCGCGAGATCCTCGACGCCCTCGCCGACGCCGATGAAATGCACCGGGATGCGGTGCTTCGCCGCGATGGCGACCAGAATGCCGCCGCGCGCGGTGCCGTCGAGCTTGGTCATCACCAGGCCGGTGACGCCCGCGGTCTTGGAGAACTCCTCCACCTGCGAGAGCGCGTTCTGCCCGACGGTGGCGTCGAGCACGAGCAGCACCGCGTGCGGCGCCGTCGGGTCGAGCTTGCGCATGACGCGCACGATCTTCTCCAGTTCCCCCATCAGCGCCGCCTTGTTCTGCAGGCGGCCGGCGGTATCGACGAGCAGCACGTCGGCGCCGCGCTCGCGCGCCGCACCGAGCGCCTCGTACGCGAGCCCGGCCGAATCGGCGCCCGGATCGCGCGCGATCACCGGCGCGCCGGTTCGCTCGCCCCAGATCTTGAGCTGATCGATCGCCGCGGCCCGGAACGTGTCGCCCGCGGCCAGCATCACGCTCTTTCCCTCGTGAAAAAATTTTGCCGCGAGCTTGCCGATCGTAGTGGTCTTGCCGGAGCCGTTGACGCCCACCACCAGGATGACGAACGGCTTCTCTTGCGGCGCGATCTCCAAAGGCTTCGCCACCGGGCTCAGAACTTTTTCAACCTCGCCGGCGAGGATGCGTTTGACCTCGTCCGGCTCGACCGTCTTGTCATAGCGGCCCTCCGCGACCGCGGCCGCGATCCGGCCCGCGACCGCGACGCCGAGATCGGCGCGGATCAGCACGTCTTCCAGTTCTTCGATGGTCGCGGCATCGAGCGGGCGCTTGGTGACGAGATCCGAGATGGCGCCGCCCAGCGCCGAGGCCGTGCGCCTGAGGCCCGCGCTCAGCCGCGCCAACCACGGTGTTTTCGGCTCGTTCACGCCGCCGCTCCCGCCGGGGCCACGTCCCTTATGTCGGGCAAGTTGCTCCGGTTACCTCCCCCCTTGTGGGGGAGGCATAGGCGGCCTTCGGCCGCCGTTGTTGAAAGAACGCGATGCGGAGCATCGCTATGTCGCGCGCGCAGCGCGCGAGCCGGGAGGGGGGTAACGAGCGCCTCATGATCAAAACACCCCCCTCTCCATCCCTCCCCCACAAGGGGGGAGGGAGCAGACTGCGGCTCGCTCTTACTTTCCCCCGCAAGCGAGGGAGGTGAACGGAGTATGTGGCCAGCAATGAGCCGCCGCGAGCTGTCGGTCATGGCCGCGAGGTGATAGCGGTTTCGCCATGACACCGGAAGGGATCGAGTGTCGCGTGCTCTATCGCGATGCGCTCATGATCGTGATCGACAAGCCGGCCGGAATGGCGGTGCACCGCGGCCCGAAGGGCGGCGCCAGCCTCGAGGATGGCTTCGACGAGTTGCGGTTCGGCCTGCCGCGCGCTCCGGCGCTGGCGCATCGGCTCGACCGCGACACTTCGGGGTGCCTCGTGCTCGGCCGGCACCGCAAGGCGCTCGCGCATTTGGGGGCTTTGTTCAAGCACGGCCGCGTCGGCAAGACCTATTGGGCCGTCGTCGAGGGCGGGCCGGACGCACACGAGGGAGAGATCGACCTGCCGCTCGGCCGGCTCGACGCGACGCGCGGCTGGTGGATGAAGCCGGATGCGAAAGGTTTGCCGGCGTTGACCAAGTGGCGGGTGCTGGGACGGGCAGCACGCTCGGTTGCCTCCCCCCTTGTGGGGGAGGCCGCCGCCGCAGGCGGCGGGAGGGGGGTTACTTCGAACCCCGGTGCAAAGACCCCCCTCCCTATCCCTCCCCCACAAGGGGGGAGGGAACAGCAAGAGGCGATGCATCAGAAACACGACAAAGATTTCACTTGGCTCGCGCTCGAGCCGGTGACCGGCCGCACGCATCAATTGCGCGTGCATTGCGCGGCAAAAGGCTGGCCGATCGTCGGCGATGCGATCTACGGCAGTGCGCCGCGCTACGGCGGTCCTGGGCTGCATCTCCACGCCGCCGAAGTCGTGGTTCCGCTCTATCCCAGGCGCGAGCCGATCCGGGTCACCGCCCCCGTTCCAGGGCACATGCGCGAATTGCTTGCGGCTTGCGGGTGGAAGGAAGCGCCGTAGGGTGGGCAAAGCGCGCCGCGCGAAGCGGGCCAATCGTGACCACCGGATGCTTCGCCGATTCCGGGTGGCCAAGATCGGCATGGGGCACGGGCGGCTTTCTTCTATTACGATCTGCGGGTGTAATTATTTTATATAACAACTACAATACACAATCTGACGAATTGAAGTGCCTTAAGCGCTTGAGTTGCTTGCATTTCGTAAAAAATATGGCAACTATGCACTTGACTTAGCATTCGGCCTGTGCGACTGTGGCGGCAGGACAGGGGAAGCCGCCATGAAAGTCGACCTTACCAACCCGATCTTTCACGATGAGGCCAAGGCGACGGCGCACATGGAAGCCGATCGCTGGGCCGATGGCGTGGTCTGCCCCTATTGCGGCTCGGTCAACGTCCATCGCATGGGCGGCAAGACTCAGAACGGCATGTTCCTGTGCAATGATTGCCGGGACAAGTTCACGGTTCGCACAGGCTCGGTTTTCGAGCGCAGCCATATCCCGCTGCACAAGTGGCTTCTGGCAACGCACCTGATGGCCGCGAGCAAGAAGGGCATGAGCGCCCTACAGCTACAGCGGATGCTTGCGCTCGGCTCCTATCGTTCGGCATGGTTCATGTGCCATCGCATCCGCGAAGCCATGAAGCCGGAGAACGTCGGCCCGCTCGGTGGCGAGGGCAAGACCGTTGAGGCCGATGAGACCTTCATCGGCGGCAAGCGCCGCCACGACGAAGCCGCCCGCAAGCGAGGTCGCGGAACGAAAAAGGCCGCCGTCCTGGCCTTGGTCGAGCGCGACGGCAAAAGCTACTCGTTTCATGTCGCCAACGTGACTGCGAAGACGCTACGCCCGATCATCGTTCAGGCCGCCAGCCGCGAGTCGCACTTCATGACGGACGAGCTGGCGAGCTATGTTTCGATCGGCCGCGAGTTCGCTGACCACACCACGGTCCGTCACAGCATCGGCGAATACGTGCGGCTCGGCGGCTTCGCTCATGTCAACACGGCGGAGTGCCGTTTCAGCCTAATGAAGCGCGCGGTGTTCGGCACGCATCACGCGATCAGCGAAGCTCATTTGTTCCGCTATCTGACGGAATGGGATTTCAAATACAACACCCGCAAAATGACCGACGGAGAACGTGCGGCGCTGGCGCTCAAGGGCGCCAAAGGGAAGCGCCTCACGTACCGGCAATCTCATCCGACCAACTAGGCTTCGACATAAGGCGAAGCGGTTTTTGGCGTGGCGAAAACGCCGTGGATAGCCGGCCGGTATCCTGTTGACTCCGGATTGCAACTCCTCCGAAATACCTAGTTGTTGACTACTGATTCGCGAAAAGCCGTCGGGAGGTCAGGCCCGACGGCTTCGCGTATCAGCCCCGCATCCATTGAGCCGGCCGCGGGACATGCCCCAAAAAGGCGATTCCGATTAGAATCGGATCGTTGGCAAAGGTCAATAGCCGGCTCTCACTTTACGACAAGGAGAGTCGAAAATGCCTAACCGATTCCGGATCCTCTGTATCAATAAACCGGACCGGCAGAGCCCGGTCGAGCACATCACCCATGTTGGCGGGTACGGCAACAGCCAGTGGAAGCTCGCCGTTGAAACGGTCATTCAACGGATTGAGGCTGGCGAGGAAGCCTTCTACGTGCGCGTTGGGGAAGATGAGGCTGACGTTCAGGTTGTGTCACCGCCCAACCGGCGAAAGCACATTAAGACGAAGCCGGACAGGACGCAGAGGGACAACCTTCTGAGTCTGCCTGAGTGCCCATGATGGCCCGAAAGGGTGATGCAAAGCCCGTGGGCTCACTTGCCCATGCGAGCGCTTGCTGGGCCGCGAATAACTCCCGGTAATGCTTTTGGGATTGTGGTGTCTGTCTGATGGCCTCGTTTAAGCGGTCCAGCTCACGCTGCAAAAACCCCATTGCTTTCACCCTAAACTTGGAAGCCCAGCTTAGCGGCTGGGCTTCTTCCTCGCCGATTGTTTCCGCCCCTTCTGTGGCCGTTTGCCAAGGGGCTTGTGCGGTTTGTGCGGCGTGCTGAGCATCCGCTTTAGCGCGGCTTCGCGGCGCTCAACCGTCTCCTGCTCTCCAAGCTGATCGTCCGGTTTTCTGACCATGGAGGACAATACCATGCCTTCCCGCAACCGAGGAAAGCCAAAATTAAAGCTCCGCGATCTCGACCGAATCCCGATCTCTCCCGCGGATCGGATCGCACTCATAAACGCCATTCAGGTCGAGGCTCATCCCATAACTGCGGCGGTTCTGGGAGCAGTAATGGTCGAACATGAACTCGAATTGCTGCTTAGGCGGCGATTTTTCCGCAAAGACGACGAAACGTGGTGGTCGCTCGTTTCTGAGAATGGTCCGTTAAGCTCGTTCTACGGCAAGATTTTAATGGGATACGCGTTTGGCATATACGACGAAAAAATCCGAGACGACCTAAACGTCATTCGCCACGTTCGCAATGCGTTCGCGCACGCGAAAAGACTCATCGATTTCGATAACGAGCTAGTGGTCGCGGAACTTCAAAGGCTAAAGGGGCGATATATCCCGAAGCGATATTTTACCCTAGCCCCTGAGGTTGTTGGGGTGGCGATCAAGGCCGGATACATCACAATGTGCTACCGAATTTCCAGCAAGCTTACGAGGAAACGAACACGCCACATGCGCGTCGCGGACCACCGCGCAATCCAAAGGCTATCTAAGCGAGCGCCTAAGTTTCAAGGCATCCTCGGCCATCTTCCGTCGCCGGCGATAGGTACCAGAGGATCGCATCCATTACCGACTCTGGTCCGTCAAAGCGCCGATCCCAGTCTCGGAGCTCTTGAACGATTGCTTTTCGGGCCTCCCCCGGCAGTCGCCAAAAGTGGCCGCAGCACGGGCAAGTGAGATCGGGCGCGCCAGCCTCGACAGAATCGAGGCCGGAAGGGGGTATATGAGGCATTTGGCTAACTCAAGTGCATAGTTGCCAAAAATATACCTCCCAAAAAGGCCGATTTTCGCCCGTTCGGCCGCGTTCGGTGAGGCAGGACGGGATGTAGGGTGGGCAAAGCTTGCCCGTGAAACGGCGCAAGCGTGCCCACCGAATGCTTCCCGATTCTGGCTGGTCGAGGTGGGCACGGCGCATTCGCGCCTTTGCCCACCCTACGCGCTGGTCCTCACGCCGCGAGCAAGCGCCGGCCGTCGTGACCGGCAATGGCGACCTCGCGGATGCTTCCCGGCTCGGCCGGGCGTGCAAGCTCGACGGCGAAAAACTGTTCGGTGCGGCCGGCGGCGTCGGATTCCACCAGCACGCGGCGCTTCGCCCCGACCTCACCGTCGAGGTGACGGGCGAGCGCGAGAAATCCCTGCTCGCGCAGGCGCCGGGCCCGCTCCTTGACGGCGGGGATTGCGACCTGCGGCATGCGCGCCGCCGGCGTGCCGGGCCGGGGCGAGAACGGAAACACGTGGAGGTGCACGAGCCCGCAGTCCTCGACGAGGTCGAGCGAGCGCTGGAACATCGCTTCGGTCTCGGTCGGGAAGCCGGCGATGATGTCGGCCCCGAACACGATGTCGGGCCGCAGCGACCGCAATTTTTCGCACAGCGCGATCGCGTCGCCGCGCGAATGGCGGCGCTTCATGCGCTTCAGGATGAGGTCGTCGCCCGATTGCAGCGAGAGATGCAGGTGCGGCATCAGCCGCTCTTCTTGCGCAAACGCATCGATCAGATCGGGATCCGCCTCGACCGAATCCACCGAGGAGAGCCGCAGCCGCTCAAGCTCCGGCACGTGCTTGAGGATCGCCTTGACCAGCCGGCCCAGCGGCGGCCGGCCGGGAAGATTCTGGCCGTAGCTCGTGATGTCGACCCCGGTCAGCACGATCTCGCGATAGCCGTTCTCGACGAGGCGCCGCACCTGGGTCACCACTTCGCCCATCGGCACCGAGCGCGAGTTCCCGCGTCCGAACGGGATGATGCAGAACGTACAGCGATGGTCGCATCCGTTCTGGACCTGCACGAAGGCGCGCGAAAAACCCTCGAAGCCGTCGATCAGGTGCAGCGCGGTCTCGCTCACGGAGGGGATGTCGTTGACCGCGAGCTTTTCCTCGGCCCGAACCGAAAGGCCGGCGGTGCGGTCGAGATGATCCCGCGTCGCGCGCCAGGATTCTTGCTCGAGCTTGTCCGCATTGCCGACCACGCGGTCGACCTCGGCCATGGCCGAAAAAGTCTCGGGCTCGATCTGGGCGGCGCAGCCGGTAACGACGATGCGCGCATGCGGCCGCTCGCGGCGCAGCCGCCGGATTTTTTGGCGCGCCTGGCGCACCGCTTCACCCGTTACCGCGCAGGTATTGACGATGATGGTGTCGGTCAGCTGTGCGGCTTCGGCTTCGCGCCGCATCACTTGCGATTCGTAGGCGTTGAGCCGGCAGCCGAAGGTCACGACATCGACGGTGGTCATGATCGGCCTCAGGCAGCGCCGGCGGCCGACAGCACCGGATCGAAGCGGTCCGCGAACTCGAATTCGACCGGTCCGGTCATCAGCACGTGATCGTCCGCCTCCCGCCATTCGACCCTAAGATCGCCGCCCGGCAAGGTCACCCTGACCTTGCGGCCGGTTCGGCCGGTGCGCGCGCCACATACCGCGGCCGCACAGGCCGCCGAACCGCAGGCCCGGGTCAAGCCGGCGCCACGTTCCCAGGTGCGCACGAAAATGTGCTCGCGGGAGGCGACCGCGGCAAGCGAGATGTTGGCCCGCTGGGGAAACATCGGGTGGTTCTCGAGCAGCGGCCCGATCGCCGCGAGATCGTGAGCCGCAACATCGCCGACCCAGAAGATCGCATGCGGGTTGCCGACGTTCGCCACGCAAGGCGAATGCAGGACCGGCGCGTCGATCGGGCCGATCTGCAGTTCGATGGCGCGGGTGTCCGCAAACGGCTCGCCGAGCGGAATCTCATCCCAGCGAAACCGCGGCGTTCCGATGTCGACCGTGAAAAGCTCCGGACCGGCCTTTTGGCAAATCGAAAGGCCCGCGCTGGTCTCGAAGCTCACGGCTTCCTTGCCGGTCCCGGCGCAGACGAGCGCCGCGATGCAGCGCATGCCATTGCCGCATGCGCCGGATTCCGAGCCGTCGTTGTTGTAGATGCGCACATAGGCGTCGGTCCCGGGCGTGCGCGGCGGGTAGAGCGCCATCATCTGGTCGAACGCCACGGCGGCGGCGGCGGCGCGAGTTTCCGACGCGGCGATCGCGGCGGGCGATGCGCGCATGTCGACCACGACGATCTCGTTGCCGAGGCCGTTCATCTTGGTGAAAGCACGGTTGGCGAGCGCGTTCATGACCGGTTCCGATGGCGGCCCTTATATGGCCAAAGCCCGGCGATTTGCCAGTCGGTTTCGCCCGCGTGAGACTGGAAGTGCTGCGGCCGAGGCGTGGCAGCATAACGCATTTCTTACATCGCAAGCGCGCCTCGGCATGGTAGATGGATTGCGTCGGGATAGCCCTGCTGGGCGCGCCGGGCCGGCAAGGCGGACAAGGAGCAAAGGATGTTCTCGATTCGCAAGGCGGCCGGCATCGGCCTCGCCGCCGCCGGGCTCGTGCTGGTAGGGCTGGCGCCGTCCTGGCCGCAAGCGGCGACCCCGGCAGCGCCCCCCACACCGGCGGAGGGCGCGCCGAGCCAACCCGGCGATCCGTTCGGCGAGGAAGTGATGATGACGCCGAAACCGATCGTCTATTTGAAGGGGACGGCGACCTGGGACAGCGCGTACGACAGCATTGTCGACGCATTCAGGTCGGTCCGCGGCTTCATCGACCGCGAGAAACTCAAGGCCGACGGGCCGCCGATCACCATTTATCTGGCGACCGACGATACCGGATTTCAATTCCAGGCGGCGATCCCGATCGCGGAGCCGCCCAAGGACGCGCCGCGCGGCGATCTCGCCGTCGGCAAATCGCCGGAAGGCAGGGCGCTCAAATTCGTCCACCGCGGCTCCTACGACGGGATGGACACCACCTACGATGCGATCACCAATTACCTCGACCAGAAGGGCCTGGAAGCCAAGGATCTCTTCATCGAGCAATATGTCACGGATCCGGTCACCACGCCGGAAGACAAGCTCGTCATCGAGGTGTTCGTGCCGGTGAAGTGAGCCACAAACTCAGACACTCCTCAGAGTTTGCCGCTCGTTAAGTGCATCCGGATCGCGCGGAGCCAAATGCGGCGAGTCCTCAGCTCAGCTCCCACGCCTCGCCCGGCTTGAGCACCCGGAACCGCTCCGGCGCGATCCCCGCGGTGCTGCGGGCCTCGATCAGCGCCCGCTCGGGCGCGTCGATCGCTTCGTCGGTGAGATGGAACGTGCCGTGGTGATGCGCCAGCGCGAGCTCGGCGCCGAGATCGAGGAAAGCCTTGACGCTCTCCTGCGGGTTCATGTGCTGCTCGCGCATGAACCAGCGCGGCTCATAGGCTCCGATCGGCAGGATGGCGAGGCGGATCGGGCCCTGCCGGCGCGCCTCGCGGAAACGCCGGCCCTCGCCGTAACCGGAATCCCCGACGTGATGGATGCGTCCGGCCGGCGTCTCGATGCCGAACGCCGCCCATAGCGCCTTGTTGCGGTCGAAGAAATGCCGGGCCGACCAGTGCTGCATCGGCATCAGCGTGACCGCGAGCGTGCCGAGATCGACGCGGTCGCCCCAATCGTAGGCCTCGGCGCGGATCGCGGGATCGTGCCGGCGCATGATGAAATCATTGCCGAGCGGGGTGATGACGCGCGGTCGGTGGGTCGCGGCGAGCCGGGAGAGCGTTGCGAGATCGAGATGGTCGTAATGGCAATGCGAGACCAGCACGGCGTTGATGTCGGGCAGCGCCTCGAAGGCGATGCCGGGATCGTTGACGCGCCTGGGGCCGGCGAAGCTCACCGGAGAGACCCGTTCCGACCACACCGGATCGATCAGCACGTTGAGACCGCCGGCCTGAATGAGCAGGCTGGCGTGGCCGACGAAGGCGACGCGTAGCCTCGAGCCCGAAACGCGCGGCGGCGGTCGGTCCGAATAGGGGCTCGGATACGCAAGCGGCCATTCGGATTTCCGGCCGGAGCTCCACCAGCGCACGACGTCGCGAATGCTCTTCGGCGGCACGCCGTCGGGATCGAGGAAGCGCAACCCGTCGAAATGATCGGAGATCGGCCCGTCGTAATAACGGGCGGTCGCGGCTCGCGCGCCTAGCCCGCCGGTCCCGGCGGCGGCGGCGGCGGCCAACAGCGTGAACAGCCGGCGGCGCGAAAGTTTCATCGGGGCTCCTTGCTCCGAATCGACGATAGGCGCAATCGCGTCATTCGGTGGCGCGCCTGCGGCCCGGCACCGCGCCTTGACTCGGCTCCGGCGCGTCCATAGCTTCCGCGGGCTCTCTTGGAGCCTGAGAATTCGATTGGCCGACCGGTCGCAGGGGCCGGAGGTCGACGTCCGACAGCGCGGTGCGCCCTCGGGCGCAAATGTGTTTGGATTTCCGTGCGTCATGGCCGGGCTTGTCCGGCTTGTCCCGGCCGTCCACGAAGTGGACTTCATGCGCCCCATCCGTGGACCCCCGGGACGAGCCCGGGGGTGACGGAGTGAGGGGGCCGTGCATGCATCATGCGCGGGCGTTGAACTCAAAGACGAACTGTGGATGAATTGATGTTCGACAGCCTCTCGGAACGACTGGGCAACATCCTCGACCGGCTGACCGGCCGCGGGGCGCTCAGCCAGGCCGACGTCGATGCGGCGCTGCGCGAAATCCGCCGCGCGTTGCTCGAAGCCGATGTGGCCCTCGACGTCGCGCGGGCCTTCGTCGACCGCATGCGCGAGCGCGCGGTCGGCGTCGAAGTCGTCAAATCGGTGACGCCCGGCCAGATGGTCGTGAAGCTCGTCCACGACGAGCTGATCGCAACGCTCGGGACGCAGGGCGAGGGCGTCGATCTCCATGCGCCGGCGCCGGTCGCCGTCATGCTGGTCGGGCTCCAGGGCTCGGGCAAGACCACGACCGCCGCGAAGCTCGCCAAAAGGCTCGGCGAAGCGGCCAAGCGCAAGGTGCTGATGGCGTCGCTCGACACGCGCCGGCCCGCCGCCATGGAGCAGCTCGCCGTGCTCGGGCGCCAGACCGGGACCGACACGTTGCCGGTCGTCACCGGCCAGACCGCGGTGCAGATCGCGCGGCGCGCGCTCGAAGCAGGCAGGCTCGGCGGTTACGACGTGGTTTTGCTCGATACCGCGGGGCGCATCACGCTCGACGACGCGATGATGAGCGAGGCCGCCGAGGTCAAGCGCGCGGCCAGCCCCCACGAAGTGCTGCTCGTCGCCGATGCGCTGACCGGCCAGGACGCCGTCAATCTCGCCCGCGCGTTCAACGAGCGCGTCGGCCTGACCGGGATCGTGCTGACCCGGGTCGACGGCGAC
>Ga0209701_10002742_pt1 | contig 11487 bp, 12 predicted proteins | sample CZO8metaG_4_FD_188356 | JGI IMG/M metagenome (GOLD analysis project Ga0209701, IMG submission 188356) | Vadose zone soil microbial communities from the Eel River Critical Zone Observatory, Northern California, USA - CZOApr15con2H3.8 metaG... | ecosystem: Environmental > Terrestrial > Soil >...
GAAACCAATCCTCTTGTGTGCACGGCGTATGATCTGCCGACCATGCGCGAGATCTATGCGCGTGCCGGCCACAACATCGTCGACATACTGTGGGGCTCCTGGTCTGGCCGCGACAACGGCGTAACCTACCAGGACATCGTGGTTTCAAAACGCATGTCCTAACCTCAGGATCCACTTCCTAAGCGCGATGAAGATCTACTTGCCTCTGATCGTGGGTCCGCTCCTATTGGTGAGCCTTCGTTCATCGGCCGATTTGCCACCCGATGTTTTCATCGGCGACAGCATCATTGCATTCATGCCGGCCGGCACCTTACCAGCGCACGCGCTCAATCTCGGGGTGAGCGGAACGACCACAGCACAGATCCTCGCGAGCTTAGCCAAAGCTCCGGTGAACGCCCGTGTAATTTACGTCGAAGGTGGAGTTAACGACTTCCTCAACGCCGACGCCTCGCAGATAGTGCTCAATTACGTAAAGATCATCGCCGCGGCTCCCATGGGCGCGATGATCAAGGTGATTGGGATTATTCCGGTCAACGAAGCTCAGCTTGCGGCCAACCGCGACTTCCTGCAGTTCGTCGATAATCAGAAAATAGCTGACGCAAATGCGCAGATCGGCGCTGCGTGCGCCATGTCACGCAGATGCTCTGTTGTTCCTGCGCCCTTCGGCCAAAACCTTCCTACCACAGCTACGGTGGGCGACGGCATCCACCTGAACGCGGAGGGTTATGAGACACTGAACGCTGCGATCAGGGGACGTTAGGTGAACCTTCCGCGAGGGTCAATCCAGCCGATTGTCGTCAGAATGAAACTTGAGCCGGTGGCGTCAGAGACAGCTCTAATCCGGCTTGACGTATCGGTGAGAACGCCAGTGACTGTGCCTCCAATTCGGCTGCTCGTGGCAGCAACGGCAACCACGGCGAACGAAGAGTACGCGTCAGATGACGGGCTTATCACCTGATCGCTCGCCGACGGCGAGTAGAGGCGAGCGCCGGTGTTAGCGGTCGTCCCTTGGATAAATGCCTGCCCCAGCCACAGCGTCTGCAGCCCGACCGGTGTGCTTACGGTGAAATTGGTCGCAGTTGCCGCCAGCGTCGTGCTTTGGTCTTGAACTTCGGCCTTCCAATAGAAGTGATCGCCGAATTGAAAAAACCCCAGGATATGCGCGCTCGCATCCGTCTTGAACGAGCCGATGCGGCGCTTGAGCGTGTAGCCGGTGGGGAATGCCGGGCTCGCGAGGCTCGTCGAGGCGAGGAGCGCGCCGGCGCCGCCGCCGGGCTTGCCGATGACGAAGGCGTGGTACCACGAGCTCGCCGCGAGCGATCCGGTATCGAGCCCGCCGGCCCCGGTGGTCGCGCCGTTGATCGTCTGCCCTGAAGGCAAATTGAGCATGGCGACATTGGTGTCGTCGGCGCAGACGCCGGCGCTGACGTCGATCACGGTGTTGGGGCTGGTGCCGTCATTCGACAGCGTGAGCCCGGCGAGATAGCTGCGCAGGAGCAGCAGCACCAGCTTGTTCGTCTCGTCGACGGATGCAGCAGGCATCCAATTCGCATCCGCCTGGTCGCGCAGCTTCACCTGGTTGTTCGTCGTGTCGTGCCACCATACGCCCGACGTCGAGGCAAGCCCGGTGCTCGCGGGCGTCGGGGCCGAGCCGCCCTGGATCATGCCGGCGAGCGCCGCGAGCGCGGTGTTGGCCGCCTGGTTGTTCTGAAGACCCGAGACGGTGCCCGTGGTGGCGAGTTGGAGGAGACCCTGTGTCATCTGTCAGTATCCTTTCGCGAGAATGTTCGCGGTGCGCTGGACGCCGACGCCGCCGTTCAGCACCTGGATGGTGCACCCCGCGAGCGTCTGGCTGCCGAAGGCGAGCGTGTCGCCTTGCTGCTCGCCGAGGATCGTCAGCTGAAGCTGCGGCAAGGCGGCGCCGCCCGGCCCGCCATTGAACGGCGCCGCTGTCGCCGTGCCGTTCGGCTGATAGACGAGCGTGAGCCCCGCCGCCGGCAGCGCCACGCCGATATAGTCGTCGATGCGCTGGGGCGCGTAGACGGCGAAGGTGAAGTCCTCGAGGATCGCCTGCGTCTGCGCATCGCCCGAGGTGAGCTGGGCCATGGCGCGGAAATAGCGCGCGTTGTAGACGCCCGGCACGAATTTTTGCCACGGACCCCAGACGTGGTTGATGTCGCCGAGCTGGATCAGCGGATAGATGTTGACATTGGCCGACGCGGCATTGCCGAGCAGATCGGTCGTGCCGAGATAGTCGGCGACGACGAGGAGGCTCGCGCCCGGCACCTGGCCGATCGCGGCGTAGGAGATCGAGACGATGCAGGGCGCCACGTATCGGGCGTCGGCCTCGTGTGCGACGGGGATCTGATAGGTCCCGGACGAGCCGGGCTGCCCGATGTGCAGGATGTCCGGCGTGTTGAGCCAATCGCTGACGGCGAGCGCATTGGCGGAGTAATCGAGCACGATCTCGATCCCGTCGGAGAGGGCGCTGCCGGCGACCGCGCCTTTCCATCCCGTCGCCGCCTCGCCCCAGACGGCGATGGCGTTGACGTTGATGACGGCGCTGCCGATGACGATCTCGGACCATTGCTGCGAATAGACGGTCAGGCCGGCGGTAGGCTGGCTCACCGCCGCCACCCAGTAGGTGCCGTTGCCGGGCACCACGAAGGGCGGGTGCGCCACGCGACCGAGGATCTGCGCGCCCTGCGGGCTGGCGCCGAGGCGGACCTCGTAAAGCACGGCACGGAAATCCCTGATCTCGTCCCAGGAGATCTGGGTCTGGTTGCCGGCATAGGTGGAAACGAGGTTCTGCACGATCGGCAGCGGGCTCGCGAGCGCGCTGCCTTGGAAGGTGTAGGCATAGGGCTGCACCTGCGCGAGCTGCTGCAGGCCGCCTTGATACGGGTTGAAGCTCACGAACTTGAAATAGACCGTCTGGCCGATGCGATCCTGCGTGAAAGGCAGCGGGAACACATGGCCGTCGAGGCGTACGAAGCCCGCTCCCGCCTTGTGCGCGGCGACGGGCGAGCCGAACAGGCCGCGGTTGAGATAGGTAAGGTCGTACCGCCCCGTGCCCGTCAGTGTCGCCGTCTCGAAGGCGATGAGCTCGCCATCGACATAGCACAGCGTATTCCCGGTGAGCGCGTCCTGCTGGCTCCCGGAAATGAGCTGGCCGCTGCTCTCGCCGATATCGACCGAGAGCGTGCTCGTGCCGTCGATGGTCGGGCCGGCACTCGCCACCGGAACCGCGGATAGCGGCGCCCGCAGCGTGCCCATCCGGGCCGCGCCGATGAAGCGGCCGAGCGACTGATAGCTGGCATTGTCGCCGGAGATCCAGACGTCGCAGCCACCCCAGCTAGGCGCCGGCCCCGACAGCGCGATCCACAGCTCGAGGTCGCCCGCGAGCTCGTCGGGCGGCTCGAAGAAGATCGGCGCATTGACGTTGCCCGGCGCCGCATTGAAATCGCCGCCGATCGCCTGACCCTGGGCAAAGGAATAGCTCGACGCGGCGCCGGTGCCCGCGAGATATTCTTCCGCGGTCACGCTCACCGTGCCGTCGTCGTTCTCGGCAATGTCGGTGATGCGAACCCATTGGCGCGCGAGCCCGAGTGCCGGGTCGGTCAGCGTGACGATGTCCATCGGGTCGAGCAGGATGTAGCGCTGATCGAGGGTGAAGCTGTAGACGTTGCGCACGGCCTCGCGCTGCAGCTGGAGCTGCGCCGACTGTCGCGCCGCGCCGGGATCGGCGAAGAGATGCGCCTGGCGCGCGCTGTCGGCACGCAAGCCATAGAGATCGACCATGGCCTGATCCTTGGCCTCGACGATCTCGACGTTGTACTGATTCTGCCGGTTGCGGCATTCGAGCTTGATGGCGTTGAGCGCGTCGGCCGGCCGCTTGCGCACGAGCTGCACGGGATCCTGCCCGCCCGCGCCGGTGTTCGGCAGGAAGTCGTCGTCGCCGAGGTCGTAGAACGGCGCCGTCGGCGGCGCGTAAGCATATCCGTTCGCGGAGATCGCCTGGTCGCCGAACGGAACCAGAGTGAGCACGCCGCTCGACCATACGAAGGCGCTGTTGGTGCTGGAGGCGATCTCGTCGAGGATGTCGCTCGCCTGCCGCTGCTCGGTATAGGCGGGCGAGATCCACAGCCCCGTCGCCAGCGTGTAGCTTTGATAATTGGCGAGACTCCCGAGGCGCGCCGGCGGGAAGCCGGCGCCATAATGCGGGTTGGTCAGGATGTCCGCGACGACGCGCGATGGATCGGCATCGGCGCCGTTGGGCGCCGAGCCGCGGAGCACGCCCAGCACCTCGAAATTGTGGTTCGGCAATTGCGCGCTGTTCCCGAGCGGGTACGCCGACCCCGCGACATAGGCGACGCCGCTGTATCCCAGCGCCTGGGCGACGTGATTGACCGGCATGAAGAAGAGGCCGGCGAGGACGACCTGCGGCGTCGCGAGATAGCCCCACGGCGCTTGCGGGTAGGTGCCGGTGAAGACGCTGAGTCCGAGCCCGGCCGGCGTCGTCACGTTCTTGTCCGCCCACACTTGGCCGATTCCGGTCACCGGCCCTTCGCACAGCGCCAGCGCCACCGCCGCCTGATACCGCGGCTGCGCGCTGGCGCCGCCGCCCTTGCCGCCACCGCCGCCGCCTTTGCCGCCGCCCTTGCCGCCGGTGCCGCCGCCCCCGACCTGGACGAAATCGCCATACCAGATGAGGTTCGGCGCCAGGCGCATGGTGCCATAGACGAGCGGCACGACCTTGCCGTAGACCGAGGATTGGATCTGGATGCCGGAGACCTGCGGCGTCTGCGACGCCTGCTTGTCGCCACCGCCGAAGCTCATGCGACGACCTCGCTGCGCGAGGTCGTCCGCGGCGGCAGCGGTCGCTGCGCAACCGCGAGAGCCGCACAGTCCGGGCTGGCCGCGCGTCGGATCATCGGTGCCTCTTTCTGATAGGCGCGATCACGCGATGCGTGACGCGGGCCACAAACTGAAGAAGCGGCGCGGGCGGGCGCGACCGTGACCGTCCGCGCGCTCGCCGATCATGCTGAGCCACGCCGCCGCTTCTGCGTCCTCGATCACGCAGGCGCGGCCGACATAGGCGTGAATGACATGAGGCCAGTCGACCACGATCGCGCCGTGGCTGAAGCAACGCCCGAAGCGCCAGAGCACGATGTCGCCGGGAAGCGGTGGTCCGGCGATCTCGTGCGCATGCTCGAGCACGATGGCCAGATAGCGCTCGGCCGAGCGGTGGAGGTGCCAATCGGGCGGGTATCGCGGCACGTCGGGCGGGTCGATCAGCGCGACGCCCGACGCCGAGAAGACGCCGATCAGCAGCTGCGCGCAGTCGACGCCCGCGCCCTTGACGCGCGCCTCGTGGTGGTAGGGCGTGCCGAGCCAGCGCCGCGCCTCGGCGACGACGGCGGCGCGTTCGGCGGCATTGCGCTGCGCGGTTTCTTGCTCGGTCATTGCCCCGATCTCCGTCGCAGCGCAGCGCGCTCGCCGGCGGGCGTCAGCGCGGCGCATAGCGCCGTCGCGGAAGCCCGCGCGCCGCAGAAAAAGGCTAGTCCGCTCGGTGCGGGCTCTCGCGGTTGCAAAGAGCAACCGCTGGCGCCCGCCGTTCACCGAAACGGCCGTTAGGCGGCCGTTTCGGGAACAGGCACGAAGGGAAAGCCGCGGAAATTCGGCACGTTGTTGAATTTCGGACAGCCGTTTGCCCCGAGGCTCTTGTCGCAGCCGGGGAAGAGGGTGAACGCATCGCCCGGCGCCGGCGCATTCGGCAGAGGCGCCAGCAGCGCGATCGCTCCCGGCGCGCCGAACGCGCATTGCTTGATCGAGCGCGACAGCCCGGCATTGGCGCCGCCGGTGAAGGTGACCTTGCCCTGATCGAAATAACCGGCGAGCGCGTTGCTCACGTTGGCGTTGATGACGCTGGCGGTCGATCCCGCGGCTGCCGCCGCCGCCACCGCGAAGGAGGCCAGCGCGACCCCGCAGCTCGCATCGCCGAGCGTGTTGACGCAACCGGGCTGGTAGAGATTGCGCGGCAGGTTCTGGTTGAGCAGCTCCAGATGGCTGTTAATGTTGAAGGTCGCGAGCGAGCGCCCGGCATCGACTTCGGCGATGCGGCCGACGAACAGCACGACGATCCCGGTGGCGGCCTGGATGGCGACAGGGGGATAGCTCCCCTGCCCCGGCGGCGCGAAGAAGGCGCGATCGAGCTCGAGCTCGGCACCGTCGAACGCGCCTTGCCGCAGCGCCGACAGGAACGGCTGGCCGTTCACCGTCGCATTGCCGGGAACGACATCGAAGGTCAGCGTGTCGACCTCGACACCGATCTTCCAGTGGCATTTCGCCTTGTTGTCGCTGCGGTCGAAGAACGGCCCGCCTTGCCCGCCGCTGGCGTAGGTGTTGCCGTTGTAGAGGATGTCGGTGTCGTAGCTGGTGTAGCGGAGCACGCCGCCGCCGACGAGGGTGAAGGTATAGAGATCAGCCACGGCAAACGAGCGCGTCGCCAGCAGCGCCTTGAGCGCGGCCGAGGCGGGTTTCATCGCTCCCTCCCTAGCTCGATTTGAGACTGATAAGCGCGAGCTTCTTCGCGCGCCAGAGCTGATTCATGAACTTCTCGAAATCCATGCTGTCGTCGACGAAGCGGCAGCGGAAATAGAAGGTGAAATCCGCGGTGACGGCCACCGCCGCGGCGGGCGCGGTGACGAAGGTGACGATGCCGCTGGCGCTGTCGACGGTGTAGGCGGACGGGCTCTGCGCGACGCCCGCCAGATAGATGTTGTTCACCGCGTTCGGCGCGATGATCGGCTCGATGAAGCCGCCGAGGGAGCGAACGAGCTGGAACGATCGCGTCGCGCCGTCGCCGCTGCCAAGCAGCTGCGCGGTCGCGCCGTTGTCGTCGGCATCCTGGTAGAGGAAGCTGTCGAATACGCCCTGGCGCTGGTTGAAAAAGCCGGCCAGCGATTGGAATTCCGCGTGACCGGCGTCGCCGCGCAGGAAATCGTAGGCGAGCTCCCATTTCCAGCGCGGGAAGGACCAGTCGGCGATCCGCGTCTCCTTGCCGGAGATCGCCTCCTGTACCCGCGTTTTCCACATCGGCACGCGTTTGACGCTCCAGCCGAGGCCTACCAGGGTCGGGAAGATCGCGTTCGACATGGCTATCCTTCGACAGGCTCAGGACGGGCTCGGGACGCGGTCAGGACGAGCGCAGCGCCGGGTTGAAGTTGCGCGCCTGGCCCTGCAGCGCATTGACGATGGTCTTGGCGTTGTTCTTGAGGAATTGCGCGCCGCTCTGCGTGTCGATCGCCTGGATCGTGATGTGATAATTGTCGCCGCCACCCGGACCGTCGCCGCCGCCGCCGGCGATGGCCGAACGGAAGCCCGAGGCGAAGTCGGCGGGCATGACCGTCTCGCCGGCATGGAGCTGCGCGACCGTGTCATTGGGCAAATTCCAGGCGCCGACGGCGAGGCCGGGCACGGCACTGCCGAACGCCATGACGCCGGCGAAGGCGGCTATTGCCGCCGCCGGCGCCAGGATCCAGCCGACATAGGGGATCTGCGCCACATCGTCATAGACGGCGGCCGCGGCGGACGCGGCGTGCTGCATGATGCCGGTCTTGGCCGTGCTTGCATCGGAGGCCGTGGTCGCCGCGTTCGCCGCCTGCGTCGTGGCGACCTCGGCGGTTTTCGTCGTCTCATGGGCCGCGAGTTCGGCGGCCTTCGACGCGAGCCAATGGCTGAGGCGCTTCACATCGGCGCTGATCTCGGCGTTGAGGAATGTGGTGGCGCCCTTGGCCAGCGCCTGACTGAAGCTCTGGTGCTTCATGATCATGCCCTTGAGCATGGTGTCGAAGCCCGACTCCATCGGCTTGAAGGCGCTCTCCCACGCCTTGGCTTGCTTGCGCGCTTCCCGCTCGACAGCATCGCTCGCGTGAGCGCCGGCCGCGGCCGCGCTTTTGGCCATTGCCGCGGACGCCCCCTGGACCGCCTGCGCGGCCTGCTGTAGCGCGGTCTGCAGATCGTTCGCCGTGGCGGTGATCTTGATCTCGACGGTGTCGTCGGCCATTGCTTACTCCAATATCAAAGGGCGGCCGAAGTCGCCGTTGATCCGATATGAAGATTGTCCCTCAGGAATGAGTCGTGCGCGCAGGCCGAGCGAACCTCACCGCACTCCCCTCAATGCCGCAGCCTTGAGCAAGCCACCCGGCGCCAGGGCGAGCAATGCACCCAAATCCGCCGGCGCCTCGCTCGCCTTGCGCTTATAGCCGAGATAGCCGGCGACCAGCTCGTGCGCCGGCGGATGATCCATCCAATAGGCGCAGAGATCGTAGAATTGCGGCAGCGTCATCGCGTCGATCTGCGGCCAGGTATAGCCGCAGGCCGTCGCTAGGCGGCCGTAGATGTCTGACCAGCGGACCCCGGAGCGCTCGTCGCGGGGCCCGCCACGGCTTCCCCCATGTTGAGACCCGACAGGCGCATGATCGCGATGAAGGCGCGCGACAGCTCGTCGATGTTGGTCTCGAGATCGAGCAGCGCGTCGAAGCTCATCGCCGGATGGTCGCGGCGCAGCGCCGCGGCGATGCAGCGGATGGCCTGGTCGTAGCCCTCCTCACTCGCCAGACCGGCGCCCTTGAAGACCGCCGGGTAGATCTCGCGGAACTGACCGATGGTGAGCGGGCGGATGGCGAAGGCGCACCCGCCCAGCGTGACCGTGACCGGCTCGGCCATCACGACGCCTCCGCGAAGGACCATTGCAGCACGTTGCCGGCGGCGTTGGCGGCGACCGCGAAGTCGAGCTCGGGCACGACGAAATCCTCGAGCTTGGTGTGGAAACCGAGCTTGTTCGAGACGCAGTTGAACAGCTTCACGTTGAGCGGCTGACCCTGGAAGGTCGTGAACAGCTGCGCCTGGAAGGTCGGCGTCGTGCCGAGCAGCGGGTTCGGCAAGGTGACCTGCTGGCCGCTGCCGGCAACGGTGAAGGTGTAGGAGATGAGCACCGCCTTGCCGGCATCGCCCGAGCCGAAGGTATAGACGCCGGCGGCGACGCTGTATTGGCCGGCGTTGGGCGCGCTCGCCACCTTGGTCAGCGGCAGGCCAGTGGCGCCGTAGATCACGCCGTAATCGTCCTGCCACGTCGCCGCATTGGCGACGCTGACGGTGAAGGGCGAGCCCGATGGGATCGTGCCGGCTTCGCCGAACGACGTGGCGAGCTGCCCCGTGGCGAGCGTCTGGCCGAAGAAGAGATTGTTGAAGGCGATGCCGCTGATGCGCGCCATCTTGGCCTTGCCGGTGATCTTGCCCTGACCGCGCGCGATCGCGACGGGCCACTGGAACTGGCCGTACAGCTCCTTGCTGGTGTAGCTCAGATCGAGCTGCACCTCCTGCACCAGGCCGAAATTGATCGGCGTCGCGTTGGCGACGTCGGTGCGCGTGCCCAGCAGCACGCCCGAGCCGAAGGAAAACATCGGTGATCTCCATCTTCAGAAGAGAAGGGATTGGTTACAAGTCAGGGAACGGGCGACGATCCCTGATCATCGATCCTTGCGGCGAAACCCTGGCGGGCGCCCTAGGAATGATCAGCACAGACGATATGAACTGGTCGCGGAGCGGCGGTCTTGGATACCCGATCTCAGCCGCACAAACCGAATTCGCCGGAAACGGCGTAGTAATGGCCGCCGAACGCAACCCGCACTTCTGAGCAACCAATCAATTCGGCGACATCTCGGCTCTTCCAGGCTGCCGACCGCTCGTGCGGCGGCTTGGCGATCTCGTCGCTGGCATCGTAGACGATGCCGCGCCAGACCGAGAGCATGCGGTCATGTTCGAAGGCGATGATGGCGGGCGCTCGGCACTCGGTGGCGACTATCGTCGCCTTCCAGCCCCGGCTATCCTCCTGTGAGCACCGGCCGAGGATCACGTCGGACACGATCCGATCATAACGCGCCTTGTTGAGCCAGAAATGTATCATGTCCCCGAGATCGATACCGTAGAGCATGAGCAGAACGCCCACGGCCGGCACAAGCGACCATCCGGCCGCGGCGCGATAACGCCGCACCCAGAGCAGTCTGATGGTTATGGCGGCGGCAACCGCCGGGACCGCGATCCAGGCGGCGACCGCAAACCAGAACGCTCCCGACAATCCCCCAGAACAAAGAGCAACGGCATCACGTCGCCCGAGGCCGGCACGGCGAGGCTGACGAAAACCCAGGTGGCGCAGAGAAATCCGAAAAGACAACCGAGGATGATTCCTGCCCGGCGAGCCACCGCGTCGCGCATATCTTCAGCGTCAATGTGCATCGTAGCGCAATCTTACGATCGCAATCGGAGCAAAGCTCCAATTTCCCTCAGGGCTTCTCCACACGCTTGCTAGACCTGCGCGCCCGCCGCTTCCGCGCGCGCGAATCTGAGGCGCCGGCCCGCGACCGACCAGTAAGTAAGCGCTCCGCACAGGCCGACGAACATGAACTTGGGTGCCAAGACCATGGTGCCCTGCAGAAAGGTTCGAGAGTACTCCGGGTCATCAGGAGGCGACAGCCACAGCGCGACAGGCGTGAGCATCAGCCCCGTCGCTGCACCCCAAGCACCGTAATAGAAGATGCTGCGAATCATTAGCCGTCGGGCAATGACATAGGAGACGACGAACGGCGGCAGGGCGGTGACGAAGGCAACGAACCAGAAGACCTGTCCGATGATGACGAGTACGGGTAGCGACGCACGGCCTGCGGAGGTGAGCAGATCCTCCAAACTGAATTCAACCAGGCATGACAACGTCACGACGCTGACGGCGCAGAGGTAGCCGAAGCAGATCATTACCCAGTCCGGCACCGGCTCCAATGCCTGCGACTGCTCGCGGTCGATGTTCATGTCGATCTCGCGGATAGGTTACCACCGCCATCGTGTTGAAGCCAGTGCGGCCGTCCACAGCCGCTTGTGGCCAGCTCACCTGTGCGGCGCAACGATCCTCCCCGTCCTGTAGTCGTCATAGCCCCTCATAATCATGTCGGCGTTTTGCACCTTATTTTTGAAGGGACCGGACATGTCTTTCGGCGGAGCACCATGGTGGTGGCGATCCCACCAGTCTTTTGCTTGGTTGGCCATCCCTGCATTTGCCAGTGCTTCGTCTCGGGAGTAGCCAGCCGCCGCGGCCACGACGCCGTAATTATAGTTGGTAAAGTCGACATAGTTGCGATTGTACTGGTCGCCGGTCCGGTAGGCTGATTGGTAATCCATTGGCCCGTAGCCCGGAAGGAACAGGTAGGCCATGGCGCTTTCGCGAGGAGACACGCCCGCATCAACTGAGAGGGAAACTTGAGAGAAGCCCGCCAGGCTCTGCCCCATTTCCACGTTGTCCTCGAGGGACACCTCCTTGGGCATGAGCATGGGGCCGCCATGCCCGCCGTTCACGTAGCCGTCCCACAGCACCGAGCCGTCGTTCAAGGTTATGTATTTGCTGCCGGGCGGCCGCGGCGGAAGCTTGGCGGCGTC
>Ga0209701_10002743_pt1 | contig 11484 bp, 5 predicted proteins | sample CZO8metaG_4_FD_188356 | JGI IMG/M metagenome (GOLD analysis project Ga0209701, IMG submission 188356) | Vadose zone soil microbial communities from the Eel River Critical Zone Observatory, Northern California, USA - CZOApr15con2H3.8 metaG... | ecosystem: Environmental > Terrestrial > Soil >...
ATGACATGGTAGTGAGTGCGGAACGGTATGCCAAAAGCATACTGAACATTACAGACAAGGATCGCTGCTTCAGTGTAGCCAAGCTTTTCTTCGCCTATGGACTGGGAAACGGACTCTATTTTCCCTTGGCCGTAGGCGGTACCAGCATCCTATTACCCGGCCCACCCAAACCCCAGAATGTGTTCGAGGTCATCGAACGCCACCGGCCAACGTTGTTCTTTTCGGTTCCATCGAACTATGTCAAGCTTCTCGCTCACACTGCAGCGGATGGAAGGGAGTTCGACCTCTCTTCGGTGCGTCATGCGATTTCTGCGGGAGAGGCCTTGCCCGCCACTGTTTTTCATCGCTTCAATGAGCGATTCGGAGTGGAAATTCTGGATGCCATCGGCTCGACAGAAGCACTGCACATGATCATTTCCAATGTCCCTTGCGCCGTGCGACCTGGCTCCAGTGGAAAGATTATCCCCGGCTTCGAGGCCAGAATCGTGGACGACAACAACCGCCCTGTCGTGCAGGGTGAGATCGGCAATCTTTTGGTTAAGGCCGACTCCACCTGTGCTTACTATTGGAACCAGCATCAAAAGACCAAAGACACAATTGAGGGCCATTGGATCCGGACTGGCGACAAGTACTATCAGGATGAAGACGGATATTTTTGGTACGCGGGAAGAGCCGACGACATGCTGAAAGTGAGCGGCGTGTGGGTCAGCCCCATTGAGATTGAGCGCGCGTTAATCGAGCATCCTGCTGTGCAGGAAGCGGCGGTGGTCTTCCGAAAGGACGAAGACGAACTGCCCAAACCAGTCGCCTGCATCGTGACGCGTGACGGCGCTGCGGGCACACCGGAACTCGCCCGTGAACTGCAGGAATTTGTGCTCAGCCGCTTGCCTGTCTTCAAACGCCCGCATTCGGTGGAATTCCTTCCCGAGCTTCCGAAAACAGCCACCGGAAAGATACAACGTTTCAAACTCCGTGCGGGCGTTAACGAATAGCGCAACCCGGAGGCAAATGGACGTGGCAGTCGGCATGCCGGACCTGTGGCTGTTCGTAAAGCGCGTCAAGTCGACCGTAAGCTTTTTCCACAGCCAAGTGCAGCGGCGTGCGGTCCTGAAACGGAATTCTGAGAGGTGTCAGACAAGAGATTCCGGGCGGGCCGGATGGTTTCCGGGTTGCCCGTCATCCGTCCAGAGCCGGCGGCAAGCATTCATGGACTGCCGGTTTGCACAACAGTTCTGACTTCCGGTGAAAAGGTCGGATCGCCGCGTGTGAGTTACGGGGCTTGCCAGTCGAGAGCGTAGATTTCCTGGGTGCCGGTGTCGCGAAGCAGAAGCGGTGAATCGTCGGGGGCCAAACTGAGCCAGACACTGTAGAAACCTGCTTGCCGGAAGTTTTTCAGGTCGGCCACTCGCTCAATCTTCCGGTCGCGAGTGCGTACTCGCATCACTGACGGCTGGTTCTCCTCATGCAAGAAGTAAACATAGTCTCCGTTTTTCGACCAGTTGGGAAAACCACAGGTTATTTTCGCGATCTCATCCCACTTTTGAGTGGCAAAATCGAAAAGCATAAGGCTGCGGGACCGGAAAGGCATGGCAACGATATATCGTCCGTCGGGCGACCAGCGGGGCGAGAAAAGGCCCTTTGAGCCAGGCAACGTCGAAATTTGATTCGTCTTTAGGTCGAGGATCTGGATGGCACCGTTGGGATCAGAGGGCTCGCTACCAAAGGCAATTCTGCTTCCGTCGAACGACCAGGTAGGATCCCACTCTTGTGCGGAGTTCTCAGGTATCAATTCGCGCGGCGTCCCCCCCTCGGTCGAAACCGTGTACAGCTTCGGCTTCTCTGGGCCGGACGAAAATGCATAGAACACGATCTGCTGGCCATCGGGTGACCAGCTAGGCAGTCTGACACTCAGCGGCGGGTAGGTGAGCTGAATTCGCTGACTGCCATCCGATTTGCTTCTCCAGAGTGTGCCCTCCGGGAAGCTGACATAGGCCACCCACTGCCCATCTCTAGAAAAGCTAACGCTATCTGCCGAAATCCCGGAAAGAAGAGGAACGAACTCTGCGGACTTCGTGTCGTAGCGAGCCAGCTCGCCCCGCGCCAGTGCCCCCACCACGAACAGCTTTTTGCCATCCTTGCTGAGTAGAGGCGAGGAGAAACTCATCGGCCCAGAGGTCAACTGGACCGGCTGGCTGTCAGTTTTTCCGAACAAATTCCCCTTTTCCACACGGGCCCAGATATTGCCCTGTGACTGGAAGAGAAAATATTTTCCATCTGGGGTCCAGTTGCCGCAACATTCGTTGGGAGGAGTGTGCCAGGCGGGGAGTAGGGGATGCGGGTCTATCCCGTTGACTGAAACTTGCCAAAGCGAACCCCGCGTGACGAATGCCCCCCCGACTCTGAATCGAATCACCGTGCCGTCCGGCGACCAGACCGGATCAAACGTTTGATCGGGCGCTGAGACGAGCTTGTGGGATTCGGAGCCGTCACTTCTTGCAAGGAATAAGTCGTGTCCGTCGGCGTAGACAATCGTTTGGCCATCAGGAGACCAGGCTGCGGCCTGTCCAGCGGCGTCTCGCAATCTGCGGGGTGATTCGCCGAGCACGGGCAATCCCCAAAGCGGTCCATTGAACGCCGTCTGGCCCACCTCGTCCGCGACCAGCAGAGTTGCCCCGTCGGGAGAAACGGCAAGCAGGAACATGGTCGGGGCGGGAACGGGGACGGGCGCCACTTCCCCACCGGAACTGGACACTTGCGCGATGCGCCCGCCCCCGGAGGTGAACTCGCTGAGATAAAGTCGTGCCCCGTCAGTCCCGATCAGATACTTTTGATTGCCGTCGTGAGTGACCGGGACGTAGCCCGATACTTTGGGCGGAGGGAGTGGGCGAAATTGAAGATAGATGAGAGCCGCGATGACGAGGACCGCCAAGCCTCCGACAGTGGCGGCCCAAGTTTTCCATTCAGGACGACTGGTCTTAGAAACGACGGCGCCTGTCCCGGCCACTGCTGAAATTTCAGAACTGGCTGCCGATATTGTGGCGGCGGACCGTCCCGAGTCTGTGTCTCGCTTCAGCCGTTGTAGGTCGGCCCGCATCTCCGCTGCACTCTGATAGCGCAAGTTGCGGTCTTTCTCCAACGCTTTGTCGATGATACGTTGCAGCTCGGCGGGCATATCAGGATTCAGCCGCACGGCGGAGACTGGCGCTGCATCCAGAATAGCCTTGAAGATCTCTGCGGAACTGCCGGCATGAAACGGCAGTGCACCTGTCGCCATCTCGTAGAGCACGGCACCGAAAGAGAACAAATCGCTGCGGGCGTCCAGTTCTTTGCCGCGAGCCTGCTCCGGTGACATGTAGGCGATGGTGCCGAGCGTAGAGCCGGGACTGGTCAAGTGCGGCTCATCGACCGCTGCCGTCATCGTGTTTGCCAATGCATCCCGGCTTGAAGAATGGGCGAGTGCGACCTTGGCCAGACCGAAATCGAGCACCTTGGCGTGCCCGCGCTTCGTGACAAAGATGTTGGCCGGTTTAATGTCACGATGGACGATACCCTGGGAATGCGCGGCGTCCAATCCGTCGGCAATCTCCGTCGCAAGCGAGAGCAGGGTTTCGTTATCTAACGGATTTCCCGCAATCAGATGCTTCAGCGTCACGCCATCGAGAAACTCCATGGCAATGAAAGACTGCTCACCGTGTTTGCCGATTTCGTAGATGGTGCAAATATTGGGATGATTGAGAGCCGACGCTGCACGCGCCTCCCGGCGAAAGCGTTCCAGCGCTTGCGGGTCTCGCGACAGTTCATCGGGCAGGAATTTGAGGGCGACAAAGCGGCCAAGCTCCGTATCCTCAGCCTTATAGACCACACCCATGCCGCCACCACCAAGCTTATCGACGATGCGGTAATGCGAGATGGTCTGGTCGATCACTAAGAGATTATCCAACTTTCCGGTCGCCTCATCTTACGGACGCGGCATCGGCCAGTCAACGAATAGCGGCTCTGACACGGTCGCGTCGAACTCAGAACACTTGCCTTTGTACTGGTATTCGCGGAGGTGGCCCCACCCCGCACTACCATTCGGGACAAGACGTAATCGTTACCGGATGGTCGGCTAACCGAAAGTAATAGCGCGATGGGGTCTCCTGGAATCACTTCCGTATAGCCCGTCACTCGGCAAGTTGTGAGGAATGGCCCCATCTCCAGTTCGTCGCATGCCGCTGGCCTTTACATTTCGAGGGGCAGGCCGAGCGCAGACGCGGCAAGTAGCGTCTACCTAACGCAGCGGTCAAGACGTGGCAAAGCGGTCCCTACTCCAACCCCATTTTTTCGCGATGCACTAGCCAAGTACTAACTGCCGACGTACACTCTCGGCACCCTCTTCGAAATGCTGCAGAGGATCTCGTACGGGATCGTCTCGCAGATGCGCGCATGTTCCCCGGCGTCGATGTTCTTGCCATTACTCTCACCTAGGAGGATCACCTCGTCGCCGACTTCGACGCCCGCGATGCCGGTGACGTCAACGGTCGTCAGGTCCATGGAGACGCGGCCCGCAACCGGCGCGTACTCGCCGCGCACGATCACGCGCCCACGATTGGAGAGCAGGCGATGAAAGCCGTCGGCGTAACCGACCGGTAGAACGGTGATCCGGCTCTGTCTCTGCGTTACAAAGGTTCCGCCGTAGCCGACGGCGTATCCGGCTGCAACTTCTTTCAGAGCGATTACCCGCGTCTTCCAGGAGAGCACCGGGCGAAGCGACGCCGCAACCTCGGCGGATTGAGCAGCGCCCACCAAGCGGGAACGGGAGTATCCGTAAAGGGCGATGCCTGGTCGCACCATGGTTTTCCAGGTTTCGGACCGCGAAAGAATCGCGGCGGAATTCGCCATGTGCACTAGTGCGGGACTGAGCCCGTTCGCGATCAGAACGGTGCGAGCTTCTTCGAAAAGTGCGGCCTGCTTTCGCGTCTTCTCCGGATCGCGGACCGACGCGAAATGCGTGCTCACACCTTCAAGCATCAGGTGGCCGCTGGATGCGATGGCTGCACAGACGCCCGGCAACGCTTCTTTCGACGCACCCAGGCGCGTCATCCCGGTGTCGATCTTGAGATGAACCGGGAGCACGGTCTGCCTGTTCGCCGCCGCTTTCTCGAGCCGTTCAACGTGCCACGCTTCCCATACGACGGGAGTCAGATTATCGGCAACGACCTGGTCTTCTTCACCTTTCCAGATGCCGGTCATCAGAAGAAGGCGAGCCTTAATTCCGGCGCGGCGGAGCGCCATCGCCTCTTCCGTGCCCGTGACACCAAACCAGGGAGCGCCTTCGGACTCGAGCGCTCGCGCGCAGGCGGCGGCGCCGTGGCCGTAGGCGTCGGCCTTGACCACGGCACAGATGCTGACTCCTTCGCCGACATGTTCCCGCACGGCGCGAAAGTTTTGGCGGAGGGCGTCGAGAGAAACCTCCGCCCAGGTTGGGCTGGTGACGGCGGGAAAGCGGTCAAGGCGCGGTGCGTTCACTTTGCAGATTATAACGAGCGCGCCGCGCCTGGCCGTTAACTCCCTGAGAGCACGAAGTTGACGGTGATCTCGGTTTCGATCTCGACCGGTTCGTCATTCAGCAGGTAGGGGCGGTAACGCCATTGCCGGACTGCATCGATCGCGGCACCGGCCAGCATTGGGTGTCCACTCTCAAGGGTCAGGCGTTCAATCGTTCCCGATTTGCTGATGATGGCCCTCAACTGCACCGCCCCCTGAATGCGGGCTTGGCGCGCCAGTGGTGGATACAACGGCTGAACGCGGTAAATGAGATTGCCCTCCGCCCAATGCGAGATTCTGAGGGGATGAGTGGGCGCTGGCGGCCTGGGCGCAACCGCAGGAAGATTGTCTCCGAGGCTGTACGCGACGTCACCGGGTCCTCCGCGCCCGAAGTGGACATTCGGTAAGTCAGGTGCAGGGGGGCCTGATTTCGAATCGTCGATCGGCGCCGCATGGAGCGGAATCCTCTGCGGCTGGAGGAGGTGGTTGTTGAGCAGGTTGCTGACGGATCCCGCTGAGTAGTGCTCGCGCACAACTTCTACCGGCGGGGCCGGTGCGCGCATGGGTGGCACGCTGAGGGTCTGAAGCCATTGCAAACGTGGTGGCCCCTGGACCCAGAACAGCGGGATCGCCACGAGCAAGCTCAACGCCATTGCTTGAAAGGTGAACGAAGCTGCCGCCGACCATCCCCGGCGGGCGGAGTGATCCCAGGAACTTTCCAATGTGCTGAACATGATGTCCTCCGAACGGGCCCCGTTATCGGTACAGACACCTGCCGTGCGGAATTTGCTCCTAGAGGATCAGCGCAGTAAGAAAAGAAAAAGGCCGCGCTTGCACGCGGCCCTGGGAACTATGCTGTTGCGACTGGTGTCCCTACTGCTTCGGCGGATTGGTCGTTGCCGGCGGCTTGGTTGCAGGCGGAGTTGCCGGCTTGGTTGCAGGAGTGGTTGCAGGCTTGGCGCCCCCGGTTGGGGGCTTAGCCGCAGAGGCCGGCGGCGCCGGCACGCCGGACTTCACGTTGTAGGCTTCGATCACCGGCTGCGTAATATCGACGGACTGGCCGTACCAGACGACCGGTCCTTGCGGCCAGGGTTGCGAGGTGTCAATGATCATGCCGAAGCCGTTCTCACTGGCATACTTCACGATTACGGGAGCCATCTTTCCGAGGACTCGCTGCATGATCTCGCCCTGTTGATTTTGAGCTTCCTCGCGGGCGTCCTGCATGGAGCGCTCGAAGACCTTCTGCTTGGACTCGATCTGCTTGCGCAGTGTAGCGGCCGCGTCCTCGTTCATCTTGTCGCCCTGGGTGCTGAGCTGTTTCTTGAGTCCGTCGATCTCGTCGCTCATGGTCTTGAGCTCGGTCTGCTTGGGCTCGAGTTTCTTGGTGAGGACATCGAAATCGCGGCGTCCCTCGTTGGAGCCAAAAATTGCTCCTTCAATGCTGATGGTGCCGACCTTGGTGCCGGTAGCAGCTGGGATGGCGGAGGCAGCCGAGGGTGCGTTCGGTACGGCGGCGTTAGAAGCGGTAGTAGCGGCCGGGGTGGTTTGGGCTAGCGCAAAAAGCGACAGGCCGAACACGGTGGCCGCAAGAATTCGCATAAACTTGCTCGTCATTGGATCCTTTGGACTCCTTCGGATTGGTTCCGGGATTCGCTGGGCTCTACAAACACTTCGCAACCGGACCGATCGGCTCTCCGCGGCGAACGCGCTCCGCGTCGCCGGTGCCCGGCTCTTCACGCCGAACCTCAAGCGTGGTGACCACCCAGATTTCGTGGGTGTAGACGATACCAATTATACGGAGGCCGCGGGAACAGCGTCAAACGGAGGTCAGAGGTGAGAGGTCAGATAGCAGAGTTAAAGGCCTTCCATGCAGGCAGGGTTTCACCTCTGCAATCTGACCTCTCACCTCTGACCTCGCTTCTCAGTACCGGAACCGGTACTTCACCTGCACGCTAATTTCCCGGGGATTGGCAAAGTGCGTTCCGCCGAAGGTGTTGCTGTTGTCCAGCAGATAGTGGTGATTGCCAAGGTTGAGTCCGGTAAGCCGCGCGCTCCAGTTCTCGCCGAAAGTCTTTCCCAGGGACAGGTCGTAAGTCGTGTGCGAGGGCAAGTGGGCAGGCCCGTTACCGTCTACGAAGCCGGAGCCGTAGCTCAGTCCAAAGTCGGCCCATGACCGCCAGGGCAAACTCAGGTTCGCCCCCGTAGAGAGCGTGTCCCGCTGATCGTGATCGAGAAAGCAAAGCGGCTCCTCGCAGGAATCGCCGGTGAATAGGCCTCCGGTGACGCCACCATTCCAGTGCGCATACTGATGAGAATAGGCGAGCCGCCAGGAAACGCGATTCAACAGACGCGGCGAAGAAGCGGTGACCTCCCAGCCGCGAATGCGGGCATGTTCTAGAGTAAGGGGGAAGAAAATATTGGAGTTGCCCAAAGCGTCGTGGTCGAAGAAGTTTCTGGCGCCCGTGCGGAAGTTGGAGACGTCGAAGGTCCAACCCTTGACCGGGATCGCCAGGCCAAACTCTCGCTGCTCGTCGCGTTCGCCGTGGAGCGGGATGAAAGTACAATTGGCAGCGTTGCACTGCTCGATGATCGTGCCCGACACGGTGAGCAGCGGCGGAGCCTGGTAGTAACGTCCGTAAAATGCCCGCGCCACCCAACCTAGTTTGGGAATGCGCAGCGCCGCTCCGATCCGCGGGTCGGCTGCGTTGTCGTTGACTTTGACGAACTGGGAGTTCACTCCGTCGAACTGGCGCGGCCCCTGAAAGTGGGTCAGCCGGACTCCGCCGTTCACGGTGAGCCAGTCGGTGAGACGGTACTGATCCTCGAGAAAGATAGCGGTTACAGATCCCCAATCCTCGGTCCTCTCATGGACCGGAGACTTCGAGGGGTCGCTGCTACCCACGCCGAACAACTGGTTGTCATGCTGTCCCCACGCCTGCACTCCAGCGCGCGCATTGTGCTTCGCGCGCTGGATGGCCAGCACCGCCGTTCCGCCAAAGAAGTTTGATCCGCGGTCGCTTTCCGGAATTGCCACTGCATCATCCGGATTGCCATCGAACGTACCTACAAACTTGCCGATGTAGTGCGCGCGGTTGAAGTGGTAGAAGGGCGAGACGGTGATTGTCAGCCCCTGCGCGGCGGTGTGGACCCAGGAGAAATTCGCGAACGCATCGCGTTCATTCTCGACGTCGCGGTTGTCGGCGGTGGCTGGATCATTTGGATCGATCGGTACCTGGTAGTGATCGCCACGTAGCGACGTCACCAGCCGCAGCTGTTCGTTTGGGCTCTTGTTGAAAATGATTGACCCGAAGCCGCCCAGTCCCGCCGCCTGATCGTGCACGACTCTGGCAATCGGGGTTTCGAGGCCCAAATCGGTGCGATATCCCGAGAAGCTCCCGTAGTATGCCAAGCGCTGGGAGTGGTCGCCGAAGCTGATTTGGTTGTCGGTGTTGTTGAAGCAGCCGTAGCTCGCGACCAGCTCGGCCTGCCGGTTGCGCTCGAATCCGGAGCGGGTTACCACGTTGAAGACGCCATAGGTACGATCGCCATACTCGGCGTCATAGCCGCCGCGCTGGACTTCAAGGTAGTCGATGTCCTTGGGGTCGAACTGCGGTCCCACGTTGGAGGCGATATTCGTATTGGGAACGGGCACCCCGTCGAGCAGCCACGAGACCTGGTGTCCACCGCGGATGTGAAGCTGGTCGTGGACTACGTAGGCACCTGGCACGCTGCTGGTGATCATGGCGAGTGAGTTGGACTGGTCGGCGCCAGGAGTCTGCGCAATCTGGGCGCGGCTAATCAGCGTGGCCGAGGTGGAAGACGTCGGATTCACGGTGACAGGTTCGTCGGTGACGTTGACCGTCTCCGAGGCGGCGGCGAGCTTCAGAGAGAAATGCAGCCGGATATCGCGCCCCGAGCCCAGCGCCAGCTGCTGTTCTTCGGGCCGAAAACCGGACGATTGAACGTCCACCGTGTACTCGCCGATGGGAATCTTGTCGAAAACAAATTCCCCGGCGTCGTTGCTGTTGACTGTCTGTTCGAACGCGGAACCCACCGCGCGCAACTTGACGATCGCGCCGCGTACCGGGCGATGCTGAGGATCGTGAATCAGGCCGCGGACAGAACCGAGAATCGAAGCGATGGCGAGTGGGGCGAGCAACAGAAAACCAAAGGCGAAAAGCGCCGTCGGGGTGGTCGTCAGGCTTGAATACCTGGAACGCGTAGCCTTCATTTTTTTCCTCGCAGCAGTTCATCTGCTCCGGTAGGCACGGACGAAGACACAAAGAAGCGGGCTTCAGCACGCGCGTGTTGGTAGAGACGCGGCTTGCCGCGTCTTGGATTGGCGAGTTAGCTGCGAGGCGGAGCGCGGGCGGAATCGTTCTCGGCGGGAGTGAGTGGCGTCAGTTGCGCATCGGGCGAAGACAGCACCCTTTCGGTCGGCAGACCTCGAAGGGAGACGAGCTTCGATTGCGGTTGCGCCCATCGCGGCGCAGCCATCCCGCGACAGCAATCATGGTTCTGGCAACATTGCTCAACAGCGCGAAACGACGTCTCGGATGAAGGCGGCTCCGGAACCATCGCCATCCCATGATGGCATTGCATCACAGGCTTCGACGGCTGGCGCAAACAGTGCGCGGCTGGCGGCTGCGCAGCGCGGGCCAGCGCCAACGGCCCGAAGGCCGGGACGAGCATGACCAATACCAGCAGCCTGGCAATCCAGTGTTGCACTCTTCTTAGCCTGTCGCGGGACTTGATCGAGCAATCCCGAGTGAGATGTGGAAAAGCATACCAGTACTTGGCCGCTGGTTGCCAGCGGATTGGACTGCAACCGGCAACTGGGTACGGTCAACTGGGTTCCTGTACCATTTCCCCGTGCACGACCTTACCGAGCGGCTGTTGAAGACAATTCGCAAGCGGGAGCTGATCAGAGCCGGCGACCGCGTGGCCGCAGCGGTGTCGGGCGGCGCAGATTCTATGGCGTTGCTGCTTTTGCTGCTGGAACTGCGCCCCGAACTCGGGATCGTGCTGTCCGTCGCCCATGTGAATCATGAACTGCGCGGAGAAGAATCGGACGCCGACGAGCGGTTTGTCCTGGAGTTCGCTAAGGGACACAGCCTGGAACTGCACGCGCAAAAAGCGCCGCTGAACCGGCCACCGGATTCCGGAATTGAAGCGGCCGCCCGCAAACTGCGCTACGACTTTTTCCGGCAGCTGGCGCGTGACGGCAGAGTGTCGAAGATCGCGACGGCACATACCCTCGATGATCAGGTTGAAACCGTTCTGCTCCGTATTCTGCGCGGAACGGGAATCCGCGGGCTTTCCGGCATTCATCCACGGCTCGTCTTCGAGGATCGGGGCCACGCCTTCGGCGAGATTGTTCGTCCGCTCTTGGGCTTTCGCCGTGCCGAACTGGAGGCTTTTCTTCGGGATCGAGACCAGAAATGGCGCGAGGACTCTTCCAACCGCGATCTGGCCTTTCTCCGCAATCGGGTTCGCCACCGCTTGGTGCCGCTCCTCAAGGAAGACTTTGGATTGGCTTCGGCGGAGAACCTTGCCGACCTCGCTGAAATCGCGCGTGCCGAAGAGGAGCATTGGCAGGCTGCCCATCCGGAGATTCGCGGGCCGGCTTCTCGGGATGACAAGACAAATGCGGCGCTCCCGGTCGCTTCACTCTTGACCCTGCCCGTCGCCGCCCAGCGGCGCTTGATCCGTGGCTGGCTGGAAACGAACGTCCACGATTTGGGTGTCTCGTTTCGCCTGATCGAAGAAATTCGTGATCTTGCCAGCGCTCCGGCCGGGAAGAAGCTCGAACTGCCGGGCGGACACTTCGTGCGTCGAACCCAGCGAGATCTTTGCCTCGAGCCAGCGGGCACTCTGCAGGAACCAGTGCAGTACGAATATCGCCTGCGTGTTCCGGGCCAGATTGAAATCCGCGAACTCGGTATCCGGATCGAGGCT
>Ga0209701_10002744_pt1 | contig 11482 bp, 12 predicted proteins | sample CZO8metaG_4_FD_188356 | JGI IMG/M metagenome (GOLD analysis project Ga0209701, IMG submission 188356) | Vadose zone soil microbial communities from the Eel River Critical Zone Observatory, Northern California, USA - CZOApr15con2H3.8 metaG... | ecosystem: Environmental > Terrestrial > Soil >...
TCAAAGTGCTCGCGACCCTCGGCCAGACAACGCTTCATGCCGCGACCGCGGAACAGAACGGAGATGCGCCCCTCGATACCGGCACGGAAGCGCTGTCCCTTCTTGAACGCGGAACTCTTCTCGTAGGCTTCGCGCTGGGGTGTTTTCTTTCCCCCGCGTTGTGGGATGGATACTACCTTGACCCCTTCTTGCTCGCACATCTTCACATTGTTCTCGCTGTAGAAGCCACGATCCGAACCGTAGAGTTGGGGGGCATGGCCGAACCTTTCCCGGTGATGTGCGAGCGAAGCTGCGACCTGATCTTCGTCACACGGGTTTCCGTCCAATACCTTGTATTGGGTGATGAGGCCCTGAGCGCTTTCCGCGAGAAAGATCTTGTGACCGAACTCGATCGGCGTTTGCACCTTGCCGCGCTTGATCAGATCGGTATGGGGTTCAAAGATGGAATAGATTTTCTGGGCGGTGGGCACCTGCTCTCCCTCGAGCACGCGCCGGCGGGCCTGATCCACGACCTGTTCCCCCAGTTCGCAATAGTGCTCGATTTCCTTGCGGAGTTGGCCAAGGGTCAAGTCGGCGACCAGGCCTTGGCCCTTCGCTTTCCGGGTGCGCTGAAGCACTCCGCGCGCGCCGCTCACCACCGCCTGGGTAATTCCGATGAGCTCGCGATATTTCCTGGTTTGTTGTTCGTGTCGTTGCTTCGTCGTCATGCGCTGGATCTGTTGCATGCGCCGCCGGGCGGCTCGTGAATGATTGCGGAACCCTTTGACGGCCTGCCCCACGGCCTCGCCCAGGTGGGCCACCAAACGCGTGATCACGCGCACCGTATCCCACAATAATGTGTTGTCGGTGGGGTGATGAATATCGGTCTCGACTACGGTGCTGTCGACCCGGAGTTGATTGCCATCCTCCAGTCCCCGATCAATCGCGGCTTGCACGAGCAACTCATTGACGGCGTGGAGCGTCTGGGGAGTAAGGCGATTGAAGGCACGGTGGAAGGCGTCGTGTTTGGGTACCGTCTGGCTGCGGAAATCGGTGAAACTGCGCAGGGTGTAGCCGTCGGCGATGCGTTCGCTCAGTTCGCGAAGGTCCCAGCTCTTGACGCGCATTAAAACCAGCGAGCGCAAGACCTGGGAGGGAGTCAAGCCGTTGCGGCCCGTGGCCGGGTTCTTCAGGCCGCGCTCCAGATCGCTGCGTACCTTCTTGATCATCCCTTCGTGCTGGTCGAGAAAGTTGGAGATGGTCTGGAGAACGGGGTCCAGGACAATGCCCTGCTGGATAAACTCCAAGTCGGCAAAACTCACTTGCGGGGGCTCGGCTCGGCTCATGCTCCACCTGGTGGGGAATTAGTTCTATCTCGCAGCACTATAATGCTATCGGAATGCTAAGAGCAAGCAAAATTCCCAAAACCGCAGCGGTGTATCATCGAAAAACCAGGAAAGGATGCCGCTACATCATGCGCAGCCCACTCCAGTCGCTGGAGGCAAAGATCGCCCAGATCAAACAGGAGATCACCGGGCTCGGGGCGGACTTGCAGCCCGGCCGTTTGACACAGCAGTATAACGTCTGCGGCAAAGCGGGATGTCGTTGCAAAGCCACACCCCCGCAAAGACATGGCCCCTATTATCAGTTGAGTTTCACCCGCAAGGGGAAAAGCAGGACGCAATTCGTGAAGCGGGAAGACCTACCCTTGCTGCAACAGCAAGTGCGGAATTATCAGCGATTAAAAACTCTGATGGATCGATGGGTCGCCTTGGGTATGGCTCTGTCGCAGCTCCGGCTCCGCCAGCAGCAGGAGTTGCGAATGGTTTCAGCCCCGAAAAAACGCGCCTAAGCGCGCGTTTCCCGGCAAACACCGGCCTGAGGCTTAGGATTCCCATCCTGGGTCGCGGCGCAGAATCGCCTTCTGTCACGGGATTACGCGTTTCGCGACAGAAACTAGTCTAGTCTAGAACAATGACGGCAATCGCTGAATAAGACGTGCCCGAAGCGCGGATTGACGATTACGCCGGATCTGTTCAAGCGAGTGGATTTTGAAACGATGGAGTGCGAGAAGTGCGGGGAGAGATTTCAGCCCGCTACGTCTTCACGGGAAAACCAGTGAAACCGCCGCCATCGCGAGGATACATCGTACCGCCCGGACAAAATAAAGCGCCCCAGAATCCCGATCAGATTCCAAGGCGCTTATCCTTAGAGCCTCTCCCTGTATCGCCCTCATACGCGAAGGGTAGGCTGCTTCACTGCACGCGTAAACAGCCAATTCGTATAGGCCGAGCTAAACGAATGGTACGGGCGTCAGGCGGCAGATGAAGAGGGCGGCCGTATCCAAAAAGGCGCCGGGAAAGAAAATTCGCGTGGCAACCGCGACAGCGTCAGTCGAACGCAAGAGAAGAAGGGAAACGCCCCAAGAACTTGCGCTCCTCTCGCGGAGGGGTTCAGGGCAATGACGAGGCCGCTGGACTTGCGGTCAGGTCGGGGACTCGCAAGACGAGAGCGAAAAGTCGCCGAGGCACAGGTTGCGCTAAGAAAGATGCAGCCATCACGGCAACGGCGAACGTTACCCTTGAAACGCGTTGACGTTGGGTTTCATTCTGGCGCTGTAACGTAAACGCGGTCCGCAGCCACAAGTTCTGCATTGGGTACTTCCGTGCGAAGCTTGACGCTTTGCATCGCAGACTTCTTGACCGGCTTGGCCAGGAATGTCAGGAGGTACTGGTGAAGTAGCCGGCGGCCCAAATCATCCAAATACGGGGAGAACGACACCGGAGCTTCCGAACCCAGATAGTAAGATTCACCTCCAGTTTCGTCTGAAAGCTGGGAGAGGTAGTTCTGCCCCCAGTTGATACGCCAGAAACTGTGGCCGAAGTGGCCCGCCCCTGGGGTGTAAATCGAGAATATGATTATGCCCGCCCGCTGTGCTTGCTCCACCGCCTGGTCAACGTAAGGGTCAGAAGCGCCGCCGGGTCCATAACGATCGATCCCATCCGAAATCATCAAAATCTCGCGTCGCACCGGGGTTTCTGGCCAGCGCTTGATCAGGTCAGTGACCGAAAAATAGGGACTGGCGTTCACACCAGCAAGTCCGAGCGGCAGCCGCAGACTCTTGGCTGCCTTGTTGTGGTCTTCAGTAAGATTTTGCACGATGTCGACAGTCCCGTCGCGCATGTAGCCGACGCCGATTCTCGTCGTGGCCGGTTGGGAATTGATGGATCGGCGAAGATCCTCGAGCTGAGAACCGAGGCTACTGCCGGCGGCATCGTCAAGCAAGAGGAAGAGCTCGAGTTCGGCATGGTCTCCTTGCAAGGGAATCCAATTGGTCGTTTTGACACGATCACGACCTTGATAAACCATCACGTCTTCGCGCTGGATAACGGGCAAGTCGGCGCCATGACGAGCTTCTGCCGTTACCACCATGTGCACTGGGGTTCCGGTCGCTGGCGACTGCTGGCCCGTCAGCAGGGGGGTGGCCGCGAGAACGCAGGTTACGAGGAGCACATTACGTTTTAAGCAGCTTTTGTACATAACGTCTTTCCGCGGAAAATTGGAAGTTATCGAACGCAACTCTTCCAACAGCCGCTACAGTGGGGACCACTAGAGCACTTGCTTCCGCAGTTCTTCTCGTTGCAGCCGCAGCTACCACAACCGTGACAATATTGAGTTCTGTCAGCGGACGCGCCTTCCTTTTTCAACTGCGTAGTTATTTAAGACAAGTTTGGCATAGTCACCCTCGGGACGGGATTCTAGCAGAGATGGAGCAACCGGAGACGCGGTTTACTGGGGTTCGTTAAGCCTAACTACACGGGTCACGAACGTCAAAACGCTCTCACCCACGCTTCCCGTGACTTCCCAACAGCCTTCTGTCGGAAAGATGAGCGCGGTGGCTTGAAACCCCGTGTCACGGTAGCCTTCAGGAATGTCTGCGCGCAAGGGAGGCGATGACCTGTCTAGCCTCTTCCCTTGAATACTCAATCTGCCTCGCACTCCCCTGTACCATGCCCATTTCATGCTCAGTGAACCGTCCGAAAGTATGAAACCCGGCCCGTTAGGCCGAAATACCACCGTTCCGTCGGGCCAGAGTGCTGTCCATAACTTTCCGTTTTCCGTGCGAGTCCTTTATGGGACCGTCGCGTGGACCTTTGTAGTCTTGGGAGTAGCTAACCGTACCGCCAAAGTTTTTAACTGGTGGTTGGCTTTGGTTTGGAACCGTCACGGCACATCCGGGCGAGGAGTTGTGTGGTGTTTGGCTTTGCGCCGACTGCAGTTCGGGTGTGAAGCCAATCGCAGCAATCGCAGCAGCCAGTGGCAGCAGCAATAGTAGGGGTGCCTGCAAATTCATAAACGCTCTTTTTGGTAGTCCAATAGCCGTTGCTCGAGCTGGGCCACAGAATAGGAAGTCATTGGGAGTAAGCACCTTTCTCTGGACGATGGAGAAGTTGATTTCGATTTGGTTGAGCCAACTGGCGTGGACGGGGGTGTGCACCAGGATGGCAGGGGCCATTGGGAGCGAAAGCGCCGTGCGGCCTTGAGGGCAAGTGAGCGATTCCGGCAGCGCTTCCTCTGCGTCCGCTCTCCTACCTAACTAGTTTTCTTCGAATGGGTTGGGACTCTGGTGCCGGGAACAGGACTTGAACCTGCACGCCTTTTGGGCATTGGATCCTAAGTCCAACGCGTCTGCCAATTCCGCCATCCCGGCTCAATCAATTACAGTCAAGCTGCTCTTCTGGTGCTAGTTGTCGTGTCAGTTGGTTTCTCAAGTTTCGATGCTGCCTCTACAACTGATCTGCTTTTGTGTCTGCTGATCTTCATCGCTACAACCTCCGGAATTCCGACCTTCCCATCTTAACTTATCGTCGTCGCCCTCCACGAATTTTCCAAGGCCAGCCTTTTCGCACAACGCCCACCACGCGCCACGAAAATCCTTGACCCCTTCGCCACCTCGGGTAAAAACATAATCGTCTTTGCCCTTTCTGGCGACACACTGAGACAGGAGGTCGAAGACGTCCTGCGTCATCTTTATGATTCGCCCATCGTCATTTTTGGTGTCACCGGGGTCCAGGCAGATGGTGCGGTGAGCGAGTTCTATTTGGCCGACTCGCAGGTCAAGGAGTTCTCCGCTGCGAAACCAAAAGTGTAGGCGGTCGCTAAGAGGCCCCGGAACTACAATTCCTGCGCAGGTCGAGCAACTGCATCTCCGGATTCTGGTGGGGTCTCGAAACTCTCGAATATAGGACGGCTCGCCTCATCGGCATAGGTGCGCGGCCACGCTTCGCAGTAATACGGGTGACGGGTCGATGGTCGGACGTCGCTCCGCTATTTCGAGCAGCGCCGCGACGATATTGAGGCATCCACAACGGTGCAGCCACGCTGCCGTCATAATTGGTGAGCGACTCATGCCGCCGACACAGTGGATCAACAGTTTTCCGTTTCGAACGCCTTCCGCAATCGCTGCCATGACGGCGTCGAACTGTTTCGCCGAGATTGGACGCGAGTCGGCAATTGGGACACGAGTGTAGCTAACCCCGCTTGCCTTGTGCGGAACCTTGTGGGAGCAGAGAGAGACGACGGCGGTGATGCCGAACGGGTTCTCGGCTGCAAGCCGTGCCGCATCTTTCAGGCTACCGAGATAAAGACGTTCCCAAACTCTCGTTATCACTCGCCTCCTGCCTCTCTGTCTGTGGATTTGCTCTGGACACCCACGCAGGCCGAACGCAACAGCCTGCGTTTAGAATGGCAAACCGCCATCTCCGGCTCGAAAATATCCAATCGATCTTTGATGCAATTCATCAGTTCTCCGATCTGGCGATCTGTGCAATGTGTTAGCGGCTTGTCCAGCATGGCAGCGACCCACAACCTGCGAAATCTCCTCAAAACGTCGATTGAGCTTGCGAGGTCGCTCTGAAACCACTTGCCCGGTTCAGCCGAATCTTTGTGAGTGACCTTCAAAGGAAGGACCTTGCGGATCACGAGCCAAAGCCTGCTTAGATGTTTTGCGGCTAGTGCGCCGGGTGCAAACAGGACACACATGAAGATGAAGCCATCGAAATCCACAAAGCCCGCATATTCTGCCATTCCGGGTGGTACTTAGACCGTGCAATCCTAATAGCAGTGGGAACATCAGGTCTGCGCATGCCGTCGATAAAATCAATCTCGCTGACTGGGTTTTCCCACTCGTGCAAATGGGACTCTTGATGTTTGAAAAGAGCCTGACCATCGTTCGCTGGTTCCTTCTTGTGCCAAAAATTGATGTACATGAACTCATGAGTTTTGGTCGCCTCATCGAAGGTGAGGCCGCGTTGATACAGCCATGCCAATGTTCCCGGTCGTCGCGTCGCGTCAACCACCCATCCGAAGGGTGGCTTTAAGATTGCCCCGTGTGGCCCTGAACACGGTATCGCGCCAAACCCTTGGAACTGTCCTAGTTCCTTCCAGGTTTCGCACCGCCGACCTTCGCAGATCGTGAAACAGCAAGCCCTGCCATTTTAACTTATCGTCTTCATCCTTCACGAATTTTCCAAGGCCAGCTTTCGCACAAGGCCCACCATGCGCCACGAAAATCTTTGACCGCTTCGCCGCCTCGGGTAAAAACGTAATCGTCTTTGTTTTTTCCGACAATACACTGGGACAGAAGGTCGAACACTTCTTGCGTCATCTTGATGATTCGCCCGCCGTCGTTCCTGGTGCGCCGGGGTCGAGGCAGATGGTGCAGTGAATGAGGTCTACTAGGCCAACTCGCAATTCAAGCAACTCGCCACCTCGAAACCCAAATGTATAAGCTGTAGCCAAGAGGCTCCGCAGCCACGATTCCTCGAGGTGGCCCATGAGCTTGTCATACGCCGTGTGGTCCACAAAACCTTTGCGAGGCGCGTTCTCCTTCAGGCCGCCGAATCGCAGAAGGTCGCGTGCCCGTCGAGGCTCGCTGTCGTAAGCCAAGCGGTACGTCCTCTTCCCAGACACGGGCAGTACCCGCTATATGATGTTCGGATGCGCCTGGTTGGCATGAACACGCGGAAAGAGGACAACGAAGACTTTGGCGAGATCAGTGGCGCGGGACAGATCGGGCGCTCGGTTGGCTGACAGCTTGGCCATTCTCAGACACGGTGTATTACAGAATGTCTTTCAGCGCGAGAAATGGCTTGTAGACCCAAGGCTTGCAGCTCAAAAAATCGATTAAGGCAGATTGCTGGCTTGCAGCAACCAAAATAACAGGGAGCAACGGAAAGATTCGATTCCAGCACATTGACAGCGAATACGTAAGTGAATTTGGCGATCCCGTATGGCGCAAGTGACAGCAGGTTCATGGGCGTGCCTCAGAATTGCATCGCTCACGTTAGGCCGGAATGCCAAATTGGCAGTGAGGTCGCTCAAGGCACAAAATTGCGCGCCAAATCATCTCCACTTCCGCATCTGCTTCCACGCCTGCACGAGTTCCTGAATCGCTCTCGCACTCGGAAAGTGTCCCGGCCCGATCCGGCAGACGTTGTGGGCGCTTCGGTAGAAATCCTGAACGGCGGTCGTTCCCATCATCGAGAGCCGGTGCTGGAGGTCAGCCAGTTCTTTCCGGGTCAAAATCTCGTCGGAACCGCGTGGCCGTCGCGCCATAAATCGCAGTCTAGCAGATTCGTTTTTTGTTCGCTTGGTGCAGCGATTATTTTAAATAATGGGTGTAAATGGGCGTGTTATTGGGTGTTGAGAAAATTGGGTGTAATTGGGTGCATTATTGGATGTCATGATCCGGCCTGCCACTCTCCAGATCACCCAGGAATTCTCAGTCCTCACGACCAGTCGAACATGCAATCTCATTCGCTGGTTGAGTCGCTGCTGCAGCACGCCACCTCGGGTACGGACGCTGAGCCTAACTCGACTCCCGTCTCCATGCTCATGGCCACCAAGGCCAATTGGACCCTGATGTTCCACGGTGAAGCCTTCCTGGTTGACGTTCAGCAAACCGGGCCGCGCGGCTTCGACAAATTGTTCTCTACCAACTGGTGGATGCCGATGGCACAACGAAAATTCGGCAATGGCACTTTGACCATCCGGGCCATGCTCAGTTTCGAGCCGGCCACGATTTCGAGCCGACGCTACCCGGAACTTTTCCAGCAGGGCGAAACCGCCTTCGGGCGTGCCATCGTGGACGGCCAGCACCCACACGATTTCTTCATGGAGCTTGCCGCTTTGTACGATTACAAGCTGGCGGATCGCACTCTCTTGTCTTTCTACGCCGCTCCCATGGGCGATCCAGCGATGGGTCCGGTCGCCTATCCTCACCGGGCGTCGGCGTCGGAGGATCCCATCGCGCCACTCGGACATCACTTCCAGGACTCGACCCACATTGCGGCGGACGTGGTTACGCTCGGAATCACGCATCGCAACCTGCGGCTGGAAGCTTCCGGCTTTCACGGACGCGAGCCCGACGAATTCCACTGGAACATCAACTCCGGAAAAATCGACTCCTGGTCCACCCGCGTCAACCTCAATCCCGGCCAGAACTGGACCGTGCAGTATTCGATTGCGCAGCTTCACAGCCCGGAGGCGCTCGCCCCCACCGCAGACGTCCGTCGCATGACTGCGTCGCTGCAACCTCCCGCTGCGAAAGGGCAACTGGGCCTCGCTCCTGCTCTGGGGACGAAATCAGGACATCTCGGGCGGGAACGTGGGCAATAGTTATCTGGCCGAATCCACCTTGCGATTTCTCGAACGCAACTATGCCTGGATGCGGATCGAAAATCTGGACCGCACCAACCAGCTTCTTCTCGGCGAAAGCCCGGAACCACCTGGCTTCAGCGAACGCTACTTCGCCCGGGTCCAGGCCTACACGGCGGGCTACGAGCGTGAAGTGGGGCACATTCCTCACCTGTCGACGGCGTTCGGAGGTCAATTCACCTGGTACGGCGTGCGCGACAACTTGAAGCCAATCTACGGCACACATCCCGTCGGCGCGATCGTATTCCTACGTGTTCGGCCGCGTTAGAGCAGGCGCTACCACCGACCACCTAGACCCGGACCTCGTCCGGGTGGGCGAGCGCCGCTCGCCTGGAAGCTGCGGAGCTTCGCTCCCCTGGGCGGGCGAGGGCGTCCGCCCCTACATGTGCCGAGTCGAGTGTCGTGTCCACACGGAACATCCGGCTTTCTTTTCCCACCACAATCCCGCTACACTGAGCTTCCTATGTCGAATCCAACGCAGCCCAACATCAAACTGACCAATACCAGCGAGTATCGCGAGCACTACGCCAACAGCGTGCAGGTGCGGGTCAACGTCTGGGATTTCTTCCTGGTATTCGGTACGTTGCAGCAGCAAAGCGAAACCCAGGTGGAAGTCAGCAATTTCGAGGGTATCTATTTGAGCCCGCAACAGGCCAAAGCGCTGTCGGCCATCCTGCAGCAGAATGTAGCTGGGTATGAAAGCACATTCGGCGAAATCAAGCTCGATCCGCGTATGATGGCCCCCGGCCCGGTGCACTGACCGGCCGTCAAGTATCTTCGATCGCATTGAGAACTGTTCGCCACCCCTCGCGCGGCTCCCATCCAGCGCTGGTATTTGCTCTCACGTTTGTGGCGCTGCTGGCGCTGCACGCTCCCTTGCTGCGCTTGCCCTATTTCTGGGACGAGGCCGGTTACTACGTGCCAGCCGCGCGCGATCTGCTGTTGAGCGGAAGCCTGATTCCTCACTCCACTCCATCCAACGCTCATCCGCCGCTGGTGATGGCTTATCTCGCGCTGTGGTGGAAAATTGCCGGCTACGTGCCGGTGGTGACCCGTACTGCCATGCTCCTGGCCGCATCGTTTTCGCTGCTGGGATTATTTCGCTTGGCCGAGGCGGTCGCAAGCACGGAAGTTGCAGTCGGGGCCACGCTCTGCACCGCGCTCTATCCCGTCTTCTTCGCTCAGAGCTCTCTCACCCATCTCGACCTGGCCGCCGCCGGACTCACGTTCTGGGGCCTCTACGGCTATGTGAGGGGCAGGGCTTGGCAGGCTGCGCTGTGGTTCTCACTCGCGGCTCTGGCCAAAGAGACTGCGATCCTCGCGCCGCTGGCGCTGTTTGCGTGGGAACTTCTCTCCCCGCTGTTTCGCATCCGGGATCGGAGCAAACTACAAGGTGGCCCTCAAGGTCTGGTCCTCCAGGGCAGAGTTCAGAATTCGCTCTGGCTTCTGTTGCCGCTTTTGTTTCTCACCGGGTGGTACGTCTACCACTATTTGCGAACCGGTCTCGTTTTCGGCAATCCGGAATTTTTCCGCTACAACGTCCAAGGCACACTTCATCCTTTGCGAATCGTGCTCGCGCTACTCATCCGTCTCTGGCAAACCTTCGGCTATCTCCACTTGCTGGTGCTGACCCTGGCCGCGCTGTTTGCCATGTGGCTGCCTCCTCTCCAAGACCAGAACGGAGAGCGCCCGCGGATCGCCTTAAACACGCAGTTTGCTGTGCTTTCCGTGATCGTCACCTATGTGCTTGCGATGGCACTCGTGGGCGGAGCGGAGTTGGCGCGTTATATGCTGCCCGTCGTTCCTCTCGTCATCCTCATCGCCGTTTCCACGCTCTGGCGGAGAGTGCGTTGGTGGCGCGGCGTGATAGCGATCGTGGCTCTGATGTTCGTGGCTGGATGGTTCGTCAATCCGCCGTATGAGTTCGCGCCCGAAGACAATCTCGCTTATCGGGACTACATCCGCCTTCACCAGCATGCGGAAGATTTCCTGGAAGCGCGCTATCCCATGGCTCGCGTCCTTACTGCCTGGCCGGCCAGCGACGAATTGACCCGCCCCTACCTAGGCTACGTGACCCGCCCCATGCGAGTGGTCCGCATTGAACATTTCGCCGCAGAACAACTCATGGCGGCAGCCGACGTCCGTTCCGACTTTGAAGTCGCACTCGTGTTCTCCACCAAATACGAGCCCGCCCATCCCTTACTGGAAACGTGGCTCTTGTGGCAAGCGTGGAAGGCCCGTTTTTTCGGCTACCATCGCGATGTACCCCCCGCCGCCGCCGCTCAAATCCTGGGCGGAACCCTGGTCTACACCGAAGCCCGCAACGGACAATGGATCGGCGTGATCGAAATGGAGCAAATCATCAACGCTCGAGATCATGGACGCTCGAGCCAGGCGGCAAAAAACTGATGCCGCCACGGACCGCGCGGGGACAATCGTGGGCGAACTGGGGACACAATTCTTTATTGCTGCTGCTGTTGGGTCGGCTGGACGGGTGGCGGACTCTGGAGTCCCCCGAAAGAACTCATCCCGGATGGATTTTGCCCGGATGAAGATGAATTCTGCTGCAGAGGAGCTGCCACCTGCAACGCTGGCTGCGCTGGGGTGGTGATCAAGCCTCCACGATCCATCGTCGGATCATAAATGAACTGCCACTTGTCATAATGATTCTTGTGATTGAACTCGCGAATGCTCTGCGCTTTGCTGGTGCTGGCCACGCCCACGACCGGTCCCCCGCCAAAAACCTGGCTGGATAACTTGTCACTCCCTGCGCCGGATTGTCCCT
>Ga0209701_10002753_pt1 | contig 11462 bp, 8 predicted proteins | sample CZO8metaG_4_FD_188356 | JGI IMG/M metagenome (GOLD analysis project Ga0209701, IMG submission 188356) | Vadose zone soil microbial communities from the Eel River Critical Zone Observatory, Northern California, USA - CZOApr15con2H3.8 metaG... | ecosystem: Environmental > Terrestrial > Soil >...
CAATTGCTTGGAATTGGATGTGAAATGGACATAATTTCATCGTTTGCGCGAGAGCACGCCAACCTTCGACCGGTTGCCGAATCGACAACCGCGGGAGAAGTTGCCGAGATGAGCACGTTGGAACGCGATGGCGTCGCGCACGAGGGGCCCGCGCTGGATGAGCTGCTTACAGGCCCGCCGGCGGTCGCCGAGCCGATCCGGGTCCACGGCAAATTCTTCTTCGCCGGCGAAGCCAAACACTTCGTCAAGGGCGTCACCTACGGCCCGTTCGCCACCGGTACGCACGGATCGCCGTTTCCGGAGCACGCGGTGGTCGAGCGCGATTTCGCGCTGATGCGGGGCGCCGGGATCAACACCCTGCGGGTCTTTACCGTGCCGCCGGTCTGGCTGCTCGACCTGGCCGGGGAGGCCGGGCTCAAAGTCTTGGTCGGTCTGCCGTGGTCGCAGCATGTCACCTTTCTCGACAGCGCCGCGATCAAGGCTGAGATCCGCGCCGCGGTCGCGGCCGGGGTGCGCGCCTGCGGTCGCCACAAGGCGGTGTTTGCCTATCTCGTCGGCAATGAAATCCCGCCCGACATGGTCCGCTGGCATGGCGCCGACGCGGTGCGGCATTTCCTCAAGGATCTCGTGCGGCTGGTGCGGCAGGAGCACCCGGGGGCGCTGGTCAGCTACGCCAACTTCCCGTCGACCGAGTATCTGACGATCGATTTCACCGATTTCCTGTGTTTCAACGTCTATCTCCACGACGAGACCGCGTTTCGCCGCTACATCGCCCGGCTGCACAATCTGGCGGTCGACAAGCCGTTGGTGCTGACCGAATTCGGCATCGATTCGATGCGCGAGGGCGAGGAGGAGCAGTCCCGCATCCTCTCCTGGCAGGTCCGCGCCGCCTTTGCCGCCGGGGCCGCGGGCACCTTCGTCTTCGCCTGGACTGACGAGTGGTTCACCGGCGGCCACCTAGTCGAGGATTGGGCGTTCGGCCTTGTCGATCGCGACCGTCAGCCGAAACCCGCCCTCTCCGGGGTCGCGCGCCGCTACAAGGGGTCCTTGCCGCCGCCCTTGCCGCGCTACCCGCGGATATCGGTGGTGGTGTGCGCCTACAACGCCGAGCGCACGATGGAGGCGTGCCTCGCCTCGCTCGAAGCCCTCGACTATCCCGATTACGAGGTCATCGTCGTCAATGACGGCTCCAAGGACCGCACCCTCGAGATCGCCGAGCGCTTTCCGTTCTGCCGGATCATCATCCAGCCGAACAAGGGGCTCTCCGTCGCGCGCAATGTCGGGGCCGAAGCGGCCACGGGCGAGATCGTCGCCTATACCGACAGCGACTGCGTCGCCGATCCGGACTGGCTGACCTACCTCGTCGCCCGGATGGAGACGGGGAATCTGGCGGCGTGCGGTGGTCCCAATTTCCCGCCTCCCGAAGACAGCCTGGTGCCGGCCGCGGTTGCGGTGTCGCCGGGCGGCCCGACGCATGTCCTGCTCAGCGACGAGGTCGCCGAGCATATCGCCGGTTGCAACATGGCGTTCCGCCGCGAGGTTTTGCTGGCGCTCGGCGGCTTCGACCCGATCTACCGCGCCGCCGGCGACGATGTCGACATCTGCTGGCGCTTCCAGGATGCCGGGCATGCGATCGGCTTCAGCCCGGCCGCGGTGGTCTGGCATTTCCGCCGCAATACCGTGCGCGCCTATATCAACCAGCAGCGCGGCTACGGCAAAGCCGAGGCGCTCGTCTATGCCAAGCACCCGTTCCGCTTCAATCTGTTCGGTCAGGCTAAGTGGCTCGGGCGGATCTACGGCGATCTGTCGGCGGCGCTCCTGTTGTCGAGAAAGCCGGTGATCTATTCCGGGGTGTTTGGGCGCGGTCTGTTTCAGACGATGTACGAACCGCCCTCATCGTTGACCGCCTTGTTGCCGCTGACGTTCGAATGGAGCGTTGCCGCGCTCGTTCTCGCGCTCATCGGCATCCTCGCCGGCGGCTGGCTGTGGCTGCTCGCGGTGCCGCTGCTGGCGACCTGGGCGATGTGCATCAACGGGGCGTTGAAAGCGCCGATCGACCCGCGCTTTACCGGGCTGAAGGCGCGTGCGCTGGTCGCCCTGTTGATTTATCTCGGACCGCTGCTGCGCGGCTGGGAACGTCTCAAATGGCGCGTCAAGACGATGCAGACCCATGACCATATCGGCCTTGTGCCTGTGGAGCAGCGGGCCCGCATCGTCTGGTCGGAGCGCGCCTTCGTTCTGTCCTACTGGAACGAAACCGCGGGCGAAAAAGAGGCGTTACTCCAGGGGATAATGGATTTCCTCCTGCCGCAGAAATATTTCGTGATGGCCGATACCGGCTGGAGCAAATGGGACCTCAAGATCGCGCGCGGCCTGTGGAGCCGCGCCCTGGTCACAGTATGCGGCGAGAACCACGGCGGGCAGAAGCGCCTGTTGCGGGTGCGCTGCGCGATGCGCTCATCGAGCGTGGCCCGGGTGTTGCTGCGCTGCTATGCGGCGCTGGTGGCGGGCAGTCTGATCCTCGGCGAGCCGGCCGTCGCCCTGGTCTTCCTTGCCGTCGGGATGGCCAACCTCGCGGTCGTCGGCTGGCAGCTGCTGATGTTTGGCCGGCTGATGCACCGGGTCATCGAAGCGGTCGCAAGCCAGGCCGGGCTGATGCCGGCCGAGCCGATCGGCGCCGCGGCGCCGATCGGCCAGCCGCGCACGGTCTGAAGCCGCCCCGGGCGGCCCGATGATCGCCAAGTTCCTGCCGTATCTCAGAGCGCATCGCTGGCAGGTCGCCTGGGCGCTCGCGCAAGTTTTCCTGATCGCCGCGGTCGAGCTCTTGAAACCCTGGCCGCTGCAGATCGTCATCGACTATGTGCTGGGCGGCAAGACGCCGCCGGTTGGTCCGAATGGCGGCGGGCTGCTTGGGGAATTGCTGTCGTTGCCGCCGAGCTTGTTGCTGCTGCTCGCCTGCGTCGCCCTCGTCATCGTTCACTTCAGCGCCGGCGCGCTAACCCTCTGGCACAATTACACGACGATCCGGGTCGGCCAGAGCATGGTCAACGATCTACGCGGCGACCTCTATGCCCATCTCCAGCTTCTGTCGCTTGCCTATCACGGCCGGCAGCGGGTCGGCGATCTGCTCTACCGGATCACGGCGGACAGCTTCGCCGTCCAGACGATGATCATGAATGGGGTGCTGCCGATCCTCTCGGCGCTGATCCTGCTCGGCGGCATGCTGCTTGTGCTGTTTCCGATGGACCCCTTCTTGACCCTGCTGTCGCTGGCGATCGTCCCCGTGCTGTTCGCGCTGATCGCCGGGTTCAATAGGAAGATCGTCGATGTCGCGACCGAGGTGCGCGATCTCGACAGCCGGGTCTACTCGCTCGTGCAATGGGGCATGGCCGCGATCAAGGTCGTGCAGGCCTTCACCAAGGAGGATGAGGAGCACCGCCGCTTCATGGGCGCCAGCCGCGACAGCCTGCGCGCCACCTTGCGCCTCTATAATTGGCAGACGCTCTATTCGGGCGGGGTCAACGTGATCATCGCGCTCGGCACCGCGCTCGTCGTCTATGCCGGCGCCCGGGCGGTCATGGCGGGGACCCTGTCGCTCGGGCAGCTGATCGTGTTCATCGCCTATCTGGCGCAGCTTTACGCGCCGATCAATCAGATTACCCAGAGCTGGGGCCTGATTGCCGGGGCGCGGGTCGGCGCCGCCCGCGTCTTCGAGGTGCTGGAAACCGAGGCCGATCTCAAGAGCGGCGCGCGCCAGTTTCCGCCGGATGGCGCGCGCGGTGCGATCGCCTGGCGCGGCGTCAGCTTTCGCTACCGGCCGGCGACGCCGGTTCTGACCGATATCGATTTCACCGTCGCCGCCGGTTCGAAGATCGCGGTTGTCGGGCCGACCGGAGCGGGAAAATCGACGCTGCTGGGCCTCTTACCGCGATTCTTCGACCCCGACCACGGCAGCGTCACGATCGACGGCGTCGACATTCGCGAATTCACGCTCCCCTCGCTGCGCAGCCAGATCTCGATGGTGTTGCAACCGCCGCTGATCTTCCCGCTTTCGGTCGCCGACAACATCGCCTATGGCCGGCCCGGCGCCGATCATGCCGCGATCGAAAATGCCGCCCGCCTCGCTCGCATCCACGAGCTGATCGTCGGATTGCCGGAGGGCTACCAAACCGTGCTCGGCGAAGCGGGGGCGGCGCTCTCGGAAGGCGAGAAGCAGCGCATCACGATCGCGCGCGCGTTGTTGCGCGACGCGCCGATCCTGATCCTCGACGAGCCGACCTCGGCGCTCGACGTCGCCACCGAGGCGCTGGTGATGGCAGCGATCGAGACGCTGATGCAGCGGCGCACGAATTTCATCATCGCGCACCGGCTATCGACGGTGCGGCGGTGCGACCGCATCATCGTGCTGAAGGACGGCAGGATCGCCGAACAGGGCAATTTCGCGGAGCTGGTGCGGCGTGGTGGCATTTTTGCCGACTACTATCGTACGCAATTCGCTCCCGAACACGCCGCGGAGAGCGGGCTCTCGGTCTCGGCGTGAAGTGACGGGCGTTGCCGATATACCACACGCGATGTTGCTTAATTGCCGCCGCGTTCACCTAGTCCCCGGTGGAATTCGCTAATCGGGCATAGGCGGTGTTGCAGCTCTGCCAGTACAGCTTCAATATCCCAGAACGGCGCCACGCATTGCGGCAATGGCTGCACAGCGGCGAGGCTTTTATTCTGGCAGCAGCATTGTCGTTTGACTGAGTCCTTCTGCTGCCCCGGCTGGCGGTTCGCGGATATACAGGGTCCGGCGATCTCGTAATCCGTCATTTGCTGTTGCATGACCGACAATGTCGCGTTAGGCTGACCGTGCTTTGGGGGGATGCCGCACGCCGTTTATGCGGGGTGGGGAAGCGGCGGTCTCGGTAAAGCCGTGGACCGCGGTTTCAACAGCATACGGCGGCGGCGCCTTGAACATTTGCTTTGCAGCCTAGTCGGGCGCTCGGTCCCCGACATCCACGGCTCGATAAGGCGCGGGGGGCAAGGGGTGACCGATCTTTTGCGCTGGGGGAGTCTAAGCTTCCCCGAAAAACGATGGTTGTGGAGCCGCGCGAGCGGCGGCGTTGAGTTCGTCTCGGCTCACCGCAAAGCGTCCGTGCTCGGTGCGGCGGCGGCGGTTGGTCTCGCTGCGTCGGTCTATTTCGGTGTCGGCTACGCCCGCTATGGGCTGCTGGCGACGGCGGAGCAGCGGGCGGCCATGCGGGCGGAAAGCGCCAACGCCGATCTGCAGGAGGCGCTGGCGCGGCTGCGCGACCAGCTCGGCACCGCCAATCACGCCCTCAACCAGGCGCAAAGCCGAATCGGGGCGTTGAGCGACGAGGCGAAGAACCAGCAAGCGGTTTCCGAGCAGGTGGCTACCTCGAAGGCCGATCGAGTGGCGCAACTGACGCGTGCGCTCGAACAGGCGCAGCGCGAATTGCACCTCGCCGAAGCGCAGCGCGTCACGTTGATGGCTAGGCTCAGCAAGGCCGTTGTGGATTTGACCGAGGAGCAGGCGCGGCAGCAGCAGGCGCTAGCCGGCCTCGACCAGTGGCAGAAGAAGGTTCAGCAGCTGACCGCCGATCGCGATAAAGCGGCGAACGAGCGCGATCATCTGCGCGCCCGCATGGGCGAACTCGAACAAAAGCCCGCGACACAGCCGGCGCGGCAGCAGCCGCCTCGGCCGGAGGCTGAGGCGCGGCCCGCCCCCGCAGCGCCAGCCGCGGTCGCGCCAGCACCTCCAGGGTCCGGGTCGATTACCGCTCCGGGTGGGGTTGCCGAGACCCCACCCGCCCAAACGGCGCCGGTGGCGACGGTAGGCGTCGCCGGGGCGAGAGGCGGCGGGATCGCGCAATTCGAGCGTGTGCTCGCGTCGGCCGGGGTCGATGTCGCGCGTCTGTTTTCGCAATACGGCATGCGCACCGGCGAAGGCGGCCCGTTCATCCCGGCGCCGCGCGGCCAGCACCCCGACACCACTCTGAGCGCGGAAAAGCTCGCTGCGCTGCACAACCTGGCCAAGGTGGTGCCGGTCTCGGCACCGCTCCAGAGCTATGAGGTCGGTAGCTCGTTCGGGGTGCGCGGCGACCCGATGAACGGCCATGCGGCGTACCACACAGGGATCGATCTCTTGGCGCCCTATATGACGCCGGTCTATGCGACCGCGGCCGGCGTGGTGACCTATTCGGGGTATCGAGACGATTACGGCAAGGTCGTCGAGATCGATCACGGCAACGGCATCGCGACGCGTTATGCGCATCTCCATCGCCAGACCGTCTCGGTCGGACAACGCATTGCAGCGCATGCCCAGATCGGGTTCCTCGGCAGCACCGGCCGCGCCACCGGCCCGCATGTGCATTACGAGGTGCTGGTCAACGGCGAGCCGCAGGATCCGGCGAAATTCCTCAACCTGGCACACCTCGTGCCGGCGGTTCGGCAGTAGCTTCGGTTATCCCTTCCCTCCGCGCTGCCGCTATGCGATGAAAAAACTCTCGCAGAGAGGCCCTTGGCGCTGACGCGGTCGGCCGTCGATGTCTGCTGCTAAAGAGTGGACGCACACAGGATGGCCAGCACCGCAACGGGTTTCGAAATTCCGGGCGTGCTGTGGCGCCGCGACCCTGATGGCGACAGCCTGCCGCTCGTCCTGGATTCCCCGCATAGCGGAGCGCTTTACCCCGAGGATTTCGCCTATTGCTGTCCCCTGCCGGTGCTGCGCCGCGCGGAGGATAGCTATGTGGACGAGCTCTTCGAAGCGGCGCCGGCCTATGGCGCGACGCTGATCGGAGCGCTATTCCCGCGCAGCTATGTCGATGTCAACCGGGCGGCGGACGATCTCGATCCGGGGCTTCTGGCGGGCGCCCTGCCGCCGGTTCTGGTGCCGCGGCCGGCGACCCGGGTCGGCCTAGTGCGCCGCCATGCGCAGCCCGGCGTGTCGATCTACGACAAAAAGCTCAGCCCCGACGACGTTCTCGCCCGGATCGAGCGCTATCACACGCCCTACCATCGCGTGCTCGACGAGGCTTGCGAGCGGCTGCATCGCGAGTTTGGCGCGGTGTGGCACATCAACTGCCATTCGATGCCATCGCATGGCACCCATCGCGAGGACCGGCACGGCGATTTCGTGCTCGGCGACCGCGACGGCACGACGTGCGCCGGCGATTTCACCGATTTCGTCGCCCGGTTCCTGCGCGGCCTCGGCTACGACGTGCGCATCAACGAGGGCTATAAGGGCGTCGAGATCGTGCGCCGCCAGGGCCGCCCCGCCGAGAACCGGCACAGCCTGCAGATCGAGGTCGACCGCTCGCTCTATGTGAATCAGAAGACCTTGGAGAAACTGCCCGGTTTCGAGGATCTGCAGGCCGATCTCGCGCGACTCGTCGAGGCGCTCTGCGGGTTCGTGCGCGTGCATTTCTAGGCCCGTCTGGACAGTGTGCCGCCGCCGGGGTGTATGCTGTTCGGGCGAAATTGTTGAGAGCGGGAGCGGAAAGATGGATTTCGGCGTCTTCATGTTTCACACCGACTATTCGATGCCGATCGTCGATCAGGCGCAGGCATGCGAGGCGCGCGGCTTTGAATCGCTGTGGGCGCCCGAGCACTCGCACATTCCGCTCTCACGCAAAACGCCATTCCCGGGCGGCACCGAACTGCCAAAGATGTATTACGATGCGATGGATCCGTTCGTGATCCTGGCCGCCGCGGCGGCGGCGACCAAGAATCTAAAGATTGGCACCGGCGTCTGCCTCGTCATCCAGCGCGATACGATCCAGACCGCCAAGCTTGCCGCCTCGCTCGACCAGGTCTCGGGCGGGCGCTTCCTGTTCGGCATCGGCGGCGGCTGGAACCAGGACGAGATGGAGGACCACGGCACCGTTTACGCCACCCGCTTCAAGCGGATGCGCGAACAGGTCGAGGCAATGCGTGCGATCTGGACCGATCCGAAACCGGAATATCACGGCGAGATTGTCGACTTTCCGCCGATGATGACCTGGCCGAAACCGGTGCAGAAGCCGCTGCCGATCATCGTCGGCGGCGCCTTCCCGCATGCGGCGCGGCGCGCGGTCCGCTATGGCAACGGTTGGATCCCGATCGCCGGCCGCGCTGCTTACGGCAGTTTCGAGGAGTATTTCCCGGTCTATAAGCAGATGCTGGCCGATGCCGGACGCAGCCTCGCCGATGCGCCGATCACGATGTTCGGAGCCGCCGAGAATTACGACCAACTGATGCGCTATCGCGAACTGGGGGTCGCGCGGGTCGTCGCCGGGTTGGCCCCCGAAGGTGCCGACAAGACCCTCCCGGCCCTCGACCGCTGGGCCGAACTGATCCGCAAAGTCAATTCATAAGGAAAGCCGCGGCCGATCCTGGGACCGCGACCGTCCCGGCCGCGCGTGCGGGCCGGAGGCCCACGGTCCCGCTCGCGCGGTTAATACCAGACGGCGCTAGGCGGTTCGCCGTTCCAGTTGGGTTTCGCGGACGACCCGTTCGTGCCCGTCGGTCTTGCTTTTGATGCGGTATTGCGGGGTGCTGCCCTCCTCGGGAAGCAGGCGCACGATCGTGTAGCGGCCCCGCGCCGAGCCGTCATCCCGCCGATCCGGCGAGAAATGGACGGCCTGACCGACCGTAAATCTGTGTCCAGCCATGTTCTCCTCCGGCAAAACCGGCGCCGCCCGCGTGACACAAATAGCGGGCGGCGCTGGCGTAGTCGGAACTATTCCGCGCGGAGGTTTACCGCCGAGGTCTTGCCCTGCTGGCCGCGCTCGAGCTCATAGTTGAGCTTCTGGCCTTCCCGCAGATTGCCCATCCCCGACCGCTCGACGGCGGAAATATGGACAAAAACATCCTTGGTGCCGTCATCGGGCTGGATGAAACCATAGCCCTTTTGCGCATTAAACCACTTAACCGTACCCGTAGCCATTCTTCGCTTCCTTTAAAGAGATCTCACAGCCGGCTCCGTAGCCGGCTGGACCATATTCCAATTTTGGGAAGCACACTCGGGTAGCTGGATAGCAAGCCGGAATAGGGCAAACCAGCGTCGAAACACGATCAGGCCGATAGGTGGCACGACTCGCGGGCGGTTTCAATGGCGGTGCGGATTTTTCAGGCGGGCGCATTGACGGCATAGGCCCTCTCGCGACAGAAACTATTATCGATTGCGATGGGAGGAGAGCAGCATGGCCGACATTCGGATTCTGGCGAGCGGTTTGGGGTTTCCCGAGGGACCGGTGGCGATGGCCGACGGCTCGGTGATCCTCGGCGAGATCTCCGGCCGCAAGGTCACGAGGATCGCGCCCGACGGCAGCAAGACGGAGATCGGCAAGGCCGACGGCGGCCCCAACGGCCTGGCGCTCGGCCCCGATGGGGCGCTCTATGTCTGCAACAATGGCGGTGCGGTCTACGAGACGACGCCGAGCTTTCTGTCGACCGGACCGGCGCCTGACTACAAGAGCGGCACCATCCAGCGCATCGACCCGAAGACCGGCGAGACCCGGGTGCTCTACAGCGAATGCAACGGGCACAAGCTGTCGGCCCCGAACGACATCGTCTTCGACAAGCAGGGCGGGTTCTACTTCACCGACCTCGGCAAGCGCTTCGCCCATAACCGCGACAATGGCGGGCTCTATTACGCACAGCCCGACGGCTCGGCCGTGACCGAGCTGGTCTATCCGATCATCACGCCGAACGGGGTCGGTCTGTCGCCGGACGAGAAGACCGTCTATGTCGCCGATACCGAAACCTCGCGGATCTATGCTTGGGACATCCTCTCCCCCGGCAAGCTGAAGCACGAGCCGTTTCCGGCGCCCTATGGCGGCCGCTGCGTGGCGGGCCTGCCCGGCTTTCAGCGCTTCGATAGCCTGGCGCTCGAAGCTTCGGGCAATATCTGCGTCGCGACGCTGGTTACCGGCTACATCACCGTCATCTCGCCCTCGGGGCAGGTCGTGCGCCAGCTCAAGATGCCCGACGTCTACCCGACCAACATCTGCTTTGGCGGGCCCGATTTGCGCACCGCTTACATTACGCTGTCGGCCTCGGGCCAGCTCGCGGCGATGGATTGGCCCGAGCCGGGCTTGCGGCTCAACTTCAAGGGGTGAGACCGTTTATGCTGATCGAGATCATCTGTACCGGCGACGAAGTCCTCACCGGGAAAATCGTCAACACCAATTTCAGCTATATGAGCCAGAAGCTCGAGGATGTCGGGCTGTCGGTGCGCTGGGGGACGACGGTCGGCGACGACCGCGACACGCTCTTGGCGGCGTTTCTCCACGCCGGCGAGCGCGCCGACGCGGTCATCGTCAATGGCGGGCTCGGCCCGACGGTCGACGATCTCTCGCAGGAGGTTGCCGCGCTGGCGGCCGGCGTCGATCTCGTTCTCAATGATGAATGGCTCGCGCGGATGGAGATGTACTTTCAGCGTCGCAGCCGCATCATGCCACCCAACAATCGCAAGCAGGCGATGCTGCCCATCACCGCCGAGATCATCGACAATCCGATCGGCACCGCCTGCGGCTTCGCGCTCGATATCGGCAAGGCGCGCTTCTTCTTCACTCCCGGCGTGCCGCGCGAGCTCAGACGCATGCTCGAGGAGGAGATTATCCCCGCCCTCCTCGAGCGCAGCGGCATCCAGGCGGTGATCCACCTGAAGCGCTTCCATTCCTACGGGCTGGGCGAAAGCCACGTCGACTCGCTGCTCACCGGCATCGAGGACCTGGTGCCGGACAATGCCGTCAAGCTTGGCTTCCGCGCCCATTACCCGCAGCTCGAAACCAAGCTGACGGTGCGCGGCGCCGATGCCGCCGACATCGAAAGGAAGCTCGCCCCCGTGCAGGCGGAGGTTCGCGAGCGGCTGGGTAATTTCATCCTCGCCGAGGACGATCAGACGCTCGAAGGCGTCATCCTGGCGGCGCTCACCGAGCGGCGGTGCACGCTCGCCGTCGCCGAGACCTTCACCGGCGGCCAGATCGCCAGCCGCATCGCGCCGCTGCCGAGGGTCGAGACGGTTTTCCGCCGCGGCGTCGTCGCGCGCGACCTGGCGCAACTCTGCAGCGCCGTCGGCATCGTTCTGGACGACGCGCCGACACCGGAGCTCGCCGCCGTGGTGGCGCAGGCAGCGCGCGTGCAGGCCGACGCGACGCATGCGCTGGCGGTGCTCATCGATCTCGACGACGTCGCCGACGCCATCGACTTCGGCGCCACCATCCATATCGCTATCGCCACGGCAGAGGCCGTCGCCCGGCGCCGCGCCCGCATCATCGGCGGCCGCGACTGGGTGCGCCTCGGCGCCGTCGAGATGGGTCTCGACTGCCTGCGCCGTCATCTCCAGGGCCTGCCGGTCGACGAGAAGATCGATTTCGAGAAGGTGTGACGTCCGTATAATTGTAGAGGCCGGCCTTGCGCCGGCCGTAGGCGGGGACCAGCCCCGCCCCTACCAACAGAGGTGGAAAGGACGC
>Ga0209701_10002764_pt1 | contig 11445 bp, 5 predicted proteins | sample CZO8metaG_4_FD_188356 | JGI IMG/M metagenome (GOLD analysis project Ga0209701, IMG submission 188356) | Vadose zone soil microbial communities from the Eel River Critical Zone Observatory, Northern California, USA - CZOApr15con2H3.8 metaG... | ecosystem: Environmental > Terrestrial > Soil >...
AATCTCGGGAATCTCGTGCGTTCCACGATGGAAAATTGTGACCTTGTAACCTCGTTCAATTAATCCGTTGGCTAGGAATGGCCCCGAGGGGCCCGTGCCACCGACAATCAGTGCCTTCATTAGTTCCTCAGACTAGGTAATCGGTTTCCCGCAGACTATCATGCAGTCGTGGGCGCCAAAACGAGCCGCCGGGGGTTTTTCGGAGTCGGCGAGGGACGAGCATTCGTGCGATCTTCGCGGATGCTCGGTATATCGCCCAGACGTAATCAACCCGTTCTTGAAACCTGTCCCTACCAAAATTCCATCGGAAGCGCAATTTGAGCAGTAGGGGGGTTGCTAATGAATTGGTGCGGAGAAGCGAATTGGGTTGCGACCTGAAGCACAAATGTTCGGCTCCATTATCGAGATCGAGGAACCTCTGATATCGAGATCTCAGACGATGCGTACCGGTGGCCCCGCAACATTGGTGAACAGGAATTGATACGAGTCAGGCGGCGAGACGTTCGTACCGATGATGCAAGCAGCCGACTTTCGGGATGGCGGCGACCTTTCCGATTCTGCGTGGCATAATCGGGCGTGAGTCGGGGCAATCCTTGTCGAGCGAAAGATGTGTTCGTATTGCTCTTGCCCCGTGTCCCTTCTCAAAACTTAATTCCCGCTGATCATTGGTAGTTTCGCACATCTGGGGATAGCCTGCCTTCATGGCGACCCCGACCAGCGGAGCCGTCCCGGTCGCCCGAAACGAACCCCGAACCCGCACGGCGCTGGTGCTCGAAGCGATCGCGCTGCGCCATCAAATTGCCGTGCCGGAGCGCAGCGGAACTCGGCGCCCCCGCTTCCGTCGTATCGATCTGCTGTTTTGGATCTTGCTATCGCGCTGGTGGTCGCAATGGCGCGAAAGCCTGCTGATCGTTCAGCCCGAGACCGTCTTACGCTGGCGCCGTAGCGGCTGGTCAGCGCTCTGGCAATATCGATCATCGGGTCGCTGGCGAGGTAGGCATCCGCGGGTCTCCCGGCGAGGTGCGCAATCTGATCCGACAGATGGCCCGGGAGAACTTTCTCTGGGGCGTGCCACGGATTCACGGTGAGCTTCTCATGCTCGGATACACCGTTTCCCAAGCCACCGTCACGGGTTATCTGCCTGCACCAGGCCGACGGCCAACCCAGTCGTGGCGGAGCTTCTTGCGCAATCAAGCTAGCGCGTTCGGCCACTATTCCGAGGGCGCGGTCGCGGGAATCCGCGCGCGCCTGCATGTTCAGTCCTATTGGGCCAAGCTCATGCGATCAACGACTGCGCAGATTGCGGCGGTTGGTGTTGGGCGCTGGCGCGGCCTTGGCCGCCAACCGTCCGCCCCGAACGCTCGAAGAATCAGTCTGCGGTCCGCCCAGCGCGAGCGAGCCGCGATGCACCGAGTGCGTCGGCTCGCCGCAGGATTTGGTGCTCCCCAGCAAGCGCGTAGCAATCGTCTGCCGAGCGCCGTTGCGGTGCGAAGCCCACCGTCTGAAGCTCGGGCCTCACCGAGACCGCGATCACGCGCGAATCAGGATCCTTCCTTTTTTGCGTGGACCAGGTTTTGAGAAGTCCACAGGCGTAGCTCCACAGGAACCGTTACTTCGATGCTTATGCAGGCGTTTTGACTGAAAGCGTATCCCTTCCGAGGTTCTTGGAGTTCCGCGCGAAATACCATGCTCCGTACAAACCCCAGATAACAGCGAGCCCAACCGCCATCAGCGGTTCCTTGACACCCAGGCCCTCAATCGGACCGATTATATAAAATGCCATGCAGGCGAGATTCGCGATCGCGCCAAACAGGGGAATGAGCATATGTTTGGCGCCGTGGAATTCGTGGCGTTCCTGATACGCGACCATGCAAAGCACGTTGTTCAGGCCATAGGTTATAAAGATTCCGAAATTGGATATTAGCGTGACGAGCGCCAGACCGTTGGGCAGAGCGGCGAGGTACGCGTTTGAGCTCATCCCGGCCGCGTACCAGATGTTGTGCGGAAGGGTCGCGATCGTTTTATCGTCGGGAGCTGAGCCGCCGGCGAAGTAATAGAGGGAACCGACTACCCCGAACACCGCCGAGATCACCGCCAGCGTCCAGATGGTCCGATGTGGCGTCAGGTTTTCGCCATGCAGGATACGAAGTGCTCCGGCACCTCTTTGTCGCGTCCCATAGCGTAAGTGACGCGCGCGCCGGTGTTCATACAGGCCAACGTCGTGCCGATCAGGGCCAGAAACACAGTGAAGGCTTCAATCACCATGAAGGCCTGCCCATGGCCCCCGAGCAGCGTGTTTCCGATTATCACCATCATGTCGCCGATCGGCGCGGCGGAACCCTTGGCGTCTGCCATGCTGTAGGCGCTGTTCATAAAGTAGTTCGCGGCAAAATATTCGAGCATGTAACAGACCAGGCCTTGGATGAGCAGTGAGAGCAGAACACCGCGGGCGATGTCCTTCTTCGGATTTCTCGCTTCCTCGCCCAATGATGTAATGGATTCGAATCCGCACAGCAGGAAGATTGCGATCGTCGCCTGGAGCATCACCGAGTTAAAGCCGTGCGGTGCGACGACCGACCACGCGCTGGGATGGGCTGGAGCGTCTCCGCTGAAAGCATGGTGCAAAACCTTCTTGGTGCCGTCGAGCGCCATTCCCATGGAGCCTTCGGGATGTCCGACGCGATGTAGAATAGCCAGTACAGTGAAAATCAGCAGCGCGGTGATCTGGATGGCATTGATCGTGAAGTTTGTCACCGTCGAGGCCTGGACTCCGCTGTACGCGATGTAAGCGATCCCGAAAGCCGCGATAATTGCTACCAGCGCCATGAAGATCGGACCGGGAGTCCCGGAATTGATAACGCTCGGGAAGAAGATGCCAACGATGTAGCCAATCATGATACCGATGGTGGCGGCCATCGCCCCCGGGTAGACCCAGTAATAGAGATGCGAACCGCAACCGAGGACGAATTTGGCCATTCGCGCGAAGCGAAAGTGTCTCGAATGGTTGAGAAAGGCCTGCTCGGCGAACAGATAGGAGCTGCCGGCGCCTGGGTACAGTTTATTCAGCTCCGAGTATGAGACCGCGGTCGCGAAGGCGAGGCATAAGGCGGCTAAGATCCCCGCCCACATCGACATTCCCGACGGGTAAGAGTACCCCGCCTGGACTACGAAAGTAATCCAAAGGAATGCCCCCGGAGCGATCAGCGCCATCGCATTGACCGTGACACCCGTCAGTCCGAGAGTCGGCTTCATCGTTGGCTCGGAGCTGTGTGCCATCTGTGGCCCGGAGCGTTGTGCCATCTTCTTCACCTCTCGCTGGCGGACAAAGGTTTTGTCCGCGAATTTCTAAAACCCCGACTGAAATCGACAAACCAGAGGTCAAACCTGCGAGACTCGCAGGCTACTCGCTTAATGCCGGCCGCGTTCGTTGTCAGGCCACCACGGCCTCGATTTCGCCACCAGATTGACGGGCTGGCCAATCCCCGCGGCCGGACGGCCAAATTGGAAATCACGCTCAGAACGGCGAGTTGGCTGCGACGGCGGCGTGTCTATCGCGACTGCCTCGAAATGCTGATTTACCAAGTAGTAATTGCGACGAGGCACCGATCGCGAACGTCATAACCCAGAGGCGGCACACCTGGCAGAACTGGTCCGCTGCGGCTTATGGGAAGCGTCTTTGAACTCAAAACCGGTTCGAAATCTGCCTTTGCCAAACCGCCTGGTGCTGCTGCGTATATCCGATAAGATAACCGGGCGCCGTCCCGCGCGAACCCGCCGGAATGTCACTGATCGATACAATTCTTGGACGCCCGCTCGCCTCCAACGAGGCGGGCGAGCAGCGCATAGGCTCAGCCGCCGGTGTGCCGACCTTCGGACTCGATGCGCTCAGTTCCGCCGCATATGGCCCCGAGGCGGCACTGACCGTACTGCTGCCGCTCGGTGCTGCGGGACTGACGTTCATCCTTCCGATCACTGTGGCGATCGTCATTCTGCTTGGTATCGTTTACGTCAGTTACCGGCAGACTATCGCGGCGTATCCGAACGGCGGCGGCTCCTATACCGTCGCGCGCGAAAACCTCGGCACGAACGCCAGCCTGCTGGCCGCCGCCGCCCTGATGACGGACTACGTGCTGAATGTCGCGGTCGGAATCTCGGCCGGCATCGGCGCGTTGATCTCGGCTTTACCGGCCCTTCAGCCTTACACGCTTCCGCTATGTCTGGTCATTCTGATTCTGCTGACCTTCGTGAATATGCGCGGCATCGGCGAGGCGGGCACGCTGTTCATGCTGCCGACCTGCGTCTTCGTACTGAGCCTCTGCACGATTGTATTCTGGGGCCTGCTCGCGACGATTTCCTCGGGCGGGCATCCGCATCCGGTGGTTTCTCCGGCGCATCTCGCCAAGGCCACCGAAGCCATGAGCGCGTGGATTCTGTTGCGCGCGTTTGCGAGCGGCTGCACCGCGATGACGGGCGTTGAAGCGGTCAGCAACGGCGTTCAGGCGTTTCGCGAGCCGGTAGTACCGGCCGCGCACCGCACTCTCACGATCATCATTGTCATCCTGATGGTGCTGCTGCTTGGCATCGCATACCTCGCACATGCCTACCACATCGGCGCGACCGAACCGGGGACGTCACAATACCAGAGCGTTCTGTCTCAATTGATTGGCGCGGTCGCCGGCCGGGGAGTTTTTTACTGGGTAAGCATCGCGTCTATTCTGCTGGTGCTGTGCCTGTCGGCGAATACTTCGTTTGCCGACTTCCCAAGACTCTGCCGCGCGGTGGCGGAGGATGGCTATCTGCCTCGGTCGTTCACCAACCGGGGGCGGCGGCTGGTCTATTCGGAGGGCATCTGGCTCCTCGCGATACTATCCGGAGTCCTGCTGCTCGTGTTCGACGGCGTTACCGATCGGCTGATTCCGCTGTTCGCGGTCGGAGCATTTCTGGCCTTCACCCTGTCGCAGAGCGGGATGGTCGCGCATTGGTGGAAGCGCCAGGAGCGCGGCGCACGTGCCTGCATGGTGGTGAACGGACTGGGGGCAACCGCCACCGCCGTCACGGTCGTGGTCGTGGCTGTAGTCAAGTTCATGGCCGGCGCCTGGATGGTGGTGCTGCTGGTGCCGTCGCTGGTCGCCCTGATGCTCGCGGTCTGCCGCCATTATCGAAGAATCGAACGAGAGATTGCAGCGCCGGGCAATCTGAAGCTCGGAAATTTGCAGGAACCCATCGTGATAGTGCCGATCATCGAATGGAGTTCGATCGCAGAAAACGCCCTGCGGTTCGCGATGACGCTGTCGCGAGAGGTCGAAGTGCTGCATATCGAAAGCGAAGACAGTCCCAACTCGCTCAAGCGGATTTGGCCGGCGCGCGTGGAAGAGCCGGCGCATGAGGCGAAGCAGGCGGTCCCGCGGCTGACGGTGCTCAACTCACCGTTTCGCTTCGTCGTGCAGCCGATCATCGATCACGTCCTGGAGATCGAGCGGAAGAACCCGGATCGCACCATCGCGGTGCTGCTGCCGGAGCTCGTCGAACGGCAATGGTACCAATATTTTCTTCACAACCAGCGCGCCCGGATTCTCGCGGCTCATCTTCTGACGCAGGGGACGCACCGCATCGTGATCGTTAATGTGCCCTGGTATCTGCGTAAACGGCGGTGAAGGTGGGTTCGGGGTGCTGTCGCGCTCGCAAGCTACGTCGGCGTGGTGCCGCGCCTGCGGCAAATCGGGCAAGCGCGCGTTCTCCGGCGTGCGGGGCCTTCCGCTCGGAAATGCGCGCTTCCGTCATCGCCGTCGGATGCCGACATTAGTCGCCGTCCAAATAAATCGCTGGTCGCTCACGCACTACGAGCGCCCGTTGGCTGCCGGCAAGCGATCGAAGGTCGCGCGAGTGGCCTGCATGCTCAAACTGCTGGCATCGATACAGCATTGCTCGCAACCGGCGCCCCCCTGTCCCTTGCCTTGCACTTCGCTCTGACGACTGGCTGAAAACTTGAGCGGCTAGGTAGGTTGGGCGAAAGGCTTTACTTGGGTACAAAGCTGACAGCGAGGCGAAGCCGTGCGCGGTCGCGGCCCGGCTTGAGTCTGCCCAGCCCCTGACCGCATCTATTTTCACCTGTGAGCGGCAACTTTACCCGCTTCTGACTACGCAGTAGGCGAAGACCTATGCTGCCACCCGCGCAGATTGCAAACTGCTGCAACGCCATTTTGTTTTGCAGCATGGTTTTGGGGGTACCGTAGTGTCGATGGCTGAATTCGCTTTTGATTCTGGAGCTTTCTATATGGTCCGAAAAATGCCTTTAGCGTTTTGTCATGAAGCTTTGGGGAAACCGCGTCCACCCCACGCGGTGCGACACGAGTCTTAGGCACGAGTTTGTTATCGGGCCTCTGTGCGACAGCTCACTCTTTTCCAAGAAAGCCAGACTTTACTATTGCATCCGGTGCAGATGGAGCTTTCTGGTTTGCGAGAGCAGGGTCGCAGTACTCGACGAAGTCGGCAATGTGCTGATTGGGATTGAGAGTTCCGACCGATTTAACACGTTCGAGGAGGGTCCGTGCCCCGTCCTCAGAGCACTCACCTCGGATGTTCCAAGCGAAACGGAGACCGCAACGATAGCGCCGTGGAGGAACGGAAATGAACGTCGCAATCTGGCTTCCAGCAACGTTCGCCTTGGGCCTACTAGGCCTCGGCTTGGTTTACGCATTCTTACTCGCCTGCGAGAAGATTTAGGGAGGTAGCGGTGATCTATCTAACCGCAGTCGTTACGGCGCTTGTGTTCGTCTATCTGATTACCGCAATGGTTCGGCCGGAGTGGTTCTAGTCATTACAGCCGCCGACATCGAAAGAGGACCCAGCTTATGTGGCTTCTGCCAGTCTCGATAATCGTCTTCACGATAGTGATCGCCGTTCCGCTCAGCCGTTATATGGCGACGATCATGAACGGCAACTACAAAGCGCCGCGACTGCTCGGATGGTTCGAGAAACGTCTGGATAGCGGGCCGCAGAATTGGAAGCAGTACACGGTCGCGTTGCTCATCTTCAACACAGTTCTCTTCGTCTACGGCTACATCGTTCTGTCGCTACAACCGTTGATGCCGCTGAATCCGCGCGGCCTCGGCATGTTGGCGCCCAGCACCATCTTCAACACTGTTATCTCATTCATCACGAATACCAACATCCAGCATTATTCGGGGGACGTCGCGTTCTCCAATTTCAGTCAGATGTTCTTTTGCATCGCGATGTTTTTTCTCTCCGCGGCAGTTGGCTTGTGCGCGCTAACGGCAATCATCCGCGCACTGCGGAGTGATGCACACCTGGGCAACTTCTTCGTCGATATGTGGCGGGTGGTCGCATACATGTTCCTCCCCGCTGCCTTCGTCATCAGCATGGTCTTCCTGGCGCAAGGAATGCCGATGACCTATCAGAGTGACTATCAGGTCGCCACGCTCGAACCCGCGACAATGGGCACAACCGACAACGGGCAACCGAAGCAGCAGACCATTGTCGTCGGTCCCCTTGCAGCTTTCGTACCCATGAAGATGATGGGCACCAACGGAGGTGGCTTTTATGGCATGAACTCGGCCCATCCGTTTGAGAACCCGAACGCAGGGACAAACTTTTTCACCACTTTTTGCATGATGCTGTTTCCGACGGCGCTGGTCCTGATGTACGGGCGGATGCTCAAGCGGCTGCATCACGCCATCGTCATATTCTCCGTAATGCTGTTGCTATTCGTCGGGACGGTGGTCTGGGCGGTCTACTTTGACACAATGAAGCCCAACCCGGGACTGACCGCCCATCCGCAGAGCCGAACTTTCACGATTGCGAGCGCGACTGCGGCAGGGGGGAAACGAGTAATTACCCTGCCCGCCGTCGCAGGGCTGCCGGTCGATCAGCACTTGGGCAATCTCGAGGGCAAGGAATTGCGCTTCGGTACGTCGGCGGGTGCGACCTTCGCCGCCGCGACAGTTGATGTAACGTGCGGGGCGGTCAATGCCGAGCACGACAGCCTGAACCCAATAGCAGGTCTCTCGCCGTTCGTCGGGATGTGGCTGAACTGCATTTACGGCGGCAAGGGCGTGGGGATGATCAACCTGCTGCTCTTCCTGATAATCGGCGTGTTTCTGGCGGGCCAGATGGTGGGGCGCACGCCGGAATATCTGGGCAAGAAAATCGGCGGACGAGAGATGGCGCTCGCGATGATCGCACTGCTCGTTCATCCATTCCTGATCTTGGAACCATCGGGACTGTTCGCAGCGACCAATTGGGGCATCAAAGCGGAGAACAACCCCGCCGCACACGGATTGTCGGAAATCGTCTATCAATTCTCGTCGTCGTCGGCCAACAATGGCTCCGCCTTCGACGGATTAGGCGTCACGTACGGTCTGAACAACAACCCAAGTCCGTCCCCCGAGGCGGTTCCGTGGGACATCGCGGGCGGCTTAGTCATTATGTTCGGCCGCTACCTGCCTATCGTAGCCCCGATCGCGATGGCGGCGTTTCTCGGGATGAAGAAGAGTACGCCGTTCGGTTTGGGAACGCTGCGCGACGATACCTTCACATTTGGCTGTCTGCTCTTCGGCACCATCGTGATCGTGGGAGCACTTCTGTTCCTGCCGGTCGCAGCGCTCGGGCCACTGGCGGAGCATTTGGGGCCAATTCCATTCGGCGGATAGAAACGGCGCCCTCCTGGCGCCGTTCCCAAGACCATTGTCGTAAATCAGCGCATTTGCCGGAGGACCCAAAATGGGAGCAGCCGCAAAACCGATACGGACGATTGAGAGACCTCAACATCCTCGTCCGCCAAGGCGCATCAGGGCTAGAAAGCTTCTTGACCCGCAGATCACGCGCGATGCTCTGAAGCAATCATTCGTCATGCTGCGCCCGGATATTCAGTGGAGCAATCCGGTGATGTTTGTGGTGGAGATCGGTGCACTGCTGACGCTGCTCGTCGTCATACAGGCGCTGGTAAGCACCTCCGTGAGTCAGGTTCCGATTACGTATTTCGTTGCGCTTGATTTCTGGCTTTTCCTCACAGTGCTGTTTGCAAATTTCGCGACTGCGCTCGCGGAGGCACGCGGCAAGGCGCAGGCTGATTCGTTGCGCAGGACGCGCAGCGAGACGCCCGCTTATCGTCTCAAAGCCGGTGATGTCGTCGAAGAGGTTCTGTCCACCGATCTCAGACCGGGCGATCGCGTAGTCATAACCGCGGGACAAGTGATTCCAAGCGACGGCGAGGTGATCGAGGGAATCGCGTCCGTCGATGAATCTGCGATCACCGGCGAATCCGCTCCAGTTATCCGCGAAGCTGGAGGCGACCGCTCGGGAGTCACTGGCGGAACCCGAGTCATCTCTGACCGGATCGTAGTCAAAATCACGGCTCTTCCGGGTCAGACCTTCCTGGACCGCATGATCGCGCTGGTCGAGGGTGCCGTACGTCAAAAGTCCCCGAATGAAATCGCGCTGACGCTGGTACTCTCGGGGCTAACGCTGGCCTTTCTGATCGTCGTTGTGCCGATCTGGCCGATGGCCTGGAATGCGGAACAGTACATGATGGGCTACCTGGGTATCACCGAACCTCTGAAGAGCCTTGGGACCGATGTTCCAACCCTTGTCGCCCTGCTCGTGTGTCTTATTCCGACTACCATCGGTGCGCTTCTCGCCGCGATCGGAATCGCCGGGATGGACCGCGCTCTGCAAGCCAATATCATCGCCAAGAGTGGCAAGGCCGTTGAGACCGCTGGCGATATCGACATCGTGCTGCTCGACAAGACCGGGACGATTACTGTCGGCAATCGGCACGCGACCGATTTCACTCCCGTCGGCGACTATTCGCAACTGAAATTGGCGCTGCTGGCCGGACTGGCGTCCACTGCCGATGAGACGCCGGAGGGGAAAAGTATCGTTCGCGCGGCGCAGGCGATCGGAGTTGGAATCAGGGATCTGACCGTGCCGGGCGATGCTCGGTTTATTGCCTTCAGCGCCCAGACCCGAATGAGTGGCATTGATCTTTCGAATGGGGCTTCCATTCGAAAAGGGGCGCCGGACGCGGTTATGGCTTTCGTCCGTGAGAGAGATGGCATCATTCCCGCCAAGCTGCAGGAAACAGTCGACTCGATTGCTTCGAAAGGCGCCACACCGCTCGTCGTAGCGGAGGGTGCAAGAGTGGCCGGCGTCGTCGCGCTCGAAGATATTCTCAAGACCGGAATGCGCGAGCGCTTCGAGCGGCTGCGCAACATGGGTCTGCGCACCGTGATGATCACCGGGGACAATCCGCTGACCGCTGCTACGATTGCGAAACAGGCGGGTGTCGATGATTTCGTTGCGCAAGCCACGCCGGAATCGAAACTCGCGTATATCCGCAAAGAGCAGGCCGACGGAAAGCTCGTCGCGATGATGGGCGACGGCACCAACGACGCCCCGGCGCTCGCCCAGGCGGATGTGGGTCTCGCCATGAACTCCGGCACTCAGGCCGCCAAAGAAGCAGGGAATATGGTCGACCTCGATTCCGATCCGACCAAGTTGATCGAAGTGGTCGAGATCGGGAAGCAGTTGCTGATGACCCGGGGGGCGCTCACGACATTCTCCGTCGCCAACGACGTGGCGAAATACTTCGCGATCGTGCCGGCGCTATTCGCCGGTACGCTGCCGTGGCTTAAGGCGATGGACATCATGTATTTGCATTCGCCGACCTCGGCGATCCTGTCCGCGGTTATTTTCAATGCGCTCATAATTCCCTTGCTGATTCCGGTTGCACTGAAAGGAGTGAAGTATCAGCCACTGGGAGCGGATGCTCTGTTGCGGAGAAATCTGCTCGTCTGGGGGCTCGGCGGCGTCATTCTGCCGTTCGTGGGTATCAAGCTCATCGACGTCGCACTGACTGTGATGCATCTGGTCGCCTGAAGCGGCTCGTAAGGTAAAACACCATGAAGAACCACGTTACCAAAAGCCTCTGGTTGCTTGGCTCAACTGTAGTCATTTGCTGCTTGGTCTATCCGCTGGTCGTGTGGGCAATCGGGCAGACGTTCTTCCCGTTTACCGCCAACGGCAGCATGGTGACCGGACCAGACGGCAAGTTGGTCGGCTCACTGCAGATCGCGCAGCCATTCACCAAAGATGAATATTTCTGGCCGCGCCCGTCAGCAGCCTCCTATGATGGATCGGCCTCGGCCTCGTCCACGCTCGCGGCGTCGAATTATCTGCTTCGCGATCGTGTTGCGAGGATGCTCGGACCGATCGTGAAGTACGCGAGCGGGGCGAAAAAGGGGCAACTTGTCGCTCCCGACGTCGAGACCTGGTTTCAGCAGGATCGCTTTCAGGGCAACCCGCACATCGTTGCCCAATGGGCCGACAACCATAATGAGCTCGCGCAATCGTGGGTGAGCGCCGATCCGTCACACGCCTCGTACATCACTGACTGGGCAAAGGGGCATAAGGCCGAAGTTGCCGATT
>Ga0209701_10002766_pt1 | contig 11443 bp, 7 predicted proteins | sample CZO8metaG_4_FD_188356 | JGI IMG/M metagenome (GOLD analysis project Ga0209701, IMG submission 188356) | Vadose zone soil microbial communities from the Eel River Critical Zone Observatory, Northern California, USA - CZOApr15con2H3.8 metaG... | ecosystem: Environmental > Terrestrial > Soil >...
CGGACTTCGCATGAGTTCCAGCCGCATCCGCACCGTCCTGGAAATGATCAAGTTCGAACACTCCGTGTTTGCGCTGCCCTTTGCGCTGACCGGGGCGCTCCTTGCGGCGCGTGCCACGGCGCATTCCTGGCCGGCGCTCCGGCAAATTCTCTGGATCATCGTGGCCATGATCGGTGCGCGCTCGGCGGCCATGACCGTGAACCGCATCGCCGACCTGCGTTACGACCGCGAGAATCCGCGCACAGCGTCGCGGGCTCTCGCGACCGGCGCACTTTCGGTATCCTTCGCGTGGGGGTTCACGATTGTGGCCGCGGGCCTGCTGGTCATCGCCGCGTGGCAATTGAATCCTCTTGCGCTGAAGCTTTCGCCGGCGGCGCTTGCCGTACTTTTCTTTTACTCTTATACGAAGCGCTTCACGAGTTGGTCGCACCTGGTCCTGGGCTTCTGTCTGGGGATTTCACCCGCGGCGGCGTGGATTGCCATCACCGGGACACTGGATTGGCGGATGCTGATTCTCTGCGCGGCGGTGACGCTGTGGGTCGGCGGCTTCGATGTGCTCTACGGCTGCCAGGACGTCGAATTCGACCGCCGTGCCGGCTTGTACTCTATTCCGAAACGCTTTGGCATTCCACGCGCCTTAGTGATCGCCCGCGGAATGCATGTGGTCATGGTGATGTTGCTGGCCTGGCTCGCGGCAAGCTTTTCGCTGCCCTGGCCGGCGTGGGCGGGAATCGCCGTGGTGGCCGCGCTGCTGGCCTACGAACACTCCTTGGTGAAACCGGACGACCTGAGCCGGATGAATGCTGCGTTTTTCGCCGTGAACGGATATATTAGTCTGTTGTTCCTGCTCTTCTGGGGCGCTGCGGTGTGGGTCTGGCGAGGATGAAGGGTTCAGCGGATTCGAAATGAGCGAACTGGTCATCAACGACGCGCAGTTGAAGCCCATTGCCGAAAAAGTTCTTGCCGGAGAGCGGCTGAGCTTCGACGATGGAATCGCGCTCTACCGCTCGTCCGACTTGCTGGCCGTGGGCTGGCTGGCGAATTCCGTCCGCGAAAAGCGCCACGGCAACGTCTGCTATTACAACGTCAACCGGCACATCAATCCGACCAACGTCTGCGTGGCCCATTGCCGGCTGTGCGCGTTTGGCCGCGACCCAAACGCCCCGGGCGCTTATACCTACGCGCTCGAAGAAATTTACGAGCGCGCCGAACAGGGCGTCCGCGAAGGCGCCACGGAGTTCCATCTGGTCGGTGGCCTCCACCCTGATCTGCCCTTCGAGTATTTTCTCGACCTGATGCGCGGCCTCAAGCAGCGCTGCCCGCGCGTCCACCTGAAAGCGTTCACCATGGTCGAGGTCGGCTACTTCGCGCGCATCGCCAAGCTTTCCATCCGTGACACGCTGGTGGCCCTGAAGGAATCCGGTGTCGACTCTCTCCCCGGCGGCGGCGCGGAGATTTTCAACCCGCGCGTCCGGAAAATCATCTGCGACCACAAAGTCAGCGGCCAGCAGTGGCTCAATATCGCGCGGACGGCCCACGAAGTGGGGCTCCCCTCCAACGCCACCATGCTGTACGGACACATCGAGACCGAAGAGGAGCGCGTCGAGCATCTCGTTCTGCTGCGCGAACTGCAAGACCAGACGCATGGCTTCGTCGCCTATATTCCCCTGGCGTTTCATCCGGAAAATACCGCGCTGGCGCACTTGCCCAAGCCGACCGGGTTCCTGGATTTGAAGAGCATCGCCGTGGCGCGGCTGCTGCTCGACAACTTTGACCACATCAAGGCCTACTGGATCATGCTCACCCCGAGCATCGCGCAGATCGCCCTACGCTTTGGCGCCGATGATTTGGACGGCACCGTGGTGGAGGAAAAGATTTATCACGACGCCGGCGCGACCACTGCGCAATTCACCCCGCGCGCCGAGCTCGAGCGCCTCATCCGCGCCGCCGGACGCGTTCCAGTCGAGCGCGACACCCTCTATCGCCCCATTGACCGCTCCAAGATGCCCCCGCCGCCGGGCCCCCGGCCGGATGTCACCCTCACGCTGAACGTTTAGGCCCCCGCACCACTCTTGCGGCCGTACTTCAACAACATTCATGACCCACGGCCCGGACGGGGGCGGCCACGGACGGTGGGCTAGGTTCGTCTGAGGGTTTCGCATTACACTTTGCGCTCCGGCTTGGCGGGGATGGCGTTAGGATGTGCAGCCGCGCAGAGTCTAATATAACCTTGCCCGGCCCGGGCGAATCGAATGCCCTAATGCCGCCAGGAGAGCGATGAACACGACCATACTGGCATTTTTCGCGGGGCTCGCCCTGTTGCTGGCGATTCTTTGGGACGCGTTTGAGACCATGGTCCTGCCCCGCCGCGTAACCCGCCGAATACGCCTGGCCCGTATGTACTACCGCATGACTTGGCGGCCCTGGTCGGCGGTGGCGCGGCTGCTGCGCCGCGACAAGCGCCGAGAATCGTTCCTCAGCTTCTTCGGACCGCTTTCCCTGTTGTTCCTTCTTACGTTCTGGGCGCTCGGACTGATATTGAGCTTCGGTCTGTTGCAATACGGCTGCGGCTCAGCGGTCGAGGCCTCTGGCAGGACTTCAAATTTCCTCGTGGACGTCTACCTCAGTGCGACGACGTTTTTCACTTTGGGGATAGGCGATGTCACGCCGCATTCCGAAGCCGCCCGTGTGCTCACGGCGGTGGAGGCCGGCGTGGGATTCGGTTTCCTGGCTATTGTGATCGGCTACCTGCCGGTGATCTATCAATCGTTTTCCCGGCGCGAGGTCAACATTTCTCTCCTCGACGCGCGCGCCGGCTCGCCGCCCACTGCCGGGGAATTGCTCCGCCGCCACGGATACCCGCACGGCCTAGACGCTTTGCAAAAGCTGCTGTCCGATTGGGAACGCTGGTCGGCGCAGCTCATGGAGAGTCATCTGTCGTATCCCATGTTGGCTTACTTCCGCTCGCAGCATGACAACCAATCGTGGCTGGCCGCGCTCACGGCCATCCTTGACACTTGCGCGCTGTTGATGGCCGGCGTCGAAGGAACCTGCGAACGTCAGGCGGAGCTGACGTTTGCGATTGCGCGCCACGCCATCGTGGATCTGGCGCAGATCTTCATCGTCCGGCCCGCCGCAGCGGACCATCAACGCCTCTCCCCGGAGGATTTGGACCGGCTCCGCAAACTCCTCGCCGCGCAGGGCCTGCGCCTTCAGGTGGGTCCTGCAGCCGACCAGCGGCTCGCAGAATTGCGGGCTCTTTACGAACCGTATGTCATGACGCTGGGGCGCTACCTCAACGTAACGATCCCTCCGTGGATTCCGCAAGGGTCGCGAAAAGATAATTGGCAAACAACCGTGTGGGATCGCAGCTCAGCCATATTGCATGGCGCCAAAGCGATTCATGACGATCACCACTAAACAGGGTTTTCGCAACAAAACGCGTAGCCGGAGGAGAAAACAGTGAACGCCATCGTGGTGCGCCAATTTGGCGGCCCGGAAGTTCTGAAGCTGGAAGAAACCGCAAAGAATCCGCCGGCGCGCGGGCAAGTCCTGGTTCGCATCAAGGCCGCCGGCGTGAATCCCGTAGATACTTACATTCGTGCCGGCGCGTACGCGCGCAAGCCGGAATTGCCTTACACGCCGGGCACTGACGGCGCGGGAATTGTGGAAGCCGTGGGCGAAGGCGTGACGCGCGTCAAGACGGGCGACCGCGTGTACACCTCCGGCACCCTGACCGGCACCTATGCCGAGTTCGCGCTCGCCGGCGAATCGCAAGTCCACCCGCTCCCCCAGAAAATCTCCTATGTGCAGGGCGCGGGCGTCTATGTTCCTTTTGCCACAGCCTATCGCGCCCTGTTTCAGATCGGGCATGCGCGCGCTGGCGAGACTGTTCTGATTCATGGAGCCAGCGGCGGCGTGGGCATTGCTGCGGTGCAGATCGCGCGCGCCGCGGGTTTGACCGTCATCGGCACCGGCGGCACCGAAAAAGGCCGCGCCCTTGTAACCTCCGAAGGCGCTCACCACGCGCTGGACCACCGCGCCCCAAATTGTCTCGATCAACTGACGAAGCTCACCGGCGGCCGCGGTGTGGATGTGATTCTCGAGATGCTGGCCAACGTCAATCTCGGCGCCGACCTGAAGGTGCTTGCCATGCGCGGGCGCGTTGTCGTCGTTGGCAGCCGCGGCGACGTGCAAATCACCCCGCGTGAGCTGATGACGCGCGACGCCGCCGTCCTCGCCATGTCCCTTTGGAATACGCCGGAGGGCGATGCGCAAAGCATCCACGCGGCTTTGGTTGCCGGAATGGAAAACGGCACACTGCGCCCTGTCGTCGGCAAAGAGATGCCTCTTGCCGAAGCGGCTCGCGCGCACAAAGAAATCATGGAGCCCGGCGCCTACGGCAAGACTGTCCTGGTGCCCTGACGGCTGCCGAGAGGGACGCCATCAGGGGCGTCAATGCCCGCGGAGCAGCGAACCCGCCAATCCGATCGTCGCGCCGCCGAGCATCAGCCAGGCTGAATTGACACGAAAACGGAAAAGCAGAACGGCGCTGACAATGGCCAGACCGACGGTCGGAATATCAATGACGGACGCCCGCCCCAATTGCCATGTCACGGCGGCCATCAAAGCCAGGGCGGCTGCGTTCACGCCGTCAAGAAACGCGCCCGTCAGCCGCGATTGGCGCAGGCGCGGAATCATCCATCCGCTCATCGCCACAAGTAGAAACGCGGGCAGAAAAACCCCCGTCGTCGCCGAAACCGCCCCCGGCCAGCCGGCCAGCACGTAGCCGATAAAAGTCGCCACGGTGGAGAGCGGGCCCGGCGTCGCCTGGCTGACGGCGATGGCGTCGAGAAGCTGCGTCTCGGTCAGCCAGTGAGCTTTCGTCACCAGGTCGGCGCGCAGAAACGCCAGCAGCAGGAATCCGCTTCCGAAGAGCAGCACCCCGACTTTCATGAAATAGAAAAATAGCGCGGCAACGCTTATCCCCGCGACTGTGGTCGAGCCGGTTGCGAACAAGGCCAACGATGGAGCGGCACGCGGCGCTGCCTGGCCGCGGTCCTGCCACCAACGCGCCGCAACCAGGACAATCCCCGTGCCCAACAACAGCACCACGGCGTGCACGCCCGCAAGGAGAAGCGCCAGATCGAGGAGGACAACTGCCGTCAGCAAACGCGACTTGATGGCCGTGCGCCCTAGGACCCACAGAGCCTGCACGACTACAACGATGACGACGGGTTTGGTCCCATAGAGCACGCCTGCAACCTGGGGCAACGCTCCGAAGCGCATGTAGGCCCACGCCAAGGCCAGAACAAGAGCCGCGGACGGCAGGATGAACGCGACTCCGGCGACCATCAAACCGAGCCACCCGGCGCGCAGCAAACCAATGTACAGCGCCAGTTCCGTGGAGTTGGGTCCGGGAAGCAGGTTCACAGCGCCAATCAGATCGAGGAATCGCTGGTGATCCAGCCAGCCGCGGCGCCCCACGAACTCTTCTTCCATCATGGCGATGTGCGCCGGAGGTCCTCCAAATGCTGTCGCTCCTATCTTCAGGAAGTTCAGAGCGAGTTCCCGCAGCCGCCGCAGCTTGTGGTCTGGCCGAGTGACCTCGTGGGGAGTTCCGGAGGCGTCCATCCGCTAACTTCCCGCTCGGCGAGCAAGCTGGGAATCCAGCGACCACTGTCCTCCGCCAACCCGGAGCCGCCCCCGGAGCCAGCCAAGGACCAGCATCGCATAGAACGGCCCGTAGCAAAGCCACTGGAAGAACGGATCGAAGTGCCACCGTCCGTTGATCCCGTAATCAATCAAGACGTTGTAGGAAAGAAACTGCAGCACGGTCAGCAGCAGCCATGCCGGATTGGGAAAAAAGCACAGCAGCGGCACCATCCACGTGAAGTACCAGGAATAGCCGTTCGGCGAAAGCAGCAGGATCGCTCCGAAGAGCAAATACGCCGCGCGCATGGACTCGCCGCGCCGCGCCGCCAACCACAGCGCAAGTCCGCAGACCACGCCGGCTCCCAGCCCCGCGGGAATGTCCGGAACGCCGGTGAACCAGTCCACCACGGTGTACAAGCTGGCGTGATAGTTCCTCCGGCTCCGCTCGAAATTCTCCACATTCGCGGCCAGCACGCCCAAGGCACGCCAGTACGGCGCCAGGCAAATTGCGGCAGTCCCGGCAGCGGCCAGCGCGCATGTCCAACTCGCGCGCGTGCGCGGCCAACCGGCTTTGCGCAGCCACAGCGGCAGGAGCACCGCGGGAAACGCTTTCGTCAGCGCCCCCGCTGTCAGCAGCGCCGTTGACACCGCAGGATACCGCCGTATAATGAGCAGCGCAGCGAGGACGAACGCGAGGACGAGCGCATCGTTGTGGCCGCTGCCGGCAAATTCCACGACCACCAGGGGATTCCAGGCGTACACGGCAAGCCGGAAGTTTTTCTCCCCGGTCCTGCGAAACCACCAGGCCAGCATCGCTAGGATGGAAATGTCGGCGAGAATCATGGGCGCCTTGAAGGCGGCCACGGCGGAGGGAAGTCTCCACGTAAGCCGCCACGCCAGGTGGAAGACCAGTTCGGCGACGGGCGGATAAATCGTGGGCATATCCGGCGCAGGCATTTCCGCCCAGTGCGCATCGCGCAGCGCCATCAGGCGCGGGTCGTCGGGACGCACCGCATAGGGATTCCATCCCGCCGCCTGGATATGGCCGTCCCAGCGATAGCGGTACAAGTCTGTTGAAAGCGACGGCTCGAGCGGCGCAAGAGTCAGGCGAAATAGCAAGCCGCCGGCAAGAACCACCCAGAAGGCGGCGCGATGTTCGCCGGCGTGCTCCAGGGCATAGAGGGCAACGAGATAGGCGGCGCCCGCTGCCAGCCCGAGCACGATGAATTCGATCGCGTGCAGCTTCCAATCGTTCAGCCGGTGCATCGCGCCGAACAGAATTTCCAGCGCGACAACGCCCGCCAAAGCGATGTAGACTTGGGCCCGCCGCGTCGTCGTTGCAACGCTGAAGGTTAACGGCATCGGGAAGATCGGGAAGGAAAGCCTGCGTGTTCACCGGGATGACTCTTACGCTTCTGCTCAGCCTCGCGCAGAGCCCCATTGTCCGCTTTTGGCAGAAGGTTACGGATACGACCTTCAAGGGCGTCTATCACGCCAACACTTTCGACGTCGCGATGATGATCCCCTATTTCCTGGTGCTTATCGTCCTCGCGGTCTACGGGATTCACCGCTACTGGCTCGTCTGCAACTATTACAAATTCCGCGACAATGTCCCGGGCCCGCCGCCACCGGTCGCGGTCTGGCCCAAGGTTACCATACAGCTTCCGATTTATAACGAGCGCTACGTCGTTGAGCGTCTGGTCGAGGCTGTCTCTCAGTTTGATTATCCGCGGGAGTTGCTCGACGTTCAGGTCCTCGACGACTCCACCGACGAAACGCAGGAGATCGCGCGCAACTGCGTGGAGCGCTTCCGCGCGCTGGGCCTGAACATTTCCTATTTGCACCGCAACCACCGCGAAGGTTTCAAAGCCGGCGCCCTCGCCGAAGGGCTGCGCTCCGCGCAAGGCGAATTCATCGCCATCTTCGATGCGGATTTCCTTCCCAGCCCCGATTTCCTCCGCCGCACCATTCCCGGCTTCCAGGATCCCGGCATCGCCATGGTCCAGACGCGCTGGACCTATCTGAATCGCGGATACTCGCTCCTTACAGAAGTCGAAGCGATTCTCCTCGATGGCCACTTCGTCATCGAACATGGCGCGCGCTCGCGCAGCGGCGTGTTTTTCAATTTCAACGGCACCGCCGGTGTCTGGCGCCGCTCCGCCATCGAAGATGCCGGCGGGTGGCAGCACGACACGCTCACCGAAGACACCGACCTGTCTTACCGCGCGCAGCTTTGCGGCTGGCGTTTCCTCTATTTGCAGCAGGTCGAATGCGCTTCGGAACTGCCCGTGGAAATGAACGCCTTCAAGGCGCAGCAGGCGCGCTGGGCCAAAGGTCTGATGCAGACGGCGAAGAAGATCCTCCCCCGGTTGCTGCGCGCCGGCGTGCCGGGCTCCGTCAAGGCCGAAGCCTTCTTCCACCTCACCGCCAACATCAGTTATCCGTTGATGATTGTCTTTTCGACGATGCTCCTGCCGGCGATGATTGTGCGCTTCTATCAGGGCTGGCTCCAGATGCTGGTGATTGACCTGCCGCTCTTCCTGGCCTCCACCTGCTCGATTTCGAGCTTTTATCTGGCCGCGCAGCGCTCCGTCCGCCCGAAAACCTGGTGGCGCACATTCCTGTTTCTTCCCTTTGTGATGGCCATCGGCATCGGCATTTCCGTGCGTAACGCCAAGGCCGTCCTCGAAGCCATCTTCGGCGTGCAGTCGGAATTTGCCCGCACTCCGAAATTCTGCATCGAGACGAAGGCGGACACCTTCGTCAAGAAGGGCTATGGCAACCGCGCCGGCTGGATCGCCTATGTCGAGGTCGCCCTGGGCCTCTATTTCGCGGCCACTGTTTTCTACGCCATCCGCAACGAAAACTACGCCACCATTCCGTTCCTGTTGCTCTTTGTTTGGGGCTACCTCTACACCGGCTTCATGTCTTTCGCCCAGACCTTCCTCGAGCGCCTGCGCTTCGGCGTCACCCGCGCCCCCGAAGTCCGTCCCGCGGCGACCGGCGCCCCGGGCTTCTAGGTTTTGCGGGCTCGGCCTACTCGCTCGCGGAGCAACATGTTCGAAGACACCATCGCGCGGTTTTCCAACCGGGCCGAAAACTACAGCAAATACCGGCCCGGATATCCAACCGGCGTCCTGGCGTTGTTGAAAAAGAAGTGCGCTCTTGCGCCGGAGTCCGTCGTTGCCGATGTGGGCTCCGGGACGGGCATCCTCTCGGAGCTGTTCCTCAAAAACGGCAACGTCGTCTACGGGATTGAGCCGAACAAGGAAATGCGTGAGGCGGCGGAACGCTTGCTGCGAGGCCGTCCGCGATTTCGCAGCGTGAATGGAACCGCTGAAGCGATTCCGCTCGATGACCATGCCGTGGAGTTCGTCGCTGCCGGCCAGGCATTTCACTGGTTTGATGCGAAACGCGCGCGGGCCGAGTTCTCCCGCATCCTCAAGGCAGTCGGCTGGGTGGTGATTATTTGGAATGAGCGTCAGAAAGAGAGCTCGCCGTTCTTGAAGGAGTATGAGGAACTTCTGATTCGCTACGGAACCGACTATGAAAGAGTCTCGGCCGCATACCCGCAGCCCGGCGCGCTAGAGGCTTTCTTCACTCCGTACGAGTGTCAAACCGCGCAGTTCGACAATGCGCAGATGTTTGACTTCGCGGGCCTGCGCGGACGCTTGCTCTCCGCATCTTATGCCCCTGTGGAAACCCATCCCCGCCACGCGCCCATGATGGAGCAACTCGCCAAAATTTTTGAGCGGCGCCAAACCAACGGAAAAGTCCGCTTCGAATACGTCACCAACGTTTGTTTCGGCAATCTCTCCTGAACCGCCTGAGAGTCCGCCAACAGCAGCTCCACGGTTTTCTTACGCAACTCAATGTACAATGCGGCCTGCCTGGAACTTCGGAACGGAAGCATTCGTAAGCATAATCGAAGGGAAATTCATCTTGAGGTGTCAGCCATGGCAGTGACTTCCGCCGCGGGAGCAAGACCATCGCTTCGTTCTCGCGGGAAACTTTTGTGGCGCAAGATCGCCGAATGGTCCCGCCGTCAGTGGATGGCGATTCGTCCCGGCCCGGAAGCGCGGCGTGGCGCCATCTGGGGAACGCTCGCCGCAGCGGCCGTGTGCGTCGTCATTGCAGGTCTGTATCTCCGCACCGGCTTCGGCTACTTGTTTGATTTCGCATTTGCCATCATTCTCGCCGCCATACTTATCCCCCTTGTGGCCCTCGCCGTAGCCCTCCTGCTGACCATCGCGCGGAAGCTGCCGCGCCTCGCCACAGGGATGATTGTCGGCTCCTGTTCGATTGTGATGCTCTTGTGGTCTCCGCCGCAGCTCGGTTTCCTGGTGGCAATCCCGGTCGGGCTCGCCGAAGGATTTCTCGGCGCGACGATTGCCACGTTTGTCGCGGGCCGCTTCGCGCGGGCTGCGCTGAGCAAAAAGATCATCACTTCCGTGCTTTGCCTGCTCGCCGTGGCAGCCAATGTCTATTTCGTGTGGCTTCTCGCGCATGAGGGTTCGATGGACAAGCTCGTGTCGTGGAGGCCTCCCGCCAACGCCATGCCCGCGAAATTGCTGGCGCCGAATCCCGCGGAAACCGGGCCGTATCGCGTCAAACGATTGTTCTACGGCATGGGCAACGACATTCGCCGGCCCGAATACGGCGCCTCCGTTGCGATTAAGACTCGCACCGTGGATGCCTCGGACTTCTTCAAAGACTTCAAAGGCTGGAAGCGCTGGTCTCGGAAGAAGTATTGGCACTTTGATGTGGACAAGCTCCCGCTGAACGCCCGCGTGTGGTATCCCGACGGCCCCGGCCCTTTTCCGCTGGCGCTGATCGTCCACGGAAACCACAATATGGCCGACTTCTCCGATCCCGGCTATGCCTACCTCGGGGAACTGCTTGCAAGTCGCGGCTTCATCCTGGCATCCGTGGACGAAAACTTTCTGAACGGCGGCCTCTTCCACGACCCGCCGAAGCAGCAGGCCGTGCGCGGCTGGCTCTTGCTCGAACATCTGAAGCTATGGCGCGAATGGAATCAGGCGCCGGGCAATCCTTTCTTTGGCAAAGTGGACTTCACGCGCATCGCGCTGATGGGCCATTCGCGCGGCGGCGAAGCAGCAGCCACGGCAGCGGCATTCAATCGCATGAAGTACGACCCGGAGGATGCCAACATCCATTTCGATTACGGATATCCGATCAAGGCCGTGGTGGCCATCGCCCCGGCCGACGGCCAATACAAGCCCGCCGGACAGCATCGCTGGATCCAAGACGTGAGCTATCTGACCTTGCAAGGCGCGCACGACGCCGATGTTTCGCTGTTCATGGGCAGCCGCCAGTGGGACCACGTCCGTTACACGCAACCTGGCCCCTGGTTCAAAGCCGAGATCTACGCTTACCGCGCCAATCACGGCCAATTCAACACCGTGTGGGGCCGCACCGATGCCGGCCATCCGCTGAGCTGGCTCTTGAATCTCAAGCCCTTGATGCCGGGCGAAGAGCAGCGCCGCATCTCCAAGACCTACATCGCCGCGTTCCTCGAAGCCACCCTCAAAGACCGCCGCGAGTACCTCCCGTTATTCCAGGATTGGCGCGTCGCGCGCGACTGGCTCCCGGACACGATTTACATCAATCGCTTCCAGGACGCCTCCTACGTGCCTCTCGCCTCCTTCGACGAAGATGCCGATCTCACCACGACCACCGCGCCGGGCGGGCGCATCGCCGGCGCGAACCTTTCCATCTGGCGCGAGGGGCGCATTCCCTGGCGGCAAGGCGATCGCGACTACAACGG
>Ga0209701_10002767_pt1 | contig 11442 bp, 9 predicted proteins | sample CZO8metaG_4_FD_188356 | JGI IMG/M metagenome (GOLD analysis project Ga0209701, IMG submission 188356) | Vadose zone soil microbial communities from the Eel River Critical Zone Observatory, Northern California, USA - CZOApr15con2H3.8 metaG... | ecosystem: Environmental > Terrestrial > Soil >...
CCTAGTCAAGCAGGGCATTCCGGTCCGGCTCAGTGGACAGGACACCAGGCGCGCTACGTTCAATCAACGGCATTCCGTGCTGATCGACACCGAGAATGAATCGGAATATGTACCGCTTCGCCATATCGCTCAGGGCCAGGCCGCGTGCGACATCTACAATTCAACGCTCTCCGAAGCGGGTGTGATGGGATTCGAGTACGGTTATAGCCGCGATTACCCGGAAGCTCTCGTGCTGTGGGAAGCGCAGTTCGGCGACTTCGCGAACGTGGCGCAGGCGGTGATTGACCAGTTTGTGTGCGCAGGAGAAGACAAGTGGGGCCTGCTCTCAGGACTGGTGCTGCTGCTTCCGCACGGCTACGAAGGACAGGGCCCGGAACACTCCAGCGCGCGTGTAGAGCGCTTCCTGCAACTGGCGGCGCGAGACAATATCCAGATCTGCCAACCCTCTAATGCCGGACAATATTTCCACCTGCTGCGGCGGCAGGGGTTGCGTAAATGGCGCAAGCCGCTAGTCGTATTCACGCCCAAGAGCATGTTGCGGCATCCCGACGCTTTGTCGCCACTGGAAGATCTGACGCATCAGAAATTCCTGACGGTGTTTCCGGACACTGAGGCTCAGGAAACCAAGCGCATCTTGATTTCGACGGGCAAGATCGGACACGAGCTGCGCGTGGAGCGCAAGAAGCGCAACGACTACGACACTGCGATTATCTTTCTGGAACAGATGTATCCGTTTCCCGAAGCCGAGTTGGCGGCGGAACTGGAACGTCACGGTTCGGCTCGCGACATTGTGTGGGTGCAGGAAGAGCCGGCCAACATGGGCGCGCTGTTCTACATGCTGCCCCGACTGCGCCGCATCGCAAACAATCGGCCCGTACTTTCCGTAAAGCGTTCGGCCAGTCCAAGCCCGGCAACCGGGTCGGCGAAAGCGCACGAGGTCGAGCAGAAGACCTTGCTGGCGCTGGCGTTCACGACGCAGGGATAATTCTGACCTGTGAACGAGAATACCCTGTGGGCACCACTCCTGCTCAAACGACCAGCAATTGATGCATGAGCTTACCAGCACGGTGGTGAGGTATTTGAGAACCGAAGGAAACTAAGAGAGAGCCGACGGTTGGATCAGGGTAGCGACGTGGTTGGATGCGTCGGCTGTTTAATAAATTCCAGCCACTCCGTTGCCACCCGAAACGTCGGTAGCCAGCCCGCCGGAATCTTCCCCCTCGGAGCGGCATGTCCGACCGGTTGGATACTCGCGTCACACACATCCCACGTCGGGGCGCCCCAGTCGTCATGAACATCCGACGGACAGGCACGAATGAATCCCACCCAGCCTCGGCTATCGTCGATTTTGCGGAGTGGCTTCGTCGGTGACGGCTGACGCATCTCAATGATCTGGCCGAGCCAGGCGAGCATGAGAGATTTCGTATTGATGATGCAGCAGTGTGGTGTCTTGTTCTGGACGAGGAACGCCCACGGAGCGCCACGGTCCCGATACAGACGGAAGTAGTCATAAGGTCGTTGCGTACCGGATACCTTGTCGGCGCCCCCCGTCATGATGAGCTCCGGAACGGCCAGCGCCGACGACGGCAGGTGCACGTTATCCACGCCAACCGGATCGTAGTGGCCTGCATCGGCAGGAATCGAAGCAACAATGCGATCAGGGGCGTAGCCGACGAAGTGAGCGAACAGAGCACCGGTACCCGAGAAACCGAGCAGGATGAGCTTCGCCGAAGACAATTCTGCATGGCCAGTCTGCCCGGCGAACTGATCCAGCGCCGTTAAGAGTGCTCTTCCAGCACCGTGCGAGGGGTCCATGTCCATCTCTTTTGGTCCGCCCGGAGCATCTTTCGCAGGGCACTGGTGCGGCATCATGAGCGCAAGATCATGCCGCTGGGCAAAAGCAACGACATCAGGATCAGAGTAAAACTTCATGATGTCACGACCGCGGTCAAAAGTGACCCAAACGGCTCGAACCGCCCGACGCCCTGCTGGCAGGGTGAGGTCATACTGACAGGGACCAGCAAGTGTCTCGTTCGTGAGCGGGCGTACACTTGTCTCAAACGACTGGGCTTGGGCGACCGAGGTCAATGCGAACAGACCAATCAGAATCAAGCGCACAAGTTGCTCCATGATGCGGATTGTTCTGATTATAAGGATCACCCCCCTCGGAGGCGGTCGTTCGCATTTCTTTTCTTGGTGAACAAAAAAAGCCCAGGCTCCTCGCCTGAGCTTTGTTCCTCGGCAAAATGATTTGCCTATGGCCAGCGCTTGGCTGCGTCTTCCCAGCCGGCGGCGCGGGCGGGAGGAGCACCCGCTGCGGCGGCCACGGCAGGCGACGGGATGCGGATGGGCTGTTGGGGCGCGGTCGCAGTCAGGGCCGGCTTGGGCGGCTCCGAGACGGATTCCTTCATCTCTTCCGAGAGCAACGGGGCGGCGATGCGCAGGGCTTCCACTTCTTTTTCCAATCTTGTCAGCTCAAGCTCTTTTTGCCTCAAAACTTCATACACATTTTTCATTCTGGGCACCTGTGGAGTAGCAACAAGCAATTAAGCGAAATGTATGGCTAAGTGGTGGATTTGTCAAGGAAAACAGGCACTCCCGAGTCCGTCGGCACCGGCTATCGAAACACCACCACTGCCACCACGATGGAAAGAATGAGCACCAGCACAGCGAGCAGATTGACGTGGTTAGCCAACCAGGACTCGTCTGGCGGCGGAGAATAGGCGAGAAAAGCGGGCACAAATTCCGGGGGCTTGGCCTCGGCTGACTCGGCCCGGTCGTAGCGTTTGTTCTCGCAGTCCACGCACAGGGTTCTTCCTTCGGAAACCGGGAATCCGCAGGAGGCGCATTTTTGGACGCGGCGCATGGCCTCCGGCACGGCAGCCTGTTGCGCGGCCGGCACAGGCTCTTCGAATAGAGCTGAGTGCACTTGAGCACCGCCGAGAGGTCCCTCCTGTGGGAGGATCACTGGCTCCTCCGCCTGAGGCGGAGCCATATCTGCCGTATCAGTAGGCATCGCCTCAGCCGGTGTAGCATCGATCTCCCTTGCGGCCGGTGCGGCGACTGGCGGAGCCGACTCCTGAACGCTGGCCGGAGTAGCCACCGCACGCGGCCGCCTTTCGGCCATGTCGAGGGCGGTCAGCGTCAAGTCGGCCATGCGCTCGAGCGCGATCAGATCGCGCTCTTCGAAGGCATAAGCGTGGTCGGAAAACAGTTCAAACAGACCCCGTACCTCGCCGCTACGCGTCAGCAGAGGCAAGACCACAATGGAGGCAATACCGAGCTTGCGGCAGGTTTCCAGGTTCACGCGCGGATCGGTCTCCGCATTGTCGCAACGCAACAACTGCTTGCGTGAAATACTTTCGCCGCTCAGTCCGGAGCGGACTTGCAGGCGCGCTCCTACGGCCGGCCCCGGCGAACCAACGCTAGCGCGGCAGACCATCTCTTCACCCTGGGCAATAGCGAGCGCCGCTCCGGTCGCTCCCGTGATGTACTGAGCGCGCTCCACCAGCAACTGCAACGCGGCGTCGAGTTCATGGCCTTCGAACGTGTAGTCTCCATTGGCGCCTGGAGAACCTGCAACGGTCGGGTCGGTCTCGGCGGCTGCTTCTTTTCGCGGCGGAAACGGGTGCTCGGGGTGGGCGGATCCGAACATGGGCATCTTCACTGTAAGGGACGAGAGGCGCGCAAAGGAGTTTTACCGAGTCTCGCCTCCTGGACCGTCACTGTCAAGCCACGTTCGGGCACAACAAAGGGCCTATACCGGGCAAGAAAGATGATGCTTTCAGCGCGGACTGCGCATGAAGCGGTCGGACTACTCTGCCTTCTCGTCCTTGTGACGAAGCCAATCGATAAACATCTGCTCGATAGGCTTGTCATAGGTCAGGAGCAAGTGGCGGACGCTCCGTCCGCTGACGAAGTGGCAGACTTCTTCGGCGAGGTTTTTGGCGTGGTCGCCGGCGCGCTCCAGAGACTGCGTCATAAAAATAACCTGCAGGCTGGCTTGGCGCGCGATGTTTTCGGGATTCTCGATGTGGCGCATGAAGATCAGATTGCGGAGGCGGTCCATTTCAGCGTCCGCGCGCAACACGCCGATTGCTTTCTTGACGTCGCGTTCGGAAAAAGACTGGCCCACGTCGGCCAGCATCTTCTCGAGCACCGTGGCCATTTGGGTCAGTTCGCGGGCGTCTTCGGAATCGAGGCGGCTGCCGGCCGCTTGTGCGCTGCTGGCAAAACTCAACAGCAAGTCGCCAATACGCTCCAGCCCGATCACAACCTTCATACAAGCGAGCAACTGACGCGCTTCTTCTTCGGTGACCTGCGCGATGGTGGAGGTCACGCCGGAATCAATCTCCGCATCGATGGCGTCGAGTTCCTTCTCGCACTGGCGAATGTTGTTCAAACGCGACATGGAGCCGGTGGCGATCCCTTCGGCAGCGATGGCGGCGGCCTGTCGAGCGATTTCGCAGGCCTCCACCGTTCGTCTTATGAGGCGAACGTAGGCAGGCTCAGCAGCGGACACTTTCAGCGCAGTGCTCATAGGTGCATACCAACCGGGGCTCTAGCAGAAGCATAGGCTCTTTGGGCATCGAACAGGTTAAGAATCTGTGAATTAATGCTTTTCGGGGAGTCAATCGGGGCTGGAATGGGGGTTCGACGAGCCCGGCAGCGTGAAGAGGAAGGTTGAGCCGTGGTTGAGTTCGCTCTCGGCGCGAATCGTGCCGCCGTGCGCCAGGACAATGTGCTTGGCGATGGCGAGTCCCAGGCCAGTGCCTCCGGATTCGCGCGAACGGGCCTTATCCACGCGGTAGAAACGCTCGAACAACCGGGGGAGATGCTCGGACGAGATACCGGGCCCGAAGTCTTCCACACAGAACTCGACGCTGCCACCGGCATCGCGTGCCCCGAGCACAACCTTCTTGCCTGCGGCGGCGTATTTGAACGCGTTTTCGATCAGGTTGGAAAACACCTGATGGATGGCTTCGCGGTCGGCCTGCACGGCTCGATTGAGCGCGGCGTTCTCCTCCAATAGCTCGAGTCCGTAGGAGCGCGCCACCTCGCGGAAACTCTCGAGCGCATCTTGCAGAAGTTCCTCGGCGCTCACCTCCTGAATATCGAAACGCTGTTCGCCCGATTCCACCCGCGCCAGGGTTAGCAGATCCTCGGTCAAACGGGACATGCGGGCGGCGTTCTTACGGATGATCTCCAAGAACTCGCGCACATGATTGTTTTCGGACGAACTGTCGAGCAGGGTCTCGGCGTATCCCTGGATGGAAGTGAGGGGCGTGCGCAGTTCGTGGGAGACGTTAGCGATGAAATCGCGGCGGGTCTTCTCCATGCGCTCGGTCTCGGTCAGATCGCGCAGCACGGCAACCGCCCCGCCTCCCGGCATGGGAGCAGCAGTCACGTCGAAAGTGCGGCCGGGAACAATAGTGTTAGAGCGCGCCGAGACCACGACCTGGTCGCGGGCGGCTCCCTGGATGGCGGAGAGAAAGTCGGGGTCGCGGACGCTGTCCACCACCGGCGCGTTCAGGCGCGGTCCATAGGGTAACAAGCGGTTCATGCCCCGATTCGCCCACTGCACACGAGCTTCGGCGTCCACCGCGATAACAGCATCCTGCATACTGTTGAGGAGAGTCTCCAGTTCGCGCTGGCTGGTCTGCACACTCGCGAAGCTCTCTTCCACACGGCGGGCCGTTTTGTCGAGGGCGGACGCGACTTGGCCGATCTCGTCCACTGAAGTGGACGCGATTCTGGCCGTCAAGTCGCCGGCCGATACCCGTTCCGCAAAGTCCACGATCCGTCCCAGACGGCCGGCCATGTAGTGGGAGGCTGCGCCCGCTACCAGCATGGCGGCTGCAAAGGCGATCAGCGATCCCCAGAGCAGAGCCTTGTTCAATTGATGGGATGTGGTTTCGATCTCTCCAAGAGTGTAGGCCAGTCGAACCGCGCCCCCGGAAACCGGGGCCGCCACATAGAGAAACGGAATGCCGAGAGTATGGCTGCTGCGCTGGTCAATTCCGAGATGACCACCCAGCGCGGCGATGAACTCCGGGCGCTGCGCGTGATTTTCCATGGTGCGGGGATCGGCTTCGGAATCGGCCAGCACCTTGCCGGAGGAATCAATGACCGTCGCCCGGGCTCCCGCTGCCTGCCCTTCCTGCGCGGCAATATCCGCCAGCGCATGCTGCCGGTCGGTTTCGACGCGCTGGGCAAACATCAGAGTCTTCTGCTTGAGATTGCGTTCAATCTGCTCGCGCAGAGTTGGCTCCCAGAACTTACGCACCGTAACTTGCAGAGTGATGGCCGTCACACCAATGACGAGCGCGAAGACCATCAACAACTTGAGGAAGATACGACTTCTCAACGTGGAACCTCAAAGCGGTAGCCGGCGCCGCGGACAGTTCTCAAGTAGCGGGGATTCTCGGGATCGGGCTCGATCTTTTCACGAATGCGGCGTACGTACACATCCACCGAGCGAGGGGTGACGTAAGCGGTGTCGCGCCAGACCGAGTCGAGAAGCTGATCCCGAGTGAAAACCCTTCCCGCATGCCGCATAAAGTAATCCAGCAGGCGAAATTCCGTGGCAGTAGTGGGCACCGGCTGGCCGCGCACCGTCAATACCATCGCGGCAGGGTCAATCTGGATTTCGTCGATCTTCGTTGGCAGAGGCGGAAGCGGACGCTCGAAACGGCGCAGCACGGCCTTAACGCGAGCCACCAGTTCGCGAGGGCTGAAGGGTTTGGGAATATAGTCATCAGCGCCCAGCTCCAGGCCGAGGACGCGGTCGGCTTCGCCGCTCTTGGCAGTCAAAAAAATCACCGGCACCGGCGCCAGCGATACCGATTGCCGAATCTGGCGACAGAGCTCCAGACCGTCCTTCCCAGGCACCATGATGTCCAAAAGAAACAACGCCGGCCGCTGGCGTTCCGCGTCCACGACGACCAGATTGCCAGTCGAATACAGTCGTGCGTTGAACCCCGCGCCTTCCAAGTGATGGCGCACGAGACGCGAGATGTCGGGGTCATCCTCCACGACAAAGATGGTTGGCTTCACGGCGATCATTGTAGCCGGAGAGGGAGAGGAATTCGAAACGAGGGGACAGTCCAGGAGCCGGACGGCGAATACCCTCCTACGAAGTCAGCTGTTACCGCAGTGCCATTCCCGCCTCGGCCGAGAAGTCCATGGGCACAAAGTCCCGGGCCAAGAATTTCGGATAGGCGGCAGCCGCGATCATGGCGGCGTTGTCCGTGGAGAGCGACCGCGAGGGGAAGAAGACCGGCACGCCCTGCATCTCTGCATCTCGCCCGAAGGTCGCGCGCAGCTCCTGATTCGCCGCCACTCCGCCGCTTACGAAGAGCGTCTGGACATCATATTCACCGGCTGCGGCCAGCGTCTTCGCAACCAGATCTTCGACCATCGAGCGCTGGAACGATGCCACCAGATCAAGGGTCTGCCGGTCACAGAGTCGGAGATGGTCCTCGAGCTTCGGCTCCTCGATTTTCAAGAGTTCCTGGCGGCGAAAAGCGATCGCCGGTCCCATGTTGTGCGTCTCGACGTATCGCAACACCGCCGTTTTGATCCCACTGTATGAGAAATCGAAGCGAGGCCGATCGTCGAGCTGGGGACGCTTGCGGTCGCGATGCTTAAGCTGCGAAGTCTGGAACTTGACGGCCGCCGGATTACCATGAGGAGCCAGCCCGTCGATGATTGGACCTCCGGGATAGCCCAGGCCGAGCAGCTTGGCGACTTTATCGAAGGCCTCGCCGGCAGCATCGTCACGGGTGTGGCCGATATTCTGGTAGGTCCAGCAGTTCTGTTCCCGCCGGGCAAGATAAAGGTGCGTGTGCCCGCCGGACACCACCAGCGCCAGCACCGGAAATTGCAGGTCAGCGTTTCCGACTTGCTGCTGCTCCAGAAGCACGGCGTGGATGTGACCCTCAAGATGGTTGACCGCAATCAGTGGCTTTTCCAATGCGAAAGCCAGCGCCTTGGCGAAACTGATACCGACCAGCAATGCTCCCGCGAGACCCGGGCCCTGCGTGACAGCAATCGCGTCCACGGATTCGTAGTCCATCTTTGCCTCGGCGAGGGCCTGGCGCACGACCGGGACAATCGCCCGCAAGTGTTCGCGCGAGGCCAGCTCCGGGACCACCCCTCCATACGGTTGATGAGTTGCGATCTGCGAGGCAACAACATTCGACAGAACTTCCTGGCCCGAACGCACTACGGCCGCAGCTGTCTCATCACAGGAGCTTTCGATACCGAGGATGTAGGCGTCAGGCATCATTCTTCGAACAGCGTAACCTGCCGGGGGGCTTTGTCGGCTTCCACAACCTGGATTATCTTCTGAGCCACGAACACGCGATAACGTTGTCTACCTGTCACTTCCTTTAGTATTCCCGCTTGAACAAGCCGGTCGACGTTCTGTTGGGCAGCGCGAGTCGTCACCTTGAGTCGGTTCCGCGCCCCGGCCACTGTGATAACTGGCTCCCTAAACAGGTTTTCCATCAGTTCCAACGCACGTCCAGGCGCTTTCCGTGCCTGAAGTTTTTCTCGGTACCTCTGGCGTAATGTTAACAATTGGTTGGAACGAGCCACCGCATCGCGGGATTCTTCAGAGACCCCATTGACGAAAAACCGGAGCCAATCCATCCAGTTTCCGGTCTGACTAATATCGAGAAGAAGCCGATAATACTCTTTGCGATTCCGCTCGAAATATGCGCTCAAGTAAAGCAGCGGCTGGGGCAAGAGGCCTTCGGAACAGAGGAGCAGAGTGATAAGAAGTCTGCCCACACGTCCATTGCCGTCCCAAAAAGGATGGATGGCTTCAAACTGATAATGGATGAGCGAAAGCCTGACTAGGGGTGGAAGAACTCTCCGACTTTCATGGAGATACTTCTCGAATCGGTCGAGCGCGTCTTTCATGTGCGGAACGGGGGGAGGAACATAAGTGGCGTTCTCCAACTTGCAGCCCGGCGGCCCAATAAAGTTCTGCGCCCGTCGGAACTTCCCAGGGGTGAGAGACTCGCCGCAAACATCCTTCATTAGCCGCTCGTGAAGCTCTCTGAGGAGTCGCAAACTTACAGGAAGCTGCTTCAATCGCTTCAGGCCGTACTCCAGCGCGTTTACGTAATTAGAAATCTCCCGAACGGCCTCGCTCGGCCCCTCTTTGCGGGCGCCAGCCTCGGCTGAAAACAGTTCAGTCATGGTGGCCTGCGTACCCTCAATCCGGCTCGAGAGCACCGCTTCACGACGGGTAAACGGTTCGATCAGCAGGTGGGGATTGGGAATGGTGCGCGCAACCCCGGCCAGTTCTCCTAGAGATCGGTCAGCATCAGAGATTCGTTCTGCAAGCTCCCAAGTAATCTCCAACTTGGGAGGAAGCGGACTAGGCAAGAAGGCCCACTGCTCTTGCCCGATCCCTAGTAGCTTTCCAGCGCCTTCTTTTCTGAATTTTTCCGGTTTCATTCGATTCTCGGTAAAGATACTCGGCTTCGCCCAATGGCTCGTTAAATATACACTTCAAGCATAAAGTATCTTTATTTCCAGAACCTAATTAAGTATACCATTGCAATAAAAAGTATATCTAGCAGTTCCGTATCAGTTCAAGAGTATCGTTACATCTCCCTAAAGATAACCGGGCTTCGCTTAGAAGAAGGCTAACGATACATTCGGGGCAAGAAAAGGCATCCCCTAGGCGATCGGAAAATTCAGGAGCAACATCTCTCGGGCCTTTGCAGTAAGGTATGTCCAGATGCTTCAGTCTCTTGCCACCAGCATCGTCCGAACCCTGCGCGAGCGCGGATACCAGGCCTACCTGGTCGGCGGATGTGTGCGCGATCTCCTGCTGGGCCGCGAACCGGCCGACTACGACGTCGCCACCGACGCCACGCCTCAAGAGGTGATTGAAATCTTCCCGCAAACATTCGCTGTGGGAGCGCAGTTTGGAGTCGTGCTGGTGCCCTTGCCGAAAGCTGAATCTGGCGAGTCCGCTGTGGGTTTCGGTGAAAAGGTTCCGGTGGTCGAGGTCGCTACTTTCCGCTCGGATGTTAGCTACTCTGACGGCCGTCATCCGGACGAAGTCCGTTTCAGTAATGATCCGCAGGAAGACGTCGGGCGCCGCGATTTCACGATCAACGGCCTGCTGCTGGATCCCCTCACAAATGAAGTGCTCGACTATGTCGGCGGTCGCGAAGACCTGAAGGCTGGGATTGTTCGCACGATCGGCGAACCCCAGCACCGATTCGCGGAAGACAAGCTGCGCATGCTCCGGGCGGTTCGATTTGCGGCACGCTTCGGATACCGGATCGATCCAGCCACTCTGGCGGCAATTCGGCGATTAGCGGTGCAGATTCATCGAGTCTCGCGGGAGCGTGTGCGCGAAGAGCTCACCAAGATGCTCACCGAAGGCCACGCGCGAAGCGCGTTTGAACGACTCGACGAGAGCGGCCTGCTCAAGGAAGTGCTGCCGGAGATCTGGGCGATGAAAGGCGTCGAGCAGCCCCCGCAGTTCCATCCCGAAGGCGACGTTTTCGTACACACCATGCTCTTGCTGGAGAAGCTGCCGGCGGATTGTTCAAGAACTCTGGCCTGGGGTGCTCTGCTTCATGACGTCGGCAAGCCACCGACATTTCGCGTGGCGCCAGACCGCATTCGTTTCGATGGACACGTAGAAGTCGGCGTGAAAATGGCGGCGGAAATCTGCCGGCGCCTGCGCTTTTCGAACGGCGACACCAGCCAGATTCTCGGACTGGTACAGAATCACATGCGCTTTGGTGTCGTGCAGCAGATGAAGGAGTCCACATTGAAGAAGTTTCTACGGCTGCCGGGGTTCGATGAGCACCTGGAGTTGCATCGGATGGACTGTCTGTCGAGCAATGGGATTGTGGAGTCGTATGAATACGCTCGCGAGAAGTTGAGGAGTATTCCGCCGGATGCGATCCGGCCGCAGCCGCTCATCACGGGACAGGATTTGATCGAAGCTGGCTATGAGCCGGGGCCGCGGTTCAAAGAAATCCTCGGAACGGTGGAGGATGCTCAGCTCGAAGGCCGACTCGCGTCGCCCGAGGCCGCGATGGACTATGTGCGACGGGAGTTTCCGCTGTAACTTCGGAGAGTGGTGGCGAGACGAACTCCTGACCTCTACCGTGTCAAGGTAATTGATCTTAGGTACAGCACGCGCGGGCAATCCGGCGAATCACCCATTCGGCATCACTTGCCTGAGGCAAAATTCATGCCCACGATGTTAGACTCTGCCTCAAATGAGGCAACCGACGATGCCCAAAGGGTATGTGAGAGTTTTTCAGTACGGCTCTAACATGAGTCCTGAGAGACTGAACAGTCCTGAGCGCCTGAACAAGAAAGCGAAGAAGCCCAGAGTCGCTCGACTGGATGGATGGGGTATTCGCTTCGACCTGTACAGCGAGTGCAATGGATGTG
>Ga0209701_10002769_pt1 | contig 11429 bp, 7 predicted proteins | sample CZO8metaG_4_FD_188356 | JGI IMG/M metagenome (GOLD analysis project Ga0209701, IMG submission 188356) | Vadose zone soil microbial communities from the Eel River Critical Zone Observatory, Northern California, USA - CZOApr15con2H3.8 metaG... | ecosystem: Environmental > Terrestrial > Soil >...
TTTCAAACGGATCGCTCCAATGATCCGCAACGCCCCATTGCATCTCGTCACTGACTGGGCTGATGGCGAGGTCCGCAGCTCTGTTGATCAGGCCCACACGTGCCCGGCCGCTTCGCCCGGCGCCCTTCGCGCTTATGTCGATCAGTCTTTGCGCGGCGACAGGGCAGGTCCCATTTGCATGGCATTGCGCAACCACCGCGAAATCTTGAGCCATCGCGGCCTCGACGTGGTGCCATTTTTCCGGCAACCCGCCCGCGGCGACAGGCTCGGTTTCCATACCGAACAACTGAGCGGCTTGCTCTTCATTGCGCGCCGACGGCTCGGACGGCGCGGTCGCCGCATTCGTTCCATCTTCGATGAATGAGACAGCCTCGAATTCGTTGGCAGCCAAATAGGTCACAGGTGGAGCGGAATCGGTGGGAAGCCTAGGCGGTTCCAACGTGTAAACTTGGCCAGCCAGCAAAAGACCTGCCACCCACGCCGACGCGAGAATCGCCCAGAAACTTCCGCCATGGCGCATCGCGGATTGATTTAGGGTGCCGGAGAAAGCGGACATCGGATAGGCCTTTTCATCCTAAGTCTCGCTCAGCTAATGCCGGGGAGTTCGGGGCCAAGCTGCCTGCGAGCAACCCTGCCTTGACGATCTTGCTTGTCTCCGCGTGATGCTCGCGGGTGCTCAGCGTTCACGTTCAATTCACGGACTCGTGCGCCGCCGAACCCAGCAGCGGTGAGAGCGTCGCGAGCTCAGAGAACGAGAGTCGGTCTTCACGATTTCGACCTTGAGTCCGCGTGCTGCCGCAATCCGGCAAACCCGCCGCCGATGATCAAGACGCGCTCTTTCTAGGGCGCCGACGCAACGCGCGCTTTTGAGGCGGACGGCTGTTGGTCAGACCTGTTCTCATTCGAGGGCCGAATGTCTGCAGCCAGTCGTCTGCCGCCGATCCCTAAACGTTCTTCAATTACGTTGCGCCGTCCAATAGCCCGAGCATCCCGCGCTGCAACGAGAAATCACGCCTAGACGAAGCCGCGCGTCCCGGCTGGCTGTATTTCATCGCCGGTCACACGCAGGATGAAATCGCCAAGATGCTTCAGGTTTCGCGCGCCTCGGCCCAGCGCATTGTTTCATTGTGCCTCGCCGAGCGCCTGATCACCTTCCGTCTGGAACATCCGATTGCAGCATGCATGGAAGTTAGCCGCGCGCCTGGTGGCTTGCGAATATCGGGGCGTTCTTCGCTATTCGTCGCAAGGGTTCATGAATGAGCACGTGGAGTCGGAGGGCCTGAAGTGGCCGGCAGCAACCTAAAGAATTGGTGCCGCTTATAAATCAAGACCGCTGAGTTTCTCGATCATGAAGTTGATGAACAGACGACCGCGGATCGGCAATTGGCGACCGAAGGCATGCAGCGCATAGGCGGGCAGAGCAGGCATCGCGAGGTGAGGAAGCACTTCCACCAGGCGGCCGTCAGCCAGAAAATCGGTAACCGTCATTCGAAGCTGGTAGGCGATGCCGGCTGCGTTGAGCGCCGCCTGGCGGATCGAGCCGCTATCGTCCGTATCGAATGGCCCGTCTGGGATCACGCTCTGTCCATCGGCGAAAGCGAAAGGCCATGGCCGTCCGGAAGTCAGATAGCGCAGGCAGGAATGCGAACGAAGATCCTCGACAGTCTCGGGATGTCCGCGTCGTTCAAGATAGGCAGGCGAGGCGACGAGAATCCAGTGTAGGTCAGCCAACTTCCGGCTGATCAGTTCTGTGTCCCGCAGCGGGCCCATTCGGACCGCTAGGTCGTAGCCTTCCCGTATGACGTCGACGTTTCGGTCCGTGACATTCAATTCAAGTTTCACGCCGGGATGGCGCGCCAGGAATTCCGGCGCCCACGTGGCAATGAGCATTCGCCCGAATTCCTGCGGGGCGGACACTCGAAGCAATCCTTTGGCTTCCGAGGCTGCCTGGACCACGTCTTCCGCATCCTCAATGGCGCGAAGCAGTGGGGCAACTCGCTCATAATAAGCTTGTCCCTCCGTGGTGAGACTGAGCGTTCGCGTTGACCGTTGGATCAACCGCACGCCCAGTCGATGCTCCAGTCGCGCGACACTTTTCGAGACAGCGGACTGGCTGGAGCCGATGAGCCTGCTGGCGGCGCTGAAGGAGCCTGCATCGACAGTCCTTACAAACGCCACCAGTCCCGTCGTCTTCTCGAGTATGGAAGCCATTTAGGACCCTGCGGAATAACTGAAGCGACCAAGCTAGGGATTTTACGAAACTTTGGATGGATTAACTAGAGGGGCATGGAGGGAGCCTCTCATGTTCGACGATCGCCATACCGTGTTACCTCAGGGCACTCTCCCTGAAACCGATGATCACACCGTGCCTGTGACACGCTCCGACATCGGCAATGTCGCAAATCTTCGGGATGCGCAGAGCCTGCCGCGAGGTCCAATGGGCCGTCGGACTCGGCGCAATTGGTACGTGGCCGCCGCGGCTGGCGCCATCTTCGTGGGCACCGGCATCTGGGGTCTTAACGCGCATCTGGCGATGCCCGAACGGGGAACCGTTCCGCCGTCGCCTCCGGTCGCAACCGTGGCGCTCCCGCTTCGGGAAAACGTCACGAACCGAACTGAGCTTACGGGACAGTTTTCCGCTGTGAATCAGGTCGGATTGCGCGCTCAAGTCAGCGGCTACCTGACCGAAATCCATTTCCACGATGGCCAAATTGTCCGCAAGGGCGATTTGCTCTTTGTCATCGACCCGCGTCCATATGAAATCCAGTTGCAACAGGCGACCGCGCAACGTGAGACAGCCGCTGCCGCTTTGGAGTTGGCAGATAAGCAAGTCGCCCGCACCGCTCGCCTGAACCGGGAGCAGTTTGCAACCGATGAGCTTCTGGATCAGCGCGCGCAGACCCAGCGTGCTGCTGCGGCGGCTGTCCAAACGGCCGAAGCGGCCATCCGATCCGCGCAACTCAATTTGGAATTTACCCGCATCGTCGCGCCGTTTGGCGGCCGCGTGAGCATGCGCCGCGTTTCCGTCGGAAGTCTCGTCAGCGGAGGCACGTCCGATCCCACGGCTCTTACTTCCATTGTCTCACTCGATCCCATCTACCTCGACTTCGATATGAGCGAGGCAGATTACGTTGCGTACCGGCATTCGAGCGTCGGCCAGCCCGCGGAGGCAAAGACCACTGTTCAGATCAGTTTGGATGGTGAGCAAGCTTGGAGCCGCACCGGCGAATTGAACTTTTTGGACAACCAGATCGACCGTGGCAGCGGCACGCTGCACGCGCGAGCGACTCTCTCCAACCCCGACCTGACCATCGTGCCAGGCCAGTTCGCTAGGGTTCGGTTGCCAGTATCGCCCGCCCAGCCGGCGTTGCTCATACCCGATTCAGCTCAGTTGACCGACCAGTCCGGCAAGACGCTGATGGTCGTGCAGGACGACGGCACTGTCGTTCCCAAAAAGGTCGAGATCGGCGCGCTCGAAGACAACGGAATGCGCGTGATCACGCGCGGCCTGCTGCCAACGGACCGCGTCGTTATCAACGGCCTGATGCGGCTGCGCCCCGGCCTCAAGGTTGAGGCACATTTGGCGCCTCTTTCCCGTACGACAAAGAACTGAGGGCCACGCTATGCGCGTATCACATTTCTTCATTGATCGTCCGATCTTCGCCGGCGTCCTGTCCCTCTTGATCACAATCCTGGGCGCCTTCGCTTATTTCACATTGGCGGTTGCCCAATATCCCGAAGTCGCGCCGCCCACGCTTCAGATCACCGCTACCTATCCCGGTGCGTCGGCCGACGTAGTCAGCGAGACCGTGGCGACGCCGCTCGAGCAGCAAATCAACGGCATCGAAAATCTGCAATACTTCTCGAGCCAGTCGACGGGCGATGGGAAACTCACGCTGACGCTGAACTTCAGACTAGGGACCGACCTCAACACGGCTCTTGTGCTAACGCAAAGCCGCGTGCTCATCGCGCAGCCACGTCTTCCACAAACCGTCCAGCAGCTCGGCGTCACCGTCAAGAAGGTTGCGAGCGATTATGTAATCGTTCCGCATCTCTACTCGCCGGACGGATCGCGCGATCAGCTCTATCTCTCGAATTATGCGACGTTGCATATCAAGGACGCGATCGCCCGTTTAGATGGTGTGGGCGACGTCCAGACGTTCGGTGCGCGTGACTACGCCATGCGCATATGGCTCGATCCGGATAAGATCGCCTCTCACAACCTCACGGCCGGTGATGTGGTTGCGGCGCTGCGAACACAAAACGTACAAGTGTCAGCAGGCGTCCTGGCGCAGCCCCCGGTGGCAAATCCGAGTGCCTTCCAAATCAACGTCAAGGCGCTCGGTCGCCTTGTCGATCCTTCCCAATTTGCCGACATCATCATCAAATCCGATAATGAAGGCCGCGTCACCCGGGTGCGTGATGTGGGCCGCGTAGAGCTTGGGGCTGTGGACTATGGCGCCAACGGCTACAAGGACCACGAGCGCTCCGTTCCGATCCTGATCTACCGCCGGCCCGGCTCGAACGAACTGGCCACCGGGCGTGCGATCCGGACGACCATGGCCGAGTTGTCGAAGGACTTCCCGCCCGGCGTCGCCTACATGAATCAGTATGATGGGACGGTGTTCATCAGCCAGTCCGTGCACGAGGTCGTGATGGCCATCCTCGGCGCGGTGCTTTTGGTGGCGCTCGTTGTCATCCTGTTCTTGCAGACATGGCGGGCTTCGATCATCCCGATTGTCGCTATCCCTGTTTCACTGGTCGGTACTTTTGCAGTTCTCGCCGGGCTTGGTTTCTCGCTCAACACCCTGTCGTTGTTTGGCCTGGTGTTGGCCGTCGGTATCGTGGTGGATGACGCGATCGTCGTGGTCGAAAATGTGGAACGCAACCTCAGGCGTGGCGGGTCGCCGCGCGAGGCAGCGCGCAAGACGATGGACGAGGTTGGCGGTGCGCTTATTGCGATCGCATTGACGCTCTGCGCCGTCTTCATCCCCTCGGCGTTCATTCCCGGCATTTCGGGGGAGTTCTTTCGGCAGTTCGCCGTGACGATCACGGCTTCCACACTGATCTCGTGCTTCGTTTCTTTGACGCTCAGTCCGGCGCTTTGCGGCGTGCTGCTGCGGCCGCATGAAACGCATCATGCCTCTCAGCGCCACTTCCTTCTGGCGCGGTTAGTTTTGGGATTCTTCTCCGCCTTTAACCGTAGCTTCGAATGGCTGTCGCAGCGGTTCGGCAGGCTGACCGGGCGCCTGATTCGCTTAAGCTTCGTCGTTATCGTCGCCTATGCCGGACTGACCGGGTTGGCGGCCTGGCAGTTCAGCCGCGCGCCGACGGGTTTCATTCCGGACCTCGATCAAGGCTATCTCATCACCGTTCTGCAACTCCCGCCGGGCTCCTCATTGGCGCGAACCGACGAAGTGACGCGGAAGGTGAACGATATCCTGACGTCGATTCCGGGTGTCTTCTCGACGGCTGCCTTCGCCGGTTTTGACGGCGCGACGTTCACACTCGCCCCGAACGAGGGCGCGATCTTTTCAGTCTTCAAGTCGTTCCAGGAACGGGAGCCGAAGGGCCAGACGGCCAAGCGCATTCTGGCGACCATCAATCAGCGACTCGCCGGGATCGAGGACGCCTTCATCGTCACGGTCGAACCGCCGCCGGTGAACGGCATCGGCGGCGCGGGCGGTTTCAAGATGATGCTTGAGGACAGGGCCAATGTAGGTACTGCAGTCCTGGAGGCGGCCACCCGGGATCTTGTCGCGGCGGCGAATGCAGATCCGCGCCTGAAAGGCGTATTCACGCCCTTTAGCGGTGCCACGCCAAACATCTACGCCGACATCGATCGCGTGAAAGCGGCTAAGCTCGGTGTGCCGCCCGAGCGTGTGTTCGAAGCGATGCAGGTCTATCTTGGGTCGGCCTACATCAATGACTTCAATTACCTCGGGCGGACCTATCAGGTCATTGCGCAGGCCGACGACCGCTTTCGGATGACGGCTGCGGACATCGCCCGGTTCAAGACCCGCAACGACGCGGGCCAGATGGTGCCGGTCGGATCCGTCGCGCGCTTTCACGACACCTCGGGACCATATCGGCTGCCCCGTTACAACCAATTTCCGGCGGCCGAGGTACAGGGCAGCGCGGCTCCCGGTGTTTCGAGCGGGACGGCGCTTGCGGCGATGGAAGAATTGGCTGCGCAGCGACTTCCTCAAGGCGTCGGATTTGAATGGACCGACCTTGCCTACGAACAGAAACAGGCGGGAAACTCGACCATCCTTATCTTCGGCGCCTCCGTGCTCTTTGTCTTCATGGTGCTGGCGGCGCAATACGAAAGCTGGAGTCAGCCGCTTTCGGTAATCCTGATCGTGCCGATGTGCCTGCTGGCGGCCGTGTCCGGACTGCTGCTGCGTGGCATGAGCGTCGACATTCTAGCTCAAATCGGATTCGTCGTTCTGGTGGCGCTGGCCTCGAAGAATGCAATCTTGATCGTGGAATTCGCCAAGCAGTCACAGGATGAAGGCGCCTCCGTCGAAGATGCGGCGGTACGCGCCGCCCGGACCCGTCTGCGTCCGATCCTGATGACGTCTCTGGCCTTCATCCTCGGTGTGGTGCCGCTTGCGATCGCAACCGGCGCCGGCGCGGAAATGCGCCAATCCCTGGGAACGGCCGTGTTCTTCGGGATGCTCGGTGTCACTGTGTTCGGTTTGCTGTTCACACCCACCTTCTACACGGTTGTGCAGACGCTCTCCGGGAGACTGCCGCGCGTCGGCCAACACACCACCGGCTCAACGGTCGCGATTTCGATGCCAGAAGGGATCCGTGATGACCGCTGACCTTCGAAATGAAGTCGGCGCCTTCGCATCAACGAACCGTGACGTTCGCATGCCGAGGTGGTCCACATTCGCAGCGGCCTGCGCGACAACAACTTCGACCTGCACATTTAAATCGCCAGGTCTACTTGCGGGCGAATTAGCGTGAGCACTGCTTTTTCCAGCCAAGCCATTGGCCAGCCGGGGACTCAAGGCCCGGGGGATGAGATGCGAGGAGGGGGCGCTCACCCGGCGCTCGCGATGGCGCGAATTAGTCTCGCCCTTTTCATGGCCGGTTTTGCGACCTTTTCGCTGATCTACAGTGCGCAACCGCTGCTTCCGGAGTTCACGGCGGAATTTGGGGTGGATCCCGCGACGAGTTCGCTCGCGCTTTCGCTCACGACAGGTTGTCTGGCCGTATCCATTCTTTGCGTAGGGGCGCTTTCGGAGACGTGGGGACGACGCGGGTTAATGTTCGCATCGATATGCGGCGCAGCGCTCCTGAACCTCGTCTCCTCGGTCGCGCCGACGTGGGAGGTCCTGCTCGTCGTCAGATCGCTAGAGGGGCTGGTCCTGGGCGGCGTGCCTGCGGTCGCCATGGCCTATCTTTCCGAGGAGATCCCTCCGGATCGCCTCGGTCGCGCCATGGGACTATACGTCGGCGGAACGGCATTTGGCGGGATGATCGGTCGGGTTGCCATCGGCGCACTCACGCATCTCTCATCCTGGCGTACCGCACTCGCAACCATGGCCCTTGTGGACCTTCTGGTTGCCGTCGGCTTCCTGCTACTGCTTCCCCGCTCGCGAAATTTCATCCGGCGTTCTGCCCTCAACCTGCGGCTCCATCTCGATGCTTGGGGCGGGCACCTGCGTCAGCGGGAATTACCTTTCCTGTTCGCGATAGCTTTCTTTGTGATGGGAGCCTTCGTGACGATCTATAACTACGCTGGCTTTCGGCTACTTGCTCCTCCATATAGGCTGAATCAGACGCAGATCGGGCTGATCTTCCTGTCTTACGTGTTCGGGATGTTCGCATCTTCCGCTGCTGGCGCCCTTGCAGACCGCTTGGGGCGAACCTCCGTCGTGATCACTGGCTCGCTCGTGACGATGTCGGGACTCGCGCTTACGTTGCTGCATCCGTTGACGTCCGTCATTGCCGGCATCGTCGTGATTACGGTTGGGTTCTTCATGGTGCATTCGGTCGCGAGCGGATGGGTAGGCCGCCTCGCGAGTCGCAACAAAAGTCACGCAGCCTCGCTGTATCTGCTTTCGTATTATTTCGGATCGAGCATTCTCGGGTCTCTAGGCGGATGGTTCTGGCGTGAAGGGGGATGGGCCGCCGTAGTTGCCTTTTGCTCCACGCTGATGATGATCGTGGTGGGCATAGCAGCGAAGCTGCGGCGGGCATCGGATCTATCGGAGTCATGAGGCCGATTCCAATCGAGCGTTAGATGAACCGCACGCTCAGTCGGCGCTCCAGTCGCGCGACACTTGTTGAGACTGCGGATTGGCTGGAGCCGATGAGCCTGCTCGCAACGCGGGGCACGGCGGAGCCGTGCTGGCCGTCAGTTTCAGGAGGCGACCTTACGTAATAGCGCCGGACTTTGCCGGACTTTTGGGTGCCGTTCCCGCGCATCAGGATAATCCGTGCGGAGAGGCCAGCCGTGATGGTGCCTTCACCCGTCTTTGGTGGCACAATAGTCGGTGGGAACACGTTGCAAGATGACGAGGCTAGGAGAAACCAACCACGTCGAGCTCTTCTTCAGGATCTCACTGGGACGGAAAACCGCTCATGATGTTTTCCGCCTACCGAGGCATTCGAGTGCCATCAGAATCTGGCCATGGTCCATCAAACTGCGGCATTCCACATCGACGAAGGCCAGCGCAACCAGTCCTGTTTGATCGATGACATAAGTCGCAGGGGCGGACATGATCTCGCGCCCCCTTTTTGGGTTACCATTCTCGTCGCCAATTTCTTTGCCATTTGGTGCTGACGCTTCGTAGGTCAATCCGTAGGACTGAGCTACGTCCGCGCTTTTGTCGGACAGGATAGGAAAGGGAAATGACGCCGCGTCTTTGCCCAGCGGATGAGGATCGAACGGTTCAACGGCGACAACTACCAGCGTTGCCCCTAATCGTCCCACGTCGTTGTGCAGCGCCGACAAAGAGCTGAATTCGCGAACGCACGTTGCCGTATTCTCATTGCGGCAGAATCGAAGAACAACCGCGCCGCGCAGCAACAACTCGCTCAGCGACACGTGTTGGCCGTGTTGATCGGGGAGGCGGAAGTCAGGGGCCGTCTTTCCCGCCCGCAGGACGCGCCAGCCAAGGCCCGGCTTATCGTCGGGAGAGCGGGAGCGTCCGCCGGGTAAGTCAGGTGGCTCCGATCTGTCGTTTGACCATATCAATCTGGTCACCATCTACTCTCCGGCAGGTCGACGCGCCACATCATGGGCGATCTTTCGCTCTGACAACACCCCTCTCGGGGTGATAATGCTCATTCCAAAGGAGAATGGATATGGACCGGCACCTTGCGATGGAGACTTTCATTCGCGTTGTCGATACGGGATCGTTCTCCGCCGCGGCGAACCAAATGAGAGTGGGGCAGCCAGCGGTATCCAAAGCGATTGCTCAGCTTGAGGAATGGCTTGGTGTTCGTCTTCTGTTGCGATCAACGCGCAGCCTGACCCCTACCGAAGCGGGGATGAATTTTTATGTCAGGGCAAAACGCTCTATCGAGGAGGCTGAAGAGGCCGTTCTGGCAGCGCGCGGCGCGGGAGCCGCACTGACTGGAAAGCTGCGCATTGCCGCTTCTGTTTGCTTTGGGCGCCTTCACATCATGCGCCAACTTGATCGTTTTCTGGAGAAAAACCCGGAACTCGAGATTGACATGGTGCTGGATGATCGGCCCATCAACCTGGTGGAGGAAGGCATCGATGTTGCCTTCCGCAGTGGCTCGCTGGCGGATTCTACCTTGGTGGCGCGAAAGCTTGGTCAGGCGCGCCGACGGGTCATGGCTACCCCAAGCTACTTCGCGAAACACGGAGAGCCCAAAAGTCCGGCAGAGCTGATCGCGCATCAGACCGTCATTTACACTCCGGATGGGGGCGGCGTGTCCTGGACGTTCCGTCAAGGCTCGGCTGAGACGTCCGTGGCGGTCGGGGGCAGGTTAAAAGTCACCGCAGCGGAGGGATTGCGGGAGGCGGTGTTTGCTCACCTCGGCATTGCCATTACGTCTGAGTGGAATTTCGCTCCCGAACTTGCGTCAGGCATCGTCAAAGCCGTTATGAATGACTGGGAGCTTCCGAGCTTGGAGCTCTGGGCAGTTTATCCGACCGGGCGGATGGCGAGCGCAAAGGCGAGGGAGTTCGCCTCCTTTGTCGAAACCTGTATTCCAGCCACGCCAAGCGAGCCGCTGAAGAGACCTCTGACCGCGTAAGGTAGGGCGCGCGGGCCATTCATTCTTGATCAGAATATCTAATAGTCCCCTCTCGCGTCTAATGCGGCGAGGATCCTGCCGCTACCTTCGTCTCAATGATCGAAATCGAACGACGCTGACGATGATCGTCACGCGACGATGCGGTCACATGGACGAACGTCGTCGGGTTTCCGGCGGCCCAACAAAGGATCATGAGATGAGCACGCAAGTTGTGTTGATCACCGGCGCACTCACCGGCATCGGGCGCGCCGCTGCCGTCGCCTTCGCCAAGAAGGGCGCGAAGGTCGCCGTTGCCGGTCGGCGGGATGAGGTCGGCAAGGAACTGGTCAAGGAGCTTCGTTCATTGGGTTCGGAGGCGGAGTTCATCAACGCCGACGTCCGCAAGGAGGACGATGTCCGCGCCATGGTCGACAAGACCGTCGCGCGTTTCGGCCGTCTCGATGTCGCAGTCAATAACGCCGCCACCGAAGGGCAGGTCGGCCCGATCACCGACCAGACTGCGGAAAGCTTTGCAGCGACATTCGAGACCAACGTTCTCGGCGTGGTCCTGAGCATGAAGCATGAAGTGCGCGTCATGCAAGGACAGGGCAGCGGCAGCATCATCAACATCTCCTCGACCTACGGACACCGGGGCGCGGCTTTCGCCTCGATCTATGTCGGCGCCAAGCACGCCGTTGAAGGCATCACCAAGTCGGTGGCGCTCGAGCTCGCCAAGTCGGGGATTCGGGTGAACGCCATCGGGCCTGGCCCCACGGACACCGGCATGCTGACTCGCTTCACTGGCACGGCGGAAAACAAGGCGGCTCTGGCGACCCAGGTTCCGCTCGGTCGGCTCGGCCTCTCCGAGGAGGTCGCCGACGGCATCGTGTTCCTCGGTTCGGACGAAGCCAGGTTCATCACGGGTCATGTCCTCAATGTCGACGGCGGACACACCGCTAACTGAAGGCAACTCCCGTTCACGCTTCATCGACCGGGATGCGCAAGCGAGTCGATTCATTACGACCAACACCCGATCAACGTGCAGTGCATATCAAGTGAGGAGTGAATCCAATGGCTAACGTGGTGAAGAAACACAGCATCTCTTCTGAGCTAGCACAGAAAATGGTGGATGAAGCGGTGGCAAAAGCCAGAGAACTTGGTGTTACCGAGAACGTAGCGATTCTCGATGACGGCGGCAATCTCAA
>Ga0209701_10002776_pt1 | contig 11404 bp, 10 predicted proteins | sample CZO8metaG_4_FD_188356 | JGI IMG/M metagenome (GOLD analysis project Ga0209701, IMG submission 188356) | Vadose zone soil microbial communities from the Eel River Critical Zone Observatory, Northern California, USA - CZOApr15con2H3.8 metaG... | ecosystem: Environmental > Terrestrial > Soil >...
ATGCCTGCGGTGAGCGCCAACGCACCGGATCAGTCCGCATCGCAACCTGCCGGGGCGCCGTCTGAGGCTGAGCCGTCCGCCCCGGAAACGCTCTCCGCGGAGACACCGGTGATCTCGCCGGTCGCCGAATCGGTGCCTCGCTCCCTGGAAGTTGTCGCCGAGGGAACAATCGAGAAACCTGCCGCGGTCACCGAGCCCTCTCAAGACCCTGCCCATGACCACCAGCAACCAGCCTGAATCCTCGACCGTGGCCCCCGATGCTGAGCCCGGTGGCCAGATGACCTTTTTCGAGCACCTCGTCGAGCTGCGCAAACGCATCATCAACTCCCTCATTTCCGTAGGCCTTGGAGCCCTGGTCGGCTGGTACGTGGCGCCTCATTTTGTGGATTGGATCACCAAGCCGATGATCAAGGCTCTGGCCGATGCTGGTCTCGACCAAAAGCTGGTTTTCACACATCCTGCCGGCTATCTCAACTTGCTTATCACCCTGAGCATCTATCTTGGCCTTGTTCTTGCGTCTCCCATTGTGCTCTACCAAATCTGGTTGTTCGTCGCCCCCGCGCTTTACAAACACGAACGCAGCGCCGTCACCGGATTTCTCTTTTCTACCGTCTTCCTCTTCTTGGCTGGCATCGCCTTCGGGTACTTCATCATGCTGCCCTATATCCTGCGGTTTCTAGTCAGGATCGGTTCTCAGGGCCCGGTGGTGCCGCTGATCAGCATTAACGAGTATTTTGATCTGATCCTCCTCATCCTCCTTGGGCTCGGGCTTGTTTTCGAAATGCCGATTCTTATTTTCTTCCTGTCGCTCTTTGGCATCGTCACGCCGAAGTTTCTCTGGCAGAATTTCCGGTACGCCATCCTGGTGATAGCTATTGTTGCCGCCATTGTGACTCCCACGCCGGATGCCACCACGATGCTGATTTTCATGGCGCCCATGGTGGGGCTCTATTTTCTGGGCATCGGAGTCTCCGCCCTGGTGGTGCGGCGGCGCAATCGCCGGCTTGCCGCGGCAGCGGAGGCACGATAGATGATTCCCCTTCGCGGAAAACTCTTCTGCGCGATGGCGTGGACGTACCTGTTTCTTGCTGGCCTCGCCGGCTGCAAGGCCAAAGCAGACAATCCGCAAGCGGCCACAAGCCGCCCGCCCTTCATGAGCACCGTTGCCACCGCCCCTCCCCAACCTGCGGATGACGCGCCTCCCCCTGACAACACAGGCGGCTTCGACGGCAAACGCGCCTTCGCGCATGTCGCCAAGCAGGTTGCCTTCGGTCCCCGGCCCGCAGGCTCGGCAGCCCTCGCGCAAACGCAAGACTACATTGTGGCGGAACTCAAGAGCTATGGCTGCATGGTCGAGACTGATGCATTCAGCGCCGATACGCCGGCTGGGCGCCTTCCGATGAAAAACATCCTGGTGAAAATCCCAGGATCCAGCCCCGGGATCATTCTCCTCGGCACTCATTACGACACGAAGCGCCTCGAGAATTTCGTCGGCGCCGATGATGGCGGCTCTTCCACCGGAGTCATGCTTGAACTCGCTCGCCTCCTGTGCGCAAAGCGCGGCCGATATGCCGTTTGGATCGCGTTCTTCGATGGTGAGGAAGCGGTGAGAAGGGAATGGGTCGACCCCGACAACTGTTACGGCAGCCGCCAGATGGCCGCTCGCCTTGCTACAAGTGGCGATCTGCCCAAGGTGAAAGCCTTTCTTCTTGCCGACATTCTCGGGAGCCGGGATTTGCGCATCAAGCGCGAGTCCTATTCAACGAGGTGGCTGACGGACCTCTTCTGGAACACTGCTACCAGGCTCGGCTACTCTGCCATTTTTCTGCCGGACGAAACCTCCGTCGAAGACGACCACCAATCCTTTTTGAAGCGCAATGTGCCTTCGGTTGACATCATCGACCTCGAAATCCCTTACTGGCATACGCCTCAGGACACGCTCGACAAAATCAGCGCAAAAAGTCTTGCCATCGTCGGTCACGTTTTTCTGGAAAGCGTAAAACAACTTCAGGTGAAGTAAGACGCTGCGCAGAAGATTGGCCCTAAGCCTCGAATCGGATGTCCTTGCCCTTCTGTATTACGGAGTGCTTCCCAAAATCTTCATCATCCCGATAAGGAAAATCCGATCGGTAATGGCTTCCGCGACTCTCTTCCCGCGCAAGCGCCGAGCTCGCTATCAACACTGCCAGCGAGTGTAAATTGCGCAGCTCGTGATCCGCTCTTTCGGGCTTTTCTGGTTTCGGCAGTTCGATGGTTCGAAGCTCTTTGATCGCCTCGGCCAATTCCTTCCCGCTTCGAAGGATTCCCGCCTGCCGCCACATCAAATCCCGGATTTTTGTCATCGTCGCAGGTGGCGCCCGTTTAGCGGCTCTCTTTGTTGCGCGGGCGGTTGTGGGGTCGCCAGGTTTTCGCGCGGAGCTGCCGGATAGAGCAGCGCCGCTCCTCTTCCCAGCCGGAGAGTCTTTCCTCATCGCCTGGCCCGCACGCGCACCGAAAACGAGCCCTTCGAGAAGAGAATTGCCCGCCAAGCGGTTTGCGCCATGCACACCGGTGTTCGCCGTTTCGCCCGCCGCGTACAGCCCGGGCAGGGAAGTGCGGCCCCACTCGTCGGTTTTCACTCCGCCTACGACGTAGTGCGCCGCAGGACAGACCGGCGCGAGGTCGCTGGCGAGATCCAGGCCATGCTGCAAGCAAGTTTCATAAATTCGCGCAAACCGCTTCCTGAGGAAATCCTCTTTCTTCGCTGTCAAGTCCAGATACACGTTTGCGCCCTGTGTTCGATGCATCTCGCTTGAGATCGCTCGCGCCAGCACATCGCGCGGCGCGAGTTCTTGGGCCTCGTGGTAGCGCTTCATGAACCGCTCAAGCTGCACGTTTCGAAGAATTCCGCCCTCGGATCTAAACGCCTCCGGAAGGAGAAGGCGCGGTGCGCCTTTGACCGCCAGTGCCGTCGGATAAAACTGAATAAACTCCAGGTCGGAGAGCAAGGCCCCGGCGTCGTACGCGATGGCCATCCCATCGCCCGTGGCGGCGTCGGGATTCGTGGTCTCCCGATAGACCTGTCCGAGCCCGCCGGTGGCCAGGAGGACGCCTCCAGCGCGCACCTCGTGCTCGGCTCCATCGGTTTCGTCGATGAATCGAACCCCCGCCACACGCCCGGACTCAAGAATCAGCACGGTGGTAAATGCGCGTGCCCTTAAATGCAGATGCGGGATGGACTGAGCTCGCGCGAGCAGCACCCGTCCAATCTCGAAACCCGTGGAGCCCCCGTGCGTGTGGAGAATGCGCGAGCGGCTGTGTGCAGCTTCTCGCGTGAAGGCCAGTTTCGTCCCTGCGTCACAGGAGCCGGCGCACCATCCAATCAATTGAGTGATGTATTGCGGGCCTTCATCGACAAGCAGTTTCACCAGTTCCGCGCGGCACAGCCCGTCTCCCTCCTTGAGAGTTTCCTGCTCATGCAATCCGACCGCGTCCTCGTCGCTGAGCGCAGCTGCGATGCCGCCCTGCGCCCACCCCGTTGCAGAATCGGCCAGGTCTGACTTTGCCAGAACGAGCACGCTCCCCGCGTCGCTCAATTCGATGGCTGCCCGGAGGCCAGCCACGCCGCAGCCCACTACGACGTAATCGGCGCGAGAACAATTGCGGGAGGGCTTCATGGGACCGTCAGACGTGCGGCCTGTGTATGGTAGCACGAAGGAATTCTTCGCATCACGAGCGCCCTTGGCGATGCCCGTCTACCGCGGGCAGTGTGTTACATTCAAAATGTTTGGGAGCACTTTCCCGCGAATGAAGCAGAAACGCATCCTCGTGAAGTCGTCTGCCGGCCGGTACGCCGTCTTGTTTGGAGAAGGCATTCTTCGGCGTGCCTCGAATGAAATCCGAAAGTTGGGTGAATTTTCCAGTACGCATATCGTTTCCTCGCCAAAAGTCTGGCGCGCGGTCGGGAATCGCGTTCGCGAGGGGTTGCGCCTGAATTCATCGAGCGCCGTGCATCTATTCAACGATGCGGAAAGCGTTAAGAACCTCGGAACGGTCGAGAGGATCGCGCGCTCGCTGAGCCGTGCCGGAGCAGATCGCAAATCCTTGATTCTCGCCGTTGGTGGCGGCGTGGTTGGCGACGTGGCGGGCTTCGTCGCGGCCGCGTATCTTCGCGGCGTGGCCCTCGTGCAAGTCCCCACAACGCTCATCGCGCAAGTAGATAGCGCACTCGGTGGGAAGACTGGCGTGGACTTGCCGGAAGGGAAGAATTTGGTCGGCGCGTTCTATCCCCCGCGGCTGGTCCTCGCGGATTTGCACGCGCTGAGGACGCTTCCGCAGCGCCAATACCGCGGCGGTCTCGCCGAAGTCATCAAGTACGGAGTTATCGCTGACGCGAAACTCTTCGCTTTCCTGGAGGCAAATTTCGAAAGGATACTTCGGCGCGATCACGATGCGCTCCGCTACTTCATACCGCGCTCCATCGAGATCAAGGCCGATGTCGTGAGCCGCGACGAACGGGAATCCAGCCTCCGCGAGATGCTCAATTTCGGCCATACCTTCGGTCACGCTCTCGAATCCGTCACAAAGTATAAGCGCTATCAGCACGGCGAAGCGGTGGCTTGGGGCATGATGGCTGCCGCCCTTCTGGGCCACGAAGTCGGCGTGACTCGCGCCGATGAGGTCTCCAGGATTGTGAGGCTGGTTCGCCGGATGGGCCCGCTCCCGGCGTGGCCCCGCGTGCCTCCCGCGAAACTCATTGCCGCGATGCGCACCGACAAGAAAACACGCGCAGGCAGATTGCGTTTTGTCCTGGCGCCGCGCATCGGCCAAGCTCGCTCGTACGACGATGTGCCTGTCCGCGTCGTCGAGCGTGTTTTACACTTCGCGCCGCACTTCGTCGACGGCACAGGGAATCGCCATGTCTGAAGCCGCCACGCCGGTAAAGGGGACGCGCCCGGAGGGCGCTGAGACCGAAGCCGACGCCTCGCGCAAAGTCCGCGAGATGTTTACCCAGATCGCCCCCCGCTACGATCTGCTCAATCATCTCCTCTCTTTACAGCTCGACCGCCTCTGGCGCGCACGCGTCGCGCGGCGCCTTTGCCCCATCCTGGATCGGCCAGACGCCCTTGTCCTCGATCTGTGCTGTGGAACAGGAGATCTCGCCCTCGCACTCGCGCGGACGGGGAAGTCGCGTGTCATCGGCGCCGATTTCTCCCACACCATGCTCGTCCTCGCCAAAGAGAAAAGCGCGGTGTTAGGAAACGGCTCCTCAAATCTTCCTCGGAGATCGATCCCTTTTTTCGAAGCGGATGCTTTGCGCCTCCCCTTCGCGGACCAATCTTTCGATCTCGTCACCACTGCGTTCGGTTTCCGCAATCTCGCCAACTACGAAGCCGGCCTCCGCGAAATTCACCGCGTCCTGAAACCGGGCGCCACGCTTGCCATCCTCGAATTCGCTGAGCCACCACAAGGCCTTCTCGGCGATCTTTACCGCTGGTATTTCCGGAATGTCTTGCCGCGGATCGGTGGCTTGATCTCCGGCGATTGCGCCGCTTACAGCTATCTCCCAAAATCCGTGTCCCGTTTCTTCCAGCCTGCCGAGCTCGCTTCGCTTATGGGCGCGGTCGGATTTCGTTCCGTCGAATTCCGGACCTGGACGCTCGGCACCGTGGCGCTCCATCTCGGCTTGAAATAGGCGCGCTTTACACACACTGGACGCCCTGGTTTCACGCGAATCGTCGGTGCGGTTGCTGTTGCAGCGGGAATGGCCGTGATCATCTACGCCCTCCGCTAGCTGGCCCTACTTGTCGATCCCCGCAGAGCGCAGCTTGGCCAGAAGCGTCTTTGCCGACACGCCCAGCCTTTCCGCCGCGCGCGTCTTATTCCATTTGCATTCGCGCATCGTGTTCTCCAGCATTACGTGTTCGATGTGGTCCACCGCGCGCCCGGTCACTTCCTCCAGTGAGCCTTCCCAGTTGAATTGTTCCGGCAGCATCCCCGATGGCAGTTGCTTCGTGTCCGGTTTCAGCGTGGGCAGGTGCAGGCCGGCCGGTTTGATGCTCCCGCCGTCCGCCAGGATGACGGCGCGCTCCAGCGTGTTTTGGAGCTCCCTGACGTTTCCCGGCCAGGGGTACTGCAGCAGGCGTTCTTTCGCTTCCGGAGACAGCTTCAATCCGGGCTTCTTGAATTCCCGGCTGAACTTCTCCAGGAAATGTTCCGCCAGCAGCAGCACGTCATTGCCTCGCTCGCGCAGCGGCGGAATCGTCATCGGCACGGCCGAGATCCGAAAATAGAGATCCTCGCGAAAAAGTTTTTGTTCCACCTGCTTCTGCAAATTCCGGTTTGTGGCTACCACGATCCGCACATCCATCCCGATGGTTTGTGTTCCTCCCACGCGTTCGAATTGCCGTTCTTCCAGTACGCGCAGCAACTTGGCCTGGATGGCAAGTGGCAGCTCCCCGATTTCGTCCAGAAACAGCGTTCCCCGGTGCGCCAGGTCCATCTTCCCGACTTTCCTTGCCCCCGCGCCAGTAAAAGCACCTCGCTCGTGACCGAACAACTCGTTTTCCACCAGGCCTTCCGGGATCGCCGCGCAATTAAGCGCCACGAACGGCTGCTCCCGCCGGCCCGACAGGTGATGCACCGCCAGCGCGAAAAGCTCCTTGCCGGTGCCGCTCTCTCCCAGCAGCAACACCGTCGAGTCCGTGGCCGCCACCCTTTGAATCTGCTGGCTGATTTCCTGAATCGAACTGTGCTCCCCAACGATCCGCGGAAATCCGTAGCGCTTCGCGAACTCCTCCCGGAGCAGCAGGTTCTCCCGCAGCAGTTCCTGCTGTTGCGTCGCGCGTTGCACCAGCAATTTCAGGTGGTCCAGGTCAACCGGCTTTTGCAGAAAGTCGTACGCGCCTTCCTTCATCGCCGTCACCGCTTCGTCCACCGACCCGAAAGCGGTGAGCAGCAAAACAGGAATCGTCGCGTCCGCTTGCTTTGTCTCTCGCAGCACGTCGAGCCCGGAGGCCCCGGGCATCTTCAGATCGGTTATGACCAGCATGTATCGGCGTGCTTTGACTTTCTGGATCGCGGCTGCTCCGTCGGTGGCTTCCTCGACGGCATACCCGGCGCGCTCCAGGGCCTTGCGCAACATCGTGCGCAGCTCATTCTTGTCTTCTACGAGGAGGAGTGGTTCCATCTGCTTCGTTTCTACCATGAATCGGGCGTCTGCTTGCGGCAACGCGCAGCCGATGTGCAGAGAAGGGAAGCAGCATGCTTCCAGCGCATCAAGGATGTGTTGAGAAAGAGGGGTCGCCCTTAACCCAGCGAAGATCAGCAGAGGAGGGAAGCAGGTTACCGCGATCCCGCGCCCGGGCCTCCACAGACTTCCCCATCGTCGCTCTTCAGGTTTTCACCAAGAACTTACAACTAAGGACTTCTCACTGCAGTTTCACTCCCGCGCCCAGCCCGAATCTCCGCCTGCTCGCTTCATCGCCAATTCCATGTCCTCAAGCTGCTGCTTCAGGTTCTCGATCTCTTTTTTCTTGGCGGCGATCTTGGCGTCCTTCTCGTTGATATCTTTGCGGCTGTTTTGTTCCTGCATTGCTTTCTGCGGATCGGCGTAAAACTGCACCTGGGACTTTTCTACTTCGCGCTGCAGGATGTTGAGTTCTGTCTCTGCTTGTGCAATCTTTTCTCTTTGCGCCCTAAACTTCTTCCGCCACGTTGCTTCGTCGTTTTTATCCTTGTCGGCATCAGCTCCTTCGGCTTCCGCTCCTGCCGGGGCCGCCTGCACATTCGGAGTCTGACCTTTCGTTGCCTCAGAACCAGTCTCGGCCTTCGTTGCCGGAGCCGGGCTGGCCGCCTGTCCTCCCCGGGACGGGATATCGTCCTCCGTGTACACTTTTTTCGGCTTCGCTGCTGCTTTCTTCTGCTCCCGTGCTTTGCGCGCCGCTTCGGCCACCGGATCGCCCGTCTGTGGCTGCGTTGGACTCTGCTGCTGTTGCTTTGCGAATGTGGGAATCATCGCCAGAGTGAGCGCCGGCACCAGCACCGAGGTTCGAAGCCAATTTTTCACACACATCTGACCCTGCCTTCCGGAGCGAGCTGGCGGCCCCTTTATTTCCTTAGATGCTGTCCTGTCTTGATTCTACTGCTTCCCCCACCTTGCCGCACAACGGTAACGTAACGATAAACGCGGCGCCTCCTTGCGGGCGGTTTCGCGCTTCCACTTGCCCTCCATGCTGCACGATAATCTTCTGCACCACCGCCAATCCCAATCCCGTGCCTTTCGCCTTTGTCGTAAAAAAGGGACGGAACAGTTTCCCCAAATCCGGGGCCGCAATCCCCGGTCCGTCATCCGATATGGTGATCCGTTGATAGCCGTGTCCTTCATTCCCTGTCACTTCTCCCTGCAGGGTAACTTCTCCGCCCCCCGCCTCGCCCCCGCAGGCCTCCGCCGCGTTTCGCATGAGGTTTAACAGCGCCTGTCGCAGCAGCCCTTCGTCCCCCGCCACGCTTTCGAATTCCCCCTCCAGCTTGATTCGCGCTTGCGGCATGGCCTCAGCGATTTCCGAAGCCACTCGCTCCACTACCGCTTTCAGCCCCACCTCTTCCGTGGAAATCTCCAGCGGCCGCGCGTATTTCAGGAACTCCGTGACCACGTGCGTGATATTTCGCGTTTGCTCCAGGATGCGCTCACCGTACTCCGCCGCTTCTCCGCTTGCTCCCTCCCCGCAAATCATCTGTGCGTAGCCGGAGATGGTCGCCAGCGCATTCTTGAATTCGTGCGCGATCCCCGCGGACAGCTCCCCCAGCGCCGCGAGGTTTTCTTTCAATTGCACCTGCTGTTGCAGCGCCGCCAGCTCCGTCAGGTCGGTTAACAAGCAGATCGCGCCGTGGATTTCTCCCCCCACTCGCCGGATCGGCGAAATGGTCAAGCCCAGAAGACGCGTCGCCCCTCCCGGTGTCACATGCTCGACCTGCTCGCGCCGGAACACTCTTCCGCTAGCCAGGCATTCCGCAATTAGCTTCGTGAACCCGGACGTCTCGCCTAGTGCTTCGCTGTATCGGCGATAGCCGAGCGCGCGGATTCCCAGCACTTGCTCCGCTGCCGGATTGGTGCTCGAGATGATTCCTGTGGCGTTCACCACCACCAGCCCCGCCGGCATGTTCCGCGTCACTTCTTCGCTCAGCCGCTCGGTTTGCTCCGCTCGCTCTTTCTCGATCTTGTGCAGCCGCTCCAGCTCTTTTTCCTGCTCGCGGAGTTTCTGGATCACTCCTTGCATTGACGCCGTCATAAACGCCGACGCATTTTCCGTTCGCGGCGCAGCGTCCAGGATTTCTTCTTGGTGCTTTTCACGGGTTTCGCGAAACGCTTTCCTCAGCAGAAACAATGCGAACGCGAATATCGCGAGGAGTATTGCCACCGAGACCAGCGCAAACAGCCACAGCCGCTGCGGATTTTCCGGCGCCACTATCGTCATACCCAGGTCCATCATTCGACCGCCGCTCCCCATCACCTCAACGCAACCTTGACGCTGCTCCCGTGAACATGGACATCGCGAACACGACCATCAGCGCCGCAACCCCAAGAAATGTCCCGAGCGGCAATTGGTATTGACTCGCAATCGTCCAGCGCAGTGCTGTAGCCGTGCCCATGCCCCGCCGGCTGGCGCGTTCCGCAAGCTGCCGCCCCCATCCAGCCGCGTACAGCGTCAATATCACCGCTAATCCCACAATGCTTCCGAGGAGCGTTCCCAGCAGGATGGTTATAAAAGTATCTCGCACCCCGAGAAAGGCTCCCGCCATCGCCATCATCTTCACGTCGCCGAAGCCCAGCCCTTCTCGTCCCCGGATGATCTTGTAGACCGCCGCCGACCCCCACAACAGCAGGCTTCCGAACGCCGCGCCTAAGATTGCCTCCGCCACACCGAGCACCCATTCCGGCGGCAGCCGGCGGAAAAAGTGAAAACTCAGCATCACTGCCATCCCATCATCCGGCGGCACGAACGCGGAGGAAAGTAGCCCCACCGCAAACCCCGGTCCAGTCACCAAATCCGGCAGCAGCCGCACGCGCAAATCTGTCACGGTGAGAACCAAAATCAGGCAGATGAAAAGGAGCCACTTGACCGTCGCTGCCGTAATCCCAAAACTCAAATAGCAGCCCACGAACAGGAGCCCCGTCGCCAATTCCACCAGCGGGTACATCGCGGAGATGGAATTCCCGCACGCTCGGCATTTTCCCTTCAGCCACAGCCACGCGGCGACCGGCACATTGTCGTACGGCCTGATCGCCGCCCCGCATTTCGGGCAGCGCGACCTCGGCGCCACAATCGAAATCCCATCCGGAATGCGCGTGATGCACACATTCAGGAAGCTTCCCGCCACAATCCCAAACAGAAAAAAGAAGGCGATGACCACAGTTCGGTCGACCGCTTTGCGGTCGCGCTTAGTAATGTCCCACACCCGCGCCCCCGCCTCAACAAACCCCGCCCCCTACGTGCCCGATGCCTAACATCCAGCGGCCCTGCCGCCCCGATAGACTTCTCCCATTTCTTCCTTACGTCTTTCCTTCTCTCCTTCTCCGCGTTCCTCTGAGCACTCAGCGTCTCTGCGTTGACCGTTGTTTTGCCTTTTTCTTGGCTTCCAAAGCCATGAATAGGTGCGTCTCCGTTCTTCTCTTTTCCGAGCTAACAACTGTAAACTAACAACTGACAACTGCCTTTATGCACTGGCTCGAACGCAAAATCCGCCGCTACGAGCACCGCCGCTGGACCACCGACGACAACCGCCGCGTCCAGCCCTTCGAGTGGGGCCTCGAACACATCGGCGGCCGCCCTGACTATCCCGATCCCGCCGAATTCGTCCGTCAATACGCCCAATACGCCCTCGAAAACAGCAAAGACTGGTACGCCACCACTCCCGCCACCGACTACCGCCTCGATAGTGAAAACGTCCTCACCTTCACCAGCTCCATCGCCTCCCCCTGGCCGGAAAACAACACGGTCCACGCCCACCTTTGGCCGGCCTCCAGGGACTGGCGTCCTCCCATAAAGGCAGCGAAAGGTACTGCGGTGCTCGTCCTGCCTAACTGGAACGCCAAATGGCACGGGCAGGATGGTCTGTGCGAATGGATTGCCCGGTTCGGCATAACCGCTCTCAAGATGAGCTTGCCCTACCACAACCGCCGCATGGCTCAGGGCCACGAGCGCGCCGACCAAATCTGCGGCCCCAACATCGGCCTAACCCTCCAGGCCAACCGCCAGGCCGTCCAGGACGCCCGCCGCTGCCTTCGTTGGCTCGAACAGCAGGGCTACTCCCGCCTCGGCATTATCGGCACCAGCATTGGCTCCTCCGTCGGCTATATCACCCTTGTCCACGACCCCGCCGTCCGCGCCGGCGGATTCTTCCACGTCTCCACCTACTTTGCCGA
>Ga0209701_10002778_pt1 | contig 11397 bp, 8 predicted proteins | sample CZO8metaG_4_FD_188356 | JGI IMG/M metagenome (GOLD analysis project Ga0209701, IMG submission 188356) | Vadose zone soil microbial communities from the Eel River Critical Zone Observatory, Northern California, USA - CZOApr15con2H3.8 metaG... | ecosystem: Environmental > Terrestrial > Soil >...
TGGACAAGTCCCCCAGCACCAGCCGCCCGATTGGCAAATGCCAGCCCCGCATTCCCAGGTGCCCAATGCACAGGTGCCAGCTCCCAATTACCAGCCGCCTGATGGGCAGACTCCCAATATGAATAGTAACCTGGTAGCTGCATCTTTAATTGATATGAATGCCTTGCCCGATTGGTTGCGCCCTGCTGAAAAGCAGCAAGCAAATTCAGCATCCTTATCATTGCAACAAAGATCTGCTGAGAACCTGAGGCAGGCTAGCTTTGGTGTTCCGGCCCGACCAGAGAATGTGCGTGTACCCAGTCGTCCCCGTGGGGAGATGGGATATCATGAAGAGAGCGAAGTGGCTGCCAATGCCTTTGCATCGATGCTGGGGGTAGCCTCGGCGGCTCCCTATTTCCAGGGGCAACAGCCGAGAGACGCTTATGGACGCCCTCAAGGGCCAGCACAGCAGCCGCAAGCATTCAACGCACCTGCTATGGGTCCATTAGCGGGTCAAGGCATACCAGGTATGCCACCGGCAGCATATCAAGGAGGGTATCCAATGGGAACTATGCCTGGCACGCCACTACAACCGCCGTCGTCAACGCATGTACCAGGAATGCCATCTGGGCCATCATCTATGAACAATGGTCAATCGAAACCAAACGCAAAACCTGCCAGGCGCGGAATTTTTGATGCCCTTCGCGACTTTTTTTTCCGTAGCTAATTACCGAGAAATTGAAGGATATGGAGATGAATACACAACCCTATGCGGAAGGAGGACGGGGGCCAACCGGCAGCTCCAATCCATCATCTGCTAGCTCGCTTTTGGTAGCTGATTGTGGCACCGTATTTACCAAGGTCTCACTGTTTGGCCTTGTCGAGGGCCAATATCGCCTTATGGCGCGTGGTGAAGCACCAACAACAATCGCACCTCCTTACGAGGATATTACTAAGGGTATTATCCAGGCTATCAATGTCATCGAGTTTATTACAGGCCGCAATTTTATTTCCAACGGGCGTATTCTCTCCCCAGAACAGCCGAATGGTGACGGCGTTGACCTTTTCATCTCAACCATAAGTGCCGGAGGCCCACTTCGGCTGGTTGTTCTAGGAGCGGTCGACGCAACCTTAGAGGAATTTGCACGCCAGGCCGTTTCTGGATTGTATGCGGAAATCAACTCATTGCCATCTCCATCCTTTATCGCCACTTCCACCCCATCTATTCCAGTACCCGTAGGAGCTGGCTCGATGTCTCCTTCCACAGGGTCAACAGGCGGTCCATGGACGCAGGAACGTGTTGCTTTAGAATGGGAACGTCAGATAGAGCGTATGCGAGAGCTACAGCCCCATGCCGCTTTAATCGTTGGTATGGCGAATGGTCCATCTGGCCCAACCCCACTTCAAGAAGCCTGCCAGTTGCTGGTAAGCGCGACAAAAGAACTTAATGAGCAATACGGTGCAAGCGTTTCGGCAGGGGCGGCAGTGCATGATGTTGCTTCACATCAAATCGCGGTCTTATATGCCGGTGCTCCACAATATATTGAAGCTGTCCGAGGCATGTTGCAAGGAACTGCTGATGTGACTCGCGTTGAGTCATTGGTCTCACAGGCCCAAATTGGGCCAACCAGTATCGCCGCAGGTGGACTATACGAGCGCGATGTAATGCAGCATATTCCCGGTTATCCCAGCTTACGGGCATGGTCTAGCTCTGCTCCTGCTGCAACGACCACTTCGTTGAGCAGCCTGGTACGCTTTCTTGCCCAGCACTATACTATGAATGTGACGGCGGTGGATATAGGAGGAGCGACCACTACCCTCATGTTGGCAGGTGAGGGTGGTGAGTTTATTCCTATGGTGAACTCCGGTATTGGCATTGGCTCAAGCGTGGGGGCAGTCCTGAAAGAGGTTGGCATACAGCGCGTCGCCCGCTGGCTACCTTTTGATGTCACCGAAGATGAGCTTCGGCAATATGTCTTGAATCATATGCTTCATCCTCATGTGGTGCCTACCAGCCAGCGAGAACTTCAGTTTAGCCAGGCCTTTGCACGGGAGGCCTTAATCTTGACGGTTGAGGCCGCGAAACGAAACAATTTTGAATGGATAGATGCCGATTTGATCTTAGCAACAGGCGGTATACTTGCACATGCACCAAAGTTAGGACAGGCAGCCTTGATCTTGCTCGATGCGCTCCAGCCGCGCGGCGTCACCTCGTTAGTGCTTGACCGTACTATGCTCATCTCACAACTGGGTGCCGTCGCCACCGTTGCCCCAGTCGCCGCTGTCCAGGTCAACGAGAATGACGCTGTTACGCATCGCCTCGGTACCTGCGTTATTCCCTTTGGAGAGATACCAAAAGGCGAGCTTGCTGTTAGTGTTGGTATTGAATACACCAACGGGCGGCAATTAATGGTTGATGTAACGGGTGGCTCTATTGAAGTCGTTCCACTGCGAACGAACGAGCAGGCGTTACTCTCACTCTTCCCCGCGCCAGGTGTTGACGTAGGGCTAGGGCCAGGTGAGCGAGCACGGGCCGCTGAAGAGATAGATGGCGGATTGATCGGCCTCATTATTGATGCCCGTGGTAGGCCCCTGGAACTTCCTACCAACGAAAAAGAACGCCAGGCGCGTCTCCTTCAGTGGATGCAAGCAATCGGAGCTTAACCCAGGCGTGGGAGGGAGAGGTACCCGCTATGACCTATCTGCTTGGTTGGTCCGTGATACCACAGATACTTGTGAGAAGAGAGCGTTGGCCGGGAGGCTACAAGACTAAAGGAGTACCACTGGTGTTCCCTGGTCAAGATGTACTCCCCGACCAACCTGTGATTCGCCTGGAAAAAGCCGAGGCTATCGAAGCGGTCGCTACCATTCCACGCCTCTCCCTTCCCGCGGTAATGGATGTTCCAGCCACTGCAAACTACGATTTGGGTAATACTCAGGCAAAGGTGCCACAGCGCGGTGGCGAAACTCTTCCTGCCGGTTTGCGCGGGCGTGTAGTAGATATTACCCGCCGCGGCGGCGTGGTCATTGAGAGCAACGCGGCTGTATTACAGGGGGTTCTCGGAGCAGGAAACCAGGTCGCGGGCGTGCTCACCATGTGGCAGGTATCCGATGCCGGGGAAGGACAACTGGCTATCCCTCCCGGTGCTATTCTGGTTGTGCCTGGCCCATTGAACTTTATGACGCTGCGCCAGGCTATCATCTCCGGTGTCGTCGGGGTCATAGCCAGTAGTATCTCGTCGCGTGACCTGGAAGGGTTTTTACGTACCGATTTAGTGGAGTTGATCGACTGCATCGATGTCGATGTAGCACAGGTTCACCTCCCGTCAATGACGATTCTCCTGACCGAGGGACTGGGCACCATGGCCATGCCTGCTCGCACTATCAATCTGTTGAGACGTTACCAGGGTTCAATAGCCCTGCTTTCTGGCGCAACCTCAATACGGCAGGGCATCTTTCCTGAATTGGTGATTTCGTTGCCGGAAGCTGAAGTGCAACAACACTGGCAGCCGGTGCGACCTGATCCCACCCTCGCAATCGGTGCGCAGGTGCGCATATGTAGTGGAAGTTACGAAGGAGCAATTGGTATGGTAGACTATCTCTATCTGCATCAACAAGTATTTTTGTCGGGAGTGCGAGCCCGTGCCGCTCGTCTGCGCCTCGAAGACGGCTCACTCGTGACCGTTCCCCTGATGTTAGTTGAGCGTATTAGCTAACTCTTTATCCACACTCTTCAATGTTTGTCCACATATTACTCTTCGTTATGTGGATAAGTCTTCATGTCTATCGTGCCTTTATCACTGGAAAAGCGCACCAATGCGAGCATTTGACAGAGTCAAATGCTCGCATTGGTGCGCTTTTCCAGTGATACTATCCTCTTCTTACCCAACAATCAACGAGCTGCCCGTCATATCTTTGGGCTGCTTAATCCCCATGATCTGCAAAATCGTTGGAGCAACATCCGCTAGAATGCCGTCTGTCCTCAATTTAGCCTGAGCCAACTGGGGCACCACCAGAAACAGTGGCACCGGATTCGTCGTGTGTGCCGTAAATGGCTTGCCCGTATCGTACTCGATAAGCTGTTCCGCGTTGCCGTGATCTGCCGTAATCAACAACCCTCCACCCACTGCCAGTGTCGCTTCCACGACGCGCCCGACACCGGTGTCAACCGCTTCAACCCCTTTGATTGCTGCCTCGATTACACCCGTATGACCCACCATATCGGCATTAGCATAGTTCATAATCACCAGGTCGTATTGCCCACTGCGGATATGCTCCACAGCCGTATCTGTAATACCTGCCGCACTCATCTCCGGTTGCAGATCATACGTCGGCACCTTTGGCGATGGCACCAGCACCCTCTCCTCACCGGGGAACGGCGTCTCTCGCCGCCCATTGATGAAATAGGTCACATGCGCGTACTTCTCGGTCTCGGCAGTATGGAACTGGCGCAGACCAGCATCGGCGATCACCCGCGCCAGCGGCATATCCACCTCATCGGCCCGATACGCCACTTCAGCGTCCAGCCCTTCCTCGTATTCCGTCATCATCACATACTCCAGATCTTCAAGCCGAGGCCCTCTATCGAATTTTCCCTCCGCCTGTGGCGGCAGCTCTTTCATCACAAAAGCCTTGGTCAATTGGCGGGCGCGATCAGGGCGGAAATTGTAGTGAATCAAGGCATCACCGGCCTTTACCATGGCGATGGGATGGTCATCTTCCATGATAACTGTCGGCAAAATAAATTCATCGGTGACCTTCTTATCGTAGGACTGCTGGATTGCCTCAACCGCCGAGTTGGCGCGTAACCCCTCTGCGCGAGTCATGGCGAAATAGGTCATTCCCGTCCTATCCCAGCGATTATCACGATCCATCGCATAGTAGCGTCCGCTCACCGTCACCACTTTAGCCGCGTGTGTGCCGCCAATTTCACTTGCGCGTGCCTGGAGCAGTTGCATGAACTCCACACCACCCGTGGGCGAGGAGTCGCGCCCATCGGTGAAAGCGTGAATAAAGACCCGCTCAATATCGTGCCTCTGCGCTAAACGCAGCAGGGCCTCCAGGTGTGATTCATGGGCATGAACGCCGCCATTGCCAAGCAGCCCGCAGATATGTAACTGTGACGAATTTTTCTTGACATGCTCAATCGCTTTGAGCAAAGCCGGATTGGAGAAGAAGGAGCCATCGCGGATTGACTCGCTCACACGGGTATAGTCTTGCAGCACGCGCTTGCCCGCGCCAATATTCTGGTGTCCCACCTCTGAGTTGCCCATCTGGCCTTCAGGTAAGCCCACCGCCTCTCCAGAAGTCTTCACCGCGGTGTGCGGCCATTCGCGTGCAAGCCTGTCAATGTTGGGTGTGCGAGCCAGGGCAATCGCATTCCCCTCTTTACGTGGATTGATGCCCCAGCCATCCATAATTATCAAAACAAAAGGGCGTGGCCGCCCTGCCGGTGTCGAGTTCATAGTATTTGCATTCTCCTTAAAAGCCAGTGTACGCATTTTCTGTTTTTTCTATTGTATCATCTGATCTTAAGGATATAGATAATCTGAAAGCAGGGAGACTCCGAAGCCGAAATCTTGCAGATTTCGGCTTCGGAGTCTCCCTGCTTTCAGATTATCCATATCCTTATTTTGTGCCACAATAGGCAGGTTGAAACGTATTATTTTATGTAGCGTACAATTTATAACAGAGGACCTTGATTGACGAAATATATTGCCTCAGAGAGAAGGAAGGATAAAATGACTCAAATACATTGCCAGCCTTTAGTGCGACGGCTTCATAAAGGTGTCCTCGCGGCGGCGATAGCCTTTTGCTTGCTGCTCGTTAGTACTATGAGTGTGCTGGCCGATACAGTGAGGATCAATGACCCAAATCATGTCCTCAATGCATCTCAGGTGCAAAGCGAAGGATCAAATCTACCAGACCCACTCGACATTTATGTAACAAGTGGCTTTACTGGAACAAGCGCGGCTTTTGATCAACGTACCGCCAGCCATATTGATAATCCACGTAAGATTGTGATCGCCATCGACACGACCAAGCATCACCTGGCCATCGTCGGTGGTACCAACGTCCCGCTATCAAATAGCCAGTATAACGACGCTGTTCAGGCATTTAAAAACAATTTTAATGGCCGTGACTACACCGGTGCGACCATTGCTGCCATTCACTCATTGCGCAGTTCGTTGGGTGCCTCTGGCAATAATACCGGCACTTCATCGGGTGGTGGTCTTTTCTCTGGCCTGCTCACCACACTTCTTTGTGTTGGACTGATCGTCCTCGTCATTGTGGGCGTGCTCTTTTTCCTTGGGCGCCGCATGTTTGGCTTCGGTAGACGAATGTCAGGCGGTGCTATGCCTTACCAACAACCCTACCAGCAGCCCTATAATCAGGGCTACCCTCCCAACTACGGTGGTCCAGGATATAACCAGGGACAGGGTATGAATCCCTTGGTGGCTGGCGGCCTGGGTGCAGCCGCGGGTGGACTGATTGGCTACGAATTGGGCAAGGAACAAGGCGAAGATCAAGGCCGCGACTCGGACCAGGGCCAGGGTCAAGGTGGAGGCGGTGATTTTGGAGGTGGAGCAAGTGGGGACTTTGGTGGAGGAGGCGGTGGTGATTTCGGCGGAGGAGCAGGAGGAGACTTCGGCGGAGGAGGCGGTGGCGATTTTGGTGGCGGTGGCGGAGGAGACTTCGGCGGCGGGAGTGGAAACTTCTAACCAACACAGAAATACATGAAGGGGATGGATGCATTCCATGCATCCATCCCCTTCATGTATTTCTGTGTTGGTTAGAAGATTACTGCTCTGAACGTGGCATCTCAATGCGGCGTCCACCGCGCCTGCGAGCCAGCTCAGCAACCCTGAGCCGGGTCATGGCACGCTCAAGCGCGCCAAGCAGTTCTGCTCGCTCTACATCCGATTGAGACTGCTCCAGGCGCTCCTGGGCGCGGCGACGGGCCTCCTCTGCGCGAGCCTGGTCGATCTCCTCGGCGTGTTCCGCCGTATCTGCCAGGATGGTGACCGTGTTTTCGGATACTTCAAGGAAACCACCTGATATGAACAGAGGCTCCTCGGCACCACCAAGTTTGATCTTCAGTTCGCCTGGGACGAGCGTCGTCAGCAGAGCGGCATGTCGTGGCAATATACCAAGCCTGCCCTCGGCCCCTGGCGCACTTACCATATCGGCCTCACCGTTATACAGTTCGCGCTCGGCAGTCACTACCTCGACATGCAGAGTGTTGCGTGTCGCCATAATTTAGCCCTTCTGCTCTGCTTCATAGCGTTCCACAACCTCGTCGATACCACCCGCCATGTAGAACATATCCTCGCGGATCTGATCGTGCTTGCCATCGAGAATTTCCTGGAAGCCTCGCACCGTCTCTTTTACCGGCACATACTTCCCTTCGCGTCCAGTGAATGCCTGTGCTACAGTCATCGGCTGTGAGAAGAATTTCTGCATCTTGCGGGCGCGTGAAACGGTGAGTTTGTCCTCGTCGGACAATTCATCAACGCCAAGAATGGCTATGATATCCTGCAAATCCTTGTAGCGTTGCAGTACTTTCTGTACACTGCGAGCCGTGTTGTAATGCTCTTCACCAACGACCTGTGGGTCGAGAATGCGGCTGGTAGAGGTGAGAGGGTCGACGGCTGGGAAGATACCCTGCTCCGAGATCGAACGCTCCAGCACAATCGTCGAGTCAAGGTGGGCAAAAGTAGTGGCCGGTGCCGGGTCAGTGTAGTCATCGGCGGGAACGTACACGGCCTGCATTGACGTGATCGATCCCTTCTTGGTCGAAGTGATGCGTTCTTGCAAATCACCCATCTCTTCTGCCAGGTTGGGCTGATAACCCACCGCGGAAGGCATACGGCCCAGCAGTGCAGATACCTCCGAGCCTGCCTGGGTGAAGCGGAAGATGTTGTCAATGAAGAGCAGGACATCCTTGCCCTCTGTGTCGCGGAAATATTCCGCGATCGCCAATCCACTCAATGCCACGCGCAGGCGCGAGCCGGGAGGCTCATTCATCTGACCAAAGACCATTGCCAGGCGGTCTATAACGCCGGCCTCGATCATCTCATGGTACAGGTCGTTGCCCTCGCGGGTGCGTTCACCCACGCCGGCAAATACACTATAGCCACCGTACGCCTTTGCGATGTTATTGATAAGTTCCTGGATGATAACGGTCTTGCCTACACCGGCACCGCCAAAGGCACCAATCTTCCCACCCTTCATGAAAGGGCAGATCAGGTCGATGACCTTCAAACCCGTCTCGAACACCTCGATGTTCGAGGCTTGCTCTTCCAATACGGGGGCAAGCCTGTGGATAGGCCCTCGTGGCGAGTCCGTCACTTCCGGCTTGTTATCGATAGCCTCGCCAAGGACGTTGAAGATGCGTCCCAGGGTTTTGGGGCCGACCGGGACGGTGATTGCTTTGCCCGTGTCATAGGCGGCTGTGCCGCGCTGCAGGCCATCAGTTGGTCCCATGGCTACGCAGCGCACCCAGTTGTTCCCTAAAAGCTGCTCAACTTCCAGGGTGAGATCCTTCTCAGCACCACCTGGGCGCGTTAATAGCGCATTATAAATTTCAGGCAGTTTTTCTGGGGGAAATTCGATGTCGACGACGGCCCCCAACACCTGCACAACGGTACCCTTTGTCATTGTATCTGTTGCCATATATTTCTTCCTTCTCTCTCACCCTTCATATTTATTCGCCTGAACCGGCAACTACCTCTAGAATCTGCATGGTGATCGCCGATTGGCGAGCCTTGTTATATGTCAAGGTGAGATCTTGAACAAGATCATTTGCACTGTCGGTGGCGTTCTTCATCGCGATCATTTGAGCCGAATAAAAGCTGGCCACGGTTTCTACGAGAGCTTGATAGACCTGCACATCCACATAGCGTGGCAAGAGGGCCTCGAAGATCGTTTTAGCATCCGGCTCATAAATGTAATCGACGACCTGCTGTTCTCCCTTTTCTTCTTTGGATGGTGGCTGCACAGGCAAAAGTTGTACGCTGACCGGCTGCTGTGTCACAGTATTGATAAACTTGGCGTAGACCAGGTAAACGGCATCTACCTCGCCTTTCTGAAAGGCGTCTACCGCCACTTGTGCGATGGCTGTGGCATCATTGAGGGCCGGTTTGTCGCCATAGTTGGTGAACTCTGCCAACATCCTCTGCTGCGTTCGTACTATAAAGTCTCTCCCTTTACGCCCAACAGTCACAAAGCCAACCCCTGGATGCTCACCTTGAGCCGCTATAGTGTTTTGCACGTCCAAAGCCGAAGCAACAGCTTTACGATTGATGTTACTTGGAAGCGCACCACACAAGCCCCGGTCCGGCGTAATCAACACCATGCCAATGTTGTGAATGGGTCGTTGCTTGAGCAGTACCACTCCCTCACCAATATTATCCCCTGCAGCATTTGCCAGCCGTGAGACGAGTTCGCGAATTTGCTCCGCGTAGGGGCGTGCTTGTTGCACACGCTCCTGTGCTCGTCGCATCTTGCTGCTTGCCACCATCTGCATGGCTTTCGTGATCTGAGCTGTATTTTTAACCGATCTGATGCGCCGCCGAATCTCTCTGGTGGATGCCATAGATATGTCTCCTAGTTTGGTGCCGCCGTCTTCTTAAACTCTTCAATAGCGGCGTTCAGCTTGCTCAGCAACTCTTTGGACATCTTCTCTTTGGACTGCACCGACTTTTCGATAATCTCCTGCGTTATTTCGGGATGGTTGGCCTCCATGTAACGGTAGAAAGCTGTCTCCCATGCCGCAACCTTATCCAGCGCGACATCATCCAGGTAGCCCTGGTTGGCCGCGTAGATGATCATGACTTGCTTCTCGACAGGAATCGGCTGATACTGTCCCTGCTTGAGTACTTCGGTCAGACGCTGGCCCCGATCAATACGGCTCTTGGTTGCCTTATCCAGGTCTGAAGCGAACTGCGCGAATGCGGCAAGTTCGCGGAACTGGGCAAGGTCAAGGCGCAGCGTGCCTGCCACCTGTTTCATTGCAGGCGTCTGGGCATTACCACCCACCCGCGAGACCGAGTTACCCACGTTGACGGCGGGCCGGATACCGGCATTGAACAGGTCTGTCTCAAGGAAGATCTGCCCATCGGTAATCGAGATAACGTTCGTCGGAATATAGGCGGAGAGGTCGTTCGCCTTCGTCTCAATAATCGGCAATGCCGTCAGGGAGCCTCCGCCATAATCTTCATTCAGACGTGCTGCGCGTTCCAAAAGACGAGAATGCAAGTAAAACACGTCACCAGGGTAGGCTTCGCGTCCAGGAGGGCGGCGAATGATCAGTGATATGTTACGATATGCATCCGCGTGTTTGGTCAAGTCATCGTAAATGATCAGTGCATCTCGTCCGGTCTCCATAAACTCTTCACCCATTGCACAGCCTGCATAGGGAGCGAGGTATTTCAATGGAGCGGGTTCAGAGGCACCGGCAACAACAATAATGGTATATTCCATCGCGCCATGCTGCGCCAGAATTTCATGTGTGCGTGCGACCGAGGAGTTCTTTTGACCAATAGCGACGTAGATACAGATCAGGTTTTTACCCTTCTGGTTAATGATCGTATCGATAGCGATAGCGGTTTTGCCTGTTTGGCGGTCGCCGATGATCAGTTCACGCTGTCCACGTCCGACAGGAATCATGCTATCAATAGCCTTGAGGCCGGTCTGTACGGGAGTATTTACGCTCTGGCGCGTGATGACTCCCGGAGCGACACGCTCGACTGGGCGGAACTTGTCGGTGGCAATCGGGCCGCCTTCATCGAGCGGCTGGCCCAATGGATCGACCACTCGACCAAGAAGCGCGTCGCCAACAGGTACCTGGATGATACGACCGGTGGTACGCACTTCATCATCTTCACGAATGTGTGTATAATCGCCCAGGATCGGACAACTGACCGTCTCTTCTTCGAGGTTAAAGGCCAGGCCAAACAGTCCTGTGCGGGTAAACTCTACCAGTTCAAGATACTTCACATCTTGCAGGCCGTAGACGCGAGCGATACCGTCCTGCACCGCGATTACGGTGCCAACGCTAGCTGTTTCTGTCTCACTACCACCAAATCCTGCGATGTTTTTCTCTATGATGGCACTGATTTCATCAGCCCAAGATGCCATCGTCATTCCTCCGTCTCATGATCCTGACACCCACAAGAGGTGCCACTACATTTTTATTGTATTTTGCTTGGTTCAACTGTGTCTCGTTGGGTGTCAGGCTTTGAACCATCACTGCCAGTTGTTCCCGTCTCGGACGAGAAATCAATGCTGCTCGTCGCTGCACTGGTCAATAACTGCTGTCGTAAGGCATTCAGGCGATGGCGCACACTGCTGTCAATCACCTGATCGCCCACACGGGCTATCACTCCACCCAGGATTTCAGGTTGAACTTTCGAT
>Ga0209701_10002782_pt1 | contig 11391 bp, 12 predicted proteins | sample CZO8metaG_4_FD_188356 | JGI IMG/M metagenome (GOLD analysis project Ga0209701, IMG submission 188356) | Vadose zone soil microbial communities from the Eel River Critical Zone Observatory, Northern California, USA - CZOApr15con2H3.8 metaG... | ecosystem: Environmental > Terrestrial > Soil >...
TCTGGTCGGTCAACATTAACGTCTTGAATTAAAGACATTTCCTAATACTGACATGGCGCACATTTCTTCCCAACCCGGCAGTCCGCGCTTGCTTGACCAAGTGCGCGAGCGTATTCGCTACAAGCATTACAACATTCGCACCGAGCGCGCTTACGTGGAGTGGGTGAAGCGCTTCGTTCTGTAGCGCAGGCGGTATCAGGAAGGTATTGCCTCACACCAAGACGGCTTTAAGTAGAGTATAAGCCAATCCAATCCCGCCGCAGCTAAGCACCACGGGAATGACGCCGATTTTATAGCGGAACAGGGCGATGAAAGCGGCGATACCGATTAGCACTGAGAACCATTCGAAGTAGTCGCTGAATCCTTGCGGCCACAATACGTGGTAAGCGAAAAAGACCGCAAGATTGAGAATCACGCCGACTACGGCGGCGGTAATACCGGTCAATGGCGCGGTGAATTTGACATCTTTGCGCGTTGCCTCAATCGCCGGTGCGCCGAGAAAAATAAACAGGAAGGAGGGGAGGAAAGTGAAGAAGGTGGCGACTACCGCGCCGGCGCTGCCTGCGGCGAACAGGGCATGGGCGCCGAATACTTCCTTGGTCCAGCCGCCGACAAAGCCGACAAAGGCCACGACCATAATAAGCGGCCCCGGCGTGGTTTCACCCAACGCCAGGCCATCGATCATTTGCGCCGCGGTGAGCCAGTGGTATTGCTCGACCCCCCCTTGATAAACATAAGGCAGCACCGCATAGGCGCCGCCGAAGGTCAGCAACGCGGCTTTGGTGAAAAACCAACCCATCTGCGTAAGTGTGCCCTGCCAACCATACCAGGCAAAAAGCAGCGCCATGATCCCCGCCCATAGGCCGAGGCCGACCGCAATAAATAGAAGAAAGCGACTCCATTTAAAGTATGCATGCCCTGGTGTCGGAGTGTGGTCGTCGATCAAAGCGGCGCCGTAACTTTTGTCGGAGCTTCCGTGTGCGCCGGCGGTTTTGAACCTGTCAGGCGTCAGGCGTCCACCGAGGTAGCCGATCAAGCCGGCGCCGAGCACAATATAAGGAAACGGCACATTAAGCGCGAATATCGCCACGAACGCGGCCGCCGCGATTGCCCAAAGGGCGCCGTTGGTGAGCGCACGCGAGCCGATGCGGTAGGCGGCAAACAGCACAATCGCCGTTACCGCCGGTTTCATACCATAGAGTATCCCTGCCACCGCCGGTACATTGCCGAAGGCAAGATAAATCCAGGTGAGCGCGATTAAAATAAAAACCGACGGCAGCACAAACAAACCGCCGGCGACAATCCCGCCCTTGACGCCGTGCATCAGCCAACCGATATAAGTGGCGAGCTGCTGCGCCTCGGGCCCCGGCAGCACCATGCAGTAATTGAGCGCATTCAAAAAACGATGCTCGGAGATCCAGCGGCGCCGTTCCACCAGTTCCTGGTGCATGATGCTGATCTGACCGGCCGGGCCGCCAAAACTGATGAAGCCCAGTTTTAGCCAATACCAAAACGCCTCGGCGAATGAGGGTGGAGGTGGGGGCGCGAGTTTGTTGTTCGGTTGAGTAGTCGATGCGATGCTAGGCATGGTTGGTTCCCTTAGATTATCTAGGGTATACCCAGTGTACGTATATAAAGTCAAAATCTTCGGGAGTCTTTATGCCTGTAAAGACGCTATGCCGTCAACATCTGCGCGACCTGTTCGGTAGTGCGCACCCGCGCCATACGCGGGAATATGCGGCGCATGAACTGCGCGTGATTATCCTGCTCCGGTGAGGTGCAGGCGTCGCTGACCATGACCAGGTTGTAATCCCGGTCGCGCGCGGCGTAGGCGGTGCTGGCCACGCCCACGTCGGTGGACCCGCCGGAGATCACGAGCGTATTGACGTTGCGGTTGCGCAATGCCAGGTCCAGGTAGGTCTGGTAAAACGCGCTCCAGCGGAACTTGGGGACGAGGTAATCCTGTGGCTGCGGCTTGAGTTCGTCGATAACCTGCGCCTCCCAGGTGAGGGCTTCGACCACCGGCTTCCGTTCGCGTCGGGCGTCCGGGGTGAGCGGCTGCAGGCGGTTGTCGGTGTCGGTGAGCAGCGATGCCGAGGTGGCATTATCCGGCCGGTGATGCGCGGCCGCGTACACTACCATCATGCCTCGCTGCCTTGCCGCTTCCAATAAGCGTACGGCGTTTGGGATCACCGGCGCGTAACGCGCCTGCGTCGCGGGATCGTTTTTCTTGATGTGCCCGTTCAGCATATCGAAGAACAGCAACGCCGTGCGTGCCGGGTCCAAGCGTTCTGATACGTTCATTCCAGCCTCACATTCTTGGAAAAGTCGTAATCCGTGCCGGTTTCGCTTTCAAACTCCCAGCGCACGCGCCCGGTTCCCGGCCAGGCGCCGCTGAAGACGTCGGCGAGAAACGCGCGCAGCATGGTCCAGGCCTGCTGCGCCTGTTCGGGACGATAGCGTCCCGGCATGGTGTCGTTTAACCAGCCGTGGGGCATGCCGGCGAATACTTTCATACGGTAGCTGCGGCGGCCGTCCTCAAGCGTGTTGCGCACGCGGCGTACCTCGTCGAGCGAAATGGTATGATCGCGCTCGCCGAACACGAACAGCACGGGCGCGGTCAACGCGCGCATCATCGCCTGCATCGGTCGTGGTTGCAGCTCGGATATCTGCCAATCGCGCTGCTGCGCGCCGCCGTAGAATACCACGCACGCGGCCAGGTCGCGCCGGCGGCTTCCGACCACGATTGGGTAGCGGCCGCTCTGGCACACGCCCATCAACGCGATGCGCGAGGCGTCCACGCGCGGGTGCGTCTTCAGGAAATCCAGCGCCTGATCGATCACCGCCGCGATCTCCGGGTCCGGCAGCACCACGCGCGCCTGGCCGCGGCGCAAGGCCTCTTGATCGCCCTGCCAGCGCGAGAACAGATTGGGCGCGAGCGCAACAAAACCGTCCTGCGCCAATCGCTGCGCCAGATCCAGGGTGTGCTGCACCAGGCCGTAGCGTTCGTGCAGGATGACCACCGCACCGGAAGGCAGCGGGCCGCGGGGTAAATACAGAAAGCCCTCGCCGTCAGTGCCGAAGCGCACCTGCTGAGTGTTTGAAGTCATGTTATTTTCTCCCTTGCAAGAACAGGGTCTGCCAGCGTTTTTCCCATGTGTCCCACTCATCCAGCAGCGCCGCCAGGTCGATAATGCGGTAGTCGAATTTATTGAACGGGCTGTCCACCAGGCGGCTGACCGGTACGCGGTTGCGCGCCTTGATGATCTGCTGGCCTTCCTCGGACAGCACAAAATCCACAAACAGCAGCGCCGCGTGCGGATGCGGCGCCTGTTTCGCCACGCCGATGCCGTCGGTGCGGCCGAACGCCGGCGGCAGTGGCTTCCAGGCGATGGGTGCGCCTTTGTCCTTCAATCTTTCGACCCCCTGGTTGTACAGAGTCAAGCCGATCGGGATCTCGCCCGAGGCCACCAGTTCCGCCAGGAGCGTATGGCCGCTGCGGACCTGCGGCTTCATCGCCGCCAATTTCTGAAAATAGGCCAGGCCTTTTTCCTCGCCCATGGCTTTAGCCACGGCCGCGAACCAGATGATGTCGGACGCCTCGATGCCGAGGTTACCGGTCCATTGCGGGCGCAGCAGGTCCTCATAGGTATTGGGGACCTGGTCCGGCTTCACCAGCTTGGTGTTGTAGCCCATGACGAAGAACAGAAAATTGTCCGGCGCGTAGTAGCCGTGCCGCGGGAACGCCGCCGGGGGGATGTCGTTGAACGCGGGGCTGTAAAATTTTTCCAGCAGGTTTTCCCGGTATAGGATCTCCATGCCCGGGCCGCTGCCCTCAAATGCGTCAACCACGTGCTTGCCCGCGCGCGCCTCGGCCAGGGCGCGCTGCACGACTTTCTGATTGAGGGCGCGCCACATCGTGACCTTGACGCGGTATTTTTTTTCGAATGCCTCAATCAAGGGCATCGAGTCTTCTAAAGTCATAGTGGTATACAGGGTCAGCCCACCCTCTTTTTTCGCCTGGGAGAGCAAGCTCTGTGCGCGATCCGCGCCCTGATAAAGATAAATCTCGCGGTTGCCCGATTGCTTTTCTTCCGCATGCGCGGAAAGGACCATGGACGGCGCAAGCGCCAAGGCTAGGGCGAGGCCGCGGAGCTTTGCGCGTGATGTGATACGCATGGCTGGTCCTCCAAGCGCAAGTTCGCTTGTTGCTTTTAGGCTTAAAAAAATTATTTTAACGACTGATAAGCATAGCGCTAGGATTTTGCTGAGGCTTGTTGCAAGGCCTTTAAGTCTTCGATCACTTCTACGCTATGGGTATCGGCATTGACCTTGCGGTAGATTTTAGCGATGCGTCCTTTGGGATCAATGATGAAGCTGTGGCGCTGCGCCATTTTGAAGGGCCCCAGAGACTTTAAACATCCATAGGCATTAGCGGTTGCGCCATCCGCGTCGGACAATAGCGGGAAGGGTAGACCATATTTTTTGGAAAACTCCGCATGGCTCTCCGCGCTGTCCACGCTTACGCCAAAAACCTCCGCTTTTAACGCCTGAAGATGCAGGATGTCGTCGCGGAAGTGACAGGCCTCGGTAGTGCAGCCAGGGGTGTCGTCCTTCGGATAGAAATACACCACCACCCAGCGGCCCTGATAGTCGGAAAGCTGATGAGTTTTGCCATACTGGTCTTTGAGGTCGAAGTTGGGAGCGGATTGCCCGACGGCCAGGGGCTCGGCGTGCGCCAGCGACAAACCTCCGGCTATCAACAAACCGGTAAGATAGGCCAATAATTTTCTCGGTGTTTCCATGGATGCTCTCCTATACTGGTACTGAAAGGCAGGCTCAAAAGTATACGCCTTTGTTTCCCCGACGCCAGTCCGGGAAGTTTTACTCCTCGGAATATCGCACTAATCCTCGCCCGCGTTTAGCGTCACTGCGGCGAAGTTTGGCTTCCAGCCGGCGCTTTTTTGAGGCTTGCGTGGGCTTTGTTTTTCGGCGCAGCTTTGGCTTTTCAGTCGCCTTGCGGATCAGCACAACCAGCCGCGCGATTGCGTCTTGACGGTTGCGCTCTTGGGTGCGGAAGCGGCGGGCGTCAATGATCAGAACATGATCACCGCTCACGCGTTTGCCGGCCAACGTTATTAAGCGTGCACGGACGTCCGCAGGCAGTGAGCGTGAATGGGCAATGTCAAACCGCAGTTGTACCGCTGTGGCTACTTTGTTGACATTTTGCCCGCCGGGGCCAGAGGCGCGGATGAATTTAAACTGAATCTCGCTGTCGGCGAGGGCAAGATGCGGCGTGATCGGAATCATCTCGCCATGATTGCGCGGGATCGATGGCGGCGCAAGTGCCAATTTTAAAGACTACTAGTCGCGATCGACACCCGACTATTTACGTCACGTACTGAGCGATACCGTTGCCGTACGACCAGTTTTCTTTGGGGACTTCGACGAGATTGATAAACACATCCTCCAGACGTACTTTGAGCTGGGCGTGTAGATCATCGGCGATGCGCCGGTAGAAGGCCTTCTTTAATTCGACCGTGCGTCCCTGATTGAGGGTGATTTGGATCAAGATAATGTCCTTGCTGTATTTAATACCGAGGTAGCTTTCGGCAACATTTAATTCCTCGGTGGGATGTTCAGTAATGATCTGGAACTTATCGTCCTGCGGGACGTTGATCACATCGGTCATCGCCTGGTAAACAATTTCACCGATAGTATTCCGGTACTTTGCAGATTTCCCCTTCGCAAGGTCAATGCGGACAAATGGCATGGCAGTTCTCCTTCTAAGTTAAAATGCTAAGCGCTTATTGAACAAATACGCGTATATACGCGTAAGCGCACCAAAAAAATTTGTTACGCGAACGCCTCCACTTTGATAAGCAGAGACGTCAGGCCATTCAGACCATTCTTCCCGAGTGCTTTCGTTACCTTGTACTGGGCTTGTTCCCAAAGCGGGATGGCCGAGTCAAGCGCACGCTTGCCGATGAGAGTCAACGTCACCGTCCTTTCGCGCTGATCCCTTCCGGGGGAAAGCGCCACCAGACCGTCTCGTTCGAGAACGGCAAGGTTACGACCGAGAGTGGTTCGATCCAGATGTACTTCATCGGCTAATGCAGAAATACTCGTTGGCCCGGCGCGCAGTACCGAACGCAACAGTGAGAACTGGGTGACCTTGAGCCCCGCGGGCTCAAGGTTCCGGTCATAGAACTCCGTCATGGCGCGCGCCGCCCTACGGAGATTGGTGCAGGCACATGGACTCGGCTTACTCATAATGTGAGTATATACGCGTAATTGCCGGTTGTCAATAGCGCGGCGTACGTTGCGCTCTTAGAACATCCCCTGGGAAATACCGTACGAATTTATGTCACATGCATGTCAAACAGTCTTGTTCATTTTGCGGGCAATTCTTTTGGTACAATCTGTAGAGTTATTTTCTGCGCGCGGCGCAGCACCACGATCGAGGCGGTTTTATCGACACAGTCCTCGGTCAGTAGCCTGTGCAGATCATCAATCCCGGCGACCGGATGATTGTCGTAACCGATAATAATATCGCCTTCGCGCAATTCCGCCGTTTGCGCGGGGCTGCCCGATTCCAGCGCGGCGACTTGCACGCCGCTTTCGACCGGCAGTTCGTGGAAGCGGACCATCCGCCGGGGAAGCAAGATGTTCTGCCCGGCGACGCCGATAAATCCGCGTTTTACTTTTCCCTGTTTTAATAGCTGGCCGACGATTACCTTGGCGGTATCCACCGCGGTCGCGAAACAAATGCCTTGCGCCGGCATGATGATAGCCGTATTCACGCCGATCACTTCACCGTGGGAGTTCACCAGCGGCCCGCCGGAATTGCCGGGATTAAGCGCGGCATCGGTTTGAATCACATCGTCGATCAGGCGGCCGGAGCTGGCGCGAAGCGACCGCCCCAGCGCACTGACAACGCCGGCGGTTACGGTGCATTGAAAGCCGTAAGGGTTGCCGATGGCGATCGCAAGCTGCCCCACGCGCACATGGCGGGAATTCCCCATTATTACCGGCTCGAGCTTAGGCGCGGTAATGCGAATGACGGCAAGATCGGTGTAAGGATCATCGCCGATCAGGTCGGCTTGATAACGGCTGCCGTCAGAGAGAGCCACTTCAATGGCGCTTGCCTTGCTCACCACATGGCTATTGGTGAGCACGAAACCGTCGGGCGTGAAAATGAAGCCGGAGCCGCTGCCGTGAACTTCGTGGGGAGCAGCGGAGCTTCTGGCGCGCTGTGGAATGTGTCGTTTGATCTCAATATTGACTACAGACGGGCTCACTTTTTCCGCCGCGCCGACTACGGCGCGCGAGTAAGCGTCCAGCAACTCGCCATCCCGGTTAAGGGCAGATGCCGGCTGTGTTTGTTCGATCGGGTTGTTTTCGTTCTCTATTAAACGAATACCAGGTTTCATGGCCTATCATATGGCGGCGCGGGGACGGAAAATCAAGCCGGGCTTTTATTGCCCCCGTGACTACCATTGCGATTGAAGCTGATAAAGAACTGGCCGGCCATTGTCGGCGCGTGCGGATCGAAATAAAGTTCGTGCAGCTTAAATCCACGCGGCGGGTTGAAGGCGGGGCCGCGCGTCAGGGTATCGTATTGTTCACCGCCAAGGATGACCTGGGTGCGGGTCAAGTACAGCCGATCCAGTACATCGGCTTCCAGCAGGGTATGAAAGACTTGCGGACCGGCGACGGAATAAATAGTGGTATATCCTTGTTGGGTAAGCGCTTTAATTATCGCAGTGCCGGTGAGCCGCGGTTCGGTTCCTGCGAACAGGACTTTAATCCCAACAGCCTCAAGCGCGCTCACCTGCTCACGCGGCGCACCCTCACGCGTCAGCATCAGAATCGGACCGGAGTAAGATGCTAGAAGGGTGTCAATGGGGATCTGTAATGACCGGCTGATGGCGGCACAAGCAGGCTGCGCCGGTAATTTTTGCTCCCTTCGCCAGGCAATGAGATCCGCATGTTCGGCATTCGTAAGGGAAAAATTTTGGCCTGTCCCAGCAGCCATCGCTCGCAATTGCCGTTCCGTAGTTATGAGCACGTCGGCCTGGGCGACGAGTTCCATATAAAGACGCCAATCGCGCGAATTAGCGATGGCTTTCGGTACCTGGCGTCCCTGAGTGTCGCTCGGTTCAGAGATATGACCGTCCAGGCTGGTAACAAAGTTGGTATAGACAAACGGGCTGCGTTCGTCCGCCAGCAGCCGCAAGCCTTGTGCAAGGTACAGCCCTTCGAGCGATTGCTCTTCTGCCGGAAGTGGGTACAGGCGAATCACATGATCATCCATAGTGGCATAATTACCGCAGCGATTCCCGGAATTAGGGGGCTCTGGCCCCCGCCTTATGGGAAAGTGCTTTAATAACTTCATTAAGGCATGGGCGCACTATTTCCCGACTTGGGCTTGCATGGAGCAGCGGCCTGGGTCAAGTTATACTACAAATAACAACGGAGCGCTCATGCAATTTCAGTCCTACGCCTACGGGAAGAATCATTACGAATTGGATCCGGATTTAAAAGTCCTGCTGCGCCATTACTGGCCCGAATATACGCAGCACGAACGCGCATTGGCGCAATTCGGCGAATTCGCCGGCGGACGCGCGTATGAGGTTGCGTATCACATCGATCATGACGCGCGGCCGGTGCTGGTCATGCACGATCTCGACGGACGGCGCGTTGATCGCGTGCGGCTGGCGCCGGCGCACGAAGAGGTATTGAAGCAGCTTGTGCCGATTAATCGCCCGCCATATGAAGGCGGCAGTTGGCATCATCATTATGCCCTGGGTTTCCTGCTCGCCGACCCCGGCCTCTATTGCGAGCTGACCATCACTAACAGCACGCTTTATGTCATTCACAAATATGCGCCCGGGCAGGCGCAGTGGAAAGAAAAGCTGCTCCGCGGCGAAGCCTGGGGCGCGACCTGGATGACGGAAGTGCAGGGCGGCAGCGATCTGGGGGCTAATACGACGCATGCCCGGCAAGACGGAGATGGGTGGCGTCTTCAGGGCGAAAAATATTTTTGCAGCGGTTGCGGCCTGGCCGATATTGCCATTGTCACCGCCCATCCGGAAGGCGCGCCGCCGGGACCTAAAGGTATTGCGCTTTTTCTGGTCCCGCGCCTTAATCGCAACGGTGAGCTGAATTATTTTGTCCGCCGCCTCAAAGATAAAAGCGCAACCCGCGCCGTGACTTCCGGCGAGGTCGAGTTCCACGACACGGAAGCCTATCTGGTCGGGGAACAAGCGCAAGGCATTTATTACACATTGGAAAGCCTGCTGGTTTCGCGTTTAGCGAATGCCGCCGCGGCGATGGGCATTGCGCGCAAGGCGCATCTAGAAGCCTGGTATCGCACTCAACGACGCAAGGCCTTCGGCAAAACGATTAATCAACATCCGTTAGTGCGGCGCGACTTAACCGATCTTGCTGTGCGTATGGCAGGCGGGTTGGCGCTGACATTCCACGCCGTCGAACTTTTTAATCGCGCCTGGCATCACCACCCGCCTTATTCCAACGCTTACCACTACGCGCGCTTTCTCGCTCACTTGGCGAAGAACCGCACCGCCGAACATGCGTCGGCTGTCACCCAGCTTGCGATGGAACTCTTCGGCGGCATCGGCTTTCTGGAAGAATTCGCCATCGCGCGCTGGCACCGGGAGGCGCTGATTACGCCGATCTGGGAGGGCACGAGCAATATCCAGGCGCTCGACATGCTGGAATCCATTACGCGCAAACGCGCGCACCAGGGGTTTTTAGAAGAATTTATTCCTTACCTGCGGAAGATTGATACGCCGGAAGCGCATAGCGCGCGTGAAGCCATCAGCAAAACCTTGGCGCACCTGGCGCAAATTAACGCCGACGAAGCCCAATGGTACGCCAAACATGCGCTGACGCGGCTGGCGGATGCGGCCCAAGTCGCTTTGCTTTATCGCCTCGCGGAAACCGGCGGCGAACGTTACGCCAAGCTCGCGCAATTATACGCGCGTCGTTTTTTATTTATGGAAGAATATCCGGCTTGGGCGATGGGAGATCGCGATGTATGGATGTTGGCCGATGCATAAAATAACGAGTAGCTATCTCAAAAATGTCTTTCAGGCATTTGTAGGGTGGATTAGCCCGTCAGGGCGTAACCCACCGGACGCGGCCGATGGTGGGTTACGCGGCTACGCCGCTAACCCACCCTACACCCATTTTTGAGATAGTCTCTAGATAATAAGGAGTCACTTTGTCCAAACAAAGAATCGTTTTTATTTTCGGATTCGTGGTGTGCGCCGGCCTTATCGCGGCAGCGCTGTATTTTCAGTATGTCATGAAGCTGGAGCCATGCCCGCTTTGCATCATCCAGCGCCTATTCGTGATCGGATTGGGCGTCGTGCTGCTGGCCGGCGCGCTGCATAATCCAAAAATGTGGGGGCGGCGTATTTATGGGGCGCTTACGGTTCTACTGGCCGCTTCCGGCGCGACGGTTGCTGCGCGCCATGTCTGGCTGCAAAGTTTGCCGCCCGACCAAGTGCCGGCATGCGGTCCCGGGCTCGATTACATGCTCCAGGCGTTCCCTTTCACTAAAACTCTTCAGCTTGTGTTGCGGGGCTCGGGGGAGTGCGCAAAAGTCGACTGGACTTTTTTGGGCCTTAGCATCCCGGCTTGGACGCTCATCTTCTTTTGCGGTTTTATAGTGCTTGGGATTTTTCTGATATTCACTCACAGATATAATCGCTAACCGATAAGAGTTGTTTACTTCACCCGCATCCCCGGCTGCGCGCCTTCATCCGGTGATAATATCCACAAATCTTTGCCGCCGGGACCGGCGGCCAGCACCATGCCTTCGGAAACGCCGAACTTCATTTTGCGCGGGGCGAGATTGGCGACGACCACGGTAAGCCGGCCTTCCAGATTTTTGGGTTCGTAGGCGCTACGGATGCCGGCGAAGATGTTGCGTGGTTTGTCTTCGCCCAGATCGACCGTAAGCCGCAGCAGCTTGTCCGCGCCCTCGACATACTCGGCCTTGACGATCTTGGCGACGCGCAGGTCGACCTTCGAGAAATCGTCTATCGAGATAGTTGTGGTCTCCCCCTCTCCCTTTGGGAGAGGGGCTAGGGGTGAGGGAGGTTGTTGCATAAGTAAGCGCTCCTCGATGGTATTCCAGATCGATTCAAGTACGGTTTCGGTATTTGCAAGAATATCGTTATTCCAGAAGCGAACAATCGATATCCCGGCTTTGTCGAGCGCTTGCACGCGCGTTTCGTCACGTCCGCCCTGTTGTTGGTGTTGTCCGCCGTCAGCTTCAATCGCAAGCCCGAGTTCGTGACAGTAAAAGTCGAGAATGAACCGTTTACCGTCTGCCTCGATGGGATATTGGCGTTTGAA
>Ga0209701_10002783_pt1 | contig 11390 bp, 9 predicted proteins | sample CZO8metaG_4_FD_188356 | JGI IMG/M metagenome (GOLD analysis project Ga0209701, IMG submission 188356) | Vadose zone soil microbial communities from the Eel River Critical Zone Observatory, Northern California, USA - CZOApr15con2H3.8 metaG... | ecosystem: Environmental > Terrestrial > Soil >...
GTCGAAGAAGCGAATGGCGCCCAGTCCTGACCGAACAAGGCAAAGCCTGTGAACTTGTCGTTGAAGCGCCGATCGATACGCGCCCAGGCGAGGCGGACCGAGGCCTGACTTGAACGAATCGACGAAATGTTTCGATTACTTACCCGCGTAAAATCGCCTTCGAAGTCCAGCTCGAATCTGCCGGTGATCACAGTCTTCGGAGCTGGATCGAGCCATTCGAAGTTGGCTCCCAGCCTCAGCGCTCGCGCTTTCAGATGAAACTCCGGCGAGCCGCTTGGTCCAGTGTCGGCCGCGAGCAATGGCAGAGGGAAGTCGTTGCCCAGCGGTGACGACGAATCGTGGATCAAGCTTGTCTTGAAAAAGCCGTAGGGTTTGATTCTCGCTCCCGATCCAAGTTTGAGATCCGGAATCAACCCTTCGCGTGCCTGAGGCTCTATCGGGAGGAGACGGATCGGCGCAACCGCGGCGATTACGGATGGAGGTGGAACGGGTTTCGGACCGCCGACAGACGGCGCACGCCCTGCCGACGCGTTGGAATTCGATAGCGTTGCGTTGGCGTTTACCGTATTTCCGTCAGACACCGCGGTCTTCAGCGCATCGAACTCGGCCTTCGAAATCAAGCCTTTGTCCTTTAATAGAGTCGCTAGTCGATCATGCTGCTGGGCTGGAGTTCCTGAACTGAGTACAACCGCAGCTTCCTCTGTGGTCAGCACACCCTTGCTGACCAGAAGGCGGAGTAACGGATCTCCTGTGGGTGCAGGAACCGTAGCCGACTGCGCCTTGCTTCCGGTTGGGCTCTGCGCAATCGCAACAGTTTGCATTCGACCGGCTTGAGCCATCAATAACAAGCAAACGAAAAGAGCGCGGATTGACTTAACGCTCATGATTGCTCTCCTTGAAGTCTTCTGGCGATGCCGTTCTTGTCAGTACCATCTGCGGTAGCGGACGGGCCGTTCCGGGAAACATGACCGCGAACTGAATGGATCTGATTGATCCGTTCCACTAGTTTGGGGAAGTCGCTGGCCGCGTAGGCCGACAGAACTGGGGTCCACCCCAAGCGGGCACCCCGCCGGGGGTAGAGAGAACGCTTTAGGCCCACAGAACCGAATTTGCGGTTGAGTAACTCGACGGTTTCACTCGGGCTGCTCTGATTGGTCCGATCAAACAGGTAAACCGCTGATGCTTTTTGAAAGGCCCAGCGAGTCGAAGTCTTGATCTTTGTGTTCGCGCCTCCCGTGACGAGTACGGCGAAGTCAACGTCGATGAAATGCAGAAAGCTGTTTCCTTCAATCAAAACTCCCGGCGCGCGGACGCGCTCGAGGGCGAGCTCTATTCCTCGTTCCACTTGTTCATTAGTGACAATCACCCAATGAACATTCGTGGCACCCGCGTCCCAGTATCGACCCGTGTCTTTGTCGGAGGCGTAAGTTTGTTGGAAACCCGATCGGACGAGCGGTTCATCGCCGAGCAGATGACTGACACAGCATGCGTGCGGATCCTTGCCGCAAGATCGATAGTGTCCACGTGTCATCTTGATCGCCTCCCAACCCGAAAACTCTCGGAGCAAATCGCATAACAGAGTTGTCTTGCCCACCTCTGACGAAACACCCGCAATGGCGACCTTCGTGAAACTCATTGCTTCCCCAGAAATATTCGGATTTGCGATGCGGCGAAAGCTCGGCGATTCCCCCTAGTCACCGAGCTCGCCGTCATGGCCTCCGGAAACCGAGCGATTCGATTTCCCAAGAGGCCTCTCGCCCAATCGCGAATGTGCACTCGCCGTGCCGCTATGAAGAGAGCGATAAGACTTCTAAAACATTGAGCCCAAAGCACAGACGGCTGATTCGATCTGCGCAGCATGGCCACAGCGCGACCATAAGTAGCCAGATGGTTAGATATGGCCAGACCGTTCCAACCAGGAGGGCCTCCGCTTCCTGCACGCGTCAGCGACTAAAGGAGGAATGAGTAGTGTTTAGCGCCTCGCTAAGTCTGGCAAGGCTTTTGCACGTCACCCCTTTGGATTGAAGTCGAGGGATGAACTTACACGCGCATGCATAGATTGGTGCTTCGCAGTTCATCTTCAAACTTCAAAACCCGGAAGAAACAATGACTTTAGGTCAAAATCTGGTAGTAGCAAAAAATGGGCACTCGCCGTTGGATGAGCTCAGGTCAGCCTGAGCCAATCAGGCAGCAATCGGACATCGAATTGTACAGACCCAGTTCTGATTATTACGTCTCATGTTTAGAGATTCAAACAGGCCGGTTCGGCAAGAGCTAATGTTGGGACTGATTTATCCAGCCGTCCTGGGGACAATTCTGTACCAACTGCTCTTCACTATCGCTCATGTACTAAGGGAACAGTATCCACTAAGCGCAATCGTCTGGATCAAATGGACGTTGGTTGTCGTTTCGATTGGATTTTACGTCTGTGACTATCTTTATATCGTTTTTACTAAACGCTATTATTGGTGGTCTTTCTTATGCGATGTTGTATTCCTCCTGGCCTTCTACGCCACCGCTATCGCGATAGACGTAGATAATCCGCGGAAACCCCCGCACAATAGAGTTATTCTCCTGTGCTACTTTATTTTTCTGCTGGTCTACCTGCTTTGGGATGGTTATGAGTTTCTCACCTTGCCACGAGGAAAAGAAAGAGAGTTTTATCGTTCAGTCGTGTCCTGGGAATTGCCCTGGCTAATCGTAATCGGCGTCTTCGAGATCATAGCTCTGGTGTGGAACAACCACGTTATGATAAGCATCCTGACAATCATTATTCTGTCAATTGTAACCATTTGGTTTGGATTTCTTGTTAGCCGAATGCGGAGACTCAGTTGAAGCGCCGTGCACCTAACTGGTGAAGCTGGATAGCAGTTATGCGGATTCTGTTAGTCGAAGATGAAGAGCGCATGGCGCAGGCGAAACGGTCGAGTGCTTCAGGTTGAGATGGACGGTGAAGACAACAATTTCAGTGATTGATCAAACAATTGACCACTTCGACGCTCTTTGTTTGAGACCAGCTGTTGCGCTCATGACTTCTCCTTTATCCAATGACGGATGAACCCGCCATTGTGCGTTGTTTGAATCATTGCCAACCTCCTCCAAGTGCTTTGTAGAGCTGCACCAGTGAAAGCAGTTCGTTACGTTTTGTTTGCGCCAGGCTCAATTCAGCGCTGAATAGAGAAGTGTCGGCGAACAAGGCATTGAGCAGTGTGTCCACGCCACCCTCGTACCTCAAATGAGCCAGACGCGAGGCATCTTGCAGGGAACTGACCAGCAATTCCTGCTGAGTTCGAATTTCTCTGACGCGCCGATACTGGACCAGAGCGTTGGACACATCGCTAAACGCCGTCTGGATAGTTTGTTGATACTGCGCGAGCGCGTACTCGCGTTGAGCCTTTTCAAAATTGACGTTCGACTTAAGTCGACCGGCGGTAAAAATCGGCTGTGTGACCTGGGGAATGAAAGTCCAAGCACGGCTTGAACCGCTAAAAAGACTTGCGAGAGAATTGCTTTGAAAGCCAAAGGCACCAGTAAGGCTGATGGTCGGGAAGTAAGCTTTCTTTGCAGCAGAGACGAGAGCATTTTCGGAGATTAGAAGCTGTTCAGCTGACCTGATATCCGGTCGACGCTCGAGCAACGAAGACGGCAAGCCGGCAGGGACAGCCGGTAATTCCTTCTGTTGTGACAGGGAAGCACCCCGGATGATGGGTCCGGGGTTGTTTCCGAGGAAAAGGTTGATCTGGTTCTCGGTCTGCTCAATCAAGCGCTCTGCGTCCGGGATAGTCTGAGATGCCTGATACACCAACTCTTCAGCCTGGCGCACTTCCAACATGGTAGCGAGTCCGCCCTGCTGCCGCGCTTTGATAATCCGCAGCGATTCCTCTCTGGCACTCAAGGTGCGCTTCGCGATCTCAAGTTCCAGATCCAACTCGAGCAGGTTGAAATAGTTCGTGGCGACATCACTGACTACAACCGTGGCCACGGTCTTGCGGTCCTCTTCGGTTGAAGCTAGCTGCGCCCGCGCGGCCTTTGTTTGCTGGCGCCGGCGGCCCCAGAGGTCGACTTCAAAAGTTAGGAGGTTCAAAAACACTTCGCCGAACGAGCGACTGTGCCCTGCTTGCGTGCCGGCTCCACTGTTGGCGGATGTGCGAGTGGTAGTGAGGTCAGCGCCAACACCGAACTGCGGGAATTGGTTCGATCGGGCAAGACCAACGTTGGCGCGCGCCGCGTTGATCCTGGCGACGGCCAAACGCAGGTCGTAGTTCTGAGCCATTGCTGTGCGCACGAGCTTCTGCAGCGCTTCGTCCTGGAAAACCTCAAACCATTTCAGATCTCCGATCGAGTTCGGGTCCGCTGGAGAAGTTGACTCGGCCCCGCGAAACTCATCAGGTGTGTTGACAGGGGGCCGCTGATATTTCTTTTGGCCCATTGCAGCCCCCGACAACAAGCTAAAGACCAGCGTCGCGGTGATTAATTTCTTTTTCATAGTCCCGCTCGCTCCTCTCGAGTCCGAGCCGACTGCGGTGTAACGAGTTTGTTTCGTGTGAGTTCGTGGATCGTTTCCTGCTTTCCATAAAGAACGACGATCCACGAACTCACACGAACTAACACGAAGGGCTGATACAAAAATCCGACCAACACCTGGTTCATTTCAATCTCCTACCATCGTCGCCGGCTCCGGATGCGAGGAGTCGGCTTTTGTTTCGTGCCGCTTACCGAATCTCATCGAGAATCCTTCGATCACGTAAAAGATTGGCGGAATTAGAAAAATGCCAAGGCAACTGGCTGCGAGCATTCCCATGATGACGACCGTACCCAGGATGCGCCGTCCCGCTGCGCCTGAACCGGAGGCGATCCACAACGGAACGCAGCCCGCGATGAAGGCAAACGAAGTCATCAGAATCGGTCGCAGACGGAGTCGGGCCCCTTCCAGGGTGGCGTCGATGAGCGGTTTGCCTTTTGTCAATTCATCGCGGGCAAACTCGACGATTAGAATCGCGTTCTTGGCGCCCAGGCCGACCAGAACTATCAGACCGATCTGTGAGTAGATATCCAGGTCATATCCACGAAGCATCAGTCCAATGAACGCGCCGAATATGGCAACCGGAACGGAAAATAGGACTGAAAACGGGAGCGACCAACTTTCGTAGAGCGCTGCGAGAATGAGAAATACGAAAACGAGTGAAAGCGCGAATGAAGTAGTCGCACTACCCGACGCCTTTGTCTCCTGATAGGAGAGATCGGCCCAATCGTAACCCATTTCCGGCGGCAGTGTTGTGCGGGCAACTTCGTCCAGAGCAGCCAAAGCTTGTCCGGAGCTATAACCGGGCGCTGCGTTTCCTATTATCTGAGCGGCACGGAAGAGATTAAAGCGATTGGTATACTCCGGCCCCGTGATCGGCTTCGTGGTCAATAACGCCGACAGCGGTACCATATTGCCGTCGTTGTTGCGCACGTAGTAACCCTTGATATCTTCTGCCTTCAAACGTTCTTCCCCTTCGCCCTGCAGGAACACCCGCCACTGCCTGCCGAAGCGATTGAACTGATTAAGGTACAGACCGCCAAGGTATGCTTGCAGCGTCTGGTATACGTCGCTGACGGCCACGCCCTGCTTAAGCACTTTATCGCGGTCCACGTCGGCATAGATTTGGGGGACCGAGGAGTTGAACTGCGACGTGACACCCACCAGTTCGGGGCGCTTACGCGCCGCGTCGAGAAATTTTTGCAGGTTCTGATCGAGAAACTGAACCGTGCCGCCGCTGCGGTCCTGAATATACATTGAGAATCCGCCCGCATTGCCTAACCCCGGAATCGCGGGCGGCGTTAGGGCGATGCAGTTTGCTTCCGGAACCTCGGCCGACATCTGCTTGTTCAAAGTGTCGACTATTCCCTGGACTTGTAACTCAGGCTTAGTGCGCTCAGCCCACGGTTTCAGTGCGATAAAGAAGAACCCCTGGTAGCTTGCCGAGACGCGAGATAGATTACTGAACCCGCTAACCGTGGTGTAGTACTGGACCCCCGCTGTTTTGCCGAGAATCGCTTCCACCTTTTTCAACGCCTGATCTGTCCGCTCCATGGATGCTGCCGGCGGGAGCTGAACATTCACATACATGTAGCCATAATCCTCCGTCGGCAGAAAGCTAGTAGGAAGCCGGTAACCAAGGACACCCGTAGCCACTGCAAAGCCAACCAGAATCAAAATGGCGATAACCGATTTGCGAATCAACGCATGGCTCAAGTTAACGTAGCCGTGCGTTGCTTTCTCGAAGAGGCGGTTGAAGGCGCCGAAGAAACGCGCGAGCAGACCCTTCGACTCTTTTCTGGGTCTAAGAAGCAACGCCGCCAGGGCCGGTGAGAGTGTTAAAGCGTTGAAGGCCGACAACAGCACGGAGATGGCGATGGTAAATGCGAACTGTTTATTCAGGCTTCCCTGTATTCCCCCCATTAATCCGATTGGCAGAAACACCGACGAGAGGATCAGGGCTATCGCCACCACCGGGCCTGAGACCTCTTTCATCGCCTGGATTGTCGCGTCGCGCGGATTCAGTCCCTCTTCAATGTGACGCTCAACCGCTTCCACGACAACGATCGCGTCATCCACGACTAGACCGATCGCCAGCACCAGGCCGAACAGCGACAATGTGTTAATCGAGAACCCAAGGTACGGGAAAATAGCAAAGGTGCCGATGAGCGACACCGGCACAGCGATCATCGGGATCAGCGTCGCGCGCCAGTTCTGCAAAAAGAGATAGACCACAAGGATGACCAGGACCACGGCGATGATGAGAGTGGTGACGATATCCTTGATACCCTGGGTCACTGCCTGCGTCGTATCGAGCGTGACCGCGTAATCGAGGTCGTCAGGAAAACGCATCTTCAGTTGGGCCATCGCCGCTTTGACTCCGTTGACCACAGCCAGCGCGTTCGAGCCGGGAGCCTGGAAAACCCCGATGGTGGAAGAAGGTTCGCCACCCAAGCGCGACCTCTGGGCATAACTTTGGCCACCGAGTTCGATCCGTGCGATATCCTTCAGCCGCACGATCGATCCATCCGGTTTCTCCAGAACGACAATCTGCCCGAACTCTTCCGGCGTCTGCAGGCGTCCCTGCGAACTGACCGTGTAGGTCATTTCCTTACCAGGCGGGCCCGGCTCAGCGCCCACCTGCCCTGACGGGTTGACGGTGCTTTGCTGTCGCACCGCATTAGCTATGTCGGTTACGGATATGCCCAGTTTGGCCAGCACGTCCGGCTTGACCCAGATCCGCATCGCGTATTGTGTGGACCCAAAAACAGTGACATCGCCTACGCCCGGCACACGGAAAAGCGTGTCCACCACATTGATGTTGTTGTAGTTTGCAAGAAACAGCGAGTCATAGCCTTTGTTAGGTGAATAGAGCGAAATCAGCATCATGGGGCTGCCAGTCGATTGGCGGACAGTAACTCCAAACTGGCTGACGTCCGTGGGCAGACTCGACAAAGCCTGTGATACTCGATTCTGCACGTTCACCTGGTCGATGTCTGGATCGGTACTGATGTCGAAGGTGACGGCCAGGTTTTCCGTGCCGGCATTGGCATTGGTCGACAGCATATAAAGCATGCCCTTCACGCCACTGACCTGCTGCTCGATCGGCGCTGAAACCGATTGCTCAATGGTGACCGCGTCGGCGCCCGTGTAAGTCGTTGAAACGTTAATCTGCGGTGGCACGATTTGCGGGAACTGGGCCAATGGCAGTCCGCGCAGTGCCAGGACACCCAGGATGACAGTCACGATGGAGATGACCATCGCGATGATAGGCCGCTTAATGAAAAAAGTTGAGATCATTGATCAGTCTGTCCTCAGCCCGCGGAGCATGCTGCCACCCGCTCTGCGGGTTAATTATTCGCTGCCAACGTTCCAGCAAACGGTCTCGGCGCCACGGTAGCCCCCGGTGTAACTTTTTGCGTGCCGTCAACCATCACGGTTTCTCCGGCCTTCAGTCCGTTTTGAATAACCCACATTTGGCCCACAGTTGGGCCAGGAGTGACCGTCCTCATCGTCACTTTGTTATCACTCCCCACCACCGCAACGCGGTACATGCCCTGTAGCTGACTGACGGCGCGTTGAGGTATTAGCAGTGCACCGTTTTGCGTGTTGGTTGCCGCGCGCACTCGACCATACTGCCCGGGCCGCAGTGTGTTTTCAGGATTGGCGAAAACTCCGGCGATACGGATGGCTCCCGTCTTAGGATCGACCTGCCGATCGGCTACGTAGAACTTTCCCGTGTGTGAATACGTCGATCCATCGGCAAGGAACAATTGCAGTTCGAGTTCCTTCTCCGCAGCAGCACGTTCTGTCTGCGTAGGATTACGTTTGGCGTAAGCGAGATATTCCTGCTCGCTGACAGTGAAATACACCTTGATCGGATCAACCGTGGAAACCGTGGTTAGAATTCCGCTCGTCGGACTTACCAGATCACCTACCTGAGCCAGAGCTATGCCGACGATGCCATCAATTGGGGAGACGATCTTTGTGAATCCAAGATTCAATTCCGCGGTCTTAACCGTGGCCTGCGATGATTCCACCTGAGCTTTTGCTGCGACGATCGCCGCCTTTGCGGTTCCGACGGCAGCCGTGGCCGCCTTTATCTGTGACTTAGCTACTTCTACCTGCGCTTTGGCCGCGTCGTTAGTCTGAACTGCATTATCAAAGTCTTGTTGTGTTACGGCTTTCTGCTCGAGGAGCGGTCCGTATTTGTTTACGTCGAGTTGGGTCTTGCGCTGATTGGCCTCGGCTTGCATCAACTGGCTCTTCGCCTGAGCAAGTTGGGCCTCTGCTTGATCAAGTTGAGTAACTGCCTGCTGCACCTGGCTCTCAGCTTTGGCGAGGTCACCTTTCGCCTGATTAAGCACTGCCTGAAGTGGCCGAGGATCTATCTCAAACAACAATTGCCCCTGTCTTACAAACGCCCCTTCTGTATAAGCCTTCCTTAGTAAGTAACCTGAAACTTGAGCGCGAATGTCTGCGTTCACCATTCCATCGGTGGTGCCGATCCATTCGCTGTAAATGGGAACGTCCTGTTGCTGGACCTGGACCACATCGACTTGCAGCGGTGCCGGCAGCGCCTGCGCCGGCTTCTTTGTTCGGCCGACAACCACGGCGACAATCACCACCGCGACAACAACACCGGCAGCAACAGTCGCCAGCACCTTGTGCCTTCGCAATGTATTTTGAAGTGAACTCACGATGTTTTTCACGACGTTGATTTCCTTCGGCCCGATCCCTGTTTCGACAGCAACCTAATAGCAACTGCTCTGCCACCGGACTCTGGAAAAAGTCATGGCAATCGGACTACCTAAATCCGGCAAAAGGCGATTAATTTGTAGGGCAAGTTGGGAGGGATGATGAGATCGCAGTGTCTAAATAGAACCACGTGTCGTGATGTGGCCAGTTGAGCTTACTGTATTATCGGAACATATAGCCTCCACGACTTGGCCCTGCCGAAAAACTTTGATCACAATGCTGTCGCACTTTTAGCTTTGTGAGACTTCACAGGCTCGAAAGATAGAATAAAGAAGGTATTTCAGTCTCTAGTTACCGACCCACGCGGCCTTCCACTTGTTCATCTGCTCGATCTCTTTTTGCTGGGCATTGACGATCTGCCGAGCGAGTTGCTTGATCTCAGGATGCTCAGCACGAGCTTCGGCATCCTTCGCCATCGCCACAGCGCCGCTATGGTGGGAGGTCATCATGGCAATAAATGTAAGATCGAACTGCGCGCCTGTCGCAGAATTGAGCTTCCCCATATCCATCACAGACTCCATCATTCCAGGAAGATCCATGTTTATGGCCTCAGGCTTTCCCGGATACCATTTGTCGCGCCATGTCTTCATCTGCTCCAGTTCTCTTTGTTGTGAGTCAACAATGTTTCTGGCTAAAGCCTTCAGTTCGGCGTGCTGCGCCTTGGCTTCCGCTATTTTAGCCATCTGGATTGCGCTCCTGTGATGCTCGCTCATTGTGTCGATAAATTGAAGATCGTACGGCGCGATGGCTGCATTGGGAGAATTCCTCATGAAATGGCCGGTGGACATATCACCCATCGAACTGGAAGGTGACGCAGTTGTGGCAGGGGTGGCAGGGAATGAACTGCTCGAGGCAGACTGAGGTCGCTGGTTCCCCGAGTTGCAGGCGACAGCAACAAGCGTGACTATGGCAAGCACAAGCATTATTAAGAGCTGATGGTTAGCATGTGGTTTCATTTTGTCTCCTCTGTTTTGGGAAAGCTGGTTCTAACTAACGTTCTCCCTTAATTCCTTTTCCTCAGTTCTTCGGCAAGACCGGTGTGACAGTCAGTCTGTAGATGTTTCGGGAATGTTGCTCCTCAGTGCCACGTCGTTCTTTGAACTCACTAACCCACAGTTTGATAGTGCTGGCAATTTCTCGCGTCCTCTGAGAACCAGGCAGTTCGAATCGGTCGACCTCCTGCTCGCTCGGCCGCTGATCCGTATGCTTGATAACTCTGATCTTGCGATTCATGACTTGTCACCTGCCTGGTGGTGATCTGTTTGCTGGCTTATTGCATATCATTACCACCCGCGGCATTAGGCCTTGTTACGGGGCAACGACAAACTCGACGGTATTTGTTTCGATCAGCGGACCATCGCAACAGCTCAGCCGGCGCCGATCCGACAAAGTGTACTTACCTGGCTGCAGCGGCTCATACCATCCCACATCATTGAAGGACGCTGCCGCTTTCGACAAAATGAACCAATCGACAACCGTCGGCTCGTTGGGGCGCAGCAGGATTTGCTGCGGCAGGTTGTCCTTGTCGCATGTCTTGTCCTTGTCCGCCATCTGTATCGACGATTGCTGAAATGAAATGTATGGCACCGGCTTGCCATCCTTTAAAAGCTGCGGCCGATCCTGATAGAGAGCGCCTGACTCGCAAACGTAAACCGGCTCGCTGCCTGTATTCGTCATGGTGATCACGACTGGCACACGCTCCCCCACCCGATAGGTGTCTTTCGCGGGCCGATATGGTCCTCCACCTGTTGATATGCTGACCCTGATCTGGCGGCGCTGGTCGCCGACAGAGTTCGATGGCGAGTTCGACTGTTGTGTCGCTTTCATCGGTCCACCATTTGATCGATCTGCTTGCGTAACGCCTGACAACATCGTAAGTATGACCAAAGCTGCAATTCGCATGTCGCCTCCTACTTAGACAAACTTATCTTTCGGCACCTCGGCCTGCTAGTCCGCACCTCGTATAGCAAGAACTTCGCCACGAGTTGTCAGTGATGGTTCGGGCCTCCCTGGCTGTGTTAAGTGAGAACTCACGGAAATTCATATGACCAAATAGCGACGGATGGTTAGTTATGGTCACGCTCTGCCAGAGGGGACGACAGTCTCCAAC
>Ga0209701_10002784_pt1 | contig 11390 bp, 8 predicted proteins | sample CZO8metaG_4_FD_188356 | JGI IMG/M metagenome (GOLD analysis project Ga0209701, IMG submission 188356) | Vadose zone soil microbial communities from the Eel River Critical Zone Observatory, Northern California, USA - CZOApr15con2H3.8 metaG... | ecosystem: Environmental > Terrestrial > Soil >...
TAAAGCTCACCATCGACGGGCGAGAGATCGTAACGACCAAAGGCAAGAAGGTCATCCAGGCTGCCGCCGAGGCCGGCATTGCGATTCCTCATTACTGCTATCATCCCAAGCTCTCGATCGCCGGCAACTGCCGGATGTGCGTAGTCGAGATCGAAAAGATGCCCCGGCTCCAGATCGCCTGCAATACGGATGTGGGCGAGGGGATGGCGGTGCTGACGCAGAGCCCGAAGGTTGTGCAGGCGCGAAAGTCGGTCATGGAGTTTCTCCTCGTCAACCATCCTTTGGACTGCCCGATCTGCGACCAGGCCGGGGAATGCTGGCTGCAGGACTATTACATGCAGCATGATCTTCAAGAGAGCCGCTTTGAAGAGGGAAAAGAGCATGACCGGAAGCGGGAGATCTTCGGGCCCAATGTGGTCTTCGACGGGGAGCGCTGCATCAAGTGCACCCGCTGCGTCCGCTTTCTCCAGGAGGTGACGCGCACCGAAGAGCTGGCGGTCCTCAACCGGGGCGACGACTCCACGATCACGCGCTTTCCGGGCAGGACTCTCGACAATCCGCTTTCAGTCAACGTCGTCGATATCTGCCCGGTCGGGGCGCTGACGGACCGCGACTTTCGCTTCAAAGTCAGGGTCTGGTATCTGAAAAAGACGCCCTCCATCTGTCCCGGCTGCAGCACCGGCTGCAATATCTCCGTTGAAAGCTACCAGAACCGCATTGCGCGCTTCAAGCCGCGGGTCAATGAGGAAGTCAACAGCCATTGGATCTGCGACGAGGGCAGATATTGCTTTCACCCCCTAACCGAAGTGGAACGGCTCACCTCCCCTTTGATTCGGCATGAGGGTGGGCTCGTCCCAACGGATTGGAACACGGCCTTTAAGGCCGCGCTTACCGGTCTTGCGAAAGCCGAACCCTTGGCGGGAGTATTGTCCGGCAGGAACACCAACGAGGAGGCTTTTCTCTTCGGCAAGCTCATGAAGAAGCTCTCTTCCCAATCCGCTCTGGAGGTCTTCTATCAGGAAAGAGGGCTGAACGAGGTAGAAAAGATTTTAAAGAGCCCGGATCGGTCGCCGAATTTTCGCGGTGCGCGTGAGATGGGAGTGAGCACGGACGGAGGCTTTGGGCCGCTGCTCCGGGGGCTGCTGGAGGGAAAGTTTCGCGGCGCCTATGTGGTCGGCGAGGATCTGGTGTCACTGCCTGAGGCCGGCGAGAAGATGCGCAACGCGCTGGAGCAACTTTCCTTCTTAGTCGTCCAGGACACACATCTTAACGCTACGGCAAAGCTCGCCCATGTGGTTCTCCCTGCAACCCATTTTGGCGAAAAGGAAGGCACCTACACCAATCGCAAGGGTAGAATCCAAAAACTCAACGCTGCCTTGGTCCCCCCTCCGGGAGCGCTGCACGACTGGCAGATTTTTGCCCGCTTGTTGTCCGATGCGGGCGAAAAAATTTCCTCTCAGACACCCGCCGAGATCTTCCAGGAGATATCCCGGCAGATTTCCCGATATAGAGGGCTGAGCCATTCCGCCATCGGAGAGCTGGGAATTCAACTCAGCGATGAGACGAAGTAACGATGATGATTGACCTCGGGATCATCGCGGCTAAAGCGCTGCTCGTCCTCTTCATGGTGCTCAATCTTGCCGGCGTCCTGGGCTGGATCGAGCGGAAGGGGAGCGCGCTGATCCAAGACCGGATCGGCGCCAATCGAGCGTCGATTTTTGGCTTTGCCGGCTTGGGGCTCGTCAATACCTTGATCGCCGATCCGATCAAGTTTCTCACCAAGGAGGATTTTGTCCCTGCTCGGGGGGACAGATTTCTGCACACTCTGGCTCCATGCCTGGCCCTCTTCCCGGCTCTCGTGACTTTTGCGGTGATTCCGTTCGGAGACGTTCTCATTCTGGGTGATCGGGTGATCAACCTTCAGGTGGCGAATCTCAACGTCGGTATCCTCTACATCTTCGCCATGGCCTCCTTAAGCGTCTATGGGATCGTGATCGGGGCCTGGGCCTCGGACAACAAGTTTTCTCTGCTTGGAGGGGTGAGGGGCTCGGCGCAGATGATCTCGTACGAAGTCGCCATGGGCCTCTCGGTCATCGGCGTTCTTATGATTTATGAAACGCTCGACTTGCAGGGAATCGCGCGAGCTCAAGGGAACCTCCTCTGGGGCTGGCTGCCGGCCTGGGGGATCTTTCTCCAGCCCGTAGCCTTTTTGCTTTTCTTCACCGCGGCGATCGCCGAGACCAAGAGAATCCCGTTCGATATCCCGGAGGCGGAATCGGAGCTGGTCGCCGGCTATCACGTGGAGTACTCGGGCGGAAAGTTCCTGATGTTTTTCGCCGGCGAGTTCGCCGAGATCGTCACCGCGGCGGGTCTCACCACCACGCTCTTCTTCGGCGGCTGGCAGGTTCCTTTTCTCATGCGCGACGGTTTTCATTTCCCCTGGGTCGGAACGCTTCTGCTGCCGCACCTGGCAGTGACCTTCCTGCAGGTGGTCGCCTTCACGGTCAAAGTAATCTTCTTCTGTTGGTTGCAGATCTTGCTGCGCTGGAGCCTGCCCCGATTTCGCTACGATCAGGTGATGCGCCTGGGTTGGAAGATGCTGTTGCCCCTCGCCCTCGCCAACGTCGCGGTCACTGCGGTGTTGATCGTAGTCCTGCAGAAGAGCTCCTGAAACCATGGCAAGCGCGGAAATTTTCTTTTTCATTCTTGCTGGCCTGTCCACGGTCTCGTCCCTGTTGGTGATCTTTCAACGGAACGTCGTCCGCAGCGCGATGGCTCTTGTGGCGACCCTTTTTCTCATCGCTGTTCTCTTCCTCACGCTGGAAGCGCCGATGGTGGGATTCCTGCAGATCCTGGTCTATGCCGGGGCGATCATGGTCCTCTTCCTTTTCGTCATCATGCTGTTGAATCCGACTGTGTTAGAAAGGCGTCAAATGTTTTGGTGGGGTTTCGGCTCGCTCACGGCGTTGCTTCTGATCATGGAGATCGTTTTCTTGATTTCCAATTCTTTGAGGACGGGCGGTCCAGGCGCGTCCCTGAAGGAATCCTTCGGCAGCCCGGAGTCGCTGGCGCAGAGTCTCTTCACGGATTTCGTCCTGCCGTTCGAGATCGCCTCGGTCCTGCTCCTGGTGGCGATCGTCGGTGCCGTCGTCCTGGCGAAGAGAGAGGCGTGAATCGATCATGGCGCCGCTTCATTATTATCTGATTTTAAGCGCCGTCCTATTTGCCATCGGCGTTGCCGGCGTCATTATCCGGCGCAACCTGATTGTGATCCTCATGTCTATCGAGCTCATGCTCAACGCGGTCAACCTGACCTTCATCGCTTTCTCCCGCTACCTGGGCTCGATGGAGGGTCAGGTGATAGTCTTTTTCGTCATGACGGTCGCCGCGGCCGAAGCGGTCATAGGATTGGCGATCATCATTTCGGTTTTCCGCCATCGCCAGACTTTGGATCCGGACGAGATGCAGCTGCTCAAGTGGTAGCGATGGCCCATTCAAACGAGACAATGACTTTTCTGCGCCTCATTCCTCTGATCCCTCTCTTCGGGGCGGTCGCCAACATATTTCTCGGCGTCCGGTTGGGGCGAAAGGCTGCGGGCTTCTTGGCCTGCGCCGCCGTGGCGGTCTCCTTGCTGCTTTCTCTTTGGGCTTTTTGGATTCTACCGATTGGAGGAATCCTTAGGGACACTGTCTATACCTGGATCGAGTCCGGTTCTTTTCAGGCGCAGCTCTCTTTTCAGGTGGACGCCCTCACGGCGGTGATGCTCCTGGTTGTCACCGGCATCGGCTTTCTGATTCACGTCTATTCCCTGGGATACATGGGGCACGATGAGGGCATGGTCCGCTACTTCGCCTATCTCAATCTCTTTGTCTTCTTCATGCTCCTTCTGGTCATGGCGGATAACCTCGTCCTTTTGTTTGTGGGTTGGGAGGGCGTGGGGCTCTGCTCTTACCTCTTGATCGGATTCTGGCACCAGGACCACGCCAACACGATAGCCGGAAACAAGGCCTTCATCGTCAATCGGATCGGCGACTTCGGTTTTCTCCTGGGAATCCTGCTTCTCTTCTGGGAGATGGGCCGCCACGGCGTCTGGAGCATCGCCTTTCTCGATCTTCAGCGCAGCGCTCATCTCCTCGCGCCAGAGACCGTAACGCTGATCACTTTGCTTCTCTTTGCCGGCGCGACGGGAAAGTCGGCGCAGATTCCGCTCTACGTCTGGTTGCCCGACGCGATGCAGGGGCCGACGCCCGTAAGCGCTCTGATCCACGCCGCCACGATGGTCACGGCCGGTGTTTATATGATGGCGCGGCTTCACTTTCTCTTCTCTTTGGCTCCCGCGACCCTTGCGTTGATCGCTATGATCGGCGCGCTCACGGCTTTCTTTGCCGCGACTGTCGGCCTCGTCCAAAACGACATCAAGCGGGTCTTGGCCTACTCCACGGTAAGTCAACTCGGCTACATGTTTTTGGCCGTGGGCGTGGGCGCTTTTTCCGCCGCGATCTTTCACCTCTTTACCCACGCTTTTTTCAAGGCCTGCCTCTTTTTATGCGCCGGCAGCGTGATTCACGGTCTCGATGGCGAGCAGGACATGAGGAAGATGGGAGGGCTCAAGCCCTACTTTCCCGTGACCTACTGGACCACCCTCGTCGCCGCTTTGGCCATCTCCGGCGCGCCGCTCACCGCCGGCTTTTTTTCCAAGGATCAAATTCTCTGGCAGGCCTACGCGAGCCCAAGCGGCTCATTCGAGCTATGGCGTTTCGCGTGGCTCACTGCCGGGCTCACCGCCTTTTATATGTTACGTCAGTTCTTCATGGTGTTTCATGGAAAGTGCCGGGTCGAAGAGCATCTCAAGGCCCACATCCACGAGTCGCCTCGGGTGATGACGGTGCCGCTGATCGTTTTGGCCTTCGGCTCGATCTTTACCGGATGGTTGGGAACGCCTGAGTTTATGTGGGGCAGTCCATGGAATGAATGGCTGCAACCGGTTTTTGGCGTCGCAAAGGAAGTTCGCCACGGCGGCATGAGCGAAGAACTCCTGATGCTCCCGACTCTGGGGATTGCCGGATTGGGAATTTTTCTCGCCTATCTTTTTTATTGCCGCGACAGCCGGGTCCCGGAGCGGCTCTCCTCCTGGGTATGGGGGATGCCCTATCGATGGCTTCTCAACAAATACTATATCGACGAGATCTACGATTTTTTCTTGGTGCGCCCTTTTACCTGGTGCGCCGGCATGCTGGCGAATATCTTCGATGTGGGCGTGATCGACGGAATCGTCAACGGCGTGGCTGGGAGAGTGAGGCAATCGAGCCTTTTCTGGCGCCGGCTCCAAAGCGGCAACGTCCAACATTACCTTTACGGGTTCCTGGCGGGAACGCTGCTCATGCTGGCCTATTACCTTAACCTATAAGATTTATCATGCAGCCCTTGATCGGAGATCTGAGCCTGGTCGTTTTTCTTCCTCTGCTGGGGGCCTTGGTGCTGCTGTTGATCCCGCGCGCCATGACCCGGGCTCTCTTGATATCCGCACTGCTCTTTGCCTCATGCGCGTTTCTCTGGTCGCTCACGATTCTCGGTCGCTTCCATGCCGGCATGGGAGAGATGCAGTTGGTGGAGCGCATTTCTTGGATTCCTGCTTATGGGATCGACTACTTCATCGGGATCGATGGGCTCAGTCTCTTTCTGGTCTTGCTGACGACTTTGCTCGGAGCCATCGTGATCCTGGCTTCCTGGAGCACGACGGACAGGGTCAAAGCGTATCTCTTCTTCATGTTGACTCTGGAGACCGGCATGATCGGCGCCTTCGTCGCTCTCGATCTTTTTCTCTTCTACGTCTTTTGGGAGATCATGCTGGTTCCGATGTATTTCATCATCGGCATATGGGGCGGCCCGCGCCGAATCTATGCCGCGCTCAAATTCGTCCTCTACACGATGAGCGGAAGCCTTCTCATGCTGGTTGCGATTATCTATCTGGCGACGCGCAATCCAGTTCTGACCTTCGATCTGCTGCGCCTCTACGACCTCCATTTGCCCTATGAGGAGCAAATCTGGCTTTTTTCGGCCTTCGCTCTCTCTTTCGCTATCAAGGTTCCGCTCTTCCCTTTTCACACTTGGCTTCCCGACGCTCATGTCGAGGCGCCGACGGCCGGCTCGGTGATCCTCGCCGCCATTCTGCTCAAGCTGGGGACCTACGGTTTCCTGCGCTTCGCGATGCCCCTTTTTCCTGAGGCCGCCTTAGCGGCTCAGCCTTTCATCATCGCTCTGGCGGTGATCGGCATCATCTACGGCGCGCTGGTCGCCATGGTGCAGCGGGATCTAAAGAAGCTCGTCGCCTATTCCTCCGTGAGTCACCTGGGCTTTGTCATGTTGGGGCTGTTTGCCTTCAATCTTCAGGGCATTGAAGGGGCGCTCTATCAGATGCTCAACCATGGTTTATCCACCGGCGCGCTCTTCCTCATCGTCGGGATGATCTATGAGCGCAGGCACACGCGCATGATCGACGACTTCGGCGGCCTCTGGAAGCCGATGCCGCTCCTTTCGGCATTTTTTCTCGTCGTCACTTTCTCCTCAATCGGTCTTCCCGGACTCAACGGTTTTGTCGGAGAATTTCTCATTCTCCTGGGCGCGTTCCGAGCGGCTCCCTTCTGGGCCGCTGGCGCCGCGACCGGGGTGATCCTCGGCGCTATTTATATGCTCTGGATGTTTCGCCGGGTGATCTTTGGCCCTTTAAGCCGGCCGGAGAATCAGAAACTCCAGGATATCGGGGCGAGAGAGATCGTCATCCTTGTTCCCATTCTTGCCCTGATCGTCTTTATGGGCGTCTATCCCCGGCCGTTTTTGAGCCGGATGAAACCCTCGGTAGACTTGGTTCTCCAGAGAATCGAGGCAAAAGGCAACAGGCAACAGGCAATAGGCGAAAGCGATATCTTGACTCACGCCTCACGCCTCACGCCTCACGCCTTACGCGAATAAGGCCATGGACGCTAATCTCACCCCTCTTCTCCCCGCAGCCGAGGTGACCCTGACGGCCTTGACGGTGCTGCTGGTAGATCTTTTTCTTAGAGAAGAAGAAAAAGGTTTTCTGGCTTGGATCAGCATCCTGGGTCTGACTTTGGCGGCGGGTATGGCCTTTTTCTTATGGGGAAGTCAGGAGGGCGCTTTCCGAGAGACCGTGCTTTTGGATAATTTCGCTCTTTTCTTTACCGAACTCTTTCTCGGCGTCGCGTTCGTCACGATCCTCTCTTCCATCCACTACCTTCGAGAGACGGGCATCCGCGGAGGGGAATATCACGCCCTGATTCTCTTGAGCACGGTGGGGATGATCCTTATGGCCGCCGCCAATGACCTCATCATTTTCTTCCTGGGCCTGGAGACGATGTCCATCGCCGTCTATGTCTTGACCGGCATGTGGCGTGAGAGGGTGGAGGCGAGCGAGGCCGCGATGAAGTATTTCCTCATCGGCGCCTTTGCGACCGGGTTTCTCCTTTACGGGATCGCTCTCATATATGGAGCGACCGGCTCGACGAATCTCAGCCGCATCTCGTTTTCTCTCACCCAGTCCATAAACCAGCAGCCTCTGTTTCTCATTGCAGGAGTCTACCTGCTCATGATTGGCTTGGCATTCAAAGTCGGCGCCTTTCCCTTCCACTTCTGGGTGCCCGATGTTTACCAGGGCGCCCCGACGTCGATTACCGGCTTCATGTCCGTAGGGGTAAAGGCCGCCGCCTTTGCGGGCTGGGCCCGGATCTTTATGCACCAGTTCTCCGTGGTCGATCACGAGTGGAAAGTTCCGCTGCACGCGTTGGCGATCCTGACTATGATCGTGGGGAATCTCCTGGCTATTTCCCAGTCGAGCGTGAAGCGGATGCTCGCCTATTCGAGCATCGCTCATACCGGATATTTGCTCATCGGTGTGGTCGCCGGAAGAGAGGCGGGAGGCGCGGCGCTCCTCTTTTATCTTTTGGCCTATGCGCCCATGACCCTCGGGGCCTTTGCGGTGCTCGTGGCGTTGAAGAACGGAGAGAAGGACAACGAGTCGTACGACGACTTCGCCGGGGTCGGATGGAAGCGGCCCTTCTTAGGGATGGCGATGTCCATCTTCATGCTTTCTCTTGCCGGTTTTCCGCCCCTCGCAGGTTTCACGGGCAAATTCCATCTCTTTCGTTCAGCGATTGTGACCGGATACACCGACCTTGCCATCATCGGCGCCCTGAACAGCTTGCTCTCCGTGATCTACTACCTCAGGGTCATCGTGAAGATGTATATGGAAGAGGGCGGGGTCGATGCGAAACCGTTCTCGACGGCTCCGTATCTTTACCTGGCCATTCTCATCGCTTTCCTGGGCACGGTCGGTTTAGGACTGCTGCCCGCTCGAGCTCTGAGTTTAAGCGGCGTCTCTTATATCTCTCTGCGCTGATAGGACAAGGACTGAGCTATGAGGACTGCGCGACGAGTAAAATAAAAACTCGATCAATCCTCACTCAGTCCTCAGCACTCGTTACTCAGTCCTAATTAGACTTTTGGAAAAATCCAATAGCGACTGGGATATCGGCCGCCCCAGCCACGTGCTCCTCGAACTGCGCGCCCCGGACGTAGAGCTGCGCCGATCCGCCGCCATCCAGGTTCAGGAGATCCATGGCATCGACCCGCCATTGTGCGGAGGCAAAAAATTCCTGCAGCTCCGTCCAGGTTAACCCGCCGAGGAAGCTGTCGGTCACCGCGATGATCAGCCTTTGATCCCTATCCAGACCTATCAAGGAGCGCCGGCTCTGCCTGCCCGCGCCGCGCGTGACGGACAGCGCGACCCCTTTCAACAAGAGCAGGGGTCCTGCCTGGAGCCCTTCGTCCGCCTGTTGCGGCGAGAAATTGTCTCGATGAGCAATGAAGGGAAGTTGATCCTTGACGCCGAAGATGCCGGTATAGAGGGAGCTGTTGGAGATGGTGGGAATGACCTCACCGGCTTGAGTCTTGAGGAATCCGAGCGGTTTGCCTTGTTCGTCGAAATAGTTCGCGTTGATCGCCGCCACAGCGCCGCTCCTTTGCGCCAAGCTCTTTACGTCTGAGCCTTTCAATTGGTACTGAAAACTCCGGATGACGCGCGGAACGATCGAACGAGTGTCGAAACGGACGATCTTGAGAAGGATGAGTTGGTAGGGTTCACTGCGCTCGAGGGTTACGCTCCTAAACTCGACTCCTTTTTGGACAGACCTCCAGGTCCCTGCGTCGGTGACGCTTAGGGTGGGACTGCTTTTAAGCCTTGCCGGTTGTGCCGAGAGCTGGGCGAGACTGGGCTCGGTGAGGAGGACGAGCAGGGCGAAGAAAAGGAAACTTGATCGCAGGCAGGTCATTGCGCTATAAATAACCCACTATAACAAAACGGGCGGGGAAGAAAGAGAAAGAATCGACGTGGCGGCAAAGCGGAAAATCTCCGTGCGAATCAACGGCGCGCAGTACACCCATGAGGTGGAGCCGCGCCTGCTCCTGGTTCATTATCTTCGGGATGTCGTTGGGTTGACGGGCACGCATATCGGATGCGAAACGAGCATCTGCGGCGCCTGCACCGTGATGCTGAACAACGCCGCGGTGAAGTCATGCACTGTTCTTGCCGTCCAAGCTGATGACGCCGATCTGCTGACCATCGAGGGGCTGGCTTGGGGAGAGAAGCTCCATCCGCTTCAGGAAGCCTTTTGGGAGTGTCACGGGCTTCAGTGCGGTTACTGCACTCCCGGGATGATTCTCTCCGTGCACCAGCTTCTTATGCGCCATCCGAATCCTACGGAGGATGAGATTCGCCACGGGATTGATGGAAATCTCTGCCGCTGCACGGGTTATCAGCACATCATCGATGCGGTTCAGCATGCGGCAAAAAAGATGAAAAAAGGGAGCTACGCATGCCGTTAAGCAAAATGGTCGGCGCCAAGGTGAAGCGGCGCGAAGACCCCAGGCTCGTCTCCGGCCTTGCCCACTATGTGGACGACATCGGCCTTCCCAATACTCTCCACGCAGCGATTCTCAGGAGTCCCTATGCCCACGCGCGGATCAAGGCGATTGAGATAGATGCAGCGCTAAAACATCCCGGTGTGGTCGCAGTTGTCACTGGGTCCGATATTCGCGACCGGATCGGCTTGGTGCCGGTTGCGGCCCAGAATCCTACTCTCAGAATTCCCAAACACTATGTCCTTGCGGTCGACAAGGTCTGCTACGTCGGCGAGGGAGTGGCGGCCGTGGTCGCCGAGGATCGTTATACCGCGCGCGACGCCCTGGATCTGATACGGGTTGATTACGAGCCTTTGCCCGTAGTCTCGGATCCGGAGCAGGCTTTGACTGCCGGGTCACCCGTCATCCATTCCGAGTGGCCGGATAATGTCGCCTTCCGCTGGTCGCTCAAGCAGGGCAATTTAGTGAGCGCTTTCAAAGAGGCGTATAAGATTGTGAAACAGCGCCTCGTCCATCAGCGCCTCGCCCCGATCGCCATCGAGCCGCGCGGAGTCTTGGCTCGCTATCTTCCCGGCGAAAAAGAGCTGACGGTTTGGTCCTCGACGCAGATTCCCCACCTTCTTAAGACGCAGCTTTCCTTAATGCTCAAGCTGCCGGAAAATCATCTGCGCGTGATCGCTCCCGAAGTGGGCGGAGGATTCGGTAGCAAACTCAATGTTTACGCGGAAGAGGCGTTGATCGGCTATCTCGCTATGAAGCTCAACCGGCCGGTCAAGTGGATCGAGGGGCGAAGGGAAAACATTCAGACAACGATCCACGGCAGAGGACAGGTCGGCGAGGCGGAAGTCGCGGTGAAAAAAGATGGGACGATCTTAGGGCTTCAATACAAAGTCATCGCCGATATCGGCGCCTACCATCAGCTTCTCACTCCCGGAATTCCGCCGCTTACCGGCCTCATGCTGTCGGGCGCCTACAAGATTCCAGCGATTAGCATCGAGGTCACCGGAGCATTCACCAACAAGATGTCCACCGACGCCTATCGCGGCGCCGGAAGGCCGGAGGCGACCTATGTCGTGGAGCGCATGATGGACCGGGTGGCGCAGGAGCTGGGAATGGATCCGGTCAAGATCCGGCAGAAGAATTTTCCCAAGCCCAAGGAGTTTCCTCTCAAGACTGCGACCGGTCTCGTCTACGACAGCGGCAACTATCAAGCGGCTCTCGATAAGGCGCTCAAGCTTGCCGGCTACGGGAAGTTGCGGCGCGAGCAGAAGAGGCTCAGAACTCAGGGAAAATATTTGGGCATCGGACTGTCCACCTATGTCGAGATCTGCGCCATGGGCCCTTCGGCGGCTATGCCAGCGGGCGGCTGGGAATATGGGGCGGTGCGGATGGAGCCGACCGGAAAAGTCACGGTTCTGACCGGCGCTTCACCGCATGGACAAGGGCAAGAGACCTC
>Ga0209701_10002785_pt1 | contig 11388 bp, 11 predicted proteins | sample CZO8metaG_4_FD_188356 | JGI IMG/M metagenome (GOLD analysis project Ga0209701, IMG submission 188356) | Vadose zone soil microbial communities from the Eel River Critical Zone Observatory, Northern California, USA - CZOApr15con2H3.8 metaG... | ecosystem: Environmental > Terrestrial > Soil >...
AGGGGGGCATGTACCAGCCCGACGAGGTCTGCCTGGGCGACCTGGGGGTGATCTATCAGGAGCGGATGGCTCGCCTGCAAGAGGTGATGCAGGGGCTGGCGAGTCTGGGGCCGGAGGTACTCTCGCACTTGCAGGTAAGTGCGCAGGGGGTACGCGGCGATGGTGGCAGCTTCGTGTACCTGTTCGAGACGGCCGAGGGCTCTCTATTGTATCAGGATACCAGCGGACATTGGACCGGCATTCTGCACAACCTGCGCCCTGATGTGGCCATCCTGGCTGCAGCTGGTCGCGGCACCATCGATGGTGAACCCATTCAGGGCACGCTCGCCCAGTTCGTGGCGCGGCAGGCCGATCTGCTGCGGCCACGCCGCGTGATTCTGGATCATCATGACGACTGGCTGCCGGGTTTTTCTGTGCCGACCAGGATCGCACCGATTCGCGAGACAATGGCGCGCAGCGTGCCGCGGACCGAACTCGTCGAACTCGGCTATCTCTCCAGCTACCCCCTGTTCGCCGGACTTCGTTGACGGTGAGTTCTCTTCTGGACCTGTTGTTCATCAGTAAGCGGGAGAGGGCTGACACATTCATGGCTCCGATGCGTCAGAGCAAGCTCCAAGTGAAACTGAGTCAACCTGCTTCGTCAGACGAAGCGCTCGTTCGGCCTCTTTTGACCTATTTCTACAGTTTCAGCGCGAGTTTGGCTCTCCGGCGAATTTGGTGCAGGATGAGCTTGCTCGTCACCGTCATCTTCTGTTCATGCCAAGGGCCAGACCGAAGACGCTCTCATGGATGAGCTGAGGACTCAAATCGCCAGAGAGCCTGAGCAGAGCACCGCTTCAGGTGTGGTCCTGCTGTCCTTTCACGGCCGGGTCTTGCATCATTTCGTCGCGATCCCGATCCGGCGGCAGAGGGCGCATCGACCGCCGTTTCCTCACAACGCTCAGAGGTGAGCAATGTCGGGGACGTATGCCAATCTCCTCCCCAGGAACGGCTCAGCGGGCGCCTTCCTGCCAGAGACCGAGCACGTTGCCGGCGGGGTCACGGAACGTCGCCACCCACAGGTTTCCTTCGGGGTAGGGAGCCTTGACGACCTCGCCCCCCTGTGCCTCGACCTGCTCGATGGTATCGTCAATATGGTCAACATAGATGTAGGGCAGCAGACCTGGCTCGCGTGAGATCGCTTGATCGGTCATCCACGCGCCGCTGACGTGTCCGGTCCCGTCATCGAAACTGGGGTGGTCGGTATCGTGCCCGCGTATCTTCCAGCCAAAGACCTGCTCGTAGAAGGAGGCTGACTGATGGACGTCGACTGCGGGTATGTGCAGGTAGGAGAGGCCCCCATGTCTAGCGAGGCGAGTCTCTACACTCGTGGGGGTGGCCGTCTTTGTCTCCTGGTCGTCGTTGTGGTTCATAGCTGTTTCCCTTCTCATGTTCATCGTCCTTGCGAGATCGCAAGGCTGTCCACGTGAGCCATAGCAGTCCCACATGGACATTTCCTCCTAGAGTTGTACTCATCGATAGAGATACCTGGGAGCTTCCTCTCTGAATCAGCGAAACCGTGCCGCGCGAATCGGGGTCACGACATTTTTCCTCCCATTTTCCCGGCTCGCGCAACAAGAGCATGAAGTGATTCTCGCGGCCTTTTCAGAGAGAAGTCGCTCCTGACAGAGCGGCGGATCAGCGAAGCGGCTTACCGATCTCCCAGTGGTGACCAAACGGGTCGGCGACGCGTCCAATCCGCCAACCGTGGCCCTCGGAAACCGCTGCGACTTCCGATGCTCCTGCGGCAATGGCCTGCGCGAACACCGCGTCCGGGTCGTCTACGGTCAAGATCATGCGGACCGATCGACGGTCCTGGAACTCGGGGCTGGAGTCGACGTCCTCCTGAAGCCAGAAGTCCGCCCCCTCGATGGCCAACTGAGCGACGACCACCTTTCCGGCGTCATCCTCAAGGCGGTACCGCTCGACCGCGCCGAACGCGGCCTTGTAATAGTCCACAGCCTCCGTGGCCCGGCTGACCGACAGCCACGGAGCGATGCTGGTCTTGACCGGTTCTGACTCGGGTGTACCGGTACTCATCATCGTCATTTCTTTTCCTCCTCATCGGTTGGATGATCACCACTGGTGGTCTGGCTCGTATGCTAACGCAGGGCAGAGCGACCTGTCTTGTAAAAAATTGTCCTCAATCGGGCAGAGGAACATGATTGCGATAGGGACTGCGCTGCGTCAGGTAGGCTTGCGGCCTGAGGCCAGAAAACGCTTGGAAGTCATGGATGAAATGTGCCTGGTCGAAGTACCCGCAGGAGAGCGCGAGATCTGCCCAAGAGATCCGTTGCCCGTTTTCGATCAGACACAACACTTCCTGAAAGCGAAGCACGCGGCAAAACACTTTCGGCGTGAGTCCGACGGCTTCCTCGAACAGATGGATGAAGCGCTTCGGACTCAAGCTAAGGTGTGTGGTCACCTCCGAGATGGAGCGCCGCTTGTGCCCGGCCAGGAACTCGGCAAGCGCGAACGTGACAGCAGGATGTGGTGCCTGCTCCCAGGCTACGCGCGCCAGGAGGAAGCGTTCGAGGATGCGCACCCGGTCGTCGTTCGCCTGGGCCGCCTGCAATTGCTCGCGCAGGTCAAAGGCGGCTGTTCCCCAGAGCATGGAAAGATCAACGACCTGGTTGGTTAACTCGGCGGCAGGCATCGGCAGAAACGCGCGCGCACCGCCTGGCTTGAAGCAGACGTACATGGTCGTGACCAGGGTGGTCGTATCGAGGACAGAGAACTGTGAATGGGCACCGCTGAGCACGCCGCCATGAAAGCTCTGGAACTGATCAGCATCCTCTCGGTGAGAGACCCGAAGCATCTCATGTCCCAGATTGATCACCAAGGCCACCCGACCATCAGGAAGGCGGCGCTCTTTCGTATGGAGTGCTGCCTCTCCTTCAGAGAAGCAGAAAGCCTCAACATAGGCCGAAAGGGGAGGCGAGGGGAGAAAGCGGTAGACAGTCAAGACCAACCTCCAATCGATGCTGACTCCTCCCGCCATCCGTGTACGATGGTCGTGCTCACCAAGCGGAACTCACCACGTCACGATAGTCAATCCGGGAGGTATTCGGTAGAAAAAATGTTCCTTCTTTCAGTATATCACGTCACTGATGGTACAGAAGCGCAAGACCCACCACTTTCTCCTTGCATCCATCGGAAGAATCGAGGTACAATCTCAATAAACCAGGAGACGACTCATGTTCGCTCACTATTGACGCTGACACGCTTCACAGCGCATATACACCCGACCGCACCTCACCTGCATTTTGGCAGATGCGTCTCTTTGTTGTTGTTTTGCGCCAGCGCCCTGGATTGGCTTTCCCTCTCATTGCTCTTCTACTCCTCCCTCGATCCGTGCTCCACCATCTCCTCCTGATGTCGCTAAGGGGTGCAGGGGTCTCCCTGCTGGGGTTTGCGGGTACGCCAGTACCCAATCCCTTTTCCCCTTCCTCGCCGCCTCGGGTAGCGAGCAATCAGAAACATCACTAACAGAACGGAGGAGAAAGAGCTTGTTTATCATCCCTGAAGACTTTGCAAGCTTTATGCTAGAACTTTTTGGAGAAGAGGGTCGTGCCTGGCTCGACCGTTTGCCCGCCATCCTTGCCGCCTGCGAGGAGCGCTGGAATGTGACGATCGGCGCTCCGGTTGGCAACCTGTCATTCAACTATGTGGCCCCGGCGGTGCTCGCTGATGGTACCGAGGTAATCGTGAAAACGGGTCTGACCGACGAGTTTCCGTCTCAGCCTGAGGCGCTGCGGCACTTCGATGGACGCGGCATGGTGCAGCTATTGGCCTATGATGTGCTCGATGCTGCGATGCTCCTGGAGCGTCTGAAGCCGGGTACGTCACTGCGTACGGTGGAGAATGACGGCCTCGCCATCGCAGCAGCAGTAGACGTCATGCGCAAGCTCTGGCACCCGCTGCCGCAAAAGCATTATCCCTTCCCCACGGTCTGCGATTGGGGCAAGGGCTTTGCACGCCTGCGCAAACTGTATCATGGAGGAACCGGCCCCTTCTCGCCTGCGATGTTCGACAAAGCAGAGCAGCTCTATGCCGAACTCAGCGCCTCTATGGCCGAGCCGGTGCTGCTGCACGGCGATCTACACCAGGACAACATTCTGTCTGCCGAGCGCGAGCCATGGCTGGCAGTCGATCCCAAAGGGGTGATCGGTGAACCGGTCTTCGAGACAGGTGCGCTATTACGCAATTTCTCGCCCGATATCCTCTCTATTCCCGATCCGAAGGCGCTCATGGCGCGTCGCATAGACCAACTTTCCGCAGCATTGGGTTTTGATCGAGAGCGCATTTATAGCTGGGGATTCTCCCAGGCAGTCCTGTCGGTGGTGTGGAGCGTCGAAGATACAGGGAAGCTCGAAAATGAAGGACTCTACTTCGTCGAACTGCTGGATGCTATCAAGGTGTAGTAGCAAGGCCCTCCCTATCGACTCCTGTTGATTACGCTCTCTTGCGTCTTCCTGGTTGTGTCGCCGCCGTGAGCAGTGCGGCCCATCTGGGCTTCCAGCGCAGCCGAGCGCGACCCGGGAACCGGGTTCGCTTCAAAGTCTGCAGGCCTGGTGGCATCCCGCCCGACTGGGATACCCAGCATCCGAAAAAGCAGGGTGAAGGCCGTACAGCTTGCAACAGTTCAGACCACGAAGGAGTGCTCCCCTTGTGTTTCGGTATCCAGCAGACTACAATGGAAGCACTGGCTCAGACTCTGGATGGCAACCTTCACGCTCACAAGATTTCAGGAAGGAGTTCATCTCGTGGTTCCTCCACAATTCCTCGACTTCTTCATCGCGAGCACCGGTGCCGGAGCCGCGCTCGCCGGCCTGCTCTTTGTGGCTGTTTCTCTGGCGCCGGAGCAGATTGTGACTCGCCGGGCGCCAATGGAACGACGGGCTGTCGCAGGCAGTGCTTTTACCGCCCTGATCAATGCGTTCTTCATCTCGCTGGTCGCCCTGATCCCCCACATCAACTTTGGCACACTCATCGTGCCTTTTAGCTCCGTGTCCCTGTTGACCAGTCTGCTCCAAGCATGGTCGCTTCTGAGACCGCGCAAGGGCTGGCAGAGTTTTGTGCGGCGAGCCATTCTGGTCTGCTTGAGTCTGGGCCTCTACGGGTTAGGACTGCGAAATGCGGTGGGCCTCATCACCGATCCCACCCAAGTTGGTTTCGTCTATGGGCAGTTCTTTGTGTTGCTGGGCACCTTTGCCCTTGGCCTCAGCTGTGCCTGGGAATTGCTCGGCGCTCAGCGCTATGGCTTCGGCGGCTGGCTCAATCCCTTACAGGATGTGCATGACGGCGCATCGTTTTCGCGTGCAGACACCTCTGACTCAGCATCTGGGCCTCCCACAACGGATGAAGCTGCACCCCGTTCACCACCTCAGTAGGCTATTTTACCAAGTGACAGAAGGTGTGTCCCACACGCATTATGAGAGTTTGAACAGCACCTTTCCGCCGCTCTGGGCATGAGCGATCGCTTCCTTGGCCGCGATGAGAGGATAGGTTGCTGCGACAGGCATGTGGAGCTTGCCTTCGGCGATCAGCCGGGCACCCGTTTTGCTGGCCTCCAGGGCTTTAGGGGAAGCGCGAAACTCCGGGTAGAAAAGCCAGAAGCCGCGAATCGTCACCTTGCGAAAGACGATATCCACAACGCTTGCAAGACCGGGTTTTCTGCTCATCGAGGAATAGACCACCAGCGTGCCCCCAGGGGTCAGACTGCCGGACAGCGAGAGCATCGCTTCTCCCCCGACGCCGTCGAGCGCTAACGCGAGCTGCGCGTTGCCGGTGGCTTGGGCCACCCGAGCGGATACCCCTGCTCCATCCACCAGCACGATGTCGCCCCCCGCAGCGACGAGTTCGTCGCTGAGTTCTTGCCGACGCACCAGGCTCACGGTTCGCAGGCCACGCTCCTTGGCAAAGACGATCACCGAGCGCCCAACGCCAGAATTGCCCGCATTTTGGATCACCCAATCGCCCGGCGCGAGCTGGACGTATTCGCTTAGCAGCAGCGCAGCTGTCGGTGGATTGATACCCAGCATGGACAACTGTTGCGGATCAGCAGCTTGCGGCAGCGGGAAGAGGTCTGTTGCTGGCAAAACGAGCCCCTCGCGCCAGGAGGAGTAGAAGGATGGGATAAGCACACGATCCCCGACCTTGAGATGGTTAACTTCCTCTCCCACCGAGAGGATGCGCCCGACGCCTTCGTTGCCAAGGCCAGTGGGCAAGGAAGGCAGCACGCCGTACTGGCCTCTGATCATCATGAGTTCAGAGGAGTTGATCGGCGCGTATTCCACGGCGACCAGCACCTCGTTGGCCATGGGGGCACCCGGATCGGGTATCTCCACACGTTTTACGACATCGGATGGTTCGCCGAATGTCGATATCTGAAGAGCATACATCATCTTTCTCCTTTGAAAACTCAGCCCTTGACTGCGCGTGCCGAGGCCCAGAGTATGCCCGGATTGACCCGTTCTGGATAGAGCGAAAGCATCTGGTCGTACAGCTCGCGCGCCGTCGTCGTCGTCTCGGCAAGCTGGTCGAAAGCGCGGATGTACTGCCGGGTCTCTTCGATGATCCTGGGGCGGTCGTCGTTCCCAGGTCGCTTATGGCCGGCGATCACCGCGCGTGGGTGCAGTGCCTCGATGGTATCGAGCGCAGCGATCCACTCGCGGCGGGTGCGCGCGTTTGACTCGCCGAGGTGGAGGTGCACGTCGTTGTAGGCGACGTCCCCGGCGACCACCAGGCCGATGGACGGGACATGCAGACAGGTGGTATCGTCGGTGTCGCTGTGTCCGACTTCCACGACGACCAGGTCACGCCCTTCGAGCTCGAGCACCTTTCCCTTGAGCTCCTCGGCGATCACGGGGTGGTCCGGGATCTGGCCCGGAAAGCGCGCGCCCCAGAAGTTCGCGATGGACGCTGGCGAGGCCTGCTGGCGCATGAATTTCACCACCGCGGGCGTGGCGACCGCCCGCGCCTTGGGGAAACGCTCCAGGAGCGCTCCGATGCCAAAGCAATGGTCACCGTGGCCGTGGGTGACATAGATCGTGGTCAGGTTCTTGCCGCGTGCTTCGACCCACTCTCCCAGGGCGTGCGCTTGCTCGACGGTCATCAACGCGTCGACGAGGACGGCGTCCCGCTGGCCGGAGATGAGGGTCGCCGATATCGGCGACCACATCCACTGTTGCGTGCCCGGCGGCAGGTCGCTGGTGATGCTTTGGGGGATGCCAGGCGTTACAAACACGTTCCAGCTCAGCGGAATGTCTCGAGTTTCGATGTCAGTCATACACTACTCCTTATATGTTACTATTTTTCTTTGTTTTGGTGAATTTCAGATTGCCCCCATTGAGAGCATTTCCTAACTCCAAGGCTCAGTCGGTAGGGTTTCGGGCCACTACCCAACTGATGCACCTAATAGACATCAACCTCAGCCTTGAAGCGAGACAGGAGGCCGGATGATCCGTAGGGGCGAGGGCGGATGGGCGGATGTGGGAGGGCCTTGCTCCTTTCGTCTTGCCTGAGTGCGAAGCACTAGCTGCGCAGCAGCGTTGGCAAGACGGATAAGTGCCAGTGGTCGCCCGGTGCTGGGGGTGTGGTCGCATTTCCCCACAGGTGAGCACAGGGACCAGGACGCGGGCGACCATAAAGGCCCTCCCTTCCCCGCTCCACGACCCTCGCCCCTACGGATGTTGATGAGCTTTTTGTTAGGTTGATGTCTATTACTCCCCAACTGATGCACCTCGCCCTCTCTGATCCTAGTATAAGGAGGAAGCGTCATGAAAGCGTCATGAGCCTCGTTATGGGCATCGTCATGAAACTCTGACCCACCGATGAGCCAGAACGCGCCCAGGCCGGGAAGCACACTGACCTCTCGGCCTAATCCGCCCTGGCAACTACGAATACTTCAAAGCTCGGTTGCGGGAGAACCATGTGTTTGCTTGTTGCACGTGCTAAGGTGTAGACTACCTGAAGGTCAATCAACGACTCAGAAGACGAGTCTTCCGACTCAATCCTAAAAGCTGAACAATGAAAAACAAACGTATGAGAGAACAAGGAGAAGAGAGCTTCTCTCAGAGCAACGAAAGGACCACCTTATGCCTCAGTCATCATTTGGGGCTCGTTCCACGGCCAGTGAAGTCGTCGCTGGTCATGATCTGGGTGGAAAAACGATCGTGATTACCGGAGCAAGTGCTGGCATCGGATACGCGACTGCCCGAGCTTTGCTCTCAGCCCACGCCGAAGTGATTCTTGCCGGGCGTTCCCAGGCCAAAGGAGAGCAGGCAGTCCAGGCGCTCCAAAGAGACTATCCTGGAAGCCAGGTCCATTTCCTCCCGCTTGATCTTGGCTCGCTTGCCTCCGTGCGCCAGGCAGGGGAACACTTCTTTGCCCAACGGAACAAACTAGATGTGCTCATTAACAACGCTGGCATTATGGCAACTCCTCTGGGTTATACCCCTGATGGATTTGAGCAGCAGTTTGCGACCAACTTTCTTGGACACTTTCTCTTCGCGCAGCTCCTGCTTCCAGCCTTACGCAGAGCTGTGCCAGCCAGGGTTATCTCACTCACATCCGGCACTCACCGCCTCTCCGATATCCACTTCGATGATATTCAGTATTATCATCGTCCCTACGATAAGTGGGAAGCCTATGCTCAATCCAAAACAGCCGATGCGCTGCTCGCAGTTGCTCTGACCCGGCATTTTGGCGAGCAAGGCATCACGGCCAATGCGGTGAATCCCGGCGGTGTTCGCACGGGGCTCCAGGAGCAGTATTTGACCCCTGAGGAGATACGTGCGAGATACTATGATGAAGCGGGGAACCTCCTTCCAAGCTTCAAAACGCCTGAGCAAGGCGCGTCAACGACTGTCTGGGCCTGCGTTGCACCAGAACTGGAAGGGATTGGCGGCCTCTACCTGGAGGATTGCCACCAGGGGATCCCGTATGATCCGGAGATTTCAACCCTCACTGGCTATATGCCGTATGCTCTGAACGCAGACCATGCCGAGCAGCTCTGGACCATCGCCGAGAAGCTTGTCCTTAGTTGAGAAGCGTTTCTCTCCATCCATCATTATCCGCTTTCAACAAACTCGTGTTGCCTCAATTCTTCATGAGGGAACGGTGTGGCTTCTTTCCGGTTTGGCGAGCGTCGGAGAGAATACCTCCCTATCAGGGAACAGGCGAGCGCAAAGGCACTCCCTTCTCTGAGGAGCAACTGTTTCTGATCAGCCAGTACCCCCAGCGGTCGGACTACTCGAAGAGAAACTCCCTGGGTTCTGGGATAAGCACTTTTGGAATATTTTTCGAGTCGCTCATCCTGATCTATCGGAGGCAGAAGCATGGGCCATCTCTCTGAGGGAAGAGTGTCGGACTCGCCCTATATCGAAATGATTTGGCGTGGTCGAGCGGGGAGCGAGTATGCTCCTACTTGCCCTGCCGATAGTCGTTGGAATCTGCTCCTCCTCAGACAAGACGCAAAGGTACGAGTCTCTGTCGAGGGTCCATTGACCAAAGCGAAACCGAAGACCCAGGCCGAGGGGACGGAGTGGCTGGTCATCAAGTTTCAGCTTGGCACCTTTCTGCCCTCTTTGCCTCTAAGCAAGCTCACAGATGGGGAGGCGATCCTGCCTCGCGCAGCGAGGAACTCCTTCTGGCTTCATGGCTCTGCGTGGCAATTTCCTGACTATGAACAGGTCGAGACGTTTGTCAGCAGGCTGGTGCGTGAGGAGGTGCTGTTCCGTGATCCCGTGGTGAACGCGGTGTTAGCCGGCCAGCCACAAAAGCTGTCAGCGCGCACGGTGCGACGTCATTTCTTGCGTGCGACCGGGTTACCACCCAAGGCGCTGGAGCAAATCTCGCGCGCGAAGCGGGCGGCAGCGCTCCTGGAACAGGGCGTTGCTCTTCTCGATGTGGTGTATCAGGCTGGCTATGCCGATCAGCCCCACATGACCAGATCGCTCAAGCACTTCATCGGACACACGCCCGCTCACATTGCTCAGATGGGGAAGCCGAACTAGCTGTCCATTTTGTTCAAGACAGGACCCTTTTGTTCTGGTATATTACCGCTGGTGACGATGAATCATACAAGGAGAAGTTTTATGAACCAAGTCATTTCCAAAGACGGCACTGTCATTGCATTCGATCAGTCGGGCGAGGGGCCGGCGCTCATCCTGGTGGGTGGTGCTTTTCAACATCGAGCGATCGACCCGCGGACAGCACAATTGGCTGCTCTTTTGGCACAGCATTTCACGGTGTTCCATTATGATCGGCGAGGACGAGGAGACAGCAGCGACACGCAGCCCTATGCAGTTGAGCGGGAGGTCGAAGATCTCGCTGCCCTCATCAAAGAAGCGGGTGGTCAGGCAGCAGTCTTCGGGATGTCCTCAGGCGGGGTTCTCGCCCTTGAGGCCGCGAAGAGTGGTCTTGCCATCACGAAGTTGGCGTTATACGAGCCACCGTTCAACTCTGGTGACGCTACTGCCCGCCAAGCGTCGGAGAACTACACGAGACAGCTGACTGCTTTGCTCACAGAGGGACGCCGGGGTGATGCCGTCGCTCTCGCCATGACAACGTGGGGCGCGCCTGCTGAAGCGATTGCAGGTATGCGCCAAACGCCCATCTGGTCACTCTTCGAGTCGGTGGCACCGACGCTTGCCTACGATAATGCCATCATGGGGGATGGCTCTGTCCCCACGGAACGGCTGGCATCCATCACGGTGCCCACGCTTGTCATAGTCGGTGGAGCGAGTCCCGCGTTCATGCAAAACGCCGCACAAGTGGTTGCACACACCCTCCCCAATGCGAAGCTTCGTACCTTGGAAGATCAGACGCATGATGTCGCCCCGGGGGTCCTTGCTCCCGTGTTGGAGAAGTTCTTCGCCGCGTGACCCAGATCAGAACGTGATCGCGATGCGTCATTCGTTCACAATCTCCACGTCCTGGCTCATTCCCAGCCGTTTCAGGCTGATCTTCAGGACGCTGCAGATTCTTGATGCCTCATCTATATAGGAAAAATGGGTAACCTCTCCACCCAAAAGTTTCATTTTCCGGCAAACTGGAGTAAAGTAGGTTGGCAACATTTTTCGGGGTGTGTTGCATTCACCACTACCTGGATATTTCTTAATTGGCGTTTAACAGAAGCGCAGAAGCAACACGATGTCTCGTACCGCTTGAGGAGGAAGAAGAGCAATGAAAGACGTGTTAGAACGCTACGCAGCAAAGACCAGAACATCGCTATCAATAGTTGCTGTTATTGTCATGATCCTCGCAGGATTAAGCGCATGTGCGCAAGATAATACTACCACCACCACGCCCACTTTCAGTAATCAGACGCCCATTACAATCGGA
>Ga0209701_10002788_pt1 | contig 11384 bp, 9 predicted proteins | sample CZO8metaG_4_FD_188356 | JGI IMG/M metagenome (GOLD analysis project Ga0209701, IMG submission 188356) | Vadose zone soil microbial communities from the Eel River Critical Zone Observatory, Northern California, USA - CZOApr15con2H3.8 metaG... | ecosystem: Environmental > Terrestrial > Soil >...
CAACTGGAGCGGCATGGCATGGGTGTCAATCGCATCATGATGTTCACCGCCCACCAGATGGGCACCTGTCGCATGGGTGCCGACCCCAAAACTTCGGTAACCGATGGTAATGGGCAGGTGCATGGTGTGAAAGGGCTGTTTGTGTGTGATGGCAGCATCTTCCCTTCGGCCTCCGGCGTCAATCCAATGCTCTCGATTATGGGCCTCGCCCACAAAGCCAGCCAATACATCAAAACAGTAGTATAGTATATATGAGTGTTGATGACGTGAAGAAGGTGCAAAAGCAGAGCTTTTGCACCTTCTTCGCATCATTAACACTCATAACTATTATCCTTTGATTGCTTGCCAGAAGAGGTTGGCTAGCTGCACATAGCCTGCCGGACTGGGATGAAAGCCGTCGCCGCTGATATATTCAGGGTGGGCCGTCAACTGGCTCCCGTGGCTGAAAAGATCCACCAGGGTCACACCATAGCGTGCCGCCGCAGCCGCTATCCCCACATTCCAACGCTGAATGTTTGCCAGCATCTGTGCTTTTTGCGCGGGTGTCTGGTTGGCGAAGGTGGGGAGCCGCGTCAGATCTGGCAGATTCGCCATTACCAGGCTGGCATGGGTGTTGCTATGTAACTGTCCAAGCAGTGTGTTCAGGTCGTGTATATAAGCGTCGTAGGGCACACCGCCCACAAAATCATTGGCAACCAGCCAGACCGTGACCAGTTCAGGCGAGGTCGAGAGTGCAATCGGCAATTCTTCTGATAGGGCATCGTGTAAATGGATACCGCTGATACCCAGGTTCAGCAGGTGTGAGCCTTTCGGCAGATGGGTCGCCACCAGCGGCACATAGCCCTGTGACCCCGGCTGGTTACTGCCAACACCAACGGCATCGGACGCCCCTAATGCAACATAGGTGATTGGACCGGCGGGTATGTGTATGATTGTGGGCGGCAGCGCCGCCGCGGTGTGTGGTGCGGAAAGATTTGTATCGCTGGTGGTGCCTGTGGTTGCACATGCAGAGCAGAGTAGTGCAACTACGAGAAAGAGTAGTAATGGTAAGCTATAGGCTATCGTTGGTTTAGATGCGGTGCGCGCGTTCATAAGAAGTGTGTTTCCAGAGCTATTTTAATTCGGTTAACCTCTCGCATTTCTGTGTGCTCGAAGCACACAGAAATGCGAGAGGTTACTCCTATCCTCTATCGACCATTTCCAGTTTGCCCGTAATGATATCGATCACCAGGCCATGCACTGGAATCCTTGGGAGATAGGGACTCTTACGAATGACATTGACGACTTCGCGTACATTGACGTGTACATCATTAAACGCGCCGAGCCAGCGTAATAATCCTTTCACATCTCCAAGTTCTTCTTGCTCGATCAGCTTTTGGGGGTCTACCCCCAAAGCTTGCATTGAAGCTATGAGAGCCTCCCCGTTGGCATGGGCCAATCCACATTGAGTATGACCAATCACCGCGACTTCGCGCACGCCAAGCAGATAAATACCACCCGCAAGCGAGCGAATCAGATCGTTTGTCCCGTCTTCCCGCTCTTCTTCGGAGATCGTAGCACCGGCAGTGCGTAGTTCCAGAACGTCGCCGCGTTCCAGGCCGAGGGCCTGCTCAAACATTTGCACCAGGCGGCAATCCATACATGTCACCGCCGCCATTTGCCTGCGCGGTGCATGTCCGATCGTAGGCAATTGCGTTTGCTGTACGAAACGCTCATTATGGGCCAGAATCTCATCAATTCTCATTCAAACACTATCCTTTTTCATATATTTAATGCCATCGAATCCGTAGGGGCGGGGGTGGTAGGGATGAGCGGTGGGGACGCTTGCGTCGCCCTCGTCCTGTGCTCATGACCAAGCCCCCCACCAGGGCGACGCAAGCGTCCCCACTCCACCCAACACCTCTCCCGCCCCTACGGGTTATCGGTTCATCCTTCGTAATTTGACGCCTATATGGCTACTACTCCCCCTGCCCCAACGAATACCCGATCTTCCCATCGAAGTTGTACAGGTTCTCCGTCTTAATGAAGTCAAAGCCGCCATCGGCAATGTGTTTGAGCAGAGCGATGATCTGGGTGTGAGAGATCGTGCTGCCCCTGGTTTGTGACATGAAGCGACAACGCCAATGGTCGGTACAGAAGGTCTCCGTCATGCCTTGTGGCCAGACTTTCGCTCCGCGGTTCGTAATCATCGTCAGTTCCAGCCCATCGCCATTCGTCTGCTGCATGGCTTCGCCTAGCTCGTCGGGGGTGCCACCTCGCCATTCCAGGAACACATCCACGCCCACCAGGTCTTTCTGCTCAGGTCTGGCGGTAATCGTGGCATGTTCGTGCGAGATATGTGCTGGCGCGCTGCTGTATTTGACCGGCTTGAGTGTCTGCGGCTCCTGGCCCAAACGGGCAATTACGGCATCGGCAAACTCCTTTGTGCCAACTTTTTGCTTGCTCACACCTTCGAGGAAGATATCGTAGGTATGGACGCCATCTTCAAGCGTGCGTAACCAGGCATTGTGTACCAGCGTCGCCACATCTGGCTGGCCGATATGCACCAGCATCATGACCGCGCCGAGCAGCAGGCCCGATGGGTTGGCGATATTCTGGCCTGCCCGGCGAGGAGCGGAACCGTGAATTGCCTCGAACATAGCACACTGATCCCCGATATTGGCAGAACCGGCCAGTCCGACCGAACCCGCGATCTGTGCCGCCACGTCCGAGAGAATGTCACCGTACAGGTTAGGCAAAACGATGACATCGAAGGCCTCCGGTGTATCCGCGAGCTTGGCCGCGCCAATATCGACAATCCAGGTCTCATTGGCAATATCAGGATACTCTGTGGCGATCTCATTAAATACGCGGTGGAAAAGTCCGTCGGTCAGCTTCATGATGTTATCCTTCATGAAGCAGGTGACTTTCTTCCGGTTATGGCTCCTGGCATACTCGAAGGCGTAGCGTACAATCTTCTCACTGCCCGAACGGCTGATGAGTTTAAGGCTCTCCATCATATCGTGCGACTGGCGATATTCGATACCGGTATACAGGTCCTCTTCGTTCTCGCGGATGATCACCACGTCCATGCCGGGGTGTTTGGTTCTGACGAAGGGGTAATAGGCGACGCTGGGACGGACATTGGCATAGAGTCCTAAGGTTGTGCGCGTCGTGACATTGAGGCTTTTGTAGCCACCACCTTGCGGAGTGGTGATGGGTGCCTTCAGAAATACCCTGGTGCGGCGCAGCGACTCCCACGCGCCGGGTTCCATACCTGCGTTGATGCCGCGCAGGTAGACCTTCTCGCCTACTTCGATCTCCTCGATCTCAATGCGAGCACCTGCCGCTTTAATAATATGGAGGGTGGCTGCCATGATCTCTGGCCCAATGCCATCTCCATAGGCAACAGTAATTGGTGTATTTTGTGTCATATGACAATCTTTCCTAATGCTGTTCTGCTAAACAGACGTTGATAATTTTCTTGCCTCAGTTTAGCATAGCCATAGGGACACATACAAGCATTACCTCTGAGTTCCCAGGAGGTCATAAGCCGCCCCGAATTTTATCAGGGGAAAAGCGGTAGTTCGGGCGGAACTACAGGGCGAGGACAAGCCATCGCCCCTACTATGCCTACGACGAATCAGCCACTCAAGCGCGTCCATAGTAGGGGCGATGGCTTGTCCTCGCCCTGCATCCTGACTTTTGAGAAGCCCTGGTTTCGGGATGATTCACGCTATATTTTTGTCACAAAATCTGCTATAGTTGGTTGCACAAACACACCGAACGTTGTACCTTACCATAGGTAGAATGGCGACAGCATTGAACGATAAAACACCACCGGCAGAACTCGAAAGCCTGGACAATGTGCAACCTGGCTACCTTGGCATATCTCCTGCACCGGGTCAACTCCCACAGAAAGGCGCACGCATGTGGGTGGACCGGCCTGAACAGTTGCTTCAAGCGGTCAACATACTCAAGCAGTCGAAGGTGATCGCTGTTGACGCGGAATTCACCACGGTCCGATCACATCTTCAAGGTGATACCTCTGCCCCTTCCCATCGCCTTGCCCTCCTGCAACTTGCTATTGAGCGACATTGTTTTGTTGTCGATACTCTGCGCCTGAACGATCTTTCACCATTGACGGCTGTCATTGCAAACCCCGACACCATCATCTTACTGCATGGCGCAGGTTCCGATATGCGCGTGATGGCCGAACGCGGCCTCAACGTCGCCCATTATTATGATTTAGAGGCCGCCAGCCGTTCAATTTTCGGCCAGCATGAATCGTCGCTCGCGGCTATGTTGCAGCGTGCCTTCAATGTTCGCCTGGATAAGAGCCTGCAACGTACAGATTGGACACGGCGTCCACTGCCTCCCGCCATGATTGCCTACGCGGCCCGCGACGCAGAAATGACGCTGGCTCTCTACACATGGATGGCTCAACACTATGCATGGGCATTAAAGCTGCACGAGAACACCAGTCAGATGGAGCCCGTCGCCGCCTGGATTGAGCCATTCCTGCGAGGAACGGCCAGCGTTTCAGCCGAGATGGCTGTCGCAGCGGCAAAGGCACAAGGTATAATCCTGGATGGGGCGCAGATCGTCGATGAATGCCGTGTTGCCCTGTCAAACTTGATCCACCCCATGTATCGAAGTCGCCTGTTGCGGCTGATCGCTGATCTGTCGCTGGTAGAACTGGTAACAGACATTGAGCTACTCTTGCAAGCACCTACCTCGGATGAGCGTGCCGCCAGTGCCAGGGCTTTGGGACGGCTTGGTGTAAAGCCCGCGGCTGCGTTAATTCAGCCATTGCTACAAGACCCTGTACAAGATGTACGAAAGTCGGCACAGACGGCACTGCGTAACCTCGGTGGCAAAGTGCCCCGTCCGCAGGGGCCAGCCGCCAAAATTGTCGATGGGGCGCGTACCTGGACAATCGGCGAACCCACGACTGCCGAGGATGAAAGCGACTGGAAAGCCCGCTTACGTGCCATGATGGGAGAATAATCTAAAGCGGTGTACTGCCAGGCAGGGGTGAGATGTTCCGCGGAACATCTCACCCCTGCCTGGCAGTACACCGCTTAGGAACCCGGTCTGCGGGGCAAACGGGTGCCAACCCAGACCAGCAGCAACAGGCCTGCTATAATACCGACACGTCTCACACGCTGTACCCATTGTTCTTCCATCGCGGGATCACCGCCGCCTAATCTCAGTCCATGCACAAGCGCAAGCAGCAGTGGTGACTGCTGGGTGACTGATGGTAAAACTGCGACCCCTCCACCTGAATCCATTTGGTGTGAAAGAGACGGGCCCGGTATGTCTCCTTCTTCATCGGTCGATGAAGGATGTGTGCTACGTAAGATATCTGAAAGTGCTGTAAAAAATTGCTGAAGAAGGAGCTTCGTCGTGCCCTTTACCAGGATTGAAGGCAGCAGTACATCGGGTTTACCGAGATGCAGCGTGCCTTTGTAGGCGATGACTGTATGCTCGCCGCGTGCATTCAAATGCACGGTTCCTTCACCGCTGATAGTATTTTGTCGCCCATTGCCCTCGATGACGATACAAAAATAGTAAGGATAGTGCTGCTCTGTGATGGCAACCTTGCCATGATACGAACCCGTCAGTGGTGCGTGCTTGATATGGAGTGTGATGCTATGCTTCTGATTGTCTAGCGGCTCCAGTTGTTCTACTCCTGGAATAGCACGCTGCAGCACCTGTGCATCCATCAAGCGCTGCCATATTTCTTCCGGCGATGCCTGTAGTGTATAGGTTCCCTCAATTTTCATAGTAAAAATCCTATCCTGATAAACTTGCATATTATCTGATGATTATCCCCATTATAGGTGAGGATGCCGCAAGTCGCAACACATTTTCCAAATTGGGTTTCAGAATGAGTCATCCCGCTTTTTTGAAACATGCTTTCAAAAAATACTGTCTTTGAAATAAAAAAGTGCAAAATGGGCAAATGCAGAGCATTTGCCCATTTTGCACTTTTTTATTTCAAAGACAAGAAACGGGCGTTTCAAAAATGTGGCATGGCTTATGCATAAGCATAATCAATCCTTAGCTTGCAGGAAATACTAGTATATGGTACACTAAGTGCCGAAATATCGCGTGATGAGGATAACGGTTATTTTTCCCGTTCCCTCGATGAGGAGCTTCACTTAATGAAAATAATTCTGTTACAAGATGTGGAAGGCCTGGGGAAGGCTGGTGACCTGAAGGAAGTAGCAAATGGCTACGCCCGTAACTATCTTTTACCCCGCCAATTCGCGGCTGGTGCCACGCCGTCGCTCATAGCAAATCGCAAACAACGTATCGCTGCTGAGCAGCGCAAATTGGAGAAACAGGCTGACCTGAATCGCCAACAGGCGGAACGCCTCGGCCAGGTTTCACTCACCTTCAAGGCGAAAGTTGGCAGCCAGGGCCGTCTCTATGGCTCGATCACCAGCCAGGATATTGCTGCCGGTCTGCGTGATACCGAGGGCATTACTATTGATCGCCGGATGATCGATCTGCCAAACCCGATTCGGACTACTGGTACCTTCATGGTTCCGGTCAAAGTTGCACAAAAACTTGAGCCAAAGATCACCGTCAACGTGGTTGGCGAATCTGGCAACGCACCTGTTGAGTAAATAAATGCGGCGGTGCCTCGCGTCCCGGTGGCAGGCCTGCTTTTGGAGATGCTTGTTATGCCGCGCTGGCTCTACTACTTGCTCATAATGGCCATTGTTGCGCCCATCATCGACCTGATTTGGGGTGAGCAACAGGAAATGGCCATTTTTATTTGTTCAGCGATTGCCCTGATTCCCCTGGCGGCTCTGATTGGCCGAGCCACCGAGGATTTGGAATACTATGTCGGCCCTATCGCCGGTGGCCTGTTGAATGCCACTTTTGGCAATGCCCCTGAACTTATTATTGGTATCTTCGCACTCCAGCAGGGCCTGCTATCCGTGGTCAAAGCCTCCATTACCGGCTCAATCATCGGCAATATACTACTCGTGCTCGGTAGTTCACTGGCGATTGGCGGTTGGCGTTGGGGGAGGCAATATTTCAGTGCTCGTGACGCTGGACAGTATTCCGTTATGATGGTGCTGGCCGTTTCCAGCCTGTTGATCCCATTTACAGCCACATTGGTGATCAAAGATCAGCAGCGCATCCAATCGTTAAGTGTGGCTATTGCTGTAGTCTTGCTGCTGGTCTACATCATGTATCTTGCCATGCATGTTTTCCATCTTCGTTCAGCTCGCCGCAATCCCACGCGACGTGGGAATGCTGTATCGCCACCCCCTCAAGTACAAGAAGAGCCTGAAGAAGTAGAAGCGGTGACTGGCAATGCTGATCCTCGCAAACTAGATCAGCGACGTGTTCCGCCAAAGCCCTGGCTCGCGGGTTTGATGCTGCTGGTGGCCACGATTGGCACAGCCTGGAATAGCGAATTGCTGGTCGGCGCGATCAGGCCGGTTACCGTACAACTCGGCTGGTCACAAGTGTTTATTGGCCTGGTGATTATTCCCATTGTTGGCAACGCTGCTGAACACTCAAGCGCATTGTATATCGCTTACAAAGATCGTGTAGACCTGAGTATGGCCATCGCCGCCGGCTCGTCAATTCAGGTCGCGACACTGGTTGCCCCGCTCCTGGTGCTGATCAGCCTCTTCTATACGACTCATCTCGATATGGTCTTTCAGCCCCTGGAATTGGTAATCCTGGGCCTGGCCGCTATCCTCTTTGCCCTCATCAGCCTGGATGGGGAGTCATCCTGGCTGGCCGGCGTCCAGCTCTTAGCAGTGTATCTCATAGCCTGTATCGTCTTCTTCTTCATCCCTGGCTAGCATACATGAACAAAAAACTCACTTTCAGAGCAAAAAGGTAGAATGCGAGTGTGTTTCTCGCGAGAAACACACTCGCATTCTACCTTTTTGCTCTGAAACATTTGTGATGACCGATGCAAATAAAAGGGGCGCATCGTTGCTCCGTCGCACGATGCGCCCTATGGTTGTGAGCACGGCGGGAGGGTTGTCTCACCCTCCCGCCTCACACGGTTCTCTCTATCCAGGTTACACTTCTCTATGCGTTGTTTTTGATCCCGCCCATCCATTCCGAAGCGGGAGGGCCGCTGCGGGTATCTGTCCAGACTGCATAGAGTTTTTTACCAGCCCAGATGTTGCCTGAGTAGTCACCCATGAATCCGCCGCCGAAGCCGTCATTATTCGGATTCGAGAGTGCCGAGGCGAGCTGGAAGTTCGTCCCGAAGCTGGCACCCCCTGTGTTTGACAAGGCACCGAACTCCTCATAGGAGAGGCCAGAGCCATTGCGGCGATCATTCCAGGTCGCACCAACTATCCCAGTCTTGCTGACCGTCAGCCAGGGGAAGAACTCGTCGCCCCCAGCAGTCGTTACGCGAACCGGCGCGCCCCATGTTGTGCCACTATTGGTGGAGGTAGCTACCTTCACCTGCATCTGGCTGCCCGTCCAGTTGTAGAAGGCCGCGTACAGATTGCCAGAGTGTACACCACTGCTTCTATCGAGGTCAATGCTCGGGATGTTACTCACGCGCTCGCCGGTACCGGGAAGACAGCCATAGAATGCGCCGCAGCTATCCGGCGTTAAATTGGCCTTCGCGATGGTGTGTATAGTACCAAAGCTAGCGCCACCGTTGGTAGACTCCGATACTACGAGCGTCGCCGTGGTACCGCCGCAGTCCCCTGTTGGGCCATTCGCCGTACAGCGCATCCAGGACGCAAAGACGTTGCCATTTTTGTCAATGGCCAGGTCGCTGAACTGATCAATCGCCGGGAAGACCTGGGTCGTATCTACCTGAACCGTGGTCCATGTCGTGCCACCGTTACACGAATGCGAGACGGTGATGGTGCTGTTGTTGTTCGAAGCGAACTGGGTCACCGAAATGTACAGGCAGTTCACATGTGGGCTACCGATAGTGTCATCAATCTGGAGCCAGTCTTTGTCGGTCAAGCCACCAGGGAAAAAGGGGTTCACTGCGATGGCTGGAGCACTCCAGGTTCCGCCATTATTGCTGGACTTCTCAAAGATGATCTCACCAGTTGAGCCATTGGGACTGTCAATGCCAGTGATGTAGGAGTTGTGCAGCGTGTCGTAGCCGACGCCAGGATCGCCTTCACCGAATTGACCCGGCAGGTTGTTCATGCAGGTGGAGGTGAAGCTCGAGCCACCAGTGCTCGAACTATAAAATCCCTGTAGGTTTGCGCAGTTATAGTCGTTACCGCCAGTGAGCAGGTGCGAGTGGGTTAAGGGATCGGCTGCAATGGGGGTTTCGTTCACCGGTTGTGTGCCCGGAGAAACCCGCTTGTTAGTGAAGACACAGGGTGCTGGAGTACAGTTGAGGTTAGGGGTAGCCCCTTGTCCAGAGCCGTGCCCAGACAAATGGATCGTCCCGTTATGGATGCCCTGAGCCACCAGCACACTGGTAGAGTAGGGGCTCTTGGGCAGCAGTAAGGGGTTGGGGCTGATGGGGCGAGCACTCACCGGTGAGGCGAATGAGACCATCATCATCAACCCGATGATGACGGGTCCACCCAGCACGCGAAAGAAAGTTTTCATTTGATCTGTTTCCTCCAAGAAAGAGTCTGTCATAACGAACATTTACACACGGGCCAATGTACACTATATAGGGAGGAACACCGCTTAAAAGCGCGGCTACATAGAAAACCGCACTCTTCAAATATCCTGTAAACTTTCCCCAGTCGAGCGCACGGAGCAATGCTCGGCGTTAGGAAACATACGTATGCTGCTATTGGGGTGAGTTGTAAAATAAACTCGCCCCTCAGCTTAGCTACGAGTGAAAACAGCCTGTGAAGGCCAAGGTAATGCTACAAAGCAGGCCCAACTGCCCGTAATACCCTGTGGTGTGACGATATTCCCCCTATTATAGTTATCGCCTGTGAAAGAGACTCTGGCAGTCTCGCGTAAATACTTTGACGAAAAAATTGGCAATGTCAAGTATTTACTCATACCAGTTTAACTGATAAATGCGCAAAAGTAAAGGTTATGGGTAGTTCAACAAAAAGATGGAGCGATTGGTGGCCTCTTGCTAAGCAAGAGGCCACCAATCGCTCCATCTTTTTGTTGAACTATTACCTCGTTCTTACAATCGCACGGGGAATATTCGCCAGTAAATCGGAGGCCAATAAACCGGTGGTGCCAATCCCGGCGCTTACCAGTTCAGAGGCGGCTGTGTGCAGGTACACAGCCGCGCTGGCGGCATCAAATGGAGGCAGCTTTTGCGCCAGCAGGCCAGCAACCATGCCCGCCAGCACATCCCCCGTGCCAGCCGTTGCCAGGGCGGGATTGGCCTGCCAGTTGATGCGCGTGCGCCCACGCGGTTCCGCGATAATCGTGCAGGCGCCCTTGAGCACCAGCGTCACCTGCCACTCTTGCGCCTTGCGGCGTGCCAGTTCCAGCCGATCAATGTCACCACCGGATACCTTCAGTCCTTTACAAAGGCGTCCCATTTCTCCAGGGTGCGGGGTAATCACGGTGCCCTTTGGGAGAAGCGTCCACCAGCGTTCCAGGGCGGAGAGGTTATTGAGGCCGTCCGCGTCAACAATCAGATGTGGGCGTTTCTCATCTGGCATGGCACGGAGATGCTCTAATAGCTCCAGGAGCACCTCGCGAATGTAGGGAGATTGTCCCAGGCCAGGTCCTGTGAGCAGTGTACGGTAGCCATCCAGGTTATTCATCAGGGTGTTGGCTCGTTCAAAGCTTCCCTCGGCTTCTTGGGGGAGGAGTAAAAACGTTGCCTCATGGAAGGCACTGGCATAGATGGGTAACATCTGCTCCGTGACTGCCAGCGTCACCAGTCCCGCGCCAATACGGTTTGCCGCATTCCCTGCCAGGTAGGCCGAGCCGGGATAGGCAGGTGAACCACACAACAGCATCACTTTCCCAAAAGTACCTTTATTGCTATTCAAGGGACGCTTGGGCAAGAGCGCGTTTACCAGTTCGCCCGTCAACATTTCCGTTTGAAGGTTCTGCTCCAGTGCCGCGGGCAGACCGATATCCCCGACGTATAGCTCTCCAAGATAGTCGCGTCCAGGAAAAAAGAAGAAGCCCTGTTTGGGACAGGCCAATGTGATGGTGACATCGGAGCGCATGGTGCCAGGGTCCACCTCGCCGCTATCCGCGTTCATGCCGGTCGGCAGATCGATGGCTATAATGCGCAGCGTTTCCCGCTTTTCTCGTTCCTCTCTCACACGCTCCAGCAATGCGCGCATACTATCGGGCAGGGGGCGCGAACGCCCTGTTCCCAATAAAGCGTCAAGCACATACTGGCTGCGCTGGATCATCTCTTCCAGCTTGAGAGGCGTTTCTTCTGCCGCAATCTCTCGCCCATGGACTACGAGTTGTTGCTCTTTCCAACG
>Ga0209701_10002789_pt1 | contig 11381 bp, 11 predicted proteins | sample CZO8metaG_4_FD_188356 | JGI IMG/M metagenome (GOLD analysis project Ga0209701, IMG submission 188356) | Vadose zone soil microbial communities from the Eel River Critical Zone Observatory, Northern California, USA - CZOApr15con2H3.8 metaG... | ecosystem: Environmental > Terrestrial > Soil >...
GATCGACAGCGACTTGCGGACGATGCTCTCCGCGTCGAGCTTCGTGTTTTCGAGAAGCGCGCGCGCGGCCGCCTGGGCGTAGGGGCCGCCCGAGCCGATCGCGACCAATCCCAGCTCGGGCTCGATGACGTCGCCCATGCCGGTGATGATGAGCGAGGCCTCCCGGTCGGCGACCGCGAGCATCGCTTCCAGGCGCCGCAGCACCCGGTCGGTGCGCCAGTCCTTGGCGAGCTCCACGGCCGAGCGCAGGAGATTTCCCTGGTGCTTGTCGAGCTTCGCCTCGAAACGCTCGAACAGCGTGAAGGCATCGGCCGTTCCCCCGGCAAAGCCGGCGAGAATCCGGTCCTGGTACAGGCGCCGCACCTTGCGCGCGCTCGCCTTCACCACGACGTTGCCGAGCGTGACCTGGCCGTCGCCGCCGAGCGCGACTTTTCCGTCGCGGCGGGCGGACACGATAGTGGTACCGCGGAATTGTTCCATGTGCGGGCCTTCGAACGAAGATGGGGCCGGAGCGCCGCCGATCAAGCTACTTGCGCGGGACGATGCGCGCGACCTTGCCTATCCCCATTACGGCGAACAAAGCGTGGATGAGCGCGTTCGCGCCGCGTATCTGGACGGTGGTGCCGTCCTGGTGAAGCCGGGAGAGCACCTTGAGCATGAGGCCGGCGGTGACGAAATCGACGCGCTTCGCCCGCGACATGTCGATGACGAGCATGGCGTTCGCCGCCGCCCAGTCCTGGAGTTGCCGCGCGAGCGCTTCGCTCGCCCCGGTGACATCCCCGGAAAGGGCGAGGGCCTGATCTTCCGCCTCGGACGGACGCTCGACCGCGGCGCGCTTCGGTTCCGCGCGCGGTTGCGAATCCCAGGACGGCGGCGAAACCTCGAAGGTCACGGCGTAATTCACCGCCGTCTCCTCGAACATGTCCTTCAGCTTGAGGACCCGGTAGACCTCGAGCAGCAGCTCCCACAAGGCGCCGTCAGTTTCGGTTTTTCCCACCTGGCAGGGCTCATCGAGCAGCCCCAGGAGCTGAGTTTCGCCTGTGATCATCACTTCCCTCCCGGCGCTGCGAATCGAGGCGAGGGTCTCGCGAAGGAGCCTGCAGCCGGGCGCGTCCAGTCCTTGCAGCTTGGCGCAGTCCATCCGCACCGTATGCAGCTTTTCGGCGATGTCGCGCAGCTTCTGCAGCTCGGGCGCGCTCGCCTCCGACAGCGTGCCGCTCAGCGCGCAATACCCGATGCCCCCCGTGACGAGCGCGGGATCGGAGCGCGGCCCGGTCTCGATCCACACCGGCGGCGAGCGCTCGAATTTCACCGCGAACTCCATTGCGAGGGCCTCGAACTCCGCGTTCATGCCAAGATGCTGGTAGAGGTCGAACAGCATCAGCCACGCCTGCAGCGCGGAGGCTCCGAGGGCCTCCTCGCGCACCGCGCGCGTCAGCGCCGCGAGCGCTTGGACCACCTGTCCGTTCGCGAAAAAGATCGCCGCTTCCTCGATGACCGGGGCGTACTCATCGGGCGCAGCGGCTTCGGTGTCCGCCGCCGAGTCCGGACCGCGCCGCGCCGGCGGCGCAGCCGGCGGGAGCGGCACCGGGATTTCCGCAGCCGGCGGCGCCACGGGCGCAGCCACCGGCGCTTCTTCAAGACGGGGTGGCGCGGAGTGCGGCGCCGCCTGCGCGACTTCGGGACGCGCTTCGGCGCGCGGCTCCGCCTTGGGAGGAGGAGTGTAGCTGCTGAAATCGAGCGAGTCTTCGCCCAATCGCGAAGTTGTCATCGGCCTTGCCGGACTCGCGGGCTTGCCCGGGGCGGGCGCCGATTTTGCGGACGGCGCCTTGGTCGCTGAAGGCTTGCTCTCGGTCTTCTTCTTGGCCGGTTCGCTCTTCTTGCCGAATAGTGAAAAGAACACGAGAGCCGTCCGATCTCCAGAAGATGAACGAGTGGAAACGACGGTTTCCTTGTATCACAGCTGCTCGACACAAGGCAATGCAGCGACTCCCGCTTGCCCTTCGTTGACGCGCGACGACCGCCAATCGGCGAGGAACGTCGGAACTTTGCTCAGGAAGCCGATTGCGTGCGCCCGTAGAATCCCATGAACACCCCGACGACGACCATGGCGCATACGATCATCGCGCCGGACGGAAGGTCGAGCCACAACGACGCGAGCAAGCCGAGCGCATAGCCGAGCACGCCGACCGAATAGGCCTTGAGATGGCGGCGGCTTTTTGTGTAGTAAGTCGAGAGCGCCGGAACAACGAGCGTGGTGAATACGAGATACAAGCCGACCAGCTGCACCGATAACGTCACGGCGCAGCCGAACAGCACGTAAAAGCCGATCCGGCCGAGACGTTGTCCCGCTCCGAACCACAGCGCGAGAACGCCCGCGTAAATCGCGGCGTAAATCGGAAGGTGCGCGGCGTTGACCCAGAGGATCTGCCCGATCAGCAGCTCCTTGAGGTTCTCGCCGCCGCGCGGGTTTTGGGCGAGCAGGAGGATGGCGACGCTCGAAGCAAGGACGAACACCACGCCGATCACGGCTTCCTGGACTTCGGGCCAGCGGCGCTCGGTCCAGGTCAGCACCATGGCGCAGGCGAGCGCCGCCGCGAGCGCCGCGATCTGCACCGCGGCGCCGGTCGGCTCCCAGCCGAGGTGATCGGCGAGGATCACGCCAACCCCGGCGATCTGCGCCACGGCAAGATCGATGAAGACGATGCCGCGCGCGAGCACCTGCATCCCGAGCGGGACGTGGGTCGCGGTGATGAGCAAGCCCGTGATAAACGCGGGCCACAGGATACCGAAGCTCGATGCGTCGAGATTCATTTCACGGCCGCGAGCAGGCGGGCGATGGTATCGTCGAACAATCCGAACAGATCTTTCGCCCTGTCCGTTCCGCCCACGGTGAAAGGCATCATCACCGTGGGAATGTTGGCTCTGCTCGATAGGAACTCCGCGGCCTGCGGGCTGTTGTAGGGCGAATAGACGATCACTTTCGCAGGAGCGCGTTTCATCTGGTCTATCAATTCGGCGAGATGTGAGGGAGTGGGTGGAATACCGGGTTTCGGTTCGAGACTCCCCGCTTCACGCATTCCCGTCCAGTTGATGAAATACGAGAAGTCCTTATGGTACACAACAATCGGCACACCCTTGAGCGGAGCCACCTGCTGCTCCCAGCGCGCGATCGCCGCCTGCCAGCGCTCGCGAAACGATTTGCCGCGGGAACGGTAGCCGTCGGCATTCGCCGGGTCGAGTTGCGTCATGCGTTCCTCAAGCGCCTGCGCAACCCGAGCGATATTGCGCGGATCGGTGTGGACGTGCGGATTGCCGCTAGGATGGATGTCCCCCAGCGCGCGGTCGATGACTTTCGGGATTTCGAGCCTGACGACGTACTGCGAGGCTTCGAAGTAACCCGGGTTGCCGAGCTGGACCTTGCTGTTCCCGCTTTGCGTGAGCAGCAGCGGAATCCAGCCGATCTCCAGCTCCGAGCCGGAGCAGACCAACAGATCGGCTGAGCGGATGCGCGCGATCAAGCTCGGGCGCGCCTCGATCCGGTGGGCATCTTGCAGCGCAGTCGTTGCCGTATACACCGACACTTTGTCCCCTCCTAGCTCCTGCGCGAGGGCGCCCCATTCGGGCTCGCAAGCGAACACGTTGAGCGAGGCCGCTGCCGGCAGCGCGGCGAACGCCGAGCCTAGTGCAACTGCAAATCTCAGAATCGTTTTCATGTTGTCACCTTAGAATTTGTGGGCGCCATGCGCGCCGAGACTCACGATGTACTGGAGAAATACCTGGTGGTCGGTCGCGTCGCTGCGCGATTTGTCGCTCGCGGCCTGCAGGCGGATGCGGCTGAACTCGCTCGGGCTCCAGTCGACCATCACCGTGTGTCGGGTCGGGTTGTACGCGGCGAGGATAGGAAAATCCGCCGCGGAGAGCGGACTCGAAAAGCTGGTAGTGCCTGAATTCAGTCTGTCATAGCGGTAGCCGACCCGCCACATCGGGACGAACTGATATACGCCCTGGAGATACCAGCCCGACTGCACAGATGCGAACCCACCCGTCTGCGGCGTCACAGTGGTATTGAAGGTGAGATCGCCGTCTTCCTTGCGCCGGAAGTATTCACCCTGCAGCTTGAAATTGGTGTAGGTCGGGTTCTGGTTCGGCGCCCATTTCAGGATTCCGTCCAGCACCCACAGACGGCTGTTGCCAGTAAAGCTGTTGGTGTTGACGCGATTTCCGTTCGAATCCAGGTTGTCGAAGGTGCGGTCCTGGGGCGAGGTGCTCAGATACGAGACCCCGGTCTGCCAGGCGATGCTCGTTCCGAGATCTCCGCCGACGTGCGCGAAGAGGTTGCTCGAGCCGACGCCGTTCTTGTTACGCCCGCCCGCCGGGCCTGCGGGAAACTGCCGCCCGCGCCCGACTTCCATGCCGACGTCGAAGTAGGTTTCGGTCGGCGCCACCCATTTCAACTGCACGCCGTCCTCATTCAGCTGGTTGCCGAGGAACACCTTGTTCGCGAGCGGCGCATCGGTGAAATCCCAGGCATGCGCGTGAATCTGGTTCTGGTAGCCCACGCCCGAGAAGAACCGCCCCGCCTTGATCGTGAACCCGTTCGACAGGGAAAGCGTTTGAATGTAGCCCTCTTCCACACCGATGCTGTTGTTGTCGGGCGATATCGAGGCGATCAGGGTGCCGCGGAAGTTGTGGTCAATGTTTGACGCAAGGGCGAGCTCCGACTCGCCCAGGCTCAAGCCGCGCACCCCCGGCCCCACTTCGCCCATCGTCGGCACAAAGCCGTTGATCCTGAATCCATTCGGATCCTGGGAAAGATTCGAGTAGACGCCGTTCAGGATCACCGACACGGCGGGGTTGAGCGCGTTCTCGCCGGTCGGGCGGCTGGAAGCCTGGACCGCCGCCTGTTGCGCGGTGGCTTCGGCATCCTGCACGCGCTTTTCCAGTTGCCTGACTTGCTCACGCAATGTACTCAAATCGCCCTGCGTCTGCGCCGCCGCGGTGCCGGCGGCACCGAGCGCTGCCGTAGCGGCGAGCGCAATGAGTTTTGCTCTTTCCATCTGAACTCCCATGATTCGAATTGGCGAGGCGCGTTGGACGCGCCCGCTGAAACAGACCGCCTCTGATGCGAGGCGGACCCTACGGAAGTCGAATCAGGAAAGGACGGGAGGTGCGCGCGAATCGAACTCGATCCGCGGCGAGAACGGCAGGGGAAGGGCGACCGGCGCGACCGCCGGCAATGCGGTCCGGGAAAGATCGACCGCGAGCGCGAAGCCCGGCAGCGCGCTGTCTACCGCGTGATACGCGATGCACTGCTCGGCGGGATGAGTGACGGGCGGAACGCACTTGCCGCTGCGATCGGCCTTCGCCAGATCGTGCTGCACATGCGAGAGCGCGTGCAGCTGCGCCGCCTGCTGGGTGAACACCAGCGCGGCGGCGATGAGCAGGTGACGCAGAGTGCGGTTCATGGCGCGGCCAACGTTAAAGGCAACATCACGCGCAAGTCTACTACAACCCAAGCCCAGCCGCAGCCATGCATCCGGGCAGAATTTCCGCGGGCGACGGTGCGGAAGACCTCGAGCTCTCGAAATGTGTCAATTTTCGTTCAGCGCATCGATCAGGGGACAGTGAACCTCGCCCTTTTCCGTGCGGCATCTGCGCACTAGGCTCGTAAGCTGGTCACGAAGCGCGCAGAGGTCTTTGAGACGTCAACGCTGCTCGTCGTCGCGCCGCGCTGACGTAGGTCGCAACAAGCGGCGTGTAAACCGAAACCCTACTTGCCAATGTAGAGACCGGGAAACTGCCGCTTCAGATTGCCGATCTTCGGCAGGTCGTTGATCACGATATAGGGCTCGTACGGATGATGCACGACGTAGTCCTGGTGGTAGGCCTCGGCGGGATAAAACGCCTGTAAGGGGACCGCTTGCGTGACGATGGATCGGGAGAAGACTTTGGCGGCCTCGAGCTGGGCGATGTACGCGCTCGCCACGCGTTTCTGCTCGTCGTTGGAATAAAAGACGGCCGACCGGTACTGCGTTCCCACGTCCGGGCCCTGCCGGTTCAATTCCGTGGGATCGTGGGCGACGGAAAAATACACCTTCAGAAGCTGGCCGTAGGTGATCCGGGAAGGGTCATAGGTGATCTGCACCGATTCGGCATGCCCGGTGGTGCCGGAGCTCACCTTGTAGTACTCGGCGGTTTCCTTGGCGCCGCCCGAGTAGCCCGAGATGACGCTCGTAACGCCCTTCACATGCTGGAACACGGCCTGCACGCCCCAGAAACAGCCGCCCGCCAGCACGGCGGTTTCCGTGCCCTTCGCGGTCGCAAGAGGCGTATCGGCGACCGCATTGGGCAGCGGCGTTGCGGCATCGGACGGTGTGCATGCCGACAGCGCGATCAGCGGGAGCGCGCCCAGGGTCCTGAGCAATCTGCGTAGGGATGAACGAAGCATGCAATATTCTCCTAGGGTCAGTGCGAGTTTGTCGCGTTAGTTGGCAAAATCTTACACCTCCAAATGGCTTCTCTGACCTCGCGCAATGCGAAGTGGAGAGGGCACCGCCGCGATGAACTGAACGTCACTTGCATGATTGCTTGATGAAGTTGCTTATATCCTCCGGCGACGCAAAGACGACGGAAGCGCGATCGCCCTGCATGCCGGCGCCGACGATGACGGGCCTGCCCGGCACTGGGCCGTCCTTGCTCGAATCGGTCTTGAAACGCAGGTTGAATTCCCAGACCTTGTTCACCTTGCCGTCCGCCGTCTTCACTGTATACGTGTCGCGGCAATGCTCGATCGCGGTCACCCGCCCCTCCGGCGGCGCCTTTTTCAGATTGGGCATGCCGCCCATCATGCCTTGCCGAGCGCCGGCGGGCGCTTTGCCCTCCGAGACCGATTTCAGATAGGCAATCACGTCCTGACGATCCTTTTCCTCACGTATTCCGGCAAAGCTCATGCTCGTCCCGGGCAGGAAGCTCTGAGGATTCGCGAGCCATCTGTCGAGGTTGGCCTCGGTCCAGACGACATCGGCTTTTTTCATCGCGTCGGAATAGCGCAGGAAGTCTTCGACCGCGCCGGCTTTGCGGCTCCAGATGTGCGCGAGGCTCGGGCCTGTCATGTGCTCGCCGGGCTCGACCGAGTGGCAGGCCATGCACGCCTGAAAAACTTTCGCGCCGCGCGCCGCGTCGCCGGCGGCCAGCGCTTCGAGGCCGAGGACGAGTCCGGCGATCAAGACTCCATACCGGCAGACATGCACGACACGGTTCATGGCCAAGTCTCCTTGCTGATTTTCATGCCGACAATGCTGCGTTCCGCGGGCGCGACGAGTGCGGGCGCGCCGTTCATCACCGCGTTCCCCGTGATGGCGCCAGCATCTCTTCCCTGATCTTCGCGACTTCGCCCGACCAGTGGCTTTCGATGTAGGCGAGCACGGCGCGGATGTCCTCGTCCGAAAGCACCGGGCCGAAGGCGGGCATGTCGCTTTCGTAGCCTGCCGGCGCGTACGGCAGCACGAGGCCGTTCTTGACGATCGCGAAGAGCACCTTGTCCGGATGGTGCCAGGTGTGTCCGGTGTCGTCGTGCGGCGGGGCGGGCAGACGGCCGTTCGAGAGCCGCACGCGCCAATTCGGCTGCCCTTCAAGCCGTTGTCCGTGGCAGGCGGCGCAGCGTTGCTCGTAGACGACGCGGCCGCGGACGAGCTGCGCCGGGTCGCGCGCGTCGATGCGGAGCTCCGGGCGCGCCGATGTGAAGTAGAGAACCGCCACGGCGACGGCCGCGAACACGGCGAGAAGGACGAGATAATTTCGCGACACGCTATGCGCGGACCGAGTAGTTGCGCATCATCCCGGCGTCCCCGTGCTCGAGCATGTGGCAGTGGTACGGAAAAAGGCCGGCGTAGCGGCTGAAGGGCGCAAGGATCTTCACGCGCTCGCCCGGCAGCACGAGGACCGTGTCCTTGAGTCCCGCGTCGACGATGCTTTCCCGAAGCCCGGTTTGGCGGCCGGAGGACGTGCGGTCCAGCACCCGGAACTGCGCGCCGTGCAGATGCATCGAATGCGGCATCGCCATCATGGCGGAGGCGTCGTTCGCGAATTCCCACACTTCGGTCGTGCCGAGCTTGACGATCTCGTCGTCGGCCACGCCGTCCATGTCGAAGGTCCTGCCGTTGATTCCCCAGCGCATCATCCCCATCGTCAGGCGGAAGAGGCGCGGCGAGCCGAAGTTGACCGTTTCCTCTTCGTTGAGACGAGGCGGCGCCGCGAGGCGCTCGGGTAACCGCGTGGAACTACGCTCGCGGCGGTCCACGCGGATTCTGAAAACGTCGAAGGCCGCGCCACTGGGCAGCTTGCCTTGCTGCATCATGCCACCCATCATCCCGCCCATCGGGTTTTCGAACGCGAGGCTGCGCATCGCGAGCGTCGCGCCCACGGACTTATTGCTGAAATCGGCAAAGAGATCGATTCGCTCTCCGGGCGCCAATGTCACGGCAGCGCGACGCTCGGGCCGCTCCAGGAGCCCGCCGTCGGTGGCGATGATCGTGAGCGGCGTGCCGTCGCCCCAGGCGAGCCGGTAGATGCGCGAGTTCGAGGCGTTGAGCAGCCGCAGGCGATAGGCGCGGCTCGCGACCGGAAAGACGGTGTTGCGGCGGCCGTTCACGAATATCTCGTCGCCGAGGAAACCCATCATCCCGCTCATCATGCCGCCGCCCATCATGCCGCCACCGCCCATCATCCCGGAGCCCGCGCGGTCGACGTTGCCTTCTCCCGAAATGTAGGCGAGCTGGTTGTCGCGACCGAACGTGCGGTCCTGAAGGACGATCGGCAGGTCGGACTCGCCCTGCGGCAGGCGCAGGTCCTGTTCCTCCTCGTCGCTGACGAGGAGCATTCCCGCAAGCCCCATGTAGATCTGCCTGCCGGTGATGCCGTGCGTGTGCGGGTGGTACCAGTACGACCCGGCGCGGTTGATGACTTCGAACTCATAGACATAAGGTTTGCCCGGCCCCACGGCGTAGCGCGGATGGCCGTCCATCGCTTCCGGAAGATGCAGGCCGTGCCAATGCACGATGGCGGGATCAGCCAGCTGGTTATTGAATTCGACGCGAACGCGCTGCCCCTTCTTCAGGCGAAGCGTCGGCCCGAGGTAGCCGCCCGGCGAACGCTGCACGCTCGCGCCGTCGCCCTTCAGCACGCGCGCGCTGAAGCGCCACACCCCGGTCGGCTCGCCGGACAAGAGCTGTGTTTCGCTGCGCGACGCCGTCAGCGCGAGAATCAAATCGGGTTCGGAAGACTTGAGAGACGCGGCCCGCACCTCGCCTGCGAACGAATCGAGCAGCGCGCCCGAGGCGGCAAGCCAGGCGGCCGATCCGGCCGCGTAGCGTAGAAATTCCCGCCGGCCTGTTACACATTCATGAGTCATCGCGCTTTCCATTCTCCCGTCGGTTCCGCAACTCGAAATCTTGGTATACATCACCGGATCACTTTGGACGCCGCCAACAAGCGATCGATGATGTCGCTATAGAAGCTGAACAGGTCTTTTGCGTTGTCGCTGCCACCGATAGTGGTCGGCAGCACTACTATGGGAAGCTTAGTGCGTTCTGCGAGCCATTCGGCAGCGTGCCCGTCGTTGTATGTGGAGCGGACGATCACGTCGGCGCGCTCGCGCTGCAATGTCGCCACCACTTCTTGCAGGTGCGGAACGGTCGGCTCCAAACCCGGTTTCGGCTCCAGCACCGCAACTTCGCGCAGCCCGAGCCAACGGCTCAGATACGGCCACGCCTTGTGGTGTTCCACAAGTCCTAAACCTTTCAGCGGAGAAGCCGACTGTTCCCAGCGCTTCATTGCTTCCCGCCAACGCACCGAAAACGTCTTATAGCGCGCTTGAAAGTAAGCCTCGTGAGCCGGGTCGATTTGAGCCAAGCGCTCGGCAAGTGCTTTTGCAACGATCAAAATGTTGCGTGGATCGCCTTGGATATGATGATTTCCTTGGACGTCGACGTGGCCCTCAGCACGATCCAATCGCTTGGGAACCTCGAGTTTCTCGACATAATCCCCCGCCACCAGATAACCCGGTTGCCCGGCCTGAATCCGGTTATTTCCTGATTCGCGCAGCAGGATCGGCAACCATCCTTCCTCGATTCCCAGGCCGGTGCATATCAACAGATCGGCGTTGCGCACCCTCGCGATCAAGCTGGGCCGAGCTTCGATACGATGCGGATCTTGGAGGCCGGTTGTTGCGCTGTAGACCGTTACCATTGTTCCGCCCAATTCCTCGGCCAGAGCCGCCCACTCCGGCTCGCAGGCCAATACGCGGTGGGCGAGCGCGTCCCTCATAAAAACAATCAGCAGGCTTGAGAGCGCCCAAACCCATATTTTTCTTCTCGGTACGTTCATGTCTACCGGCTCAATTCTTAAACAGCGGTCGAATCCTTGACTCCAATTCGTCAACGCTGAACGCACCAAGCTTGGCGAGAACCGCTTGCCCGCTGCGGTCATAGATGACGCTGAAAGGCAGCGCGCCCGCGCTGTTGCCGAGCGGCCGCATGATTTCGACTGCTTCGAAGCCGCCGATCAGCAGCGGGTAATTGACGCCGAACTCGCGCGCAAAAGCGCGCACTGGATCCGGCCGGTCGATCGCGAGGCCCACGATCTGAAGGCCGCGGCTCCCGTACTTGTCTTCGATGGCTATGAATACGGGGATTTCCTCGCGGCAGGGCGCGCACCAGGTCGCCCAGAAGTTGACGACGAGAACCTGTCCTTTCCACTCGCCGAAGGCGTGCTCGCGACCTTCGAGATCGGGGAAACGAGCTGTGAGCAAGCCGCCCGATGCCGCTCGATCCGCTGCGTGCCGCGGAGCACTCGTGGCGTGATTTTCGGCTCGCCACACGAACAGTGTGGCGCCCAAGGCCAGTGCGCCCCCCAGAGATGCTGCGACTGCGGTGCTCACCTTCATGTCACAGCGGCCCGAGTTTATTCAGACTGGCGAGGAATTCGTCCGGCCCTTCGTAGCCGATCACGTGGGTCGGCAACTCCCCGCCGCCGCGGTCGAAGAAAACAATGCCCGGCGGACCGAATAGACCGAATCGCTTCAGGAGCGCCGCGTCCTCCGGAGTGTTGCGGGTGACGTCGGCCTGGAGCAAGACCATCTGCGACATTTTCCGGCGGATACGATCGTCGCTGAAGGTGAAGCGCTCCATTTCCTTGCAGGTCACGCACCAGTCCGCATAGAAGTCGAGCATGACCGCGCGCCCCTGTCCCGCCGCGGCGGCGACGCGCGCGTCGAGCTCCGCGACGGTCTTGATACGCTCGAAAGCGGCAGAACTCTCGCCGGAATTGGGGCCGGCGCGGAACGCGCCGAGAGGCTGCAACGGATCGCGCGCGCCGGCGAG